>Ga0210389_10004250_pt1 | contig 11164 bp, 7 predicted proteins | sample IncBWH28OmetaG_FD_160127 | JGI IMG/M metagenome (GOLD analysis project Ga0210389, IMG submission 160127) | Forest soil microbial communities from Barre Woods Harvard Forest LTER site, Petersham, Massachusetts, United States - Inc-BW-H-28-O ... | reverse complement strand
GCGGAATATTATTTCCGATTTTGCGCGCGCCGAACTTTTCTTTCGTCTGGTCGGACCGGGGGAGGAAGTGCGGCGCGGAGTCGTCGAAGCGGTTGGGGATTTGGTGGAGGTCGAGTTTACGCGCGAGGCGCCGTTTATGCGCATGCACACGGTCGATGGACTGCCCACGATGGTGGCCGCTTTTACAACCGACGTTCCCTCGCTGACGAATTGGGGGAAACCGCTGCTGGTCGGGCCGGGGTCGATTCATGTGGCGCATACGGAAGGCGAGTTCGTCTCGAAGAAAGAATTGGCCGATGGGGTGGAGTTGTATTGCGCGATTGCGACGCGGTTGGTGGCGGGCGGATAACGGTCAAAATCGCAAAGGGCTCGATTTAGAGGATCTCCGCAGTCTGTCGCTTCCGCGATTTTGGACGCGTGCTATAGTTTCGAGATGAGCACCTCCCCGGCGGAAATCATGATTTCTACTATCAATTTGTGCCTGCGTGCGCCGTTTGGCGCCGCTCCTGGGGAGTAGGCGGCGATGGGCTCGTCACGGAGTCCTCTTGTCGGGCGCGCGCTCCTGGCGCTGACCTGCCGCATGCGAGGCGCCGACATTCTGGGGACTCTTAAACAACTTGAGCCCGCCCCTTTTTTTTCTCGTGACGAAATTCGCGATCGGCAGTTTCGCGACGTGCTTGCCTTGTTGGCGCACGCCGAAAAGCTGGTTCCGTACTATCGAACGTTGTTTCGCAATCTTGGAGTTCGCAGTTCGGACATTCGCGATTGGGACGATTTTTCGCGGCTGCCGATTTTGACCAAAGACATTATTCGCGAGGAGGAGCGCGCGCTGATTCGTGAAGATGTGCCGATTGAAAAATTGCAAAAACATTTCAGTGGCGGATCGACAGGCGTGCCCTTGAAGTTTTTTCGCAGCCGCGAATATATGGTCAATAGCGATGCGGGGAGTTATCGCAATCTCGAACAATGTGGCTGGCGTCCGGGCGAGATGGTGGCGTTTTTCTGGGGCGGGAGCGACAAGCTCTACGCGATGTCGGGAGTGGAGTTTAAGGTGCGGCAGTTTATCCGCCGTATGTATCAGTTCGATCCTTTTTTCGCCGGCGAGAAGGATATGGAGAAGTGGGCCGGCATCTTCGCGAGCATCCGGCCGCGTGTGATTCTGGGGTATGCGTCGACGATTGCACTGTTTGCTTCCTACCTTGAGCGGCGCGGGCTGAAGATTAGCGGCATCAAGGGTGCGTTTACGACCGCGGAAAAATTGTACAAACCGCAGCGCGACGTGATCGCGCGCGTTTTCGGTTGCAAGGTTTTTGACTGTTACGGGTCGAGCGAGGTGCAGAACATCGCCGCCGAGTGCACCGAAGGCAAGATGCACATCAACTCCGATTTCGTGGTGCTCGAAGAAGCCCGAGTGGAAGGCGATGGCCCGCGGCCGTTTCTTGTGACCTCGCTGCAGAATTATTCCATGCCGTTTATTCGCTATCGCAATGAGGATTGCGGATATCTTTCGTCCGAGACTTGTACGTGCGGCAATCATTTTCCGCTGATGCGGCTCGAGATCGCGCGCACCAGCGACAATTTTATTTTTCCGGGCGGGCGCGTTGTACACGGCGAGTTTTTCACACACTTGATGTATGGCAGTTCGGGCATCGTGACGTTTCAGTTTCATCAGACGGCGGTGGACCAGATTATTTTGTATATCGTGCCGGGGCTTGGGGACGCGGCGGCGCGCGAGGCGAAGATCAAGGATGCGGTCCGGCAGATTCACGCGGTTACTCCCGATCGTCCAGTGCGCGTTGAAGTGCGGGAAGTGGAATCGATTCCGCTTTCGAAAGCAGGGAAGTATCGGTTTACACGCTCAGACGTGGGCGCTACGACTGCTCCGGTCGAGAGTGAGTCGAGCTCGCGAGTGAACTCCTGATCATGTCGGAAAACTCTCTTGCCAGTCGCGCGTTTGGTCCCAACGTCGGGATCGTACGTCTGTCCTCGCCTTCCTATCCCACGATGGATCAGTCCGCAGCGAATGGCGACGATCCTGTTTCGCAGGCGCTCAATCGATTGGCCGACTCGCTCGGCTGGTCGGATGAGAGCGGGCCGTTCGGCAAAGTGATTCTTCCGGGGGCGCGGGTGTTAATCAAGCCGAATATGGTTCTGCATGAGAATGACGACGCGCGATTCAAGAATCAGGCCGGACTTGACAGCCTGGTGACGCATGCTTCGCTGATCCGCGCGGCGGCGGAAGCGGCGCTGCTTACGGACGCGTCGGAGGTTCTGGTCGGCGATGCGCCGATTCAAGGCTGCGATTTTGAGGCGCTGATGCAGGCTACCGGCCTCGATAAGTGGGCGCATGAGTTGCGGACGCGCGAACCGCGCTTCAAGGGAGTGCGCGATTTCCGTCGGACTACCTGCGTGATCGTTCACGGCGTGCGCGTGGCGGCGGAGAACTTGCAGTCGGAAGATCACTTCACGCTCTTCGATCTTGGACGCGAAAGTTTGCTTGAGCCGATCAGCGGTGACGATCATCGCTTCCGCGTCGCGTGGTATGACCATCGGCTGATGGCTAAGACCCATCATCCGGGCAAGCATCAGTATCTGGTTGCGCGCGAAGTTGTGGACGCCGATGTCATCATCAATCTACCGAAGCTCAAGACGCACAAGAAAGCTGGCGTGACTTGCGCGCTCAAGAATCTGATCGGCATCAACGGGAATAAAGAGTATTTGCCGCATCACCGTCTGGGCGGGCCGAAGACGGGAGGCGACAACTATCCCGATGATGGCATGGTGAAGCGCGCGCTCGAATATGTGAGTGACCGGCAGAACGTGACGACATCTTATGCCGGGGGTATGGTGTGGCATCTTTTCTTTGCACTGCTGGTGCGCACTTCGCGCGCTCGCGGAGACCGCGTGGGCATGGATGGATCGTGGTCGGGGAATGACACCATCTGGCGTACGTGTCTCGACCTCAATCGCATTCTTCTTTATGGGCGAGCGGATGACACAACGGGCGAAGGAAAGATGAGCGAGGGGATGCAGCGGCGGGTGATTCATATCGCCGATGCGATTGTCGCCGGGCAGGGAAACGGGCCGCTCGCGCCGGAGCCTCTGGAACTGGGGCTGATGCTGGGGAGCAACAACGCCGCCGCGATGGATTGGATCGCCGCGCAGGTGCTGGCTTACGATCCTGCGAAAATTTCGCTCGTGCGGCACGCGTTTGATTCGTTCCATTGGCCGATTGCAAATTTTTCCAGCGCCGACGTGCGCGTGGTGGGGGATTTGGGGGCAGGTGCTCCGGAGAAGATTCTCGGGGCCATTCGGCCGTGCGTCACTCACCCGGTTGGATGGCGCGATGCCGGGGTTCAACAGGCCGCGAGTTGTACTGGGGACGAGCGGGCTGCGATGGCAGCCTCGTCGGTCGATCCTACGGATGCGTAGTACGCATTGCACGCACGAAATTATGATTGGGTGGACACGGTGAGACGGGGCAGGCCCGTCTCTACACTGAATTTATTTCAGGGAATATTTCACCAGGCAGTACAGTGCGCGCACGCCGTCTTTCCAGCCGATTTTTTTCCCCTCCTCATAGGTGCGGCCGCTGTAGCTGATGCCTACTTCGTAAATTCGCAGCTTTCTACGCGCAACCTTTACGGTGATCTCAGGCTCAAAACCGAAGCGGTTTTCTTCGATCGGAATTGACTGGATGATTTCGCGGCGGAAGGCTTTGTAGCAGGTTTCCATGTCGGTGAGGTTGATGTTGGTGAGGGCGTTCGAGAGCAGCGTCAGAAATGCGTTGCCCACAGAATGCCAATAATAAAGAACGCGATGGGCGCCTGAGCCCATGAAGCGCGAGCCGTATACTACGTCGGCCTTGCCGTCGATTAGGGGTTGGAGCACCACCGGATATTCGGCGGGGTCGTATTCGAGGTCGGCATCCTGAATGATTACGAAGTCGCCGATGGCTTCCTGAATGCCGCGGCGGAGGGCTGCGCCTTTGCCCATGTTGTGCGGTTGCAGGAAGACGCGCATTTGCGGATGCTGCTGCGCTAGGTCGGCCAGGATTTCGCGGGAGCCGTCTTTGGAGCCGTCGTCGACACAGAGCAGTTCGATGTCGAGCGGGACGGAGAGAACTTTCGCGATTACCTCGCGGAGCGTATTGCGCTCGTTGTAGACCGGCATGACGACGGAGAGCTTCATGGTTGCGGCGAGTCTTGCTTGAGAGCAAGAGTCTCTCGGGAGATCGTAACAACGCGATGCGGCGGGCACAATGTTACTCGCGGCACGTCATCTCTCGCGACGCCGGTGGCAGAGATATACTCGCGAATATGAAAATCGTCAGCGCCGAGGAGATGCGGGCGATCGATCGCGCTAGCTCGGAGAAATTCGGCGTGCCTTCTCTTTCGTTGATGGAGAACGCCGGGTCGGCGGTGGCGCGGTTCGTGCTTGCCGGCTATCCGAAGGCGGAACGGATTGGCGTGGTGTGTGGCAAGGGCAACAATGGCGGCGACGGCTTTGTGGCTGCTCGCAAATTGGAGGAAGCCGGGCGGGCGGTGCGAGTGTTGCTGCTTTCAGATCCGGCGGAGTTGCGCGGGGATGCTGCGGCGATGTTTGGACGGATGGTGGAGAGGGCGTCTGAGCGAACGGGGAATCATCCTCTGATTGTGCGCGAGGCTGGTGAACTTGACTCGGTTGCGGCTGCTGAAATTTTTGCTTCGGATTTGATCGTGGATGCGGTGCTCGGAACCGGGTTTCGGCCGCCGGTCAGCGATCTTTATGCGGCTGCGATCCGGAAGTTGAATGCTTCCGCCGCGACCGTGGTTGCGGTTGACATTCCTTCTGGGGCGGACGCCGATGCGATGCCGGCGTCCGCCGCGGGCGGGGGCGCCCGCGCCACACTTGCTCGGGCGGATGCGGTGGTTACGTTTACTGCGCCTCGTCCGGCGCATGTTTTTGCGGAGTTAACGGGTGGGCCGACCTTGATTGCGCCGATTGGGTCTCCGTTGGAGGCGATTTCTTCAGAGCTACGACTTAATCTCAGTACGCCTGCGGATTTTGTTGCGCTGCTCGGGCCGCGGGCGCTGGAGGCTAATAAGGGCAGCTACGGGCATGTGCTGGTGGTTGGCGGATCGGTTGGCAAGGCGGGTTCGGTGGCGATGTCCGGATTCTCGGCGCTGCGGGCGGGTGCGGGACTTTCTACTGTTGCTACCGCGAAATCGGCGCTTCCTACGGTAGCGGGATTCCATCCAGAGTTGATGACTGAGCCTTTGGCGGAGACCGGCGACGGAACAATTGGCTTGCGCGCGCTCGAATCGGGACTTCGCGAATTGCTCGATCGCAAGACTGTGATCGCGATCGGGCCGGGAATTTCCCGAAATGCCGAGACGTCAGAGTTTGTGCGCGCTTTTGTGCGCGACACGCCGGATGATGCTGCCATGGTTGCTGACGCCGACGCGCTGAATGCGTTCAGCGGCGCCGCGGTGAAGGAATTGAACGGGCACGGACGAACCTTCGTTATTACACCGCATCCGGGGGAGATGTCCCGCTTGACTGGATTGTCGATTGCCGAGATTCAGGTGAAGCGGTTGGAGGTTGCGCGGCAGTTTGCGCGCGAACATGAGTTGATCGTCGTGCTCAAAGGACATCGCACACTGATTGCTGCGCCGGATGGCACGGTATGGGTGAATTCTACGGGGAATCCTGGCATGGCCACGGGCGGCACGGGAGATGTTCTGACTGGCGTCGTCGCCGGTTTGATCGCGCAGCACCCTCGGCAGGCGCTCCTGGCTACCGCGCTGGCGGTTTACCTGCATGGGCTGGCCGGGGATCTGGCGCGCGACGCTATGGGCGAGAGTTCGCTGGTGGCGACGGATTTGGTCAGATTTTTGCCGGCGGCTTTTGCGGCCGCAAAATCGCATGCTTCTTCCGCAGAGTTTCGGCTCCAGGCTTAGCCGACTTGTGACCGCGGTCGGAGCTTCGATTTCGGTTCTTACAAACTCGCCAGAGTTTCGATTGGCCCCTACAAAGAGCTTGCACCACAGAGGACACAGAGGTGCACGGAGGAATTCAAAACCTTCCGCTCCTATCTGGGGATGTAGTTGTCGAGCAGGGGCAGAAAACGATCGCCTAGTTGCATGATGCGGGCTTCGGCGGCGTCGGGAGACTCTCCTCGATACATCGGGCTCATCAGGCGCACCAACGCGCCGTCGCTGCGGTGCAGGCGGATGGAATCGGAGATCAGGTAGTACTTGGCCGAGTAATCGCTCGCCACTTCGCGGCCGTGGGCTTGAAACCAGTAGATGACCAGCTGGCGTTCTCCCTCTTTTGTAACTACGTAACGGTTCGCGGGGAACAACGTCCCGTCGGCAGTCTTGAGCTTGATCACCTGGCGATGACTCGGAATCCATCCCGCGCCGGGAAGGCAATGATTCGGGGAGTGAATTGTGTCTCCCGATTTTTGCGATGGGTAGTACGGGATGAACAGGCTGATCCAGGGCTGGGACTGGTCGGCATTCACGTACGTGCGTAGCAGGTACTCGGGGTGGCCCAGGATGTCGAGAGTGGGCTGATCGAGTGTTTCGTCGGCGCCTTTCCAGCTGTCGATCTCGGCGGGTATCCCGCTCAAGGGCTCGCGCGGCGGAAAGACTTCATCTTGTGAATAAGCTTGCAAGACGGTCGCGGCTGCCAACATCAGAAGCACGGCGATCACAAAACGTGGCGACCATGTTGTACTCGATGGAACTGCGTCCGACGGATCTGCGCTCGAGCAGCTTGTTCCAACTGCCGGGCGCGGGGTTGTGTTTTCCTTCGGACTTTTCCAGATCAGATTGATCAGGCGGTGAAGGGCAAAAAGGAGAACAAGGGAGACCACAAAAACGAGCCATCCCTGGAATTCGTGAAAAAATCCCTGGGCCAGCTCCGGATCCCAGTATTGCACCAGCAGGCCAGTTCCGAAGATGCGAAAGCTGTTGGCGAAGACTGCGATTGGGACTGCCGCGCATGCGAGCACTACTCTTACCCATATGCGCTTTTCCATTAAATAGCCATAGATGATGGAGAGCGTGACCAGCGAAAGAAGTGAACGGATTCCGCTGCAGGCCTCGGCAACTTCGAGCGGCATTGCGGCCAGGACGATCACGTTGCCTTCGCGTAGCACGGGCACGCCGACCATCTCTAACATTGAGGTGGAGAGCTGCGAGGCCAGCATCTGGAGCGGGAAGGTAAATTTCTGCTGAATCAAGGTTGGCAGCGGAATCATCAGGAAAAGAACGGCCCAGGGAAATAACACCGCGCGGAAGAGCTTCCACCCGGAAAGGAGAATGATCAGGCCTGCCGCCAGGATCAGCAACGATACGCGCGAGGTGAAAAGCTCAACTCCAAGCACTCCCAGCACAAGCATGACGAGCGCTACCAAAACGAGCGGGAGGCCGGCCCAGGAAGGTGATGATGCGACCGACTTAAGTTCTTTGCGCCCTTGCCATAAGACGTACAAGCTGAAGGCGGGGACGAAGAACCCATGGGAGAAGTTGGGATCGTGGATCCACTGGAGGGCGAGATTATAAAGGATAGAATGGTAGAGCCAGACAAGCAGAATCAGGAGCGCCGCGCCCTGAAGGCGGAGCAAGCCAGACAATAAATGACCTTCTCCCGCCGGAGCAAGCGGGGCAATCTCGACTGAATTCCCCATCATACTTAATTGTACTTGCTTGAATTCGAGAATACGCGAAGGGACCAATTTGGGCAAAACAATAGCGGAGAAAGCAAAACGGGACGGTGTTGAAGCCAATCCGACCCAAGTCAGTCAAGCGGGCACCAAGGGACGTATTCCCAGTCTGGCCCAAAGATTACCCAACATTACCGACGATGTGGGCAAAAGTTTTCCCATTTGTCCGCAGTATGATACTTTTATAAGCGCGTTGCCAGCCCCCTCGCGATTGCAAGCTATTGAAATCTAGGCTCGTGCGGCCATAATAGAAGGCGCACTTTGAGCCGAAGATGGCAATGATTGTGCAACAGAGTGTGCACGCCCTTTTCCGAGCAGCGTTCCCTTCGCCTCGGTTGTGGAAATGTCGTTATCTATGGAACTCCAAGGCAGCAAAATGGTGCAGAGCGCCCGTCCTATGCCCAATGGCGGGGCAAAGGTTTGGCTCGAAAGCATCAGCCCCGGCATGCGGACGGTGGAGGCGGTGCTGCGCGAACTTTCGCAGAATGACGTACCGGTGCTCGTCGTAGCCGAGCATGGTTCGGGAAAAGCGGCTGCGGCGGCGCGCATTCACAGTCTATCGCGGCGGGCGGAGGAGCCTTTTCACGCCTATCAAGGTCGAGAAGTCACCGATCAGATGCTGGCCGAGTGCGAAAACCAGGGTGGGACGATTTATCTCCAGGAAGTTGGCGATCTTTCGGCTGCTGCGCAGAAGGAGTTGGTCCGGCAAATCGGATTGAACGATGCCGAGCGCGATCGCGTGCCGCGCTACATCTGCGGAACTACCGGCGAACTTGAGCCTGAGGTACGGGCGGGCAAGGTGAGGGAAGATCTTTATTACCGGATCAGCGGCGTTTGCCTGCGTCTGCCGCCGCTCCGGCAGCGGCGCGAGGATATTCCGATTCTGCGCGACTGGTTTCTTACGGCTGCGGCCGACGATCTTGGGCGCGACGTGCCACCGCTCAGTGCCGGGACACAAAGCTTTTTTCTGGAATACCACTGGCCGGGAAATATTCGAGAGCTGAAGGAAGCAACGCGAGCCATCGTGGCGATGGGCGATGAGGCGCTGGCGATGGGCGGATTGCGCTCGCTCTTGCGGCGCGTGGACGGAACGAACGGCGAAAAAATTTCATTGAAGGATGCGGCCAAAGCGGCTTCGCGGGAAGCCGAGCGCGAGATTATTTTGCAGGCTCTGACGCGGACGCGCTGGAACCGGCGCCGGGCAGCGCAGGAGTTAAAGATCAGCTACAAAGCTTTGCTCTACAAGTTGAAGCAGATTGGTTGTGAGGAGTACGGGGCCTGAACCACTGCCTCTTTAATGAATCCTTAAAGAGGCGACCATAGGTTGGGAGTTGGGTTCGAATCGAGATTGAAACGGGGAGTTAGAGGAGAGGATATGAGATTGATATCGCAAGCGGTGATGGCGGGGCTACTGATGGGCACGATCGCGCTGGCGCAGAGTGCGCCGGCACAAGCCGCCGTCAATTCCGCTGCTGACAACAAAACGAACGCCATGAATAACGTTGAGCCGGCGGTTCCCGTGGACTCGACGTATATTATCGGCGCCGACGATGTTCTGCACGTCGCCGTCTGGAAAGAAGCGGACCTTACAGCGACGGAACCGGTCCGTTCCGATGGCAAAATCTCGCTGCCTTTGCTCAACGACGTGCAGGCCTCGGGGTTGACTCCGATGCAGCTGGCGGATTCGTTGACCGAGAAGCTGAAGAAATTTGTAGCCGACCCGCGCGTAACCGTGGTGGTGACGCAGGTCAACAGCAAGCGGATTTACATGCTCGGCGAAGTGTCGCACGCGGGTCCCATGTCCATCACGCCGAATATGACGGCGATGCAGGCACTGGCGAGCGCGGGACTGAATCAGTTCGCGAACACCAAGAAGATATATCTCCTGCGGATGGAAAACGGAAAGAAGCAGAAATTTCCGATTCCTTACCGCAAGCTGATCAAGGGCGACGACATTGAGCACGACTACGCGCTCCAGCCGGGAGACACGATCGTTGTTCCGTAAATTTTGTTCCGTAGATGTTGTCCGGTAGCGCTGTTGTAGAGCACGGTGAGGTAGGGCCTGGATCGACGGAGCGTTGTCCCAAAGAGGACGACCTTGGAAGAGAAATATGTTAAGAGCACGAACAATTTGGCGAAAACTGCTGCTGACCGGCATTTGCATGGCGGTCGTGGCGCAGTACGCTTTTTCCCAGGGCAATTCCTCGAACCCGCCCACTTCGAAAACGCCCGGCGATTCGACAAACGGATCGCAGACTGGATCGCAAAGTTCGGGAACGCCTCCCGCGCCTCCCTTCGGAGGAACTCCACCGATTCTGAATCCGGAGAATCCGCCGCTGTCCGGGCTTGACGAACCGAGCCTGGAGTTGCGGGCGCTCAATCGCAGTTTCATCTCGACCGCGATCCAGGTTGGCGAGTCGGGCGACAGCAACGCCAACAACGCGATTGGCGGATCCGGGGTCGACGCGGTATCCCACGTACTGGGCGCGTTAGATCTCCAGAAATTCTGGCCCCGCAGCGACCTGTTTCTCGAATACCTCGGCGGCGTGGTGGTGGGCAATGAACGCAGTTTCCTGCGGCAGCTGCACGCGCTTGGCCTCGAGGGCGTGACGCGCTGGCGCACGGGACAGATCACGGTTCGCGACGGCTTCAGTTATCTGCCTGACGGATCCTTCTCGGCTTCGTCGGCGGGCGGACTACCGGGATTCGGCATCGCGACCGGCAGGCTCGGGCTAGGCTTGCCCGGCGTATTTCACCTTGAAGAAGGTTCGGTCGGCACGATCCCTCGACTTTCGAATCTGGCCTCGGCCGACGTAGTGCAGGCGATTACGCCGCGCTCGGCCTTCACGCTGATCGGAGCTTACGCGAACGATCACTTTTATCACAACTTCGACAATCAGTTGATCAACGGCGACGACACCACCGTCGAGGGTGGCTGGAGCCATCTGGTATCGCGTCACGATCAGATGGCGATCGTTTACGCCTTCCAGCAATTCCGCTTCCCGCTGAGCGTGGGCGGCAAGATTTACAACAACATTATTAACGTGCGCTACAGCCACGTGATCAGCGGAAGAATGAGCTTTATCGGCGAAGTGGGCCCGCAATACACGGATCTGAAATACGGAACAACGACTAAGCAATGGTCGCCGACCGGGCGCGCCGTTCTGCGCTACCGGATGCCGCGCTGGTTCCTGACGGCGAGTTATGAAAAGTTCCTGTCGCAGGGTTCGGGACTGTTTGCGGGCGCGGATGCGCAAATCGCGGAATTTACCGCGCGGCGTCCCCTGGGGCGGACCTACGAACTCTTGCTCGAAACCGGCTACTCGCGCGAGAAGCGGCTGCAGCCGTCCGACGGAGGCGCTTCTGCGGCGAGCATATTCAATCAGGGTTTTGGTGGAGCGGTGCTGCGAAAACATATTGGCCGGACCTGGGACGCTTTGGCGGCGTATC
>Ga0210389_10004249_pt1 | contig 11164 bp, 12 predicted proteins | sample IncBWH28OmetaG_FD_160127 | JGI IMG/M metagenome (GOLD analysis project Ga0210389, IMG submission 160127) | Forest soil microbial communities from Barre Woods Harvard Forest LTER site, Petersham, Massachusetts, United States - Inc-BW-H-28-O ... | reverse complement strand
CCAATACCTACGGCCCTCCACACGCCACCACCCCGTCGAGCGCTGGGTCACCCCCGAGGAATTCGTCGACTTCGCCCACCACGCCGAACAGTTAGGCTTCTCCGGCGTGCTCGCCGGGCCGCTAGTGCGATCCTCCTACCGAGCCGGACAGCTCTACCAGCAGGCCGCCCGCACCCGCACCCCGAATCCCGCGGACGCCTCGACGCGGTAGTCAACCCCGCGCGTACGTATCCTTAGTGATTATGGCGAAATCCCGCACCACCGCTGAGAACAAGGCCGCCCGGGCGCAGGCACAGGCCGCCCGCAAAGCCGCGGCGAAGGAGCGTCGGGCCCAGTTGTGGCAGGCGTTCAACATGCAGCGCAAGGAAGACAAGCGCCTGCTGCCCTACATGATCGGCGCCTTTGTGCTGATCGTGGGCATCTCGGTGGCCGTTGGTGTGTGGGCCGGCGGGCTCACCATGATCACCATCATCCCGCTCGGCGTACTGCTGGGTGGTTTGGTCACCTTCATCATCTTCAGCCGCCGGGCGCAGCGATCGATTTACAAGAAGGCCGAAGGTCAAGCGGGCGCGGCGGCGTGGGTGCTGGACAACATGCGTGGCAAGTGGCGGGTGACCCCGGGGGTCGCCGCGACGGGCCACTTCGACGCGGTCCACCGGGTGCTCGGCCGGCCCGGTGTCATCTTGGTCGGTGAAGGATCGCCGGCCCGGGTCAAACCGCTGCTGGCCCAGGAGAAGAAGAGGACGGCCCGGCTGATTGGCGACGCGCCGATTTACGACATCGTCGTCGGCAATGGCGAGGGCGAGGTTCCCTTGGCCAAGTTGGAGCGCCACCTCACGCGGCTGCCCAACAACATCACCGTCAAACAAATCGACACGCTCGAGTCCCGTATGGCGGCGCTGGGATCCCGGACAGGTGCCAGCGTCCTGCCGAAGGGACCACTTCCGAACGCCGCCAAGATGCGCGGCGTGCAGCGCACCGTGCGCCGCAGGTAGCGCTGGCACTCAGGTCTCAGCGCCGCACCACAGCCGTTCCGGTGAGCCGGTCGTGGATGCCGCGGCCGTCGGAGTCGGTGAACAAGGCCGGAACGACGGCCGCGATGAGTAGCCCTCGCACCGCGAGCCGGCCGATCCCGACGGGCAGGCGCCCGTCCACCGCGGCCACTTGAAGACCCAGCACCAATTGCCCCGGCGTGAAACTGAACAGCCGCACCGCGACCAGGCCCAGCAGAAACCAGATGACCAGCACCGCGGTCGCCAGCGTCCGTTGGGAGAGAATGCCGAACGCCAACGCGAGCCCCGCCAGGCCGTAGGACGTCAGCCAGTCGATCATCAGCGCGGCCAACCGGCGTCCCGTCGGCGCCAGCGAACCCGGACCGCTCGGTGGCAAACCGAGCCCCTCGCCGGGGTATGCGGGTCGTGAACCCGGCAGATGCTCTGTCACAGGCCGCTTCCCGCGGGCGGGCCCGACTCCCCGACCGGCTCCGCACGGGGCCAGGACGCAACGATGCGCCCGGGTATCGGACCAGATACGATCTTGCGGGCCATGGCCCCACAATAGAGCCCGCCGGACACCCGGGCTCTGCTGCGGGCGCCGTGGTCACGTAACCTCTGCGCAACATCGGGTTGACCGGTGGGCAACATCTCCTCCATAGCGTCAGGCCGCGGATCATAAAGAAAAAGGAGCATTCTGTGACGGAAACGACGTCCGACGAAATCTTCAAACTCGCCAAGGACGAGAACGTCGAGTTTGTCGATGTGCGGTTCTGTGATTTGCCAGGCACCATGCAGCACTTCACGATTCCGGTTTCGTTCTTCGACGAAAGCGTGTTCGAGGACGGGTTGGCCTTCGATGGCTCGTCGATTCGCGGCTTCCAGTCGATCCACGAGTCCGACATGCTGCTCCTTCCGGACCCAGAGACCGCGCAGATCGACTTGTTCCGCGAAGCCAAGACGCTGAACCTCAATTTCTTTGTGCACGACCCGTTCACCCTCGAGCCGTACTCGCGCGACCCGCGCAACGTCGCCCGTAAAGCGGAGAACTACTTGGTCAGCACCGGCGTCGCCGACACCGCCTTCTTCGGCGCCGAGGCGGAGTTCTACATCTTCGACTCGGTCAGTTTCGACTCGCGCACCAACGGCTCTTTCTACGAAGTCGATGCGATCGCGGGGTGGTGGAACACCGGCGAGCCAACCGAGATCGATGGAAGTCCCAACCGCGGCTACAAGGTCCGCCCCAAGGGTGGGTACTTCCCGGTGGCGCCCGTCGACCATTACGTCGATCTGCGCGACAAGATGCTGCAAAACCTGATCAAGGCGGGCTTCAGCCTGGAGAAGGGCCACCACGAGGTGGGCACCGGCGGTCAGGCCGAGATCAACTACAAGTTCAACACGCTGCTGCACGCCGCCGACGACATGATGCTGTACAAGTACATCGTCAAGAACACCGCGTGGGCCGAGGGCAAGACCGTCACGTTCATGCCCAAGCCGCTGTTCGGCGACAACGGGTCGGGCATGCACACCCACCAATCGCTGTGGAAGGACGGCAGCCCGCTGATGTACGACGAGACGGGCTACGCCGGTCTGTCGGACACCGCCCGTTACTACATCGGCGGCCTGCTGCACCACGCGCCGTCGCTGCTGGCCTTCACCAACCCGACGGTCAACTCCTACAAGCGACTGGTCCCGGGTTACGAGGCCCCGATCAACCTGGTCTACAGCCAGCGCAACCGTTCGGCATGCGTGCGCATCCCGATCACCGGCAGCAACCCGAAGGCCAAGCGGCTCGAATTCCGTTGCCCCGACTCGTCGGGTAACCCGTACCTGGCCTTCGCGGCGATGTTGATGGCGGGCCTCGACGGCATCAAGAACAAGATCGAGCCGCAGGCGCCGGTCGACAAGGATCTCTACGAGCTGCCCCCGGAGGAGGCCGCGGACATCCCGCAGGCCCCCACCCAGTTGGCCGCGGTCATCGACCGTCTGGAAGCCGACCACGAATACCTCACCGAGGGCGGCGTGTTCACACCCGACCTGATCGAGACGTGGATCGCCTTCAAGCGTGAAAACGAGATCGAGCCGGTCAACATCCGGCCGCACCCGTACGAATTCGCGCTGTACTACGACGTATAACCTCGCTGAGGGCTCTGACCTGCTATTTCGATTGGTCTAGGACGGTTTCGCCCGCAGGATCCGCGCTTGACGCCACCACCCGCGCCGCAATCACAACACCGATTGCCGCGCGGGTGGTCTCGTCTTTGTCGGGCCGTTATGTGTCAGCAGGACTGGTGTTAGCCGTCGGTTCAGGCTTCCAGCCTGGCCCGGACGGCCGCGAGGCGCTCTTCGAGTTCGGCCTCACCGATGACTCCGCGTGTCAGCAGCGAGTGCGCGAGTGCGACTAGTCGGTTCTCTGGATATGGCAGGTCGGAGTAAAGGGTCGCCGCCAGCGCGTCCTCGTCGTTGCGTCGGTCGAAGAAAGTGAGGACCTCTGGGCCGCAACCGCTTTGATCGAGTGCGTCGCAAATCCCATCGAGGCTGGTCTTCCACGGCGGCACGGGATTTTCGACCCCGTATTTCGCCGCCATCCGACTCCACACCTGATTTCGCTCAACGATCTTCGCTAACGGCGCGATCTTGGCTTCCTCGACCGACCCGAGATTTTCCGAAGTGTTCACCAGCTCTCCCTTAGGTCGGTGTTAGAGGGGATGGATGGCCGGGCGCGTCTCGGTTATCGCGTTCGTGGTCACACCGACCTTGGGCAACGCCACACCGATGAGACAATCGCGGGTGATGATTTCGACCAACTGGTCCACGGTCCAGCCCTCGGTTCCCGCTGGGCGGACGGGCATCACCATGAATCGATGCTTCTGGTTGGAGTCCTCGACGCGAATCTCGACCTCTTCGGGTAGGTACAGCCCAAACTCTGCAAGCACCTGACGCGGCCAGCGCACGATCCGACGGCGGAAGTTCGGCGTGCGATACCACTCCGGGGAATTGCCCAGAATCGGACGCGGGTAGCAGGAGCACAACGTGCAGACAATGACGTGATGCAGAGTGGGCGTGTCCACAAGCACATGAAACGCCGTGAAGTCACTCGGCGTACCAAAACCCGTGGGATGCAGCCAATCAACCCCCACTTCCTTACTGGCAGCAAGCGGATCGGAGACGACCAACTTCTTGAATTCGGGGTCAAGCCAAGCCCGAGCTACCAAGCGGGCGGCGGGAGTCGGGCCGATCTGTTCAGCGAACTCGGTCATGCGGCGGTGCTCCTCCGCAGTGAAAATCCCCTTCTCAATGCACAACTCGCGAAGAGCGATCTCCAAGACTTCAAAGTCGGTGATCTCATCCACCATGGGCGCGGCGGTGCGATCGTGATCGTGATCGTGGCCTTCAGATGTCATGCTGAGTTCCTTTCGCGAAGACAGTCAACGAGTGAGAGCTCGACGCGAATCCCGAGCTAGCTCGCCGCTTCGAGCCACCGCTCAGGAATCTCGGTCTGCAACGTGTCATTGCCAGGTCCGGTGTAGCCGTGCCACAACTCGGACAAGTTGAACCGAACAATGTAGAACCACTCGGGCTTTTGATCTGGCCCAGCCCAGGTCTCGTCTTCAGCAGCAGGGCTTTCGTAGCTGACGACGGCGATCTCACCTTCCGCGCCTCGCACGTACTCCTGCGTACGCGTATAGAGCAGGATAGGGAGTTCCTTCACAACGACCTTGTCGCCTACTCGAAACTTCGGTTCGCCGGCCTGCCCGGCAAATATCTGCGGGTCGCCTTTGCCGACGGCATGGACGTGATGCTCATTGCGTTTAACCGTGGCAGGGTCACCTTCAAATTTGGGCTCGGCCTCTATGGGCTTACCTTGCAGCCCGCCTTCGTATCGGGACTTGACTTCAGCCATGCGCTCGGCCAACTCGCTCAGGCCGATGTGGTGTTTCTCAACGAGGACGCGCACGACAGCGAGCAACCACCGCACGTAGTAGGGAAGTCCCAAATAGATGGTGCGGCCGAGGTCGACATTGCCCATCCGCCGTCGTTCCTCAGACAGCCAGATTCCGCGCCAGCCGAGAACCTCGCACATGACGTAGGTGTTGTGCTCCCAAATCTCGTACTGCTTGTTTTCCCATGCGATGGGGGCATCCGGCTCTCCCCCGACATCATGTGGAGTCTTGGCATAGGCGGTGAACCGCTCGTGGTCAATGAGGTCCGGTGTCGGTGCGTCCGGAAGGTCTGGGTACGCGGACTTGAGGCGAGCCACCAGGTCGAGGTGAGTTACCCGGTCTATGGGAGTCGTCATATGAGCTCCGCTCGTTCGTATGAGTCTGCGACCTCCGAGCGCCCCCACGGATTCCCGATTCTCCCCACGGCGCAGTTCAGTGCTCCAATCACAGCTCACCCCAACCGTGGCCTTCACGCAACCGACAAACGGGTTACGGCGAACTCAGCCCGGCAATCCGGTGGCTACGACGACACGGACGGAGCAGAGCTCCCAGGATGTCAGTTTGCTCCTAATCGCGGGTAGACGTCGCAGGCGTCCACCGACGGGCCGCGATTTTCGAGGATTAATCCGCTGCATCGCAGAAAGGCGGCTATCTCTATCTGCTTAGCTAGGGCCAGGCGACCGGCATCGGTTGCGGCCAGGTTGATCAGAGGATGAAGGAGCCAGTCATGTTCCTCTCAGAAATCATTGCGCACTGGGTGGTGGTCGGCGCGATCGGCGCGGGCGCGGTAACCGGGACGCTGCTAGGCGCCTCCGCCGGGACCGCCGCGGCCGATCCGCCGCCGCGGCCGCCCAACTGCACAGCCGCGGACGTAGCCAGTGTCGCGGCCGGTGTTGCCGCGACCCTGTCCACCTACCTGTTCACTCACCCGGACGTGAACGGGTTCTACACCGGCCTTCAGGATCAGCCCAAAGATCAGCTCCGCGACGACGTGCAGAACTACTTCAACGCCAACCCGCAAGAGCAAGCCGACCTTGAGGGCATCCGTCAGCCGCTGGCTGACATTAGGCAGCGTTGTCAGTGGACTCCGTTACTCGGGCAGGACGGCACCACGCCCTGAATGATCGGGCCGCGCCACGTAACCACGTCCCGACACCTGCGAGCGCAAATCCGCGGTACGAATTCCGGTCTCATCGTGCCTCCAGCGGAATATACTGCGGCCCTCAGTTCATATAAGGGCTCAAACAAGCCCCGGCCATCGCGGCGAAGGAGATCGCAATGAATACGTGGGTGCGGTCTTGGAGCGCCGCGGGGATAGCGGTGTTAGCCATCACGTCGATCCCTGAGCTGTATGCCGTCATTCAGCCGCCCGGGGTGGCCAACGCCGACGTCTGCGCGAGCGTCGGCAGGCGTGTTTCGGTAAGCGGTTGCACCAACGTCGCCGATACCGTCAACACCTATGCCCCGCCGCCGGCCTACTACGCGCCGCTGCCGCAGGACTTTCCGCCCCCGCCGCCGGTGAGTGTCTGCGTGGGTGCCGGCCGGCGCATCCACGTGAGCGGGTGCTCCTAGCAACGGCGACTGCGTGGGCGTCAGCCGACGCTGCAAGGGAAGCGCGGCGCTGCAATTGATTGCCGCGACTTTGCGGGTTCGATCACGGCGACGAGAGATCCGCGCGGGATGCACGCAAAGTCGGGGCAAAGTCGTGGAACGGCAAATCTTTTGGGCCGCGGTTGATCTCGTGCCGCCGGCGCTTGTTGTAGCCAAATGTTAAGACTTGCGGCTCTTGCGGCAGCGGCGAGTTCGGCGATAGCCTTCCGCCCATGATCACGAGCAACACCGCGGAAATGATGGTCGGTGGCGGCGGTGGCCGTCTTGGTGGCGGCGGTGGCCGTCTTGGTGGCGGCGGTGGCCGCCTTGGTGGCGGCGGTGGCCGCCTTGGTGGCGGCGGTGGCCGCCTTGGTGGCGGCGGTGGCCGCCTCGTCGGTGGCGGCGGTGGCCGCCTCGTCGGTGGCGGCGGTGGCCGCCTCGTCGGTGGCGGCGGTGGCCGCCTCGTCGGTGGCGGCGGCGGTTAGCCCGAAGCAACCAAATACCGTTTCTTCCCGCGCGGCCCCAGCGGTTTCTATGCGCGAGGGGCACGCGTAGGTAGAGCGGGATTGCTCATCAGCCGGTTCGACGTCGGCGCCGATCGGGCTGCTGAAGCGCGCCCGTTGCGAGCGTGGTACTGACGGGCGCAGTCAGTTACCGATTGCGCCACAATCGGTCTCGCAAGCGTCTCAACGGCGTCGATCAGATGATTGGGCCGGGCGGTTGGTCCTGGTCGGCGGTGCCGCGCAGTTCGAGTTGCATCCAGGCAACGTCGTGCCAGCTGTCGTGTTTCCATTCGACGCGCCGATACAGCCCGATGCGCTCAAACCCGAACGACCGATGGAAACTCGTGCTGGCCTCGTTGGGTTGGGTGATGCCCGCGAAGGCACGCCGATAGCCACGCTCCCTGAGGCGGTCCAGCAGCCGCGTGTAGAGCTGGCGGCCGCAGCCGGCGCGATGATGGTCGACACTGACATAGATCCCGGTCTCAGTCGACCACTTGAATGCGGGCTGGCGATTGAACGCGTGCCCGTACGCGAAGCCGATGATCTCCTCATCGCGTTCGAGGACGAGCCATTCGTGGGCCTCGCGGGCCGCGGCGATGCGCGCAGCCATCTCATCGACCGAAGGGACTTCCAGCTCCCAACTGATCACCGTGCCCAGGACATACGGGCGGTAAATCGCGACGCACGCGTCCGCATCCTGCCGAGACGCCGGACGCACAAGGCTGGTGCTCGTTTGCATGCCCGCATTCTTCCAGTCGCAGTCAGGGGTTTTCGCGCGAGTGTGGCCGACTGAGCACATGGGCCAAAGTGCGGCCTCAGCCGTCGAGCCCCAAGTCCTTGCGGAAACGCTGCATGCCGTCGATCTTGTCGGCCAGCGTGGCGTCCGGGCCGGCGTAGAACATCCACGGCATGGTGATGATGCCGGTGATACCGGCGGCTGCAGCGCGTTGATAGTCGGCGCCGGTGAAGGCATCGGTCAATGGCGTCAGAACCGTGAAATCCGTTAACGAGAGCCCGTTTTCGAACCGCAGTTCCCGCAGCCGGCCAACCGCTTCGATGGCGCGATCGGTCGTGATCAGATCACCGATCCAGCCGTCGTTGCGGGCAGCACGGCGCAGCGCGGCGTCGCTGAGGCCGCCGACGTATACCGGTATCGGCGGAGGGGTGGGCTGCATCTCCAGCCGTGGTGTTGGGTAGAACTCGCCGTCGAACTCCGTCCAACCCGGTTCCCACAGCGCCCGCATCAACTCGATGATCTCGTCGGTGCGTTTCCCGCGGGCGTCGAATTGCTCGCCCATCAGGGCGAATTCCTCTCGGCACCAGCCGACTCCGATGCCCAGCTCCACCCGGCCCGACGCCAAAACCGCCGCGGTGCCAATGGCTTTGGCCGCCGAGTAGGGGTTGCGCATGGCCGGGATGTAGACGGTGGTGACGAAGCGCAGCCGGTCGGTGACCTGGGCCAGCGCGCCGACGAGAACCCAGGGATCGGGCCAATCGGTGAAGGGCTGCCACCGTCGTTGTCCGTCTTTGGTGTATGGGTACGGGGTGTCCAGGTTCTCCAGGTTGACGACGTGGTCGGGGATTCCGATTCCGTCGTAGCCCAGCTCGTCGGCGGCCTTGGCGATCTCGATGATCTCCCGAGTGTTCAAAAAGGCGCTGCTGACGTAGAACTTCATTCGGCTTCGCGCGCCCACGCCGGCTTGATGAATACCCCTTCCGCCTCTACCGTGACGCCCGCGGCATCCGAAAGGTAACCCCGCGCAAAGGCTTTGAAGCCTTCATTGCGTTCGACGAATGCCTCGGCGCGAAGCGACGTCAGCGGCGTGCCACGCAGGTATTTGATGGTGATGGTTCCAGTGAACAGCGGTTTGGTCAGGCCTTGGCTGGCCGCCTCGCCCAGCATGTGGTCTAACACCAGGGCACAAACACCGCCGTGCACCAGACCGGGAGGACCTTCGTAGGCCGCGCCCAGAACGAACTCGCTCCAGCAACGGCCGTCCCCGTCGTGGTGGACCACCAAAGGTGGGGCGATCGGATTGCACTGGCCCGTCGCGGCGTTACCAAGCGGGAGCGGACGGCCGTCGATGCGGTAGCTCACGCCGGGTGGCCGGGTCTGTTGACTGAGCAACGATTGGGTCACCGCCTCGATCGCGGTCCGCGCCTGCTGGATGAGGTCGTCGTCCGCGTGGGTCCGGACGGTGGCGTCGATGAGCTCGCGAACAGCCTCCGTCAACGGCGCATACGTCGCCGTCACCCGGCTGAGCTCCTCTTCGCTCAAGACCTCAAACGTGGCTTCCAACGATCCGCCTTCCGACTCAGCTCCCGAACACCTTGCGCACCACCGCTTTCGCTCGCCGGGTGACCCGCAGATAGTTGTCCAGGAACTCGCTGCCGTCGTCGGTCTGCCAGCCGGCGGCGACCGCGACCGCGTTGAGCTGACGCCCGGGCCCCGGCAGCTGGTCGGTGGGCTTGCCACGGACCAGCACCAGCGCGTTGCGAGCCCGGGTGGCGGTCAGCCAGGCGTGGCGCAGCAGCTCCACGTCTTCTTCGGAGATCAGGCCGGCCGCGGCGGCGGCGTCCAGAGATTCCAGCGTCGAGGTGTTGTGCAGGGCCGGCACCTCGTGCGCGTACCGCAGTTGCAGGAGCTGTACGGTCCATTCGACGTCGGCCAATCCCCCGCGACCCAGCTTGGTGTGGGTGTTGGGGTCGGCGCCGCGCGGCAGCCGCTCGGACTCGACGCGGGCCTTGATGCGGCGGATCTCTCGCACCGCCTCGGCCGACACCCCATCGGCTGGATAGCGCGTCTTGTCCGCCATCAGCAAGAACCGCTGACCCAGGTCCGCATCGCCGGCGACCGCGTGGGCGCGCAGCAGGGCCTGGATCTCCCACGGCTGCGCCCACTGCTGGTAGTAGGCGGCGTACGAGCCCAGCGTGCGGACCATCGGACCGTTGCGCCCCTCCGGCCGCAGGTTGGCGTCGACTTGCAGCGGCGGGTCGACGCTGGGGGTCCCCAGCAATGCCCGAACCTGCTCGCCGATCGTGGTCGACCACCGCACCGCCCGCGAATCCTCGACACCGTGGGCCGGCTCGCAGACGACCATCACGTCGGCATCGGACCCGTAGCCGAGCTCGGCGCCGCCCAGCCTGCCCATGCCGATGACGGCGATGGCCGCCGGCGCCTTGCCGTCTTCGGGGAGGTTGGCGCGGATCATCGCCTCCAACGCGGCTTGCAGCACGGCCACCCATATGGAGGTGAGCGCCTTGCAGACGTCGATGACGTCGAGCATGCCGAGCAGATCGGCGGATCCGATGCGGGCGAGCTCGCGACGGCGCAGCGCACGCGCGGCGGCGATCGCCCGCACCGGGTCGGGGTGGCGGCTCGCCGAGGCGACCAGAGCACGGGCCACCACCTCGGGTTCGGTCTCGAGCAGTTTCGGGCCGCCCGGTCCGTCGCCGTAATCCTGAATGACCCTGGGCGCCCGCATCAGCAGGTCGGGAACGTAGGCACTGGTTCCTAGTACATGCATGAGCCGCTTGGCCACCGCGGGCTTGTCCCGAAGCGTGGACAGGTACCAGGTTTCGCCGGCCAGCGCCTCGGACAGGCGCCGATAGGCCAACAGGCCGCCGTCGGGGTCGGGCGCATACGACATCCAGTTCAGCAGCCTGGGCAGCAGCACCGACTGCACCCGACCGCGCCGACCCGTCTGGTTGACCAGCGCCGACATGTGCTTCAACGCCGTCTGCGGACCCTCGTAACCCAGCGCGGCCAGCTGTCGCGCCGCGGCCTCCGAGGTCATGCCGTGCGAGATTTCCAGGCCGGTGGGGCCGATCGATTCCAGCAGCGGCTGATAGAACAGCTTGGCGTGCAGCTGGGACACCCGCACGTTCTGGTGCCGCAGCTCCTCGCGCAGCACCCCCGCCGCATCGTGCCGGCCGTCCGGCCGGATATGGGCCGCCCGCGCCAGCCAGCGCACCGCCTCCTCGTTGTCGACCTCCGGCAGCAGATGAGTGCGCTTGAGCCGCTGCAGCTGCAGCCGGTGTTCGAGCAGTCGCAGGAACTCGTACGACGCAGTGAGGTTGGCCGTGTCCTCGCGCCCGATGTAGCCGCCGCGGCCCAGCGCGGCCAGCGCGTCCA
>Ga0210389_10004247_pt1 | contig 11172 bp, 13 predicted proteins | sample IncBWH28OmetaG_FD_160127 | JGI IMG/M metagenome (GOLD analysis project Ga0210389, IMG submission 160127) | Forest soil microbial communities from Barre Woods Harvard Forest LTER site, Petersham, Massachusetts, United States - Inc-BW-H-28-O ... | reverse complement strand
TCTGCCGCCGATGCAGTCTTGGACTCCGGAAGCTTGATCGACAGTTCCGATTGCGCCGTTTTGAACGTCGTCGTCACGATAAAAAAGATGAGCAGCATCGCGAAGATATCAATCAGCGATACGATGATGATCTGCGGAGTTCGCTTCCTCTTTACGTAGAACCTCATCGCGCCGCGCCCTCAAGCGAATTGCCTTCCGGTGCGAATGCCTCCGATCCTCGGTTGCCGTGGAAGATCTTTTCGATCAAATCTATCAAGAGAGCCTCCATCTCCACCGCCAACCGCTCGACACGCCGGGAAAAGTAACTGAACGCGACCAGAGCCGCGATAGCGATCGCCAATCCGACGATGGTCGTGCTCAACGCTTCACCGATCCCCGAGGCGATACCTTTGAGATCCGATGTGGACATGGCCCCGTTGCCAATATTGCCAAAGACCCGCACCAACCCGGTCACGGCGCCGAGCAGACCGAGTAAAGGCGCGATACCAACGACAATCTCGAGGATGAAGAGGCCGCTTTCGAGCCGGACGATCTCCTGGCGCGCACGCGACTGCACCACTTCCAGCGTTTCCTGTTTCGTAGCGTTATACGGGCGCACGGCCACCTCAACAATTCGCGAAAGAGGCGAGGCGTCATCCTGGATAAGATGGCGCAAATGTTCGGGCTCATCGCCCGGCCTGATCTTGTTAATCTCTTTCTCGAGCAAAAGTGGAATCACCGCTCGACGCCGCAAGGCAACTGACCGCAACAGGATAACCGTCAGGGCGACAAAGGAACAGAGCAGCAAAACCGCCATAAAGACGCCGCCTTTGACGAAGAAATCCAACGCATTTTCGAACAGGGCTAAATGGAACATAGCTAGTAGGTAAAATTAAAACTCATCGTGAACTCCATCCGGTCTCCGGAGAGCATGGGCGCCAGATCGTCGGGCATTGGTGGTATATTTGCTTCAATGATCGATTGCAGCGACGTGGAGGCCAAGGTTTCATTGGATGAATTGCGGAGAACTTTCACATCTTCCACTTTTCCATCCGGGCGCACATAAAATTTGATCTGAACGGTGCCGATATTGATCAGATCACCCCGCTCACGCACATAGTAGTACCACCTTGAACCGACCGCATCTTGCACTGCCTTTTCGAATCTTCCCTGCGGTGTCCCCAAAGCCGCGATTGAAGATCTTCCACGGTTGTTGATGTTGCCCTGCATCCGCGACATTCGCTGCTCCTGCCGATACGCCGTCGCAGGAGCGCTTTGGCGGCGAGGAATCGTTTGCTCTTTGCGGGAGGGCGTCGGCAGTGGAGTCGGTGTCGGCCGCAGCATCGCCAATTCTTCGTCAGAAGGAACCACTTCCGGCGTCGGTGCAGGGGTAGGCGTTGGAGTTGGAGTAGGCGTTGGCGTTGGCGTTTCGACCGGTTTCGCCTTCTCCTGTTTCTCTTCCTTTTGTTCAGGCTGCGGCTGAGCTTGGCGGCCCGGGTCCGTTGAAAACGCCTGTCCTTGGTCCGCTAATGAATATTGCTCATTCTTGAAGCCGATATCCGGCGTCTCCTTTCCGTCCTGGGTAGGGAGTGGCGCATCGCCTTTTGCTGGTTGCTCACTAGCCGCCGCCGTGTCCTTGTCGGATTCAAACATGGAATCGGCAGGTTTTTGATCGGTCTTCTGGTCGTCGTTGGTGCGGAGATATTGGCGCTCCTGCGTTTTCTCGTCGGGCGGCGGGGTATCCAGCATGGTCAACTGCGGAGGTGTATCATCCACCTTTTGTTCCGGCGGCGAACCATCCGGCCAGAGTGCGATCACCTTGCTCGCTCCAAGGATGATAATGACGTGCAAAATGAGCGACCCAACGATCGCTAGAATGATCTTTTTCCTATCCGACATCGAAAAACCGGCCTAGACTAGTTCTGCTCCCCGGAGAGCTCAAGTCATTACCAAATTTAGTTCTTGGTGATACTCTTTCGTGATTGGGCCGCCCATCGTTCTTCATCGCTCCGTTGAACAGGTGATCTTGTCTCCTTTGAGTTGGCATACCAGATCGAACACCGAAAGCCGCGCACACCAAGTAATGTCGGCGTCTTTGCCGATCTTCCGTAAAGCCTTGCCGTTTTGCGTCTGTCTGACCCATTCGTGAAGATCGTCGCCCACCTGTTCGTAAAGGCTCCGTGTGATGATGGCTGAATCCGATAACCGCTGATCGTCGGACAAGCGGGCGACAAGAGCGCCCGCAGCCACTGCATCCTCCAGACTAAATTCTTCGCCGGTTCCTGCGCAGACCAGCAGGAGGCGCCCGGGTGGATGCGTGAATAGATAGTTCGCCAACGCATCGATATTCAGCAAGGCGCCAATTAACACCTTGGACGCAGTTCGCACGCTTTCGATTGCGGCCGTGCCGTTCGTCGTCGTCATCACCACGCGTCTCCCTTTGGCTTTCTCAAATTCTTCCGGCGAATTCCCAAGGTCGAAACCTTCCGGCGGCAATCCGCCTCTTTCCCCAGCCAACAACAGGTCCGGATCTTTCACCTTCCGTTCGCGCGCTTCTTCCACCGTGCGGACCGGAAAGATTGCTTCAACTCCGGAAGCCAGGCCGGTGATGATAGAAGATGTCGCTCGCAAAACATCAAACACAACTGCGGTCACGTCGCTTAAGTCGGTTGCTGAAATTCTGCGAATTTCGCTTGGGCAGAGAGCTACTTGAATCATTGCCTTCTTCGGTACGTCAGTCGCCAGTGATGAAACAAGTATTGTTGTGCATAACCCGCATAAGAACCGAAATATTCGGCCGCAAACGACTTTAATTCACGCAACGGAACTTTGGGGCGTCCCGCAAAATAGGTCTCGTTCAGGACCCGGGCGATCCAAACATCGACCGGAACCGCGTCCAGTCGGTCATAGGCAAACAACAAGACGCAGTTTGCAATCTTCTCGCCAACCCCCGGCAGTTCGCAGAGAGCCGCCCGCGCGTCTTCAGTGGATAAATCTCGGAGCGCCGTGAGATCCACCGCTCCGGACGCCACCATCTTGGCGGTCGCGATCAGATTAGGCGCCCTGAATCCCAATTTGCAATCGAGTAGCATTTTTAGCGGAATTTCTGCGACTTGCTCAGGTTGCGGATAGCTAAAGACTTCAACGGTATCCCGTTGCAACCTGCGGCCAAAACGATTCCGGATCGCCAGTGAGATCGCCCGAATATGCTGAACCTGCTTGAGAGGCGAAGTGAGAAAGGTCGCCAGACATTCCCATTGAGGCTGGCGAATAATTCGCAGCCCGCGACAAAATTCCACCGCCACTTTGATCACCGGATCGATTGGAAAAGTTTCCAGAATTTCCGGGAGTCGATGGTCCAGAGCTAGATAGCGCGCCGCCAGCTTTGATTGTCCCTCCAATACCCGGATACTTTCACCCGCTTGCTCCAGATAAACGGGATTCTCCGCGATCGCCCCGACAAACCCTTTCCCGTATCGCGTCCAGTGAAATACCTGTCCGGAACCCAGCGTTTTCTCGAGATCAAAATCGGGAGCCGGTACAGAGTGGAGAGATATCACGTTCGCACAGTGCACCGGCGGGCCGCGCTGCGCAAAGGCGTTCACCGTTCACCGTTCGGCGGGGGCAGTCGCCCGGTAAACACGCGAAAAGAGAAAAAAATTTGGATTGAGGACTTCACCCTGCGAATCTACCCGCCAATTCAAGTTCGCATGTTTCGCGCCGCCCAACCGGTGAACGGTGAACGGCGAACGCCGAACGTTCCCCGCTAGGGAGCTAGCCGTTGGATCTGCCAACTGCCGTCCGCACCTTGCGTGTAAAGAAAGCGATCGTGCAATCGATTTTCCCGCCCTTGCCAGAATTCAAAGCGTTGCGGAACCATCAGGTAGCCGCCCCAGAATTCCGGAAGCGGCGGATCGTCCCCTTGATACTCTGCTTTCAGCGCTGAAAGGCGTCCCTCCAAAGTCTCCCGGCTCTCGATCACCGAGCTTTGCTTCGACACAATTGCACCCCACCGGCTGCCGATCGGTCGCTGATCAAAATATGCTTTGGACTCCTCTCGACCGACTTTGTGAACGGTTCCCTCCACTTGGATCTGCCGTTCCAGCCAAGGCCAATGGAAGTTCAGCGCCGCGCAAGGATTTTCTGCCAGCTGCTGTGCCTTGCGGCTCTCGTAATTGGTGAAAAACATCAAGCCCCGCGCATCAAAGTGCTTGAGCAGCACCACGCGGACAGACGGCACTCCGGTTCGCGACGCTGTCGCCAAAGTCATTGCGTTTGGTTCTCGATCACCAGCGGTTCGGACCGACTCTTCAAACCAAAGTCTGAATTGCTCATTGGGATCACGACAAAGGTCCTTTCGGTAAAGCCCGAACAAGGTGTATTCCTTCCGCAATTGACCAACATCAACGGCCGGTTCCATGGTTCCGGAATTAATTCCGGTTTCGGGATTTTGTCGAGCTGCGACCTTGAATAGCCGCCGGCCAATTGATCAGCGGCCTTCCTTAAAGTAACCTCAGCTCGGACGTCGCGCTGACTAAAACTAACCGCGGTCTCCGTTGAGCAAGATGAAACTTTCCGTGTTGGCATTTCTGACCCTTGCGTCTCTGTCACAAGGCGCTCTGGCCCAATACTCCGTGCAACTCGATCTCACCGAGCAGAAGGCTTATCTTCTTTACCACGATCGTGCGATCATGGACTCTGAGATAAGTTCCGGGCGTCCCGGTCACTTGACACCGGCCGGAGCTTTTCAGATCACCAACAAAGATCTGAATCACGTTTCCAGTATCTACGGACGGATCGTAGACCGTCGGAACCGGACGGTGGTTGCGGATGCCGATGTGGATATGCCCACCCCCGTCGGCACCAAGTTTGTCAACGCGCCCATGCGGTATTTCATGCAGTTCGCACCCGGTATAGGCATGCACGCCGGCTATCTCCCCGGGTATCCTGCCTCTCACGGATGCGTCCGAATGCCCGAACAGAACGCCATTGCCTTTTTTAAAGTCGTTTCCGTCGGCACTCCGGTGATCGTGTTCGGATCAATTCCGCGTAACCGGCAATACCAGGTCAATAACCGCGACGACAATCAACGCTATTACGATCGTTTCTACAACAATCCTCGTTACTATCGCGGCCGGGTCCTGTCTCCTGCGCCGTTCGGATTTTGGCCGTTCTGACCGGAACCTCCTCATTGAATATTTCCTTTTTCGCTTCGCGGGCCATTCTTCAGCGTTCGGTCAACTGGAGCTTTGGCCATAGCCGAAAGCAATCAGAACACTTCGAAAAGAGTATGAGAGAAGCTCTGGGGCGAAGCGTAGATTCTCTGTGCTTGGACGCTCACGCCGGTAGCCGGATCCAAGCCTCCGCAGGGAAATATCCGCGATCGAGGCAAATAACCCAGCCTCGTCAGAGGATTATCTTACGCGCTGCAAAAGAATGTTAAAACGCGAGAACGAATGCCATGAGTGAAGGTTCGGTAGATATCAAGGATTTGGTGAAAACCTACGTGGATGATCGGGGCCGCCCGACTTTCACCGCTGTCAAGAAAATCAACTTACACATCGAGAACGGTGAGTTCATGGTGCTGGTTGGACCTTCCGGATGCGGAAAGTCGACCACGCTCCGCATGGTCGCCGGTCTGGAAAAGATCACCAGCGGAACGATCTCGATCGGTGGTCGGGTCGTCAACGAACTTGAGCCGAAAGATCGCGGGATAGCGATGGTCTTCCAGAACTACGCGCTCTATCCGCACATGACCTTATTCAACAACATGGCGTTCGGCCTGCAATTGGCAAAGAAGAAGAAAGATTTCATCAACGAAATCGTCGGACGAACCGCGAAGGCTCTCGGTCTTGACCATATGCTGGAGCGCAAACCAAGCGCTCTATCCGGCGGTCAGCGCCAACGCGTTGCTCTCGGTCGCGCCATTGTGCGAAGTCCAATCGTGTTCCTTTTCGATGAACCCCTGTCCAACCTGGACGCCAAGATGCGCGTGCAGATGCGCTCGGAAATCTCCCGACTGCACGCTGAGTTGGGTTCTACCATGATTTATGTGACCCACGACCAAGTCGAAGCGATGACCATGGGCGACCGTATCTGCGTCTTGCGCGACGGTCTGATCATGCAGGTCGCCGATCCGCTGACTCTCTACCGACAGCCCGATAATCTATTTGTCGCCGGCTTCATTGGCGGTCCACCCATGAACCTCCTGAAAGGGAAGGTCCAACGACGCGATGGCGGCTTGTTCTTCGTGGAATCAGGTGAGAAAAACGCTCTGACATTCCCTCTCAAAGGACGCCTCGAACCCCTCGCAACTAAATACGTCGATAAAGATATTGTCTTCGGCATTCGTCCTGAACACATCACCAACGAGCCGAAAGAGGGATCGAGTGTGCCGGTTACTTTAACCATTGATATTTCTGAACCAATGGGTTCGGAGTCGCTGGTGTATCTGAAGGCAGGAACAGGAAACTTAATCGCCCGAATTCACGGGGAACATCTCTTCCATTTGGGTGAACAGGTGACAGTCCAGCTTGATTTGGAAAAGGTCTCTTTGTTTGATGTGGAAACCGAAAAAGTGATTCGATAACGTCTGTGGCAGACGCCAGATTCTTAACTCTGGGCAATCGGTTCAGATTCGGTCGGGGTGCCGTCCGTTCTGCCAGATTACCTGGCCGGTTTTTATGGCAAAAAATCCAGGGGGTGATTAATGAATGCTAATTATTGGGAGCAAAGAACGGCTTTGATCCGGGACGGTGCGGTTCGGGTGTTATCCCTCTCCACGCCCGAAGAGGTTGATTACTGGCGTGACCAGCTCAAGGCACATCGCAGAAATAGGCATGAACTTGAGGTGATGACCTGGGGAAATCACGCCTCAACACTGCGAGGGCGTGCAGACTACGGCCACCTGGACGAAATCGCTGAGTACGTCTTCCAGTTCATTCGCACCTCGGAAGGCAAACTGTTGAAATTCGGGACGGTCGCATTTTCGAAATCAGTCGATAGAGCGTTGGCGCGGCAGGTCATCGATGTCGTCGGGACGAGGAACTGACGAAGGGTCGGGTGTCGGGAGACAAGCGTCAGGTGTCAGGGCGACCGTCATCGAATGGAGTTCCAAATCAAATGTCGTCTGGGCTACGAAGTCTCTGCACCCGCCTCTTTTCTATTCAACGTTGCGGTGACGCAAAATCAGTTTCAGCGCATCACTAGAGAGCATTTTGAGATAGCAGGTGCAGAGTCCTGCCAGGAGATGGTAATCGGCGGTCAGCGCTACCACCGCGCTACTGCTAAAAGTGGGCCGGTCGAACTGATCTACGAAGCGGGCGTGGAGGCCACGCATGAATTGTTCGAAGATCCTTCCGGGCTTCAAGTGCCGCTTTTCGAACAAATTCCCGCCGAAGCCCTGGTCTTTATTTACCCGAGTCGTTTTTGTCAGTCGGATCTACTCGCCCGCCTTGCGAAACGTGAGTTCCATCAAAACGAGTCAGGATTCTACAGGGTTACACGGATTTGCAATTGGATTCACGAACGAATCGAATATCTTTCGGGAACAACGACTCCGACCACCTCAGCGTTCGACACGGTGACAGAACTAGTCGGCGTCTGTCGGGATTTCGCTCATCTGGCCATAGCGTTTTGCCGATCGTTGGGAATCCCGGCGCGGTTCGTCAGCGCGTATGCCTATGGCCTGAATCCACCGGATTTCCACGTCTATATCGAAGCTTTTCTTGGGGGACGCTGGATCTTGTTCGATCCGACTCGCCTTGCTCCCCAATCGAGCTTTGTGCGGATTGGACATGGCAGAGATGCTGCGGACACGTCGTTCGCGACCATTTTCGGCGGGGCCGTAATGAATAAAATGGAGCTATCGATGCAACCTGCGAGCGGTCAACTCGGTTTTCCTCAGTACACCATCGCTCCGATTTCGAATTCTCCCGTCTGAGTCTACGGTTCTTTCGGCATCGGATTCTCGGACCTTCTGATGAACGGCGTAAACAGATCAATAGGCACCGGCAGGAAGGTCGTGGTGCTATGCTCGCTCGAAATTTCCTTCATCGTCTGTAAGAAGCGCAGTTGCAGGGCGATTGGCTGCGCCGAAATCATCGCCGCTGCCTGCACAAGTTTTGTCGCGGCCTGAAACTCGCCTTCGGCGTTAATAATTTTTGCGCGGCGCTCCCGCTCCGATTCGGCCTGGCCGGCCATCGCCCGCTTCATGCTGTCTGGCAAAACAACGTCTCTGACCTCCACCGAAGTCACTTTGATTCCCCACGGCTCGGTCTGCCGATCGATGATCTCCTGCAGCCGCAGATTAATTTTGTCGCGCTGCGACAACAGTTCATCGAGTTCAGCCTGTCCGAGTACGCTGCGCAAGGTGGTCTGCGAAATGAGCCAAGTCGCTTTCAAGTATTTCTCGACTCGGACCACCGCAGCCGCTGGATCGACGACCCGAAAATAAACGACTGCGTCCACGGTCATCGGCACATTGTCGCGGGTCATTACTTCCTGGCGTGGAACGTCGATGGTCACCACGCGCAGATCCATTTTCACCATGCGATCCACGATCGGTATCAGAAAAATCAATCCCGGCCCTTTGGTGCCGAGCAGCTTGCCGAGGCGGAAGATAACCCCGCGCTCGTACTCGCGCAGGATACGAACCATCTGCGGCAGGATAGTGACAGCGAGGAGAATGATCGGAACTAACCAAACGAGCAATCTTGCGGGTTCTTCGAACATGCGATGTATTCCTCAAAGTATCACTAACTTGAAAAAATGCGGTGCAAGAAAAACAGTTAAACTATGAACGTTGCAGATCGTGCGGCCGGCGCCATCATAGGCGCATTGATTGGGGATGCCCTTGGACTGGGTCCTCACTGGTATTACGACCTCGGGGAACTACGCAAAGATTATGGCGACTGGGTCACCCGGTACACCGACCCGAAGCCAGGTCGTTACCACGCAGGAATGAAAGCAGGCCAGTTGTCGCAAACCGGTCTCATTCTGGTCATGCTGCTGCGTTCCGTGGTCGAGAAAGGTGAATACCAGGAAGCAGACTTTACTCAGCGCCTGGACCGCGAGCTTCTGCCGTTCCTGGACGGAACACCGATGCAGGGCCCGGGCGGCTACACCAACCAATCCATCCGAGAAGCGTACCGCCGCCGAGTCGAGCAAAAGCTCGATTGGAGCCGCACAGGCGGACATGCCGATACCTCAGAGGCTGCGGAGCGAGCCGTCGTTCTGAGTGCCCGCTACGCGCACGATCCTCGTAAAGTTGCGGAGACGGTGTCGGCCAATTGCCTGCTGACGCAGACCGATGAGGCAGTCGTCGCCATGACGGCGGCGTTTAATTGTGTCGTTGCACTCTTGGTGGTCGGCGAGAAACTCGACGCGAATCTATCGGACAAACTCTTGGACCAGGTAAAAGCGGGACTTTTACCCTTCCACGTGGTCACTGGTGAGAATCTCACCATGCCTCGCCGCGGTGACTCCGATCCACCACGGGCAGGTAAATTCTCCTCCCCGGATGCCCTCCTCACGCCCTCGTACATGGCCGAAGCCGCGCAAGATCCTGGTGTCCGAATCGAACCGGCCTGGAAGGTGTCACTCGTGTATGGAATGCCTTGCGCCATCTACCACCAATTGCCGGCTGCGTATTATCTAGCCGCGAGATTCAGAGAGGATTTCGAGTCCGCCGTTCTTCACGCCCTCAATGGTGGTGGACAAAACATGTCGCGCGCTTGCCTAACTGGGGCCTTGGTCGGTGCTCAGGTTGGACTATCAGGCATCCCCGACCATTTGGTGTCTGGTCTCCAAAACCATGGCGACCTGGTGGCCCTGGCACGGCGACTCGGGGAAGCATCTGAAAGCCGGTCCGCCAGTTCGCTTGCTCATACACAAAACCAATGACAACTATTGCAGAAGAGTATAGGAGAACCTCATCGATCGCGTTGAAGCTTCAGCAGTTTATATAGTCAGGTATTTATGTTAATCGCAAATTCCGGTACGATCGACGGTCGAGAACACGAGAAGATTCACTCGGCACTATCCTATTCTCCAAGCCTCGAGGCGGCTATGCAAATGATTCTCGCAGATCCGGCCTGTGCGGACGAGCTGGACACCCCTTCGCTCAAGTTCATCCGGGCTGCCAGATTCCTCAAAGTCAATGCTCCGCACGTCTTTCAGGTTCGCGAGATGCGGACCGAAGCGAAGAACCGCATGGACCGCTGGCTCTGGGATCTCTTAGACCAGGAATATCGGTCTTCCCTCTGATCCGAATGACGCTAAGTGGCTAGTTAACACATTCGATCTGGAGCCATTTCAGGGCTCTTCGCTCGGTAGGTACGGTTCCCAGGGTTGAAACCCTGGGCTAAATTCTCAAGCCCACCGGGGCGACGGACCTTCCCGAGAGCCCGTCACCGTTCTTTCTGGGGATGGCCGGAAGGCCTCCGATTGTTGGGAATAGTCAGGCAGGATCCGTTACGGTGTGTTATAGTAGCTCTTGAACATAACTATGAAAAAATATCTACTCCTGATGACAGCCATCCTGGGACTTCTGGCTATCCTTCCTACGGAGTCTCAAGCACAAGTGACCATTTCCGTCCGACCAGGCTATTCCAACGGTTACTACTCCAACGGCTATTACTATCAGCGTCAACCCACTTATTATCATCACGGCTACCACCGCTATCATCACTATCACGCGCATTATTGGCATCACAATGATTAGCAGCCAGCGGTAGACTTCGGGGTCTGCCCCACCTCTTCGACCTGCCGGATCCCTCCGGCAGGTCTTTTTGTTTCGCTCGTCCACCATTCCGTAACCAGTGACCCACTCGCCTACCGTCACCCACTGCCAATAACAACTGCTCTGAATGATGATACGCGATGCTTTTCCAGTATTCGCCGTTTTCCGATTTGTGGACAAAGCTCAGGGTTTCAACCCTGAGCTGAATGGCGCGAAGTTAGGAACTGAATGGCTTTTGTCCCGGAGGGACAGGCTGATAGTAGCCAGGCACGAAGTGCCTGGTATCGACGTAAAGCGGCTCCGTCCCGGAGGGACGGTCGAAGTCATTGTCAGTCCCAATGTCAGCAGAATCGGTTCAATCGTCCCGCTAGATTGGGCCATTTTCCTCGTGATTCCAGGCACTTCGTGCCTGGCTACTATCGTGCTGTCCCTCCGGACAAAACCAATCGCCA
>Ga0210389_10004246_pt1 | contig 11172 bp, 8 predicted proteins | sample IncBWH28OmetaG_FD_160127 | JGI IMG/M metagenome (GOLD analysis project Ga0210389, IMG submission 160127) | Forest soil microbial communities from Barre Woods Harvard Forest LTER site, Petersham, Massachusetts, United States - Inc-BW-H-28-O ... | reverse complement strand
CGCCGATGTAGTTCAATGGCAGAACATCAGCTTCCCAAGCTGAATACGCGGGTTCGATTCCCGTCATCGGCTCCACATCTACCTGCTTCGATTCCAAGTGTCACCGGCAGCATTAAGTGCATCGTCTTGGGAGTGGGCGTACAGCTTCATCGTCAGGGAAGCGTCCGTGTGCCCGATCCACGCGGCGATGATGGCCACCGGTACTCCCGAGCTTGATACGGCGCACACCGGCGGCTTTCACGGTGTCGCGCCAGCACCGCTGGAGAGTAGGGTTCGCCGATCTCGTTCGAGACCACATAGGTCGACGCGCCGCCGTCGCGGCCCCTACAAGCGGAAAAGTATGAGCCGCGGTTGATCGTGCCCGACACAATTTCACGGCTGGTCGAAGGCAAGGAGGACAGCGCCGACACCTGGCGGAATCTCTACAGCCACACCATGGCTCCGCTCCGTCAGCAGGTTCGCACGGTGCTGCGCCTTGACCATCAAGATCATGATTCGAGCAAGGGGGCGCGGGGTTCGTCGGCCAAGCGCGATGACGTTGACGTGGCATGGATCATGAGGCGCAACGGAAACGAGGTGACGCTAATCCGCGACAAGGGACGGGGATTGAGCCACCCCGAGAAGGTCGTCTTGCGCCGCCATGCCCGCTTCGACGCGCCACCTTCGCGTCGGCCACGACGGTAAGCCGCGTCTCTGTAACGGGCATGGCAACTACGTTGGGTTTGCCGACAGAACCTGGATGACCTCGCTCAGCGGGTCAGGGGACGCCCCAATTTCGCCGATGAACGGGTACGAAAGTTCCAAGACGAGGAACAGTACCGCGGCCACCAGCACACTCAGGCTCGCGACCATCGCGTAGTGCATGGCGGGTTTCTCGGTGCCGTAAATGATCGCGCAGCCAAGGAGTAGCCCGCTGGTCAGCAAGATCACCACCCACAACGACCAAGGTGGGCCGACATCTGTACGGGCCTCTAGTACCCGTTGTATGCGTGCCTGGCTCAGGTTGCCGAGGTTACTCAAAGAGCTATCGAGGAACTTCGTTTGAATATCGTTGCGCGGCTGGACTCCCTCGTAAGCGGTGTAGAGGCGCGCCAGAGCATTATCGGCCTCAGGGAAGGAACGGCCGTCAGCTGCTTGCGGCCACTCGGCTACGGCCGCGCGTTCGTACTCGAGCAGGCTCTGTCGAATCCGGTCGCTGTCGGCCTTATCAAACACGGTGAGGTCCCTGGCCAGCTGCATCCCGGCCGCGCCCTCGGTCCGCACCTTGGCGTCCGCATCGTTGATCTGACCCCACAGCGAGTTACTGAAGAAAGTGACCAAGATCGCGAACATGAATCCGACAAAGCCGAAGGCGAACATCGTGACGTCGTTTTGCTCGCCCCCGTTGAGCCGGGGGAACCGATGCCGGACAAAAAACAGGAGCAGCACTGCTCCGCCTGCGATGAGGACAATCAATCCGAGCAAGAGCAGCCACGGCGGGACGTTGCTCACCAACCAATGATTCACAGCCACACTCCTCCCGCATCGCGCCGAAAGCCGATGTGGCGGTAGCCAAATTACGCCGGGCGTGGATACGCGTTCCGGCCATTCGACTTTAACCGCCCGTTCCCGGCGTGACGCCCGACTCGCCCACTTCTACAGGAGGCGAATGAACCTATCGCAACAGAGGACCCGTGTCGTCAACCCACTGCACAAGCTGCCGCGCGAACTACGGGCTGGCGCCTTTTTGACCGACCTGACCGCGGCGAAGGCCGCCGCGGCCGTGCATGCGTATGGGCCGCAGCACCCTCAAGCGGGTTCGGCTGCAGCTGACAATCAAGCCGCTGCCACCCGGATGCTCGATGAGCACGGCACGCGACTGCGCCAGATCGTCGGCGTACGCCCGTGCTGGCGGCCCGCCTCCCGAACCGAACTGGTCACGTAACAGTCGCTGGATCTGGCGACTGGCTGAGTGTTCTAAGACATTATTGTCTTAAATGAGATATATTTGTATCATGGCATTTGATCGCGACCGGGTGTTGCGCGCCGCCGCGGACTTCCTTAGCCGGCGGCCCAAAGCGACCCAGGACGAGATCGCCGCGGCTGTCGGGGTCAGCCGCGCGACTCTGCATCGCTACTTCACGGGGCGGGTCGCGCTGCTCGAGGCACTGGACCAGCTCGCGATCGCCCAGATGCGTGAGGCACTAAAGGCCGCCCGCTTGCAGGACGGCTCGGCCGCAGATGCGTTGCGGCGCTTGGCGACGGCATGCGAGCCGGTGTCTGGATACCTCTTGTTGCTCTATGCCCAAAGTCAGGATTTCGACGCCAATCGGCCGACGCAAGAGTGGGCGGAAATCGACGCCGAAATCAGGCAACTGTTCCAGCGCGGTCAGCGGGAAGGCGAGTTCCGCCCCGAACTCAGCGCGTTCTGGCTGACGGAAGCGTTCCTTAACCTGTGCTCCGGAGCGGCGTGGGTCATCCAGGTCGGAGAGGCCGGTCGGCGCGAATTTTCTGACATGGTCACCGACCTGCTGTTGCACGGAGCAAGCCGGTCATGACACGCGATTGGCTGGGGCTGGGTGTGCTCACGCTCGCGGTGCTGCTGATCGGCGTCGACGGCACGGTACTGGCCTTGGCCACCCCGTTCATCATTAAGGACCTCGGGCCGACGGCGACCCAGGTGTTGTGGATCGGCGACATCTATTCGTTCGTGCTGGCGGGTCTGCTTGTCACGATGGGCAGCCTCGGTGATCGCATCGGTCACAAGAAGCTGTTGCTCTGCGGTGCAACGGCTTTCGCCGCTGCGTCGGTGGCGACAGCATGCGCGCCGACGGCTGCTACGTTAATCGGCGCGCGGGCGCTACTTGGCGTGGCCGGGGCGACGTTGGCGCCGTCGACCCTCGCGTTGATCCGCGGCCTGTTTCCCCGGCCGCGGCAACGCAGTGTGGCCGTGGGCATCTGGGCGTCGGTGTTCTCCGCGGGTGCGGCGCTGGGTCCAGTGCTAGGTGGGCTGTTACTGGAGCACTTCTGGTGGGGCTCGGTCTTTTTGATCAACGTCCCGGCGATCGTCGTGCTGCTCGCCGGGGGCATCGTGCTGTTGCCGCAACAGCGGAGCCCCAACCCGGGGCCGTTGGACCTGCCCAGCGTCGGGTTGTCGCTCATCGGCATGCTAGCTCTCGTTTACGCGGTCAAGGATGGTGCCATCAACGGGCTTCGTGTCTCCACGGTGCTGGTAGGCATCGTCGGCGCCGCGGCGCTAACGATGTTCGTGCGGCGACAGCTCAGGCTGTCCGCCCCGCTGATCGACGTACGGCTGTTCGGCAATCGCAAGTTCTCAGGCGTCATTGCCGCCAACCTGCTGTCCGTAATGGGCCTTTCGGGCCTGACATTCTTCTTGTCCCAGTTCTTCCAGCTGGTCGACGGATACCGCCCGGCCAGGGCGGGCATGGCCGAATTGCCCGCCGCGGTGACCGCGACCGTGTTCGGTGTGTTGGCCGGCATCGCAGTGCGCCACTGGACGCGGCGCGCGGTGCTGACCACCGGCCTGGGGCTGGTCGGTGTCGCGATGGCATCGCTGACGTTGATCAGCCCCTCCACCGCCTATCTCCCGCTCGGCATTGCGCTGTTTGTCCTCGGCGTCGGCCTCGGCCTGGCCTTCACCGTGGCCAGCGACGTCATCCTCTGCAGCGTTCCTCCGGAGCGAGCCGGCGCGGCAGCGGCGGCGTCGGAGACCGCCTACGAGCTGGGCATGGCACTTGGCATCGCCACGCTGGGCTCCATCGTCACCCGCGTCTACCACGGGCTGGCGATTCCGCCCGGCACCCCCGCTGCGGCGGCATCGCACGCGCACGATTCACTCGCGGCTGCCACAGAGGCCGCAGGACTGCTGCCCGCCGACGAGGCGCTCAGCCTGCTGACAGCCGCCAAGAGCGCCTTCACCGACGGGCTGGCCATCGCGGCGGGTGCCGGTTCGGCACTGCTGCTCGCGTCGGCTGCGACGGTATGGCTGCTGCTCAGGCCCCGACCGAAGCCACCACACGCGACCAAGGTCGGCGCGCTAGACAATCCAGGCGTGCGGCGCGATCCGAGCGACGACCCCAGCGCTGACGCCGCGCGCGCAGCGCAATTGGGCTATGCCGACTGTTGATTCGGCACCCGCCCGCGCGTCACGGTGCCGCGATGGAGCGGCTGGTCTGTCGTCGGACCGGATCAGGTGGCGGCGGGAGGAATGCTCTGTTCGAAGCTGAACACGTTCTGCGGGTCGTATTTGGCCTTCACCTGGCGCAGTAGCTCGCGGTTGGTGCCGTAGTACTCGCGCTCCCAGTCCGCGGCGGGGGCGTTGGGTACACCGACATAGGCGCCGTTGCTGTAGGGGCGCAGCGCCTTCCAGAAGTCGGCCGCCCAATTCAGCGCCTTCGCGTTCAGTGCGGGGTCGTCCCACGCAGCGCCCGGCTCCCAATAGAACAAGGCATCACGGTGGGGGAAAGGCGACCCACCCGGTGGTTCGTGCCGCACCGCCCCGCCGAAGGCCGAGAGAAAGAAGTTGCTCGGCGGGGTGGGCGTGTTGCCCATGTAGTGGAGGACCAGATCGATCGCTTCATCCGGGAACGGCTGGGTGACGAACGCGGAGTAGAACTTCCAGAATGGCAGGTCCGGCGCGCGGTCCGCATTCGCGTAAAGGTCCGGCCAGAAACCCTCCATGACCGTCACGTCGGGCTTGCCGATCGCCAGCAGCGAGGCCAACCCTTTTTCCAGCTCTTGGCGTGAGCCGCCGTGCATCAGCGCGGTCAGCTCGAAGTGATCCGAATCCGCTTCTAGAGCGCTGGTGAGGCGCTCGTCGGCGACCGGTGCGTCGCGCTGCCAGGTGCGAAGTACGGCACCCAGGTCACCGTGTCCGGCCCAGCTGGCGATCAGCAACTGGACCTCGGACAGCTCGTGCAGCTTCAACGTGTAGGACGTCGCGATCCCGAAGTTGCCGCCACCGCCACCGCGGAACGCCCAGAGCAGGTCGGAGTTGGTGTGCTCGGTGGCTTGGATAACTTTGGCCGAGCGCGAGCCGTCGGGTACGACAATCTCCGCCGCCAGCAGGTTGTCGGATGCCAGGCCCAGGTTGCGGGTGAGCAGTCCGAAGCCACCGGCGGGCATCACACCGCCGAGGCCGACACCGCCCTCCGAGCCGGTCGGGACGACGAAGCCGCGCTGCCCGAGCGCTGGGACGGTCTCCCTCTGGACGAGCCCGGTCCCGACCGTCGCCGTGCGCGCCGTCTCGTCAATTTTGACGCTCTTCATCCGACTGACGTCGATCACCAGGCCGCCGTCGAGCGACGACCAGCCGTCAACTCCGTGGCGCCCGCTGCGGGGTCGGAACGCGATGCCCTCTTGGCGTGCCCATTCGACAGCGTTGACCACGTCCTGCGTATCGCTGCAGAACACGATGGCCTCGGGATAGCGCGGGTACAGGCGGTTCCAGCCGATCCTTGCCGCCTCGTAGCCTGAATCGCCGGGGCGCACCACTTCACCCGTCAGCTTGGCGGTGGTGGCAGTCACTCGATCACCTCTCAATCAACCTGGAAAATGTCTAGGTCTCCGGGCTCTGTCTCGAGCGCCTCGCGGTCGAATATCAGCATGGCGAGGAAGAACACCCCGCCGACCAGGATAGGCGATCAAACCGCCTGCCAAGCCCAAACTCGTCGCTGTCTTGCTGACCTCCATCCCTCCGTGCCATTGAAGTGCTCGCAAACTCTTGAAAGCGCCCATAAGGCTGCCACATACTCTGTGTGCCAACAGCTTTCGAGTAAACTTCGGAGTAAGTTCTGATGCGATTAGCAAATCGCGTCGATAGCAGACGACATCGATGAGTGGGCTCAATCCGGTCGCCCTGTGTTTGGCCCTACAGCAACCCGTTGGCCCCGGCGTGGCCAGCCTGGCCCGCGGTCCCGGCAAGACCGGAGGGTATGGATATGAACTGGATGGTGCCGCTGGTGTGGCCGGCCGCGAGCGTGATTGCCACTTGGCCAGTGCCGCCGGTAGCCAGGGTCGAACTCGCTGGACTCACGGAATTCACGTTGGAAACGATAAGGTAGGCGACGGTAGCACTTCCGGGGGTGTTGTTGAGGATCGTGAAGCCCGTACCGACGGTGAGGGTCACGGGTCCTGCACCGCTGCTGCCTGTCCCACCTTGCCCACCGGCACCGCCTGGGCCATGAAGCCACCCGCCGCGCCCGCCATCGCCGCCATTGCCGCCGTTCAGGACGAAGGACGTGGTCTGGCCGGTGGTCAGCGTCGCGCTGTTGGGTCCGGCGTTGCCGCCCTGCCCGCCGCTCCCGCCGGCGCCCCACAACCCCGCGGCGCCACCGACTCCGCCTGTACCGCCGGTAAAAGCATTGAGGCCGCCGTCCCGCGAGGCCGCCCCGCCGTTACCCCCGCCCCCGCCGTTGCCGTATATGTAGCCGCCGCGACCGCCGGCCCCGCCCGCTGCGCCGGCGCCACCGGCTCCGCCGAGACCACCGTTGCCGAACAATCCGGCGGCCCCGCCGGCGCCGCCGGCCACCCCGGGGTTGCCCGCTTGCGAAAAACCGTTGCCGCCGTTGCCGACCAACAACCCGCCGGCCCCGCCATTGGGGTGGGTTGCCGTCCCATTGGCACCGTCACCGATCACCGGGCGCCCCAGCAACGCGTTGGTGGGTGCGTTGACCACCGCCAAAGCGTCTTGCTCCACGGTCTGCAACAGCGAGCCGTTGGCCGCCTCAGCGGCCGCATACGAGCCGCCCGCGCCGTTTAACGTCTGCACAAACTGGGCATGAAACGCCGCGGCCTGGCTGTTGAGCGCCTGATAGGCCCGCGCGTGGCCGGCAAACAACGACGTGATGGCCGCTGATATCTCATCGCCGGCAGCGGGCACCATTGCGGTAGTCGGGGCCGTCGCCGCCGCATTCGCCGCGATCAGCTGCCAGCCGATGTTAGACAGATCCGATGCCGCCCGCGCCAGAAACTCCGGAGCCGCCGCCAGATACGACATCGCTTCCTCCCACCGGGCCGTCGACACATCGACAAATCAGAGATATATCGGATGAACGTGAAGAACGTCTAGCGTATGCGGATTCCCAGCTTGGGAACGTCCAGCGCGAGGGGATGGGCCGTTCGAGTAATTCGGACGATAACACGCGGCGCGTTGAGATGCTGAGTGGTCAGTTTCGGGGCGCAGTATATTGATTCGCGTAGGTTTGCCTGCGAGAACGACTAGCAATCCCCTCGCCACCGGTTTCAGCGAAGCTTCTCTCTACGGATACAAGTACAGCGAGAATCCGAGGATCTTTGAATCGCCCAAAAGATACTCGCCCTTTTCCTGCATCTTGTTGACGATCCGTTCGAGAATAGTTTCTATTCTCTGGTCAATCAATTTTGCGGCTATTACAGTTCCCGCGGCGCTCTTACCGATCTCTAAGCTGAATACGCGGGCTCGATTCCCGTCATCGGCTGCTCGCTAGTCCGACGGCGAACCAAGTCGGAGCGGATCGCAACGCGATCGTCGGTCCGCTCAACGCGATTCGCCAGCCTCCCGGGCAGGTCGTGGCGGCGGTCTGACCTCCCCGCCGAAGGCCTCCGCGCTCCAATGTAAGGCGCAGATTCAGGGTTGTGTTTTGCGTCCCTTGGTCGGTATGACTTATCCGTCAGGACCTAGGGGGAAGTCTTAGATGTCGTTTGTGATCGCGGTGCCGGAGTCTGTGGCGGCGGCGGCTTCGGATTTGGCGAGTATCGGTTCGACGATTGGGTCAGCCAACGCGGCGGCGTTGGGCCCGACGCTGGGGATGCTACCGGCGGCCGCCGATGAGGTGTCGGCGGCTGTCACGTCGCTGTTCACCGCGCACGCCCAGGGGTATCAGGCGCTGAGTGCCCAGGCGGCGGCGTTTCATGACCAGTTTGTGCAACTGATGAACGCCGGCGCGGGGCAGTATGGGGCCGCCGAGGCGGCCAACGCGTCGCCGCTGCAGGCCGCCGAGCAGAATCTGCTGAACGCTGTGAATGCGCCGACCCAAGCGTTGGTGGGGCGCCCGCTGATTGGCAACGGCGCCAATGGGGCGGCGGGGACCGGGGCTAACGGCGGGGCCGGCGGGATATTGATCGGCAACGGCGGGGCCGGCGGGTCCGGCGCGGCCAGCCTGACGGGTGCCGGCCAAAACGGCGGCGCCGGCGGCGCCGCTGGGCTGTTCGGCGCCGGCGGCGCAGGCGGGGCCGGCGGGATCGGTGCCACCATCAGCGGCAACGGCGGGGTCGGCGGGGCCGGCGGACTGCTGTTCGGCCCCGCTGGCGCCGGTGGCGCCGGCGGGGCAAGTGCCGCGGGCGTCGGAGGTGTCGGCGGGGTCGGGGGGGCCGGCGGGCTGTTTGGCGCCGGCGGCATTGGCGGGGCCGGCGGGTCCAGCCCCACGACCGGCGGCAATGGCGGGGTCGGCGGGGCCGGCGGGCTGTTTGGCGCCGGCGGCGCCGGCGGCACCGGCGGGTTCGGCATCACCGACGGCGGGGCCGGCGGGGCCGGCGGCAACGCCGGGTTGTTGGGCACCGGCGGCGCCGGCGGCACCGGCGGGCTCGGCGGCCCTAACGGCACCGCCCTCGGGGGTGTCGGCGGCAACGGCGGCGCTGGTGGGCTACTGGTCGGCGCCGGCGGCGCCGGCGGCACCGGCGGGTTCGGCGACATCGCCGGGGGTAACGGTGGGGCCGGCGGCAACGCCGGCCTGCTTTCCGGCTCCGGCGGCTCCGGCGGCGTCGGCGGGTTCGGCGACACCACCGGCGGCAACGGCGGGACCGGCGGCACCGCCAGCATGCTGGTCGGCACCGGCGGCGCTGGTGGCACCGGTGGGAGCGGCGGCGTGACCGGGGGTAACGGCGGGGCCGGCGGCAACGCCGGCCAGCTGGCCGGCACTGGCGGCGCCGGCGGGACGGGCGGGTTCAGCACCATCACTGGCGGCAACGGCGGCAACGGCGGCAACGCCGGGCTGGCTGGCTCCGGCGGAGCCGGCGGCGCCGGCGGCGGCAGCACCGGCATCACCGGCGGTAACGGCGGCAACGGCGGCAACGCGGTGCTGATTGGCAACGGCGGCAACGGCGGCAACCCAGGGATGGGCGCAACCGAGGGCACCGCCGGCACCGGCGGCACCGGCGGGCAGCTGCTCGGCCTGAACGGGACGAACGGGTTGTCGTAGCCGGACGGCAGGGCCGTCGAATTGCTGTATGCCGGTAGTACGGATCTCGCCGACTTTCTCGCCCTTGGCATCCGGAACAGCTCGCATAGCACCGTAGAAGACTCGGTGCTGATCGCCGCGCCTGTACCGTCCAGCCGGCTGGCGCGTATCGCGCTGGCAAGCGACTCGCCAAGGCGGCCGGGCTGTCCGTTCCGCGTGTCTGTCAGATCAAGGACGGCCGACGGTAGGACTTCAGTGTCACGACGATGTCACAAGTCATCAGGAACTCATCGCCCCCCAGACGGTTGTGGACTTTCATGGAATCCAATGGGCGGTTTAACGCTGGTAGACGCCTGCAAACGGGCCGAATCGACTTCCAAGCTGAATACGCGGGTTCGAATCCCGTCATCGGCTCCAGCCTGACCAGCATCGACACTGTGCGTGTTCTTGGCGATCCCGCGTCATCGTCCGCACAACTTAGTTGCCGTTGCAACTACAGCCGCTCTGACGGCATAGTGAACAACCGCAGAGCCTCAGGCGAAACGCCCGCTCGACTTATACCACTCCACTACCACTCCACGGGGGTGCGACTCGGGAGCACCGCTGGACCACCCACGCCGAACCCCGAGGAGAACCCGATGCGCACCGATATCACCTTCCACTCCGGCGACGACTGGTGCGCCGGCTGGCTGTACCGGCCTGAGGGCTTCGAGGGACCGCGGCCGCTGATGGTGATGGCGCACGGCTTCAGCGCGACCAAGGAGCTGCGCCTCCCCGCCTACGCCGAGCGCTTCTGCGCGGCCGGGATCGGGGTGCTGCTGTTCGATTACCGCCACTTCGGCGCCAGCGGCGGCGAGCCCCGCCAGCTGCTCGACGTCTCCCGCCAGCACGCTGACTTCCACCGCGCGCTGGCGTGCGCGCGCGACCTCGACTGGGTCGATCCGGAGCGCGTCGGCTTGTTCGGCAGCTCGGTCGCCGGCGGCCACGTGCTCGCCGTCGGGGCGGCCGACGGCCGGGTCGCGGCGATCGTCTCGCAGTGCCCGTTCACCGATGGCCTCGCGACCCTCCCCGCGCTCGGGCTGAAGGCGATCATGCAGGTCACTCTCGCCGGGCTGCGCGATCAGGTCACCGCGCTGCGTCGCCGTGCGCCGTATTACATCCCCGCCGCAGCGCCACCCGGCAGCCTCGGTGTGATGACCACGGACGATTCGCTGTCCGGCATGACCGCTATCGCCGAGCAATCGGTCGACGCGCAATGGGACAACCGCGTCGCCGCCCGGATCATGCTGCGGGTCGGGATGTACCGGCCGGGTCTGAAGGCAGCGAAGCTACCCTGCCCGGCGCTGTTCTGCATCACCGACCAGGACTCGCTCGCGCCCGCAGATCACACGGCCAAGCTGGCCGCGCGCGGGCCGCGAAACGAGATCAGGCGCTACCCGATCGGCCACTTCGACATCTACGTGGGTGGGGACTGGGAGCGAGCGGTCGCCGATCAGACCGAGTTCCTCGTGCGCACGCTGAAGCCGTAGCTGCGCCCAGTCTCAACCCATGAACGCTGCCGCCCATAAACGCGGGGCACCGCTGGACCACCCACGCCGATGCACCCGCACGGAGCGCCCGCACCGGGGAGCCGTGCCAGTTTTTCAGGTGATCCCGCGCAGGACTGGTCGGACATCATGCCCGCGGTGGCGGCAGTGGGACGTAGGGGAACGCCGTCGACGGTCGTGGGGATACCGACTCTCTGCCGATACACAGACTCAGCGGCGTGTTGGTGGCGAGGGTGAACATCACATCGGGTGCGTTGTCGATCAGGCTCCGACCGTTCCACGATGCGAACCCAAACACGGCGGGTGTTCCCACCAAGTACGGCAGCATATTGGGGAGCAGGCGGTCGGCGACAGAGCGAGCGTACGCAGTGGGATCGCTTGCAGTTCCGGTCGCCGCGACAGCCGCGGCGACTGCGGATATAACGGAGTCTGCTGGCTATGAGTCGAGCCGATCGCCACCGATCCTGCGG
>Ga0210389_10004244_pt1 | contig 11174 bp, 9 predicted proteins | sample IncBWH28OmetaG_FD_160127 | JGI IMG/M metagenome (GOLD analysis project Ga0210389, IMG submission 160127) | Forest soil microbial communities from Barre Woods Harvard Forest LTER site, Petersham, Massachusetts, United States - Inc-BW-H-28-O ... | reverse complement strand
TGAATAGCGCGATCAGTCTGGAATCAGACCCCGGACCGATTAATTCCACCGTTAGCCGAACTGGTTCATCGTGTTGTGGGCGCCGCCCGCCTTCAGAGCAGCTTCACCGGCGAAATATCCCTTGTGATCGTCGCCGATATCGGAGCCGGCCATGTTCTGATGCTTTGCACAGGCGATACCCTGCCGGATCTCCTGGCGCTGAACATTCTTCACATAGCCCAGCATGCCCTGCTCGCCGAAATACTCCTTGGCGAGATTATCAGTCGACAGAGCTATCGTGTGATAGGTCGGCAACGTGATCAGATGGTGGAAGATGCCGGCGCGCTTTGCTGAATCGGCCTGGAAGGTGCGGATGCGCTCGTCGGCTTCAATGGCCAGCGGCGTATCGTCGTATTCCGGTTTCATCAATTCGGCCCGACTGTACTTGCTGACATCCTTGCCGGCATCCTTCATCGCGTCGTAGACCTGCCAGCGGAAGTTCAGCGTCCAGTTGAACGAGGGCGAATTGTTGTAGGCCAGCTTCGCGTTCGGGATCACCTTGCGAACACGGTCGACCATCCTGGCGATTTGCTCGATATGCGGCTTCTCGGTCTCGATCCACAACAGGTCGGCGCCGTTCTGCAGCGAGGTGATGCAGTCGAGCACGCAGCGGTCTTCGCCGGTGCCGGCACGGAATTGATAGAGGTTGCTGGCAAGCCGCTTCGGACGCATCATCTTGCCGTGCCGGTTGATGATGACATCGCCATTCCCAGAGTTGGCGGCAGTCACTTCCTCGCACTCCAGGAAGCTGTTGTACTGATCGCCGAGGTCGCCGGGCTTGTGGCTGACGGCGATTTGCTGCGTGAGACCGGCGCCGAGCGAGTCGGTGCGGGTCACGATGATGCCGTCTTCGACGCCCAGTTCCAGAAAGGCATGGCGGCACGCACGAATTTTCGCCAGGAACACCTCGTGCGGCACGGTCACCTTGCCGTCCTGGTGGCCGCACTGCTTTTCGTCGGAGACCTGATTTTCGATCTGCAGAGCGCACGCGCCTGCTTCGATCATCTTCTTGGCGAGCAGATAGGTTGCCTCCGCATTGCCGAAGCCGGCATCGATGTCGGCAATCACAGGCACGACGTGGGTCTGGAAGGTGTCGATCTTTTCGATCAGCGCCTTTTCCTTCGCCTTGTCGCCCGCCTTGCGGGCCGCATCGAGGTTGCGGAAAATGTCGTTGAGCTCACGGGAGTCCGCCTGCCGGAGGAAGGTGTAGAGCTCTTCGATCAGCGCCGGCACCGAGGTCTTCTCGTGCATCGACTGATCGGGAAGCGGTCCGAACTCGGAGCGAAGTGCTGCGATCATCCAGCCGGAGAGATACAGATAGCAGCGATCGGTCGTGCCGAAATGCTTCTTGACCGAAATCAGCTTCTGCTGCGCGATGAAGCCGTGCCAACAGCCGAGCGACTGGGTGTATTTTGTGGTGTCCGCGTCATAGGCGGCCATGTCGCTGCGCATCAGCGCGGCCGTGTAGCGGGCGATGTCCAGGCCGGTCTTGAAGCGGTTCTGCAGACGCATGCGCGCGACGGCTTCGGCAGTTACACCGTTCCAGGTGTCCTTGGTCTTGAGCAGCGCTTCGGCGGCTCCAATTTCGCTCTGATAGGAAGCCGGTCCCTGAAGAGTCTGGTCACTGATCCCACGTGGCTGGAAGTTCATGCGCTTATTCCTTTCGATGGCGACAAATCTGCAGCGTTTGTCTCGCTACAATTGTCGACATTCGTGACAGTGCGTTGCGAAACGTGTCAGGAGCTAAACGCTAAACTTCTTAATTCGTATAGATAGCTTGCCTTCTAATGATGATGTCATGTAACATATACACATGTCACAGATGTCACTTTGTCATTTTTGTCACAAAATGTGCTAGGAAGGCTGCCATGGCCGGCGATTCCGCCAAAAAACTGTTCGTCGGGCCCCGGTTCCGGCGGATCCGCCAGCAATTGGGCCTGTCGCAGACCCAGATGGCCGAGGGCCTGGAGATTTCGCCGAGCTATATCAACCTGATCGAGCGCAACCAGCGCCCGGTGACGGCGCAGCTGCTGCTCCGGCTGGCGGAGACCTATGACCTCGATCTGCGCGATCTCGCCACCGCAGACGAAGACCGCTTCTTCGCCGAATTGAACGAGATCTTCTCCGATCCGCTGTTCCGGCAGATCGACCTGCCGAAACAGGAATTGCGCGATCTCGCGGAATTATGCCCCGGGGTGACGCATTCGCTGCAGCGGCTTTACGCCGCCTATACCGAAGCCCGCCGCGGCGAAACCCTGGTGGCCGCGCAAATGGCCGACCGCGACGAGGGCTCCAGATTCGAGGCCAATCCGATCGAGCGGGTCCGCGACCTGATTGAGGCCAACCGCAACTATTTTCCGGAACTGGAGCAGGCCGCGGAATCGCTGCGCGACGAATTGAACGTCGCCTCCGAGGAACTGTTCGCCGCGCTCGCAACGCGGCTGCGTGAAAGGCATTCCATCGTCACCCGCATCATGCCGGTCGATGTGATGCGCGAGACCCTGCGGCGGTTCGATCGCCATCGCCGGCAACTCCTGATCTCGGAACTGATCGATGGTCCGGGCCGCGCGTTCCAGATCGCCTTCCAGATCGGTCTCGCCGAATGCAGCGGCAGTTTCGATGCGATCGTCGGCCGCGCGGGACCGCTCGACGACACCCCGCGCCGGCTCTACCGCATCACGCTGGCGAATTATTTCGCGGCAAGCGTGATGATGCCCTATCAGGCCTTCCACAGTGCGGCGGAAGCGCTCGGCTACGACGTCCACGTGCTGGCGCAGCGCTTCAATTCCGGCTTCGAGCAGGTGTGTCATCGCCTGACCACGCTGCAGCGGCCCAATGCGCGCGGCGTTCCCTTCTTCATGCTGCGCGTCGACAATGCCGGCAATGTCTCCAAGCGGTTTTCCTCCGGCACCTTCCCGTTTTCGAAATTCGGCGGCACCTGCCCGCTGTGGAACGTGCACTCGACCTTCGACACCCCGGACCGCCTGCTCAAGCAGGTGATCGAACTGCCGGACGGCAACCGTTATTTTTCGATCGCGCAGATGGTGCGCCGGCCGGTGGCGCCGCACCCGCAGGCGCAGCCGCGTTTTGCCATCGGGCTTGGCTGCGAAATCCGCCATGCGTCTCGCCTCGTCTACGCCAGCGGAATGGATCTGGAAAAGACCGAGGGCACGCCGATCGGCGTCAACTGCCGGCTGTGCGAACGCGAAAACTGCAGCCAGCGCGCCGAGCCGCCGATCACCCGCACTTTGATCCTCGACGAGAACACGAGAAGGGTGTCGTCGTTCGCGTTCTCCAATGCGCGCGAGTTGTGAGAGGACGCAGGTCGATACTAACTGACGTCGTCCCCGCGAAAGCGGGGACCCATAGCCACCGATCCCCGTTGTAGATAGAGCTGTGGCTCCAGCTTCGTACAACATGGACATTCGTGGCGACGGCCCGGCTCGCGCAATTCGCGGCGGCGAATGTCCCGCTTTGCCGCGATCAGAGTTTGGTCGACGCCCGGGACAGGAGCTTCCAGTCCGCGCCTTGCTTCTGCCAGTTCATCAGGATATGGAGATTGGTGGAGCTCTTCTTGCCGTCGGCGACCGCCTCGCTTTCGCCGACCCAGTGGAATCGCACGATCGCCGCGTCGCCGACGACACGAACCTTGGGGTCCTCGTAGGCCAGCGACAAGAACTTCGATTTTCCGTTGGTGGCGTTGGCGATGAAGGTCGCCTTGTCCTCGATCCTTGCATCGGAGTGGCTGTAGCTGAGTTCCGGAGCGCAGAGCGCGTCGAGGGCCTTGGCGTCGGCGGCGACCTGAGCCGCGCGAAAAGCCTCGACTTTCTTCGAGACGGCCTCTTCATCCGCCGAAGCCGCCAGGGCCGGGACCACGCCCAGGAGTCCAATGGCAAGCGCCGGTAAGGCAGCCAGCCTGCGACGATCGATCTTCATGGTTTCCTCCAATTTTTGTGCGCGGGCAGTCTTGCAGTCACGCCTGGGTTTGTCGAGCGCCCGTGTCAACTCGCCACGCGGATGACACCGCAATCTTCGCACTGCGGCATGAGCGGCACCCAGCCAGCGACAAGTTGCGGGTCGGTACGAATCCGGGATTTTCATCGCTGCGAACTGGCAATAATCTCCGTGGCGCCATACGCTCGCCATCCCGGACCGGTGGAAGAATTTCATGAGCAGAAGGGTCGTCTGGATCGTCCTGATCGCGGCAATTGCTTTTTTCGCCACGATGCGTTGCGGCTCGGCGCAGATCGTGGCCCTTGGCGCCAGCGCTACCGCGGGATATGGATTGCCGCCGTCGGCATCGTTCCCTTCCCAACTTCAGGCCATGCTGCAAGCGAGGGGCTCGGCGACGCGGGTGATCAATGCCGGGGTCAGCGGAGAGACCACCAGCCAGATCCTTGCGCGCGTCAACAGCTCGGTGCCTGAAGGCACGCGGATCGTGATCCTGACCATCTTCATGTTGAACGACAGGAATCGCGGCGTTTCGCCTGCGATGCACGCGTCCAATGTCGCCAGCATTCGCCGGCAGCTTGGCGCGCGTCACATCAGGATCATCGATGCGGCCGGCCTGATCGCAGCGGCGGCGAGGGCCGGAATGTTGCAACGCGACGGCATTCACCTGACGGCCGAGGGGAATCACCGCGTCGCCGCGGGATTGATGGCATCGCTGCGCTAGGCACGTGAAGCCCGCTCGAGGCAGTCAGCGAGTCCAAAAATTGGGCAACAGCTCATTTCCGAATCACAAGTATTATTTCGTCTACGGCCCGCTTGCGCGATGGCGTCACTCTGTAGCAAATAAGCCCCCTGGAACGAATGAGCAGAGTAGACGCGCGTATGTCGGTGAGCGATCGGGTTGAAGCCACGTCCGTCAAGACCAACAGTTCTTCGGCCCTGCTGATTCCGATCTATACCGCGGCTATTTTCCTCAGCGCGGCCCTGTTGTTCGCCGTGCAGCCCATGTTCACGAAAATGGTGTTGCCGCGGTTCGGCGGCTCGCCGTCGGTGTGGTCGGTCGCCATGGTGTTCTTCCAGGGCATCCTGCTCCTGGGCTATGCCTATGCCGACATTCTTACCCGCTTTGTCCGCGGCCCGCTCGCCCTGCTGATCCACCTCGCGGTCATGCTGGGGGGAGCGGTTTTTCTGCCGCTCGCCATTGCCAAAGGCTGGGGCCTGCCGCCGGCCGATCGCGAGCAACTATTCCTGCTCGGGCTGTTCGTCGTCTCCATCGGCTTTCCCTTCTTCGCGCTGTCCGCCAACGGGCCGCTATTGCAGGCCTGGTTCGCCCGCTCCGGTCTTGGTCAAGCTGAAAATCCCTATTTCCTCTACGCGGCGAGCAATATCGGAAGCCTGCTGGCGTTGTTTGCGTATCCGTTCGTTGCCGAACCGTTTTCGACACTCACCTTCCAGGGCAGCATCTGGCGTTCCGGCTACTACCTGCTCATTGCATTGATCGCATTGTGCGGAAGCCTGGTGTTCTTCCGCCGCGGCAGCGAGGCCGCCTTGCCGCAGGCGCAGTCGACGGAAGCCGCCCCGGCGTTCGGCCGCATGGCCTATTGGGTCGCGCTTGCGTTCGTGCCGTCGGCGCTGATGATCGCGGCAACCACCCACATCACCACGGATGTGGCTGCCGCGCCCTTTCTCTGGGTGCTCCCGCTGTCGCTCTATTTGATCAGCTTCATCCTGGTGTTCAGCCGGCGCGTCTTTGTCCAGCCAGCCACCTGGATCAGAATGCAGCCGTTCCTGCTGGCCTTGCTCGTGCTGACGCTCGCGCTCGACATCCGCACCTGGCTGATCGTCGACGTCGCGCTGCATTTGCTGACGTTCTTCGTCACGGCGATGATCTGCCACGGCCTGATGGCCGCGACGCGCCCGCAAGCGGTCTGGCTCACACGGTTCTATTTCTGCATGTCGCTGGGTGGCGTGCTCGGCGGGATTTTTTCGGGCCTGATCGCCCCCCATATCTTTTCGTGGATCGCCGAATATCCGATTCTGGTGGTCGCGGCCGCGCTGGCGCGGCCCGGCCTCGCCTGGCCTAGCGGCAAGCAAGCCAGGCTGATGATCGCGTTTGCTGCGCTGGTCGTTATCGCCGTGCTGCCGGGACTGCGCGAGGGCATCTCGATCATCCCGCCCTACAACTGGATCGTCTGGGGCGCGGTCGCGATCCTGATTGCCGCTGCGGTCGCATGGCGTGACGTGCCGCTGCGGCTGGCCGTGCTGTTTGCCGCCGTGTTCGTGATAACGCGAATTTACCCGCCGAATGTCAGGCAACTCGAAACCGTGCGCAGTTTTTTCGGCGTCCACAAGATCGAGGTGACGCCGGACGGCCGCTTCCGCGTCTTGCGGCATGGCATGGAACTGCATGGCGCGCAGCGCCTGACCACCGACGACGGCAAGCCGGTCACCGGCCGGCCGCAACTTTCCACCTACTACCATCCGGATTCCCCGATCGCGGAAGCGATCGACGCCGTGCAGGACAAGAAGGGTGGACCAATTCGCGCCGCGGTGATCGGTCTTGGCACCGGCTCGATTGCCTGCCTGATGAAGCCGGAAGACCGTCTCGACTATTATGAGATCGACGCCGACGTCATCCGCATCGCCCGCGACGCCAAGCGCTTTACCTTCCTGCGGGATTGCAAGCCGGACGCCAACATCGTTCTGGGCGATGCGCGGCTGCGGATCGCCGACGCGACGGATGCGCGTTACGACGTGATCGTCGTCGACGCCTTCTCATCGGACTCGATTCCGGTTCATCTGCTGACCCGGGAGGCGCTGCGCATCTATCTGTCGCGGCTCAATCCCGGCGGCATCATCATCACCCACATCTCCAACAACCACCTCGATTTGACCGGCGTGGTGACCGAAACCGCGGCGAGCGAAAACCTGGTCGCGAGGCTTTACGACGAGGACGAGGTTGCGGGCGGCGACCCCATGATCAAGTTTTCGACCGTCATGATCCTGGCGAGGAACGACGACGATTTTGGCCTCCTGAAAGACTGGGAATTGCAGACACCGGAGCCCGGCGAATATCCCTGGAGCGACGACTTCTCCAGCCTGCTGGGGCCGCTGATAGAAAAATTCCGGGAAGGCGACTGAGAGAAGCGATCATCCGGATCGCGCAGCTGCCGTCAGCCGATTCGCGCCGCCATTCCACCGTCCACCGGCAGCAGCACGCCAGTGATGAAATTGGCCTCGTCCGAGGCCAGAAACAGCGCGGCATGGGCGGTGTCCCAGGCGGTGCCCATCTTGCCGCGCAACGGTACACGCGCGTTGCGGGCCTCGCGCACCGCCGCGGTCGACAAGCCCGTCGCCTGCGCGATCCCTGCAATGGCCATCGGCGTGTCCATCAGGCCCGGCAACACGGCGTTGCAGCGTATGCCGTGGCCGGCATTGGCGTTGGCGACACTGGTGGTGAGCCGGTTGATGCCCGCCTTGGAGACTTCGTAGGCCACCTGATTGCCGCCGGCGAGCGAGGCCAGCGACGAGATGTTGACGATCGATCCGGCGCCCTGCTCGCGCATGACCGGCACGGCGTGCTTGATGGTCATCCAGGCGGATTTGAGATTGACGGTGAGGATGCGGTCAAAGGCCGCCTCGTCGGCGCGATGGGCGGGACCGTCGCCGCTACCGCCGATACCGACGTTGTTGACCAGGATGTCGATACGTCCCCAGCGCGACTTCGCCTCGGCGATCACGGCAGCGCAGACGGCGTCGCGCGAGACGTCCGCCTGAAAGGAAGCGGCGCTGCCGCCTTCCTCCGTGATCATCGCCGCGGTCTCCAGCGCGCTCTCCAGATGACGGTCGACGCACAAAACCTGCGCGCCGTGGCGGGCGAACAGTATTGCCATGGCCCGGCCATTGCCGATGGTCTCGCCGGCAGTTTGGCCGGCGCCGACGATGATGGCGATCTTGCCCTGCAGACGCCCGGTCATGCTAGAAGCCCCTCAGATCAGGATCGAGAACCTGGCCCTCGTCGAGCTGAACGCCGAAGCTGTTTAGCATCATCGAAACCTGCGTGTACTGGCCCGCCGTGAACACCACGTCCATGCGCTGGCGCTCCTCGAAGTGCCGCGCCAGCTCCGTCCAGACCGGTTCGGTGATGAACTGCTGGCGATGCAGATCGTCGGTGGCCCGCAGCAGCGCCGCATCGGCCTCGCTCCAGCCGGGCGCGTCGGCGCCAATCTTGATTCGAGCGATCTCGTCATCGGTCAAGCCGGCACGCCTGGCGATCGGCACGTGCTGGGTCCACTCATAGCCGGAGCGGCAGAGGAAGCCGGTGCGAAGGATGACGATCTCGCGCTCGCGCGGCGGCAGCGTGCTCTTGCGGCTCAGGACATAGCCGCCCCAGACCAGGAAGGCCCTGGCCGCTGCGGGATGGATCAGCAGGGTGCGGAAGATGTTGAGCAGCGGGCCGCGCTTCACCATGGGCTCGACGATCTCGCGCTGCTCCTCGGTCCAGCTTTCGGCGGCGGCGGGCGCAACGCGCGGGCTTGTCAGTCGCATGTCGTCATCTCCAGAATGAATTCGTCGCCGGCGCCACGGCGCCACGCGTTGCGCGGCTTCATTGCGCCGACGTCGCGGGCTTCTCGTCGCCCTCTCCCAGGCACCGAAGCATGTAGTCGGTCCAATCCCTGGGCAGCACCATCGCGACTGCGGCCTTGTGGCGGCATTCGCGTTGCTCGACCTGTTTGGCGCGGCGCTTTTCCGCCACCAGCGGGGCTTGCCTGATCTTGCGCAGCGTCATGGGCGAGCCATCGGATTCGAACTGCAGTTCGTAGTTCCTGCCGTTCCTGTCGGTGGCGCTGCAGGCGATACTGGAAAGCCGTCCCGTTGCGAAGCTTCCGATCTGCCGGCATGTTCCCGACGATAGTTCGACGGACGGCACCGGCAGACCATCGACCTTCGGCCTGTCCTTGGAATTCAACAGCACCCGGTCGATCGACAGTTCGTAGAGATTGTCCTGCTCCCGGCGGGCGGCGTCCCCCGAGAATGAGATGACGTGACTGGCGTCGGAGGGGTCGTCGAGCGCAACCGAAAAATGGGCGCGGCCTTGCTGGCTATGGAAATATGCAACCGACCTGCAGGCGAAATCGCGGCCTGCGATCTTGAGCGTGCTGCACTTGCCCGTCATCAGCGCGAACATGTCGATGTCCGGCTCTTGTCGTGACGGCTCGGCAACCGACGGCGTTGCAAGGAACAGGATGGCAACGGCGAAGACTTGCCTGCGGCAGCGCATCGTTAGGCCCGTTTGATGGGAGGTAAGATCGGACAGACGCTATATTACAATGGGAATCACGGATTGCCCGCGATTTCCGGCTTTTTGCAGGCTCAGTCCACAAAGCGCAATGGCCAGAGGCATTCCCGCGACCCGCTGGCCAATCCATCCCACGGGCTGTAGTAATGAAGGCCCGCCTCCCCCGTCTTTGCCGGTGATATCGATGCCGACCCTTCCGCTTGGAATACGCGTTGCGATCGCAACATTTGCCGCGTCGCTGGCGCTATCATCGGCATCCGCCCAGCCGGCTGCGGCTCCGGCCAGACCGATCGCCGCGCCCGCCCCACGCGGCGCGTCCTGCCACAACGGCATGAGTTTTGACCGCTTCCTCACCGAGCTGAAAGCGCAGGCGGTCGCGGCCGGCGTCTCGCAGCGCGCCATCGCCGAAGCCGCGCCCTATCTCGTCTACGACCAGGGCATCGTCAACCGCGACCGCGGCCAGCGCGTGTTCGGGCAGGTGTTCACCGAATTCGCCGGCCGCATGGCCGCGACCTATCGGATGCAGCAGGGCCAGGCCCGGATCAAGACCTATGCCGCGGCCTTCGCGCGCGCCGAGAAGGAATATGGCGTGCCGCCGGCGGTCATCGCCGCGTTCTGGGGACTGGAGAGCGATTTCGGCGCCAATATGGGCAATCTGCCGACGCTGCGCTCGCTGGTGTCGCTGGCCTATGACTGCCGCCGCTCCGAGATGTTTGCCAATGAAACCATTGCCGCGCTGAAGATCATCGACCGCGGCGACCTCACGCCGACCGAGATGGTGGGATCGTGGGCCGGCGAACTCGGCCAGACGCAATTCTTGCCGACGCATTACTTCAATTACGCCGTCGACTATGACGGCGACGGGCGCCGCGATCTGCTGCGCAGCCCGGCCGACGTGGTCGGCTCGACCGCGAACTATATCGCCAACGGGCTGAAATGGCGGCGCGGCGAACCCTGGCTGCAGGAGGTGCGGGTGCCGCCAAATCTTCCTTGGGATCAGGCCGATTTGACGATCCAGCTGCCGCGTTCGAAATGGGCGCAGTTGGGCGTCAGCTATGCCGACGGCAAGGCGCTGCCATCGGACAATCTACCGGCCTCGCTGCTGCTGCCGATGGGCCGCACGGGGCCGGCGTTTCTGGCGTATCCCAATTTTGCCGCCTATACCGAATGGAACAACTCGCTGATCTATTCGACCACCGCGGGCTATCTCGCCACCCGCATCGCCGGCAGCCCGCCGATGCATCGTCCGGCTGCCCCGGTGGCGCAGCTGCCGTTCAACGAACTGCGCGAGTTGCAGCAACTCCTGGTGCGCGCGGGTTTCAATGTCGGCAAGGTCGACGGCGTGATGGGCCAGCAAAGCCGCAGCGCGGTGAAGGCGATGCAGATCAAATACGGACTGCCCGCCGATTCCTGGCCGACGTCCGAACTACTGGCGCGGATGCGCGGAGGGCCGCGCGCGCAGAACGCCGGGCCGGCATTGCCGACCGTTCGCTAGCCCCCATATCTCCCCGACAAGAATAGCCATCAAACGAAAGAGCATCACATGTCCTTCCACGACGCCACTGTCCCGGCCTTCCTGCAGATCCTCGGCAGCCTCCAGGGCATCCTCAGCAAGGCCGAGGCGCACTGCAAGGCAAAGAACATCGCGCCCGAGGTGCTGCTTTCCGCGCGGCTCTATCCGGACATGCTGCCGTTTGCGAAGCAGATCCAGCTGGTGTCTGATTTCGCCGCCAAGAGCTGCGCGCGGCTGACGCATAGCGAAGTGCCGACCACGCCCGACACCGAGAAGACGTTTGAGGAGCTGAAGGCGCGGCTCGCCAAATCCGCCGACTATGTCAAGGCGTTCAAGCCGGCGCAGTTCGAGGGCGCCGATACGCGCGACGTC
>Ga0210389_10004241_pt1 | contig 11179 bp, 11 predicted proteins | sample IncBWH28OmetaG_FD_160127 | JGI IMG/M metagenome (GOLD analysis project Ga0210389, IMG submission 160127) | Forest soil microbial communities from Barre Woods Harvard Forest LTER site, Petersham, Massachusetts, United States - Inc-BW-H-28-O ... | reverse complement strand
GGCGCGCTCCCAAACGACCCACGAGCCGCCCGCGAACGGCAGCGGCACGGTTCCCCCGGCGTCACGTCCGGCGGCGCGTAGCACGACGTCATTGAGCACAGGCGCGTGGGCACCGGTCTCGCCAAGCAGCCGGAACACCAAAGGAATTGCGGTTTCGGGCATTTCGTCGAGCATCTCGAGCCAGCCCAGGTCGGCTAGCGCTTCGTCGAGTTCTTGGCCCGACGTCGCGGTGATCGTCTTACGCAAGGCGTCTTCCAGCAGATGCAAGGAGTCGGTGTCCACACTCACTCCTTGCCCAGATCCAAAAGCCGGCGCGCGATGATGTTGCGCTGGATTTCGGCGGTGCCGCCGTAAATTGTTGCCGCGCGTGAGTAGAGGAATTCCGATCGCCACGGAGTGTCGTCCAGCTCCAGCGCCCCGGGCAGCAGGTCGCGCACGGTGTCATACAGCCGCTGCTCGGCGGTGGCCAGCAAGACCTTGTCGATTGAGGTCTGCGGTCCGAGTGGCTCTCCGTCGGCCAACCGGTGTTGGGTGGCCCGAGACCGGCACCGCAGCGTGTGCAACGCCAGATATGCTGCGCCAAGGTCATATTCGTCGGGATCGCGTGCTTCCGCGATGAGTTCGTCGAATCGTGCGTAGAGGTACGCGATCCGCTGCCAAAAGCAGGTGGAGCGCTCATAGGGCAGCAGGTCCATCGCGAGTCGCCAGCCGTCGCCCGGCCGGCCGAGCATACGTGCCGAGGGAATCGCCACATCGTCGAAATAAACTTCGCAGAACTCGTCGACCCCGTGCATCGTGCGCAACGGTCGAATGGTAATGCCGGGCGTATTCAGGTCGACGAAGAACGCGGTGATTCCGTCGTGGCCAGGTGCGGTGCGGGTGAGCAGGATGCAGCGGGTCGAGAACTGCGCGTAGCTGGTCCAGACCTTCTGCCCGTTGACGATCCAGGCTTCACCTTCCTTGCCCTTCGGCAAAGCGCGAGTGGACAGCGACGCCAGGTCGCTGCCGGAGCCCGGTTCAGAAAAGCCTTGACACCATTGCTCGCGACCACTGAGCAGCCGCGGCACCATTTCTGCCGCGAGTTCTGCAGGCGCGTAATCGATCATGGTGGGCGCGAGAACTTCAACCATCGAGTAGGGACCCGGCTCGGCAAGACGGCGGCCGACCACCTCTTCGCCGACGATCGCGCGAAGCATCGCCGGCCCGCCTAATCCGCCGACCGTCTCGGGCCAGCCGTATCGCATCCAGCCGGCATCGTAGAGCGCGGAATGGACTCGGGCGAGCTGCTTGATGTGGCCTTCCAACGAGTGATCCGGCCCGGGTGTCAGGTCGTGCTCGCCAAGCCAGGCCCGCAGGTCCGCCCGAAACTGTTCGACCTTCATGCAGGATTGGGGGACGGTCGCCCGATCGCGTGCGGGCGGCCCGAGTCGTGCGTGCCGCTGCGCCGAATGAAAGTCATGGCACGGGTTTTCAGTCGCCATCCGTCGGGCGTCCGCACGTAGGTGTCGTTGTAATAGCCGATCCGCATGTCGTGCGTGGAGTGGTCGATAAAGCACAGCGGTTGGGTTCCGGTGGCGGTGTCACCGGCCAAGTGGATCACCGGTGTCGCGGTCATGAACAATCCCTTCGGGGCCGCGTCCACCAAAACGGGAAACCGATCCAGCGAATACGTTTCGCCGAAGGCGCTGTAAGTACCGTCCGGGGTGAAGACTTCCACCAACCCGTCGATGTCTTCCTGGGTGATGGTCACCGCATAGCGGGCCAGTAGTTGCTGGATCTCGACGAGGTCTTCAGTTCGTGTTGGCATAAACCTTGCCGCCTTTCATCACGAAGCCCACTTTCTGGGTAACGCCGATGTCGGACAACGGGTCTCCGGGTACGGCGATGATGTCGGCAAGCTGGCCCTCGGCCAGCCGGCCCCGGTCGGTGACATTGATCAGTTCGGCGGCGGTCACAGTGGCCGCACGCAACACCGCCAATGGCGGCAGACCCCAATCAACCAGGGTGACAAGTTCATCGGCGTTCTTGCCGTGTGGAATGGCCGGGGCATCCGTGCCGACCGCAATCTTCACGCCTGCTTCGTAGGCAGCTAATATCGACGTCCGGGATTTCGGGAACATCTCAGCGGCCTTGGCCTGTAGTTCAGGCGGCGCGTGCGACATATCCATTGCCTCAGCCAGGCGCCGGGTCGACACCAGAAACGTGCCGTGCCTGACCATCAAATCGATAGCCTCGTCGTCGATCAAGAACCCGTGCTCGATGCAGTCGATGCCTGCTTCGACCGCATGTTTCACGGCGTCGGCGCCGTGCGTGTGTGCGGCGACGCGCAGCCCGCGCCGATGCGCCTCGTCGACGATCGCGCGCAGCTCCTCATCCGAATAATGTTGCGCTCCGGGCGGTCCCGTCATAGACATCACCCCGCCCGAGCAGCAGACCTTGATCAGTTCAGCGCCGTGCTTGATCTGGTAGCGCACCGCCTTGCGGATCTCGTCGACTCCGTTGGCGATGCCCTCCTCGACCGTCAAGTCCAACACATGCGGTGCGAACGCAGCGAACATCGTGGGATCCAGATGTCCGCCAGTTGGGGTGATCGCGTGCCCGGCGGGCACCACCCGCGGGCCATCGATCCAGCCGGCATCGATGGCTTTGCCGAGCGCGACGTCGAGCAGATAGCCGCCGGTTTTGACGAACAGACCAAGGTTGCGCACGGTGGTGAATCCCGCGCGCAGCGTCCGGCGGGCATTGCCGACCGCACGCAACATTCGGGTCGGTGGATCATCCTGGACCTGGGACAGCCCGGGTTTCTCCCCGCGCCCGCCCATCAACAGGTTGACCTCCATGTCCATCAGCCCGGGCAGCAGGATCTGGTCGCCGAGATCCAACACTTCGCCCTCGGGCCTTCCGCCGACGCGGATGATCCGGTCCCCATCGATCCGGAGAATGCCGGGTTCGACGATCTCGCCCGCGTCGATGTCGAGCAGTCCGGCGGCCTTGAGCGTCAACATTGCGATGAGCCGCTCGGGCGAAGAGCCGAAAACACTGTTAGATCACCGGCTCCCGGATCAGCTCCACCCAGGCCGCACCGCTGTCAGGGACCCGCGGCTGCTTCCACGCCTCTATCGGAAACGACACCATGACCAGCGACTGCATCAGGTGCATCAGGGTTTGCGCGTCCTCGGGCAGATCGTCGAGCGGGAACTTGTCGCAGTATTCGATCACGTCGTTGAGCCGGGGAAACGCCACGTCGTAGAACGCCTGCATCTCGGCCATCGAAGAGGCCAGCCGCTTGGCGTAGCGCTCGGGCTCGGTGGCCAGGTCCCACTCCAGATACGGCTCCAGGTCGGAGAACTCGGCGGGCAGCTTATTTGTGGTGGCCATTGCTGGCGTACTCCTTCACGTAGTCACCGGTCACCTTGTGCAGATGGCGAAGCAGGATTTCCTGATCGCACAGCAGAAAGTCCTTGACCACCTTGGTGCCAATCATGGTCTGCGTCGCCTCCAGGGTGTTGGCGTCCTGCAGCGCGTACTCCTTGAACGTCACCGCGGCCAACTCGTGGGCAAGGCGTTCCCGCGCGTTTCTGGGCGGAACGAAATACAGTGTGCACTCGAAGATGTGCTTGTCGACGGCGGTCGGCCAGTAGTGGTAGGTCAGAAACCAGCCGGGCTCCCAGATCAGCAACATGAAGTTCGGGAAGAAGTGCCACGAGTCGATGCCCCACTGCGGGATTCTCTTCGGGTTGACGCCCGGAGGCAGCTGATCGAGCTTCTCGATGACCTCCGGCTTGTCCCACGGCCCGAACAGTCCGCTGCGCAGCACCTGGTCCATGGGCTTCACCATGGACATGTCCACGGGTGGTGCCTGACCGCCCCAGGTCGAGATCATCCCGTGCGGGCTGGCCAATTCGTAGTACAGCGCCTCGAAGCCGTACTTGATGATCTTGGCGGCTTCTTCCTTGGTGTACTGACCCTGGTGCAGCACCGGTGCGTGGTAGAACTCGGCGAACGCGTCGATGAACAGCTTCCAGTTACTCCCGACCTCGGCCCGGTAGGAGTAGTACTCGGTCATCTCGTGGAAGGGGTAGCCCTCGATGCCCTTGGCCAGTGATCCCAGGTAGTCCGCAAGCGGCTTCGCATGTTCGTCGAAGTTGATGAAGATGAAGCCTTCCCACACATCGCAGCGAACCGGCACCAATCCGTATTGGCTCTTGTCGACGTCGAAGAACTCATCTTCCTGCTGGATGAAGGTCAGGTCGCCGTCGAGGCTATAGCGCCAGGCGTGGTACTTGCAGGTGAACTGCCGGCAGGTTCCTGAGGTCTCTTCATGCGGATAGTCGTTCCACACCAGCTTGTTTCCGCGGTGGCGGCAGACGTTGTGATACGCCTTGATGGATCCGTCCTTGGTCTTGACGATGATGACGGACATGCCCTTACCGGCCGACGGCAGCTCCTTGGTGAAGTAGCTGCCGGTGCGCGGTAGGCGCTCGACTCGGCCAACGTTTAGCCACGTCCGCTTGAAGATCGCGTCGCGCTCGGCTTCGAAGAATGCCGGATCGATCGAGTCGGTGTAATCGACTGGCGCGGTGCCAAGTTCCGGATAGTTCTCTGTCCAACTGCCGGCATCCGGCTTGGTGAAGTGTGGCAAGGTACTCACCCTCTCTTGATTTCGTCGTCTTGGTCCCCTTCGACCTCGACGCCAAAAGTGTTCAAAGCCATCGCAAGTGCGATGTAGCCACCGATTGTGAAGATCAAATCCATCCGCTGCCGCTCGTCGAGCCGTTCACCGAGGGCCGCCCACGTCTGGTCCGAGATATTGGTCTTCTCATCGAGCTCATCGACGGCGCACAACAACGCGCGATCGAATTCGTTGTTCGGGTCGCCGGATTGCACGGCCTCGATGTCGGAGTCGGACAGCCCCGCTTCCTTGCCGATCTCCACGTGGTGTGACCACTCATAGGCGCAACCGCGGCGATGTGCGACGCGCAGGATGACTTGCTCGCGGATGCGGGGCGGCAGCGTCGACCCGTACAGCAAGTAACTGCTGAACCGGAGATACGCGCGGGTCAGCTTCGGATGACGCACCAAGGTGGCCAGGACGTTGCCGGCGCCTTGAGGATTTCGCCGCTCCTCGGGCAGCATGCCGGATACCGCATGCCGGGCAGCGTCGTCCCACTGGTCCGCCGGCAACGGGGACAGACGCATACGGCCTCCTCACTGACGAGAATCATATTCTCATATTTGATCAATAGGTTTCCACGAACTCTTGAATTGGTCAACGTTTTGCATCCCACCTGCGGGAACGTCGCCTGCCGGTGCGGGCCGGGTCGGTGCGCCGACCCGAGCCTGACCGTGGCAGGGGTAGCGTGAAGATGTTGATTCTCGCGATCTGAGAAGATAATTTTCATACGCGGGAGAACTCAACGGCGCAGCGGTTCGTCGATGGGCCGGCCACACGGTCGCGACGATCAACGATCAACCGCCAGCCGATGACCTGGTGGGCCCCTGAATGGCCCCCGACGGAGAGGAACGGCTAGTGAACAAAGACGACATGATTTTGATCAGCGTCGACGACCACACCGTCGAGCCACCGGACATGTTCAAGAACCATCTGTCGAAGAAATACGCCGACGATGCCCCGCGCCTGGTGCACAACGAGGACGGCTCCGACATGTGGCAGTTTCGCGACACCGTCATCCCCAACGTCGCGCTCAATGCGGTGGCGGGTCGTCCCAAAGAGGAGTACGGGCTGGAGCCGCAGGGCCTGGATGAGATTCGGCCCGGTTGCTACAACGTCGACGAGCGGATCAAGGACATGAACGCCGGGGGCATCCTGGCGTCGATCTGCTTCCCGTCCTTCCCCGGGTTTGCCGGCCGCCTGTTCGCCACCGAAGATCAGGAATTCTCGGTGGCGCTGGTGCAGGCTTACAACGACTGGCACATCGACGAGTGGTGCGGTGCGTACCCGGCACGCTTCATCCCGATGGCGATACCCGTGATCTGGGATGCCGAGGCGTGCGCCGCAGAGGTGCGGCGGGTCGCGAAGAAGGGCGTGCACGCGCTGACGTTCACGGAGAACCCGGCCGCGATGGGGTACCCCAGCTTCCACAACGAGTACTGGAACCCGCTGTGGAAAGCCCTGTGCGACACCGACACCGTGATGAACGTGCACATCGGATCATCGGGTCGGCTGGCGATCACGGCACCCGATGCGCCGATGGACGTGATGATCACGCTGCAGCCGATGAACATCGTGCAGGCCGCGGCTGATCTGCTCTGGTCGCGGCCCATCAAGGAGTATCCGGACCTCAAGGTTGCGCTGTCAGAGGGCGGGACCGGTTGGATCCCCTACTTCCTGGAGCGCGCGGACCGTACCTACGAGATGCACTCGACCTGGACCCACCAGAACTTCGGAGATGGCAAGCTGCCGTCCGACGTGTTTCGCGAGCACTTCTTGACCTGCTTCATCAGCGACAAGGTGGGCGTGGCGCTGCGCAACATGATCGGCATCGACAACATCTGCTGGGAGGCCGACTACCCGCACAGTGACTCGATGTGGCCGGGCGCGCCGGAGGAGCTCTGGGAGGTGTTGTCGGCGAACAACGTTCCGGACGACGAGATCAACAAGATGTCTTATGAGAACGCGATGCGCTGGTACTCCTTCGACCCGTTCAGCCACATCACTCGGGCGCAGGCCAGCGTCGGCGCGCTGCGCAAAGCCGCTGAGGGTCACGATGTTTCGATCCGCGCGCTCAGCCACCACAAGGACACCAGGTCGGGTTCGTCGTTCGCGGAGTTTGCGGCCAGTGCGAAAAATCTGACCGGCAACCAGGACTGAAGCCCCACCGGGATGCAAGCGCGCCGGTGCCTGAACTGATCAAAGGAGATTAGCAGTGCCCGGCGGTGGAATGAACTTCGAACTGACCGACGACCAGGAGCTGATCCGCAAGTCGGTTGCCGAGCTGGCGTCGAAGTTCGACGACCACTACTGGATGGAAAAAGACCAGGCGCACGAGTTTCCGTCCGAGTTCTATCAGGCGATCGCCAGCGGTGGCTGGCTCGGTATGACGATCCCCGAGAAGTACGGGGGTCACGGGCTCGGAATCACTGAAGCAACGATCTTGCTCGAAGAGGTCGCCAGATCCGGCGGCGCCATGAACGCGGCGAGCTCAATTCACCTGTCGATCTTCGGCATGCAACCGGTCGTGGTGCACGGCTCCGAGGAACTCAAGGCGCGCACGCTGCCCCGCGTAGCGACCGGCGAAGTGCATGTGTGTTTCGGGGTGACCGAACCCGGCGCTGGGCTCGACACCTCGCGCATCACGACGTTCGCCAAGCGCGACGGTGACCACTACGTCGTGAACGGCCGAAAAGTATGGATTTCCAAGGCGCTCGAGTCGCAGAAAATCCTGCTGCTCACCCGGACGCAGCCTTACGCCGAGGTCACCAAGAAGACCGACGGGATGACGCTGTTCCTCACCGACCTGGACCGCAGCCGGGTGGACGTGCGGCCGATCCGCAAGATGGGTCGCAACGCGGTCAGCTCCAACGAGTTGTTCATTGACGACCTGCACGTTCCGGTTGAGGATCGAGTTGGTGAGGAGGGCAAGGGCTTTCAGTACATCCTCGATGGCCTCAACCCGGAACGGATGCTGATCGCCGCCGAGGCATTGGGCATCGGCCGGGTCGCCTTGGAGAAGGCGGTCAAATACGGCAACGAACGACACGTCTTCGACCGCCCGATCGGCATGAATCAAGGCATCCAGTTCCCGCTGGCCGACTCGCTTGCCCAACTTGACGCCGCCGAGTTGATGCTGCGCAAAGCCACCTGGCTCTACGACAACGGGAAACCGTGTGGGCGCGAGGCCAATACCGCGAAGTACCTGTGCGCCGACGCCGGTTTCACCGCGGCCGATCGAGCACTGCAGACGCACGGCGGCATGGGATATTCCGAGGAGTACCACGTGGCGCGGTACTTCCGAGAAGCGAGGCTGATGAAGATTGCGCCGGTCAGCCAGGAGATGATCCTGAACTTCCTTGGGTCGCACGTGCTCAAATTGCCGAGGAGCTATTGATGGGGCGCCAGAGATCACTGTTCGACCTGACCGGTCGATCGGCTTTGGTCACCGGATCCGGTAGCGGGATCGGCGCAGCTGTCGCTGCCGCGCTGGCTTCCGCCGGCGCGGCGGTGCTCGTCAGCGATGTGGACGCCGACGCTGCTTCGGTTGTTGCCGAACGCATTTGCGCCAACGGCGGCAAGGCGGAAAGCGTCGCACTCGACGTGCGAGACCGTGCGGCCGCAGAAGCGGCAGCGGCACGCGCCGCCGGACTCTCCGAAGGAGTGCTGCACATCCTCGTCAACAATGCCGGAGTGACCGCGCCGGGTATGTTCGCCGATCTCACCGACGAAAGCTTCCAGCGAGTGTTCGACATCCATTTGATGGGGGCCGTTCACTGTACTCAGGCCGCGCTCGATTTCCTGCCCACCGATGGCACCGGCCGCATCATCAACGTCGTCTCGTCAGCCGGGATCACCGGCACGCTTGGCCAGGTGAATTACTCGGCGGCCAAGGCGAGCATCATCGGGTTCACCAAGTCACTGGCGCGTGAGATGGCGCGGAACAACATTCTGGTCAACGCGCTTGCGCCACTTGCGGCTACCCGCATGACCGAGACCATCCGCACCAACGAAAAGTTTGCGGCCAACATGATGGCTCGCATCCCGTTGAAGCGCTGGGCCGAACCCGAGGAGGTTGCCGGCGCATTCGTCTTTCTCGCCTCCGACGCCGCCTCCTACATCACTGGTCAGGTGTTGCCCGTCGACGGCGGCATGGTGATGTGATGTCGCAAACTCCGGCGCCGCTGGCGGGAATCACCGTGGTGGCCTTGGAGCAGGCGGTCTCCGCGCCGATGTGCACGCGGGTGCTCGCCGATTTCGGTGCGCGGGTGATCAAAGTGGAGAACCCCAAGGGGGGAGACTTCGCTCGGCATTATGACGATGTCGTCAACGGACTTGCCGCGCACTTCGTTTGGGCTAACCGCGGCAAGGAGTCGGTGACGCTCGACCTGAAAACCGAAGCCGGGCTCGACATTCTGCATCGGCTGCTGGACCGTGCCGATGTGCTGGTCTCCAACCTCGCCCCCGGGTCCACCGCCCGGCTGGGCCTCGCAGCCGCCGATCTGGCGGAACGCCATCCCGATGTGATCGCGGTCGAAATCGACGGGTACGGCCGCGGCGGACCGCTGTCACACAAACGGGCTTACGACCTGCTCGCCCAGGCGGAATCCGGCGCGTGCGCCGTGACCGGCCGTCCGGACGCACCGGCTAAGCCCGGGCCACCGATGGCAGATATCAGCACCGGACTGTATTCGGCGTTGTCCATTCTGGCTCTGTTGTATTCCCGTGACGCCGGGTCGGACTCTGGCGGCCACGGCAATGCGGTCGCGGTGAGCCTGTTCGACACCATGACCGATCTGATGGGTTACCCGCTCACCTATACCCAGCATTCCGGCATCGACCAACAACCGTTGGGGATGAGCTCGCCCGCGGTGGCGCCCTATGGCGCCTACCGCACCGCCGACGGCCAGACCGTTGTGCTGGGCACTACCAACGATGCTGAATGGCAACGGCTTTCGCGGCAAATCGTCCAGCGCGATGATCTCGCCGACGACCCGAGGTTTGCCAACAACTCCGGTCGCTGCGCTCACCGCGACATCTTGGACGAAGCCATCGGTGCCTGGTGCGCGGCGCACGACCTTGAACATGTGCAGAAGACGGCCGATGCCGCCGGGATCGGCAATGCGCGGTACAACCTGCCCAGCGAGGTCCTGGTCCACCCGCAGCTGACGGCCCGGGACCGGTGGCGCCAGGTCGACACGCCCGCCGGCCCGATTCAGGCCTTGTTGCCTCCGCCCGTCATCGCCGGCTACCAGCCCGCCATGGGTGCGGTACCCGGACTCGGGCAGCACACCGACTCGGTACTCGCCGAATTCGGCATTGCACCCGACGAGATCGACGCGCTGCGAGGCCAAGGCGCCATCGGACCGGCCTACCCCTGATGTCCGAGGAGCCCGTGCTGCTGTGCAGCGACCGCAACGGTGTGCGGACGCTGACGCTGAACCGGCCGCGTCGCAAAAACGCGATCAACCGTGACTTGTGGATCGCGTTGGCCGACGCGCTCACCGCCGCGGGCAACGACCGCGGTGTCCGTGCGGTGGTGATCACCGGTGCCGGCGGTGCGTTTTGTTCCGGTGCCGACATCTCGACGCCCGACGACAGCCATCCGGTTCACAAGTTGCAGCGGCTGACCGATGTGGCGCTCGCGCTGCACGAACTGCCGGTGCCGACAATCGCCAAGGTGAACGGCGTCGCGGTCGGCGCGGGATGGAACCTGGCACTGGGTTGTGATCTGGTAGCGGCGACACCGGAATCGACGTTCTCGCAGATCTTCACCAAGCGTGGCTTGTCGGTGGATCTGGGCGGCTCGTGGCTGCTGCCGAAAATCGTTGGTCTGCAACAAGCTAAACGACTCGTGTTGCTGGCTGAGACCATCGACGCCGCCGAAGCCCACGCGCTGAACCTGGTGACCTGGGTGGTGTCGGCCGCGGAGATCGACGCCCTCGTCACCGACGTCGCCGACCGGCTGGTGGCCGGCCCGGCGATCGCACTGGCGCAAAGCAAGGCGCTGCTGAACGAGGGCGCCGACCGGACCCTGCGTGATGCGCTCGGCAACGAAGCCCGCGCGCAGGTCGTCAATTTCGGCACGGCCGATGCGGGCGAGGCTTATGCCGCGTTCGCCGAGCGGCGGGAGCCGTCGTTTACTGGCCGATGGGCAATATCGAGATCGGAGAATACAAATGCGTGAAACAGTCATCGTGGAAGCCGTGCGGACGCCGGTCGGCAAGCGCAATGGTGGGCTATCGAGCATGCACGCCGCAGACCTGTCGGCGCTTGTCCTCAACGAGCTGTTGCAGCGCACCGCCATCGACCCGGATGTCATCGACGACGTCGTATGGGGATGTGTGTCGCAGGTCGGGGACCAATCGAGCAATATCGGTCGTTACGCGGTGCTGGCCGCCGGTTGGCCCGAGAGCATCCCGGGCACGACGATCAACCGGGCCTGCGGTTCCAGCCAACAGGCCCTCGACTTCGCGGTGCAGGCGTTGATGTCTGGCCAACAGGACG
>Ga0210389_10004238_pt1 | contig 11183 bp, 12 predicted proteins | sample IncBWH28OmetaG_FD_160127 | JGI IMG/M metagenome (GOLD analysis project Ga0210389, IMG submission 160127) | Forest soil microbial communities from Barre Woods Harvard Forest LTER site, Petersham, Massachusetts, United States - Inc-BW-H-28-O ... | reverse complement strand
GCGGCGAGCGCGTGCCCGGCGGGGACCGCGAGCAGCTGGGGGACGCGCAGCAGCGTGCGGCCGGCGTACTCGCGGGGCAGGGGGCCGGAGGAGCCGGCGAACGCCACGTCGACGTCGTAGCCGGACAGGGCGCTGAGCATCCCGGCGGAGCCTGCGGTGGCGTCGCGCAGCTGCAGCTCCACGCCGGGGTGGCGGTCCCTGAAGTCCCGGGCGAGGCCGGGCAGGTCCATCAGGCCGAGGTCGGACAGCATGCCTACCCGGAGGGTGCCCCGCAGGCCGCGGCTGAGCCCCTCGACCGCGTCGCGGGCGGCCAGGGCGGCGTCCAGGACGGCCTGCGCCTCGGGCAGCAGGGCCTCCCCGGCCTCGGTCAGCTGGACGCGCCGCGCGTTGCGCTCAAGCAGGACCACTCGCAGGTCCTTCTCAAGGGCGGTGATCGCGGCCGACACCGCGCTCTGGACTACGTGGAGTCGCTGCGCGGCACGGGTGAAGCTGCGCTCTCCCGCGACCGCGACGAAGTACTCCAGCTGGCGCAGCTCCATGAGCCCCCCGCCGTTTAGAAGAATCAAGAACAGTGATGGAGCGATCAAATCTAGTCGTTTGTCTTGATGATAGCCGCGAGGCAAGCTGGAACCGCCGGCACCGCCGGCCATCCACGAAAGGAGCAGTCATGAATATCGCTTTCCTCGGCCTGGGGCGGATGGGTCGCATCCTCGCCTCGCACGTCAACGCGAAGCACAACCTCACCGTGTGGAACCGTTCCCCCGCCGCGCGGCCAGCGACCTGGTGGCAGCCGGGGCGCGCCTGGCGGCCACGCCCGGCGAGGCAGTCGAGGGCGCCGAGATGATCATGACGGCGCTGTTCGGCTCCGACGCGGTCCGCGAGGTCGTGACCGGCGGCCAACTCCCCGTCAAACCCGGCGCCACGTGGGTTGACATCACCACCGTGTCCCCTGCCGAGGCGGACGAGTTCGCCGCCTGGGCCGCCGAGCGGGGCATCGGCTACGCGCACTCGCCCGTCATCGGCTCGCTGGTCCCGGCACGGATGCGCAAGCTCGGGGTGCTGCTGGGCGGTGACCCCGCCGCGGTGCGCGCGGCCACCCCGGTGGTCTCACTGTGGGCGGACCCGGAGCGACTGCGCGTCTACGACAGCGCGGCCAAGGCCGCCACGGACAAGCTGGTCAACAACCTCACCGTCGCCATCGCGACGCAGGGGATCGTCGAGGCGCTGCGGCTCGGCCACTCCGGCGGGCTGACCAGCGAGGAAGTCTTCGTCGCGCTCGACAAGTCGATGCTGTCGGCGGCGAAGGACCTCAAGCTCCCTGTCTTCCGCGACGGCACCTACGGTGACACCCAGTTCTCGGCCGCGCTGCTGGCCAAGGACGGCCGGCTGATCGTACACACCAGCCGCGACCCGCTCCCGGCGGCGACCGCCGCCTTCACTTCGCTGCACGCGGCGGTCGCCGCGGGACGCGGCGACGACGACTTCGCCGTCATCGTCGCCCCGGAACTCACCTGACCCCGTGTCCACCTCAGCTCCCGCCAGGAAAGAGAGACACCATGTCCATCACCGACGACGTGCAGCACCGGTCAGCCCACATCCACTGGCCCGCTGACGCCGACCCTGACCACGCCGACCTGTTCGCCCACAACGACATCGTCATCAACGCTCCAGTCGAGGTCATCTGGGACCGCCTGATCCGCGCGGCAGCGTGGCCGGACTGGTACACCAACGCGGCCAGCGTGACCGTCAACGACCCCGGCGGCGTGCTTGGCCCCGGTATCACCTTCGACTGGGTCACCTTCGGTGCCGCCATCCACAGCACGGTGCACGAGTTCGAGCCGGCCAGCAGGATCGGGTGGTACGGCACCACCGACCAGTGGCTCGCCTACCACACCTGGCTGCTCATGCCCCGCCCGGACGGCAGCACCTACATCGTCATGGAAGAGACCGGCGACGGCCCCAATCCCCGCAAGCTCGCCGAGGCCAATCCAGGCCACATGCACCGCGGTCACGACCTGTGGAACATCAGCCTGAAGTTCCTCTGCGAGTCCTGAAGGCCCCGGAAGGGTACGCGCAGCCAGGAAAGCGTACGGTCTGTCAGACACCGTTCCCGTGCTTCTGTCCCAACTCCCAGCAGACCCCTAAGTAGCTGAGCCAGCCCAGCGGGCTCCGGTCAGGCAGGCACCAGGCACGAGCGTCGTTCGGGCAGCTGCTCGGCAACCCCGTCGGTCGGCTCCGACTAGGCAGCAAGAAACGGCTTCGCCCGCCCGGGACTGCCCGGCTCGGACTGCCCTGCGTGACCAACGCGGCAGCGGGTGGTGAGCGAGTAACCGCCGTTACGCGCGCAGCATGACTGGTTCGCGATGATCAATTGAGACGCGCAGATCAGGATGACATGCGCCCAGTTGCCTCCGCGCTGGACTGCTTCGGCCGAACTGAGCGGTTCCCGTTGATGCCGTCCGGCCACCCTGGTAGCTGCGCAGGCTGTCATGGCCAGATGAGTGACGCTACTGAGCCGAGAGCGGTTCCGCGAGATCATCACCAAGGCGGTCCAGAAGCCGACGGCCAGCCGACGTGACGGTATAGGCGACTGCCCTCGTCGGTGTGGCGCTGCGCACGGCCTGGATGAGGGGGTGCGACTCAAGTGTCCAGACCAAGGGCCGGCAGGGCAGCGCCGAATTCGGGGTGACGCGCGGCCACCGTGGAGAGGGACCAGCCGCCGTGAAGCACGCCGCCGCTTAGCTGGCCCGGAAAAGGCTGATCTGCGGAAAGAACCTTGAGCAGCTTGATGTGCGGTACGTCGACATCGGCGACTGCCCTGGTGAACAGCAGTTCGTCATCTACCCGCGCGTCGTCGCCCTCGATCCCGGCGGCCAACGCCCGGCCAAGGGCTCGTCGCTTGTCACGTAGTGCGGTGTCCTCGGCGTCGCCGAGTGCCCGGGAAAGCAGTTCCTGGCGCCGGTCGTCGGATACCGCCTGTCCCAGCAGTTCCTCGACCGAGCAGCCGGACGCCTCGGCTGCGTCAACGACGGTCCCGGCGGCATGTCGGAAGCGACGCTGGCCCATAACAGCCGTCACCCGCGTCAGCGCAACCTGCATGATGGGCGTGAATGCCGTGGCCGCAGCGCCAGCATCAGGCCCGAGCAGGGAGGCTCCTGCAGCCAGTACGGCAGCAACGGTACGGATGACCAGCTCGCGGCCCCCTTCCTCCTCACCCACAGCGTTTAGCCTATCCTCGGCAGCTGAGGCGGCGCTGCTGCAAACTTTGGCACACAAGAAATCACGTTTTAAATCCTCCCGCGCTCAGCGTGCAGCCAATAGGCCCCCCGGCGAAGTTCCCGCATGCCGCCACACCCTCACAACCCCAGCGTCACCGCCAGTTCGGACGCCGCCCTAACGCCGACAACAGGTCGCGTTACAACGCGCGGCCGATGCTGAATGAAGGCCAGAAGAGGGGCCTGCCAGGACAATGCGTTCCTTGGCCCTCTAAGCAACACCGCAGATGACTGGCTAACCGGTGTCGTAGTAAAGCGCCTTGCCAATAAGTACGCCTCGACAGAGGCTCCGATTGGCCCCCGACCGAAGAATTCTTCGGATGAAATACGTGCCGTTTCTGCCGCGATTGACGAGATGGGGTTCCTTTGGTTGATCGAGCAAATAATGTCCAGGGAGGCATTGACCACGTTGCCGGCTAGCCAAGTCTCACACCGGACCTGACGCTATGAGGTGCCTGATGGCCACGAGGGAGTACACAGCCACCGGATCACCTGTGCCCGCTCCGAGGCGAAGCATTAGCGGTTCAACGAGTCGGGAGACCTGCCTACTGTCACTCCCAGTGATGGCTGCCGTGCCGGGCCGACCGCAGGAGCCGTTTGGGTAAGCCGCAGCCGGTCGGCGCACGGCGGGCGCGGCTTCCGGGGCGTCGGCATCCAGGCATCTCTTCCGGAGCCACCCTTCAGGCACGGCAGCGTCTCCACAGAAAAACCCCAACGAGTCCGGTCCGCGGTGGCGTCCCCAAAAAGAACCACACGGACAAACTGAAAACTTACCAGCACAATTCGGCACGCATGCTAAAGTGGTTTCGGGAACCGTTACTAACCTTTATGCAGATGAAGTGGCTAACTTGGTCTTAAAGCGGCACGAATGGTCATTTACGACGAACTTACTGCGCGATGATGGGACTGCGGGCCTTCACGCCCCCACGTTCAGAACGATCGCGCGTGACAGGCCGACGGAGGTCATCGGAGGGTAAAGATGGTCGAAAACAGGGGAGGGAAGGCAACTGAAGGAGATGACGCCTATATCCTGACGCCAGGAGTCTTGCTGCAATTGTACGAGCACTACAAGTTGGAGCTTAGAAGTGACTTGGAGTTCACATACAAATATCTGAACTTCTACATCGGCCTCAACTCCGCCCTTCTCGCGGCCACGATAGCAGGACTCCTAAGGCAAGCTGAGGGAGATAAGAAGGGCCTCATTCTCCTATTCGGGCCGTTGTTGATAATCGGCCTGACCCTAGTTGGCTATCGGACCGTTCGCGTGTTCTACCGGCGCTTCATTGAGGCTTGGATAACAGCTGTTAACATCGAGAGTATGCTGACGCTAAGCGGTTTCGTAAACCTGGAGAAAGGCCTTCAAGAGCCTCGTTTCAAGAGTTCTTCCGGCAGCTTCATCATGCAATATGAAGGAGCGGCGATACGTAAGATCCTGAAGCAGGCCGAGGACGAGAATTGGACCGCAGAGACCACCGTCAAACGAGTTACAGCTAAAGGAGATACTCTAAGATTCGCAAGATTTGCATTTGTTCTGTTCGCAACAGCGGCATTCGCTCTCGGAGTAATATCTATAATATACGCCTTTTTACTTGCCAACTCTGCATTTGCGAGTTAGTTGTCCGCCGGGTCACCGGCCGTGCCGGGATCGTCAAGCATGTCATCTCGCATACCCTTCGGCACGCGTTCATCACCGCGGCGCTCGATGCCGGGGTCCCACTGCGTGACGTGCAAGAGGCCGCCTCCCATGCCGACCCGCGCATCACCATGCGCTACGACCGTGCGCGGACCAGTCTCGACCGTCACGCCAACTACATCGTGGCCACCTACATCGCCGGGGCAGCGCGTTAGCACCTCAAGCCAGGTTCCGGTAGGCAGTCTGGCGGCCATCGGCGGCCAGACTGCCCGTAACCCCGGAACTTAGTAGCCAGGGAGACCAGAAGTAGCCATCGACCGCGAGCGCGAACCGCCGTTAGGCGCGCCTCGGGAACGCTTGGCGCTCCTCATTTCACGCGTACAGAACAATCCGTTCTGAAGCGTGGGGCGATCGGTCACTTGACGGACACGGCGGAGACAGTCATGCAGCGGCCGCGGGGCGCCATCAGCTTGGAAGGCGGCGCCAGCTTGGAGGGCGGCGACAAGGCCCTGCCGGACCAGCGCTCGTGCAGGTCATTGCTCTATGGCCTATGCCCGGTGAGTGACCATGAGTGCCCGTGCCTGGCCGGCTGGCCGGTCGCGCAGCGGGCGCGGCTGGCGCGCTGGTGACCGTGTCCGCTGATTGGTGCCGGCCAACCGGGGCAGTCGGTGCGGCGTGACCTTGACGGCGGCGGTTCCGGGCTGCTGCCCAAATGATCGCGGGATACCGCGGCAGGGTGCAGGAGAGGTGGACGGTGACACGACTGCGGCTGATCGGGGTACCGAGCAGCGCCGGGGCGCATGCGCCCGGTCTTGAGCGGGGCCCGGCGAAGTTGCGGGCTGCCGGCCTGGCCGGCGCACTGGCCGCTGCCGGTGTTACGGCATGGGACTGGGGTGATCTTCCAGTGGGTTCTTTTGCGACTGCAGCGGCGCTATCAGGCGCCCGGAACCTGCCGGCCGTGATGGAAGTTGTCAGCCAGGTTGCCGGTGCTGTCGCCGCCGCCCGGGCCGGCGGTGACGTGGCGGTCCTGCTCGGCGGTGACTGCACGCTGGTGCTCGGCGCCGTGGCCGGGCTTCGCCGGCAGGAGCAGGCCGGCAACGGGGTGGGCGTGTTCTACCTCGACGGTGACGCCGACCTGGATACCCCGCAGGAAGGGTGGGGCGTGCTGGACAGCTGCGTCGTTGCTCACCTCCTCGGCGACGGCGACCCGCAGCTGGCGGCCCTTGGGCCGGACGGGCCGCTGCTCGATGCCGGCTCCCTGGTGCTGTTCGGCTTCCACCCGGCGCAGCTGTCCGCTGGCCAGTGGCGCCGGTATGCCGGCCACGGCCTGTACGGCGTCCCGGTCACCGACATTCCCGCCGGAACCGGCGGCCGCCGCGCTGCTCAGGCCCTGGCCCGGCTGCGGGGCAACGATGCCCTGGTGTGCCACCTGGACGTCGATGTCATCGACTACGCGCGTTTCCCGCTGGCCGACTGCCCGCGGTATCACGGCGGCCTGTCGCTGTCAGATACCTTCGACGCGCTGCGGGCCGCGGCAGGGCACCCGGGACTGGCCTGCCTGACGCTCACCGAGGTCAACCCCGATCACGATCCCGCCGGCGAGCTGACCTCGCAACTGGTCAGCCGCTGGTCGGCGGCCGTCGCGGCCGGCTTGCGCGATGCCGGCCGGTGAGCGGAAGAGCCACTTCCTCAACATGGCCGGGGCATGAACGATCATGCCATCCGAAGCGTTGTGCTCCGGGAAGCCACCGCGCGCCGAACTGGGTGATCGGTGAACGCCTGTGTACTTCGGCTAACTGATCAATCTTGCGCGCCGAATCGGCGCTCTGCGCCCCGCCGCGGGGCAGCTGGCTCAGGGGGCGGGCTGGGCCTGTACCGCGGGGATTATCCGGACGTCGCCTCCGAGCTGGAAGACGAGGTTGTGCAGGTCGGCTGCTGCCATGGCCCGCAGTGTCGGGAGCTCGGCGGCTGCCTGGGCGTCGTCGAAGACGTTGAGCGGCCAGTCGCCGGTGGTGCCGCTGCGCAGGTGGGGGTGGTGGAACGCGGTGCCGTAGTGGGCGCGCAAGGTTACCGGCGCGATGCCCGCGGCCTGCTGGAGCGGCCAGGCCAGGGTCCACTCGGCCTCGGTGCCCCCGGCGGCCTGCGGCCGCACGCCGGTGGCGGTGACCTCTCCGGTGCCCAGCAGCAGGCCCTGGTTGATCTCATCGAGCGCACGGCGCGCGTACGGGTCAATGAGCGAGACGGCCTTGCCGAACAGCTCTTCCTTCTCGCGACGGGAGCTGACCCCGCCGTGGGTGCGGTCACGCAGGTCGGTGAAATGGCGCAGCAGGGCGCCGGCGGGGTCTGCGGCAGGTACTGGCATCGTGCTCTTCCTTCATCCAGGCTCCCCTCAACTGTAGCCACGGCGGGCCTGACCAATCGTCACGCCTCGGCGCCCTGCTTCTAGGTGCGGTGCAACCAAATGTTCACTACAGAGCACCAAGCCGTCGGGTGGTCTGAGGCAGGTCGTCTCTCACGGAACGTGACGCACCGATATGAGCATCGGTGAGCGGAGCGCGAAATATCCGCCGTTCTGGACGGTTGTCTTCAGGAGGCTTCGCCACCGTAAAACGCGCCGAACAGGTCGTTCTGGCGTGGCGGATCTACAGCCGGATCGTAGCCATGTGGACCATTTCAGCAGGGACCGCAGACCGTCTTGGTCCTGGTCATCGGGAAGCAGTTGCTGGCGGCCCCAGTGAACGGCGGCGATCATGCCTGCGGCCAGGCAGCTGACGGGGTTGCTAGGCCGACGAGTCCTGATCGAAGGTTCCAGCTAGTTCCGCGGCCAGGTCAATGAGCGCGGACGGAGCAATCTGTGCAGGTCGTCGGGCTCTTCCGCCGTGAAGATAATATCGTACAGGTCTTTAACTAGCTGGTCTCTGTTCCTGTGCATTCGCGATCTCCGGTCAGGCACAGTAGCAGTCAACAACGTGTCAAGTAGGCTAAGCGGATGGTTTACGCCTTACTGGCATACACGGTGGTCGGAGATGACGCAGATGGGTGACGCCGGTACGGCCGGTACCGAAGTCGGGTTCGAGAACACCGCAGATGAAGCCTGGGGTCAGCGGGCTATTGAGCTTTATGAAAGCCGTCAGCTGCAAGTACAGGCATTTAATACCGAGGGTGTGGTGTCTGCGCAGGTCTGGGGAAGCTGTCCTCGTTGCGGCCACGACCTGGATATCCAGATGACTCTCAGCGCACCGGTCATCACATGGCGGGGAGGGTCGTCGGCCGTAAGTCGGCGAAAAGCTGCCGATATTCCCAATGTCGTGGAGGTCGGCTGCGGTTGCGGGCTTTCCCATCCCGGCGCGCCGCAGCACGTCACTGGCTGCGGGGTCAGCTTCCGCTTGCCGACCGAACCGCCTGCCGCCTGATGGCCGTCCCAGGCAATCTTCCCGTGCCGCCGACGCCGTCACCGGAGGCACCGGCTGGTCGGCCCAGGCCGGTCAGCCCGGCGGATCACGATGCCTTTGACGCGCTGGTGAAAGACTCGGTCTCTTCGGTCCGTTCGATGGCCGCAGCCTGGCGTACCGGGCTGACAGCGCTGATTACACTGGTCACCACCGGGATCGTCATCACTGGGCGGACCGCTACGACCTCACTGGCCGTGCCATGGCGGGCCGCGATCACCGCGGCCATCGGCGGCGGCCTGGCCTTGGCGCTGGTCGGACTATGGCTTGCCCTCGCCGCCGAGGTCGGTGCACGTGTTCGGCTGCAGACGCTCGATGACATCCGTGCACATCACGCGAGCGTGCAGGCATATCTGGTCGGACAGGCCGCTGCTGCCAGCCGCCGCCTGCAAACTGCCAGGACCGTGGTTGGTATCGCACTGGGATTGCTGATCACCGGAGTTCTGCTTACCTGGTGGGCTCCGGCGGCTCCTGCGTCGCCGCCTGCCTATCTGGAGGTAACCAGCCATGGCGGTACGGTCTGCGGCACCCTGCGGTCTGCTGACGGCGGCGTCTTGCGTCTGAGCGTGCCCGGCGCGCACCAGCCTGCGGCGATACTGCTAACGATGGTGACCAACATTGCCGTCGTAGCCGGATGCCCGTAAGCGAACTCGCGAGCGATACAACTGCAGTAGCGGACGTTACGAGCCAAGGTGAATTTAGGGCACCCACACTGGCGCTCTCCAGGCCATGGTTGGCGGAGAGCGGCGACGGCGTGGTACAGGGCATATGGTGCCTGCACCGCAGCCAATCAACCTCAAGCCTTTCGGGAAGTGCAGCGCCTCCGGCAGCCGTTCGTCGCCGGTATCGCTCACCTAGATACTCCCTTCCCCAATCGGTGTTCCGCATGCGATTCAAAGCATGTGACGATCAGAATGGCTTTATCAGTTCCGCAGTGCCGTTGGAGGCCGGATGGGGGGACGCGCTGTGTCACTGGAAGATCTAAGCGGACGGCTGCGGACGGCGTCGGAGACAGGTGACTTTGCTGGGCTGCTCGATCCGGAGGTCCCGCAGCTGGCCACCGAGGTCGCGGAAAGCCTGGCCGTGACCGGACTGGAGGCAGCCATTCCCGATTCCGTCGCGGCCTTGAGCGTCCTGGTGGCCGTGCACTGGAACCGGTACCAGCTCCTTCCCGAAGGACAGGACCAGGAGGATCTGCAGGCCTGCCTGCAGTGGTCCGCCGCGCTACTGCCCGTAGCACCCCACCTGGTCCCCGAGCCCGTGCGAGCCTACTTGGCAAGTCTTGACACGATCGCCGACAGCACCGCCGCGGAGGCCGCCGATCCTGCGGTCAGCTTGTATGAGGACTACCAGCGGACCGGGGACATCCGGCTCCTTCAAACCGCCGTCGCACGTTTCCGCGAGGCGGCCCACTCCGTTCCGGCCGATCAACCTGACCGGCCGGAACGTCTGTCCAACCTCGGGAGCGCCCTCGCGGTCCTTTATCAGCGAACCGGGCAGCTGGACTACCTGGACGAGGCCATTAACTGGTTGCTCGAGGCGTTTGAGGTCATTAACGGAAACCATCCCAACGCGATTGCGATACTGACCAACCTCGGGGCGGCGCTGCAGACTCGATACAAGCGGACCGGCCAGCTAGCAGACCTAGATACGGCCATCACCACCGGCCAGCAGGTGATTGACGCTATCCCACCCGACCACCCCGGTCGGCCCGCAATGCTGTTCAACCTCGCGGCCGCGCTGGACAGCCGGCATGAGCACACCGGCCAGCAGGCTGACTTGGACCAGGCCATCACGCTCCGGCGCGAGGTGGTCGCCGCCATTCCGCCCGGCCACCCAGCACGGCCTGGGCTACTTTCCAGACTGGCCAGCGCCCTGCGGGTCCGGTCCCTGCGGACCGGGCAGCAGGCTGACTTGGACCAGGCCATCACGCTCCACCGCGAGATGGTTGACGCCGCCCCAACTGGCCACCCAGACCGCCCCAAACACCTGTACAACCTCAGCCTCGCGCTGCAAACCCGTTTCGAGCTCGGCGGACAGCAGGAGGACATGGAGCAGGCTATCGAAGGGTTTCGGGAAGCGGTAACGGCCATTCCGGCTGGAGATCCCGGCCGGCCGCTGTACCTGTTCAGCCTCGGCATGGCATTGAGGGACCGGTACCAGCGGACAGGGCAACAAGAAGACCTGGAACAGGTCATAGGCCTGTTCCAGGAGGCTGCCCACGCTACCCCGGCCGGACACCCCAATCGTCCCAGGTACCTGTCCGATCTCGGCACCGCCCTGGCGGGCCGATACGAGCGCAATGAGCATCAAGAGGACCTGGACCGAGCCATTAGGCTGTTCTGGGAGGCGGCTGACTCTACCCCGGTTGGGCACCTGAACCGCCCAGACTACCTGTCCAACCTCGGGGGAGCGCTGCTGACCAGGTTCGAGCGTGCAGGGCAGCAAGAGGATCTCGACCAGGCCATCGCTATCGGCCGAGAGGCTGTTGACACGACTGTGGTCGGCGACCCCGGCCGCGGCGGCATCGTATCCAACCTCCGCCTTGCGATAGCGGCACGGTATGAGCTGACGGGGCAGCAGGAAGACCTGGATCAGCTGATAATCATCAGCCGACAGGAGATCGACGCGACCCCGGCCGATCACACCAATCGCCCGGCGACTCTATTCGGGCTCGGCGTGGCGCTGAACGCGCGGTACCAGCGGACAGGGCAGCAGGAGGACTTGGACCAGGCCATCCAGTTGTTCCGGCAGGCGGCAGACGCTACCCCGGCTGGGCGCCCGGAACGGCGGGATTACCTTCTCAGAGTTGGGACGGAGCCGAGG
>Ga0210389_10004236_pt1 | contig 11186 bp, 8 predicted proteins | sample IncBWH28OmetaG_FD_160127 | JGI IMG/M metagenome (GOLD analysis project Ga0210389, IMG submission 160127) | Forest soil microbial communities from Barre Woods Harvard Forest LTER site, Petersham, Massachusetts, United States - Inc-BW-H-28-O ... | reverse complement strand
GGGTTCTGGTGCAAACACGACGCGATCAGGGATGATGGCAGAATGCAACCTTTCGTTCCGGTCGAAGTACTGTTTAAGGGTCGGCATTTCGACGGACAGATTATCATCCTGTGTGTCGCCTGGTACACGACTTTCAAATTGAGCTTGAGAGACTTGGTAATCATGATGGCGGATCGAGGTATCCGGCTGACACACACAACGATTCTGCGCTGGGTCCAGCACTATTTGCCGGAATTCGAAAAGCGCTGGAGCCGATACGCTCGGCCGGTCGGCCGATCCTGGAGGACGGACGAGACATATATAAAGGTTGGCGGACGCTGGGTCTACCTATATCGGGCCGTGGACAAGGCCGGCCGGACCGTCGATTTCTTCCTGAGCCGAAATCGCGATGTGAACGCGGCAAAGACTTTTCTCCGCAGCGCGATGAAGAACACGCGCCCACCGACAAAGATTACTCTGGACGCCTATGCGCCATCGCATCGTGCAGTGCGGGAAATGAAGGAAACGGGGGAACTTTCCCAGAGAGTGAGAGTCCGATCCAGCCAATACTTGAACAACCTCATTGAACAGGACCATCGGCGAGTCAAACAGCGGGTCCGGCCGATGCTGGGGTTCCAACGATTCGACAACGCGGCGGTCACCATTAGCGGAATCGAGTTGGCGGAGAAGATCAAGAAGGGCCAGTTCAAGACCGGCAAGCTCGGTGGTTGCAGAGCGACCATGTCAGAACTGTGGAGCGCGGCGCTCGCCGCTTGACTCCATCGCGGGCACTCAATGCGGCAAAGCCTAGCAAACCTCATCCCTGGCTAGAGTTTGCACCAGAACCTTCGTGAGCATGTCGGCGGACGATCCAACGATAGCCGGCGCGAACGCGGAGCTTACGTTGGAACAAAGATATGGATTATATGAAAGTTGGTGTGCCGCCAGCGCATTGCGTGAGGATATCGGGTGGCACGAAGCGGGAAAAGAGGTAAGGTCCTTTCTTATGCTCGAACAGAAGAAGGCGGATGAGTCATGGCAGCCGGTCGGATTGACTATCATATTGCCGCTCACCGAGGAGGGGGGGCAGTATCTAACAACAAATCCCGGCACGAGTGGCAAGCGCAATGCGTCTCGTATGCTGCCCTCGATGATCACACGGCGATCGACTAGTTGCCTTCTACTGGATACCTGGATCATCGCACCCAAGCCTGATCAGACATTGGCCTCCAACCGAAAGCCGGCCCGCATCGAACATCACGGCTTTGGAAAGTTGATGGTGCTGCGTCATCTCGCGGAACTATGGGATCCCACCGTGCTCCAGGAGATGATAATCCTGGCAGAGCCGGACAATCCGCAGATCGAGCGAATTATTCAGCAACTCGGTTTCCGACGCATCAAGCGCCCTGGGGTGTGCGGAGACATCTTCGAGCTTACATACCCTCTGAACCGCTATCGCTACCCTTCCGATCAGCGTCAGCAAATCGATCAAATCGTCAGTCGGCTGCGGGATTTGAAACAGAAGTGGCCGATCACTTGAGCGAGATCGCTCCGATCCGCTGCAAAGAAAATGGTTGAAGATGTGGGATCTGCCGATGCCGGTGGGATACGTTGTTGATAACAGCCCTTCGCATCAGCAGATATTGTCACTCTTGAGAGTGTACCTCGGTTTCCAACCTTCGCCAGTGTACCCGAGTTGAATGTGACACCGATTCACGTGAGGTCGAATAACTTCTTGGTATCCAATGGAATGAAACGAGCGCCGTGGTCTCTGGCCAAGCTGATCATGTGTTCTGTACCACCTGGCCCATCGCCAGCCTCGCCGTCCCACAGCCCAATCACCGTCAGGTTCTTCGGCGCGAGGCAGAGGGCTTCGCTGAGAAGCCAAAGATTGTTTCGTTGCCAAATGTCGTAGCCGCGCTTGAACTGTAACCATTTGGGGAGTTCCGGCGAGTCGGCGAGCACCGGGGTGTTTGTGTGCTTTTCAAGTTGAGAGTGGAAGCGGCGCAGCCAGCTCTTATCTTCGTTGTCGACGCTAGCTTCAATGAACTGGTTTTCCGGCAGGGCGAGGAGCATTTCGGTCTTGATGCCCAGATCGTCGCAGACTTCGAGAAAGAGGATGTCGCCTCCGTTTGCGCCCCCCGCAATTCCAACTATGGAGCCGGAGGTGAGGTCTTTTTCCTGTGTGACGGCGGTACGAATGGCTTCGCGCGCAACGCTTTCCTTATTGGCGGGGAAGCGCGGCCTAGCGCGATTAGCCGAATCAATGCGGTGCCCGGTGAATAGCAGTACGCGATCAATACGCTGGTTCGTGGCGGGTGCGGATTCCGCCGGAAAGGCGTTGAGTACTTCCTCGATTTGCGCGTTGAGAACTCCGATCTGCGTCAACATCACAAGCTGTCTACGCACGGAATCGAGCACGAAGTCACCCCCGACGCCGGCGGCCTTTTTGTAAAAATAGCTAGCACGGCGCGGATTGGGAGGCTGAGTTAGAAGGTTCAGGTCGCCGGCACTGCTGAGGAGCCACATGTCCTGCTTGGCGCCTTCCGGCATTGGCGCGTCTGCGCTATCGAAGCGGAGCTGTAGCGCCTGTGCTATCTGGTCACGCTTCCGCTTGATCTCGACCAGTTTGACATTCGCACTCGTACCGTCCGCGAACGGCGCGCTCCATACGTCTGGATATCTGGTGGCCAATTCCAGAACGATGACGGCGAGGAACAGCGCGTTGAGGCCTGGGTAGTAGGAATTGAGATCCAGGCGGTAAGCATCGAGATACTGCGTGTAGGCTTCCATGAGCAGCGGCGAATCAATCGCGCTCCGAGCTTTCTCCTCAGTGGAGGCGGCGGTTGACCAGGAACGCGTCCAAAGGTCCTTTTTGTTACGCCCCAGCTGCCCGTGAATTTCGGCTAAGTCCGCCGGCGACGTGGCGGCTTGCAGAGCGCGATCAAGAGCTTGATTGGAACTGGTGAGGTCATCGAGCCGCTGATATATGTTGCCGAGCGCCGTGTTCGCCTCCAGGTCGTAGTCGTCGAGTTTGCGGAGGCTCTCCCATGCTGTTTTGGCTGCACCGTAGCGTTTGATGAGAAGCTGGCCGCGGCCGACGTTGCGGAGACCGGTCGATTCCCATGGAAAGCCGTCCGTTTCGAGGCCTAGCAGAGTTAGCTTGCGGGCATCCTTGTCTTTCTCTGCGCGCTGCACTTCTTCGCCGAAACCGAGCGGAACCGGGATGAAGCTTTCTTTCGACTGCGACTTGAGGTTGGGCAGCGAGAGGAAGACGGGGCTGTCCTGGCGATTGCTGGCAGCGGTTTCGCGAAGAGCTTCCGTTAGCTTTTCAAGGGACGCGCCGGAATTGACCGGATCGTATTCGAAATAGCGATCGGTTTTAAGATCGAAGGGGACATCGACCTCCTTCAGTTCGTCCACCGTCTGCGGGCGCGGTAGTTTGGCGCGAATAAGAAAAGTTCGCTTTTCCTGGAGCGAGTGTCGAATCCCCAATTCATAAAACGCGTTCGGGTTGTTAGTAGTGATGTCTGCAATCACCAAATCCGCCACCAGCAGTTGCTGGAACATGTCGATCCGGATGTTTCCGGCCTCAAGGATCTCCCCGGTGGTCCGGCCTTCGGCTTGAATATTCTTGAGCGCCGGGCCGATTAGTTCTTCCTCCACCTGATCGAAGTCAATTCCCTTTCTTTTTCCGAAGGGCCGGATAATGAACGCTCTCATGGCAAAAACGTTCCAAAGTGCGTAGCATCCACAAAACGGCCCATTGCTTCTCCCACCTCACTAAGTTTCTTAATATTTTCAGGCGTGGCGAGGTCCATCCGAAGCAACTGAGTCAGGTTGTAGTCTGTAACGCCAAGATCCTTGAGACCCTCAACCGTGAGCTCGGGATTGTAGCGGGCATAGACAAACTGCTTGCCCAGCGGTTGACTAAGCGGGATCTTGGTGAGTGCCAACCGCTCCTTCAGCTTGAGGCCCACCTGATGTTCGCCTTGCCTTCGAATCATGTCGCCAATCTCACGGTCGATCACATTTCCGTACTCACATCTGCCCACCGTGCGGCAGTTAATGTCCTGCTCCACTTCCGCGCCGTACATAAGCGCCGATATCAAGCCCGGAATCTGAGAAGGGATGGAGTGGTCGGGATCCTCAAATGTCGGCCCGATTTTCGGTGCTGACCCGGTGCCCACCGATATAATCAACATTTTGTCCTCGCCTGTTTCCCACCCGAGTCGGTATTCAGGCAAAGTAGCCATCCGGTAGAGGAGAAACGCCGGGTTGTTGTAGGGCGTAACGCCTCCGTCCACGAAAACGAAGCTCTTCGAAGAGTCCCCTTTATCCCACTGGAGTACTTCCGGAGGAAAGTAGACCGGAGCCGCAGTGCTTGCGCGGACCAGTTGCCAAAGGGGAATTTGCAGATTGCAATCTGGCCGGCCTCGATCGTTGTAGTAGGCATTTGCATTACTGCTGATCGGCCAGGGCGAATCCGTGGTCCAGTTTCGCGTGACGACCAACAGTAACGGTTGTTTCATGTCCCCGAGCGTCGTTGTGTCACCAAACGTGATTTTCAGCTGCTTCTGTAAAGGATCGCTCGAGTATAGGCTCTTATATCGCTGCAACAGGAAACGCTCCTCGAACATTTGAGGCCCAAAGTCCAAATAAAACTTCTCAAGCGCCTGAACAGAAAGTCCTTTTGCCAATCCGGCAGCGATAATCGCGCCCGTACTCGTGCCACCGATGTAGTCGAAGTACTCGCCGAGCGGCTGCCCAACCACCTTTTCAATCGCCCCGAGGATGCCGAGACTGAGCACTCCACGTATCCCGCCCCCATCCAGGGCCAAGAGTTTCCGTTTTGTCATATTGTTGTTTAAGCCCTCCGAAGCCCACTTAATAACGTGACCAGCAGTCTGGAATTGTATCGCACATTTGCAACTTGAGCGAAACACTTTACCTGATTGGCGCGCTTGCCATCCAAGCGTCACTGCATGCTTGACCCATTCAGAAACTGGAAACCGCCCGTCCTTAGGCAGCTGGCCCTGCCCAGTATATTGAGATGCCCGCCAGGTTTGGCGCCACGACCTCAAAGCGGCGCAGACCGCAAGCTAATAGATGAAATTACGATAGCGGCACAGGAGGTCGTGACGCGTATGAAAATCGTCGGAACCGCCCTGGCCCCGCGGCCCGGTTTCTCGGATGACGTGCGGACATGTTAGCCCACCATCGCCGAAGGAACTGCACAGTTCAGGGTCTCATCGACGAGCTCGTACGCATGATTGGTATTACGCTGAAGCCCGCCAGTGAACGGGCGTGACAGAGTTATTGGCGTATGCCGGAACCGATAGCTGGTATGAGACTTAATCTTCGCCAAACCTGCTGCCGCACGGCTTTTGATCACAAGGGCTGTTATCGCCAGCTATCACATTTCGCTGTCCACTCTAGATCATCCCCTGCTGGCAAATATTTGAGGTGTATCCCATTTGCAACGCTCAAGGATTGGGTGGTTCGCGTCGGAACTAGTCCGGTCGTGTTTCTGCGGCGGTAAGATTCACAGCTTACTCGATTGTATAAAGCGGATCGAAGTTAGGTACTCCCGCATGCCTTCCCGCAATCCAGCGCAGCACGTAAACGACCCGGGGGTTGCTCACATTGCCCGTAAGCCCATTGGGAATGACTTCGAGCAGAAGATGGGCGGCCGGGTCTTTGAAGTAATCGATATCCGGCTCCACATATACGCAATCGACTCCGTCGATCGTTTGTCGGTTTTTCTCATGAAATGTGAGTTGCACGTTCGCTTCCCCGAACTGATTCTGTTTGAAACTGCTCGTTGCGTCTCCGTGCAATGTGAGATCGATCGCCGGCTCGATATCGAATTCTCCCTGCTGCGCCGCCAGCCGCACCTGGTCGACCAACTCCGCGTCCGCATAGCCAAAAATCCGGTCCGGAGCCAGCGCGGCCAGATCGAAAGTCTTGAAATAATCCAACGGCGAATTTTGCGGCAGTGAAATTTGTTACATGGCTGTCGTGATGTTCAACAGACAAGCGAGGCGATCGGGATGATCTTCCATCAACTCGGAGTACGTGTCGATGGCAGCGCCCGTCACGCTCGCGGTGAATATCTGCCCGAGCAACGGTTTCTGCGCCACGATGTCAGTCCATCGGGCTCCTGCAAAGTGAAAGGCGGCGTTTTTCGACAGGAGCATTAGATCGAGCTGGGCTGGAGCGTTGGGGCCGATCGCCACCGGCTGAAAACCCGCCTGTTCATACCCGTCGGCAAAGGCGACAATCGAGTAGGCGTCCGCGAAATTGTTGTGGAATGGTAGTTCTAGCTTCACGCTCGGGCCGTTCACATAGTCCCGGAAAAGCTGGTTTTGAGCGCCGTCGCGAACCGTCAGAAGAATTTGCGTGCCTTTCGGCATCGCTTGCCGGGTGCCATCGAACACGTTGACAGTCACGAAACCAGTGTTCGGATCTACGGCCGGTTTGATAGAAATCGGTTCGGTTGCGGTTCTTGCAGTTGCCATTTCGTTTGCCTCCAGATTGGCTAAGCGAGTTTACCGGAAATTTGGTGACATCTTAATAACTAATCTACCCCGTGCCGATGGCGTCGTTCTCTGGAGACGCGTGAAGACGGGCGTTGGATGTAAATGCCGCGTCCAGGCTCTTTGCCGCGTAACGGAGCGGATCCCGCTGTTCGGTTCACTTGGTTGGCGAACCGGAATGTCCGGCCGAGTACAGGGCAACAGATGTTTTCTGGCGGATCGCGCGAAGGCTATCACCACAGTCCGGCTTGGAGTGGCGGACTGCTGGCGCTAAATCCCATCACGCAGGAATCGGTCCGTGGCGCAAAGGGCTGTTCTCGACAACTATGGCTTCGCTCTCCCACAATGACATTTCTGGCTTCGGTTCAACTGGAATAAACCATTGCAAAGCCTAGGCGTGACAGGCGCTCGGTCCGCGGCGGTTTCGTCACCGCATTTGCTGGGAAGCCCAACTATCACGTAATATACACAAATCCATGGGTGATGTTGAACTGTTGTCACGTGAAGACCTAGTGGCGCTCGTCGAAACCGCGACACGTTTGGCGACAGAGGTCGACCAGGGACGACTGGCCCAGGCCATCCTCGAAAGAGCGTGCAAGATGACAAACTCGCCAGATGGGTCCGTTATGCTGCTCGATGCCGAAGCAAGTGGACTATTCTTCGCATCGGCCTGTGGTGATGGAGCACCAGCTTTACTGGATCGGTGGGGCGAATCTTCGAGCCAAAGAGTGCCCCTGCAGGGCAGCAAGGCTGGTCATGTCTTCACCACTGGACAAACGATTGTGGAGCAGCGCCTAGAGGAGGATAGCGAGCATTTTACGGGCGTTGATGAACAGACTCGGAAGGTGTCGCAGTCGATGATATGTGCGCCGCTTGAGGTCGGCGGGAACAGAATAGGCGTTGTTCAAATTCTGAACAAGCCGGGCCAATACACCTCACGCGATCGGTCCCTCCTTGAACAATTCGGAGTGCAAGCTGCGGCAGCGATCAAGAACGCGCGGAGGATTCGTGAACTAGCTGCGCACAAGGGCCTGTACGCTCGCGATATTACTGAGGATTTGCTTACGCTGCTGAATCAGCCAGCCACAAGGGAAGAGATCACACTTCTATTCGCGGACATGCGCGGATTCACGCAACTCTGCCAATCCCAAGAACACCCGACACGCACGCAAGAGATTGTAAACGACTTGCTTACAATGCTTGCGGAAGAAGTGTTGAGACGAAACGGGATTGTAAACAAATTCCTGGGCGACGCTGTTTTCGCTTTTTTCCGTGGGCAGGACGGCCCTAGCCGAGCCGTGCGGTGTGCTTTCGGAATGTTAGAACGATTCGAGAGCCTTCGCGAACGGTGGCATCGATCAAGTAATCAGGATCTTGGTTATCTCGATCTTGGTGTAGGAATCACGACCGATATAGTCGCAATCGGAGCCTTCGGAAACGCGACCGTGCGTGATTTCACTGCGATAGGTACTGCGGTCAATCTAGCTGCCGCCTTTGAGCAGAATGCGCGTCGGGGCCGCCGAGTTCTCGTTGATCAACATACGTGGAACGTGGTGCGCGAGATAGTTGCGGATTTCGATGAACCGATCCGTTATCGACTCCGCAAGCCTGGGCAGGGTGTGGGCGTCTGGTACTGGCAATACCACCTGAAACGGCTAAAGCCAGATCTGACTATGCGTGTTTTCGTTAGCCATAGCCACCTGGATCGCGTATTCGTGGAGAGCGAAATCACACACGAGCTCAAGAGGCACGGCATCGAAACATGGTACTCCAACGCAGACATCGTCCCGGGCGATAACTACATTCGTGCGATTGAAGCGGGCCTGTTAAAATCCGACTGGGTTGTGGTTGTTATCAGTAGACATTCTGCGGCCAGTGACTGGGTGAGAGCAGAAATACGAACAGCGCTCAAAGATCCTCGGCTCGCCCAACGCATAATTCCTGTCGCTATCGACGACACGAGTGCGGCCTTGGTAAGCCCTGAGCTCGCCGTTCTCCAAGGCGTCAAAGCTCGCGCTGGAAAGAATCTTGCTGAAGAGATATACAATGTCTTGAAAACACGAGCTGCCCAGGAACAAGCTGGGATTTCGTCGTAAGGGTTTCAACGCGCCGGTTTTCCGGTTCACGTTCGCGGCCTGACGCTTCATCGCGGTGGTAATCTGTCAAACTGCAGCTGTTTCCTTTACTTACTCAGGTGTTCTTCCACAAACAGCAGCTAAGAGAAGTCCGTATAGGTGCCCCGCCACACGGTGACGCGGTTCACTCTTCACGAGAGGATTCTGAGGATGGTGTCTTCGTTCTGGTCAGGAAGAAACAAGTGAAGTCAAATCGGGACGAAGTTAAAGGGATGCCAGTTGTTCTGTGAATCCGGTGTGCATCGGAATCACAGCCGTAGAGGATAGCTGTCGCGAAATCCCCATTACATTAAGAACCTTTGTTGGGTGACGGGGTGTTCGGGCCATCTGGGGTAGAACAGCTAACCGCGCCATGCCCCGCTGACATATTGGTTTGGTAGCCCGATGCATCGACTACGCACCGATTCGTGAGTCGGCACCTAAGCGATCGCTCGTACGCCCTCGACGCAGTTATCCTTGGCCCACTTTCCAATTTCCTTCCAAAGCACTTCCTTTCCTGCACCTAGGTTTGCCAAATCATATTCGTAGTAATGAGAGCCGCCAAAGTCGGCGGGTACTTTGGCATTTCTTTGTTTCAGAATAAAGCAGTCCTTCCCAAGGGCGTGCGTCAAGCCGATTTCGTAAAACACGTTCGCATTCGGCACGGAGACTTCCGCAACGACAAGCCCCGCTCGCATTAAGGCATTCCAAATCGTCTGGCTCAGATCTCCAACGCGGGGAGGCGTATCGCCCCGCGTGCATTCCAGACCGACCGCCTCGACTGCCGGCTTGATCATCGTGTCATAAACAGACGTGGACCACTTTTTGCGAAACGGCATGACCACGAAAACCTCAGGATAGTCGACTCGCATGTCCGTTCCGGACCAGCGACGATTTGCTATGACACAGCACTGCATGATCTTGCGTGCGGGTTCGGTGAGCGAATACAGTCCGCTTCCATCAACGGCCACAGCCTTGCCGTCCAAGAGAGGATGGATTGTGTCAGGGCCGCAATCTACCCCAGCCGTCGCGAGTTGCTGTGCATCCAGCCCTGCCACGCCCGGTCGCAACGTGTATAAAAGGTGCAGCATTTTCCAGCTCTTTCGGTCACTCATGGAATCCTCCGTCGACACCGAATCTCGAATCGCGGTACTGCGTTAATTTCCGACCCATCATACTGCACGTCCGATACTGAACGTATCCATTGCGTTAAGAATTCGGACTTCCTCAAGGGGTCCCGTTGGCAGTTCATTCGTGCTGACTGCCAACAAGGAATAGCTGTCAGGAAATCCCCTTCTCACAGACACTCGACATAGCGCTCGGCTATCCCTATTTTGTCGGGCAGAACTGGATTCGGTCGTTCACGGGCTCAGTCAAGTTCTGTTTACATCCGATATAGCGTTCGGTCGTCAGAACCGAGGCATGTCCGAGTAAGAACTGAATCTGTTCCAGTTCTCCTCCGGAGGTGTGGCACCAGCGCGCGCAGCTGCGACGAAGATCGTGAGGCGCAAGCTTTTCAATCCCGGCTCTCCGGGCGCATTTCTTTACTACGTACCAGATGACGTTCTGGGTCAGACCATTTCCCCATATCACACCGTTCTTACGGATCGAGCGAAATAAGGGGCCCTTTTCAATTCCGGCTGCTGCCGTCCACGTATCAACCCGGTCCTTCACCCATTGGGGAACCGGAACGGTACGAACGTGGCGCGCTTTTCCAACGAGATCGATTATCGCCCAATGGCCCTCCCGTTGCTGTATCCGCTCGCATTCCAGTGCGACAACTTCGGAGCGCCGCAGACCACATCCCAGTAAAAGGGCCAGCATGGCAGCGTCACGTTTCCCGCGAAACGCGTCGGCGAGACACCCCCTAGAAGATTCTTGCCCTGCTCTAGGCTTAGCCAGTTCCCTACACTTTGGCCAATCTGGCGAACACCTTTCACCCGTCGAATTCCGGCTACCGCGTCGGGACTGAGAACGCCGCTGTCGGCCGCTTCATATGCCAATCTCCTGACCGCCGCAAGCCGGACATTGATGGTTGCGGGTGCCAGCTGCCTCTTCTCCAGAAATATCCGATACTGAAGAACAACTGTGCGATTGAATGCAAGCCGCGCTGCTGAGCAATACCACTCGACGAACTCTGTCATAGCGTGTTCGTACGAGCGACGAGACTGAAGTGACTCGAGTGAGTTAAGAACAGCGGTTTCGGCGTGCTCCAGATCAGGCAGCGCCGGCACCTTCAATGCCGACTCCTTGTTTCCTCTTTTAGCCGCGGCCCTCCAGACCGCAACCACATGCTTCTACATTGGTCGGCTATGTGATTAGGAATCGCGTCGAGACGACGGTTGGCGCGAGCGCCACGGACCTCAGGAGGTATGCCCCGGTAGCAACGGAGGCCCATCCGTTCTGTGCCTGCGGCCTTGTTCAAGTTCCGCTGGACTGACTCTCAGGTGCCGAGGGTCGGATTCGCTCCGATTGAGCCCGCTGATGGAATGCTCGCGCTACCTGTGGCGCACCAGCGTCTGACGCTATCCTACAATGAGAGCGGAGAGCGCAC
>Ga0210389_10004235_pt1 | contig 11186 bp, 9 predicted proteins | sample IncBWH28OmetaG_FD_160127 | JGI IMG/M metagenome (GOLD analysis project Ga0210389, IMG submission 160127) | Forest soil microbial communities from Barre Woods Harvard Forest LTER site, Petersham, Massachusetts, United States - Inc-BW-H-28-O ... | reverse complement strand
AGCAGATGGCCTTCGAGGGGCGCCCGGCCTCGGTTGCGGTCCAGGCCGTCCTCGGCATCCCCGCCGAGGAACTGCTGAAGGCAGCGGCGGACGCTGACATGATCGTTGTCGGCTCTCGCGGCGCGGGCGGCTTCAAGAAGCTGCGTCTGGGTTCGGTCAGCTCCCACGTGGTCCACCACGGGCACTGCCCGGTCGTGGTCATCCGGTCGTGAGTCTCGCTCCCATGGGTCGCACCGCGACCGGTGATCGTTCGGGCGGCTCTCGGATTCAGCACGGCCGCCACGGCGACGAGTGGCAGGCAGCAACCACACCCGGGCTTGAAGCCTAGCGCGGAACGCGTGCGTGGCCTGGTCGATCGCCGACGAGCACCAGGCCGTCCGCGCCCGCGTAGTCGAACAGCGGGGGCATTTCGCCAGGCAAGCGCATAGACAGTGAAGGGCAGGCCCGCAGCTCGCGCGGCAGCACAGAAGAACTCATAATTTGGGTTTTTTGTATCTTGATCTGCCGCGAAATCCTGATAATCTCACATTTGGCAACCAATCTGACGTCTCGTGACGTGAATTACCAGGAGGATCGTGATGAACGAGTTGCTCACCCTGGAACCGCGGGTAGCCGGCGAGGACGTAGCAGAACCCGAGACCGACCTGACCTACCGCAGTGACGACCAGCACATTGCAAGGTGCATCTGTGACACCTCGGTGTACGTTACGACACTTACGACGCGTACCTGCTAACCCGCCGCTGAAATCGGTCGGGTGCGGAGATTCCCATTCGGAGAGTCTCATTTTCTGCCGCACCCGACCGTTTTAATGTCTGCGGCTCCAGAAGTCCGACAGCAGCGAGGTTGCGTCTTGGAGGGTAGGCCAGGTGCACGGTTCGGAGTCCGGAGACGACCTCATCGAACGGCTCGTCGCGGATGGCGTTGGTGCTGGTTACCAGATGTCGGTCGGGCCCGTTTGGGTAATGGTGATGCCCGAGTCGCTGCTCTTGCCGGAGCACGGGTGGAAGATCCATATCTCATCCCGGGAGGTGTCGTTCCCGGAGCTTGTCCAGCAGATTCTGCCGGCGCTGGTAGCGGAGGGCTGCGCTTTCAAGCTGGCCCGTTCGCAGCGGACTGTGGGCGAACTCAACGATGGCCTCAGTTTCCCGGAAAGCGTGGGCAAGGCCGTCACGATCTACCCTGACCAGCAGCGGGTCGGCGTATTCGCCAAGCAACTCGCTGAGCTGCTGCGAGGATTCTCCGGACCGCGGATCCTGAGCGACCGGCGGGTGGCCCCGTCCGCACCGGTCTACTACCGGTACGGGCCGTTCACCGCTGGCTGGGAGTCCGACGCGAAGGGGAAGCTGACGCTCCTGCTGCACGGGCCGGACGGCGAGACCTTCGACGGGACGGCGAAGCTCGTGTACCAGCAGCCGCCGTGGGTAACCGATCCGTTTACCGGTGCCGTCGGTGATGAGCACTCCGGCGGGCAGGCACCCGACACTCTCGGCGGGCACTATCGGGTCACGGGCGGCATTAGCGTCAAGGCCCAGGGGAATGTGTATCGGGCCACGGACCTGCGCGACGGCGGCGCAGTGGTCATCAAACAGGCCCGCGCCCTGGTCGCCGAGTCGCGCGGTGAGGTCGACACGCGGCTGCGGCTGCGCAATGAGCGCCGGGTGCTGCAGGACCTGGACGGTGTTTCCGGGGTACCCCGCTTCCTCGATCATTTCCGGCACGCGGACGATGAATTCCTGGTCACCAGCGACTGCGGTCCGGCCAACCTCGCCGAGGACGTGCAGCGGCACGGCCCTTACCGCACCGGTGAGCCCGGGGGCCAGCGCAGCCTGGACACGCTGGCGGCGGGCCTTGCCCGCATCGTCAGCGACCTGCACCGCCGCGGAGTCGTCATACGGGATCTATCCCCGAAGAACGTTGTGATCGACGGATCGGGTGTCAGCATCATCGACTTCGGCATCGCCGCTTACAACGGCCTGCGACTCCCGGGCGTCACTCCCGGGTATGCGCCGCCGCGGCAATGGCGCGACGAGCTGCCCGCCGCAGTGGACGATTATTTCGCGCTCGGCATGACGTTGCTGTTCGCAACCTCTGGCCTGGACCCGGTCTCACTCGGCGAAGATCCAGACTTGCCCCGGGTCAGGGCGCTGCAGGCGATACGGTCAGGTCACGGCGAGACCCCCGCGGGCGTCATTGGCCTCATCGCCGACCTGATCAGCGATGATGAGCGGGCGTCACGGGGCGCTTTCCGGCGCTTGCTCGCGGATGAGCCCGTGAGCGGCCTCGCGCCGTCCAGGTCATTGCCCGCCATTGCCACCGTGACCACGGAGGGTGCGGCGGAAATAGCTGAGGTTCTGCTTGCTGACCTGCTCAAGGCCACCGGCGAGATACTCAGTGCCCCGCCGGGCCGGCGCGACTCTCATGACGTCACCGTGTCCTCGGGCACTTCGGGAATCGGGCTTGAGTTGCTGCAGCATCGAAGCGGCCAGCGGGCCAGGCAGGTGCTCGGCGAGCTCGTCACGTTCACCGGGCAGGCCGCCCAGCGGATCCGGCTGCCGCCCGGCTTGTTCGTCGGGGCCACCGGAGTCAGCGTCTTCATGCAGCAGGCCGCGGCCACGGGAATCGAGACGCTGGCGGCTACCTGGCGTATGCCGGAGCCGGATTGGCAGCCAGAGGGCGACGATCTGTACCTCGGCACCGCGGGCGTCGGGCTGGGGCACCTCCAGCTCTACCATGCCAGCGGCGATCCCGTGCATCTTGACGTCGCCATGCGTTGCGGCCGCCAGATCATGACCGCCACGACACCGATGCTTCCGGCCGCCGGCGAACGCGATCCCGCGGCGGGCACCGATCCGCATACAGGGCGCGCGCACGGTCTGGCCGGAGTGACTGAGTTCTTGCTCGCCCTGGCTGCGCAGACTGCCGACGAGGCGGTGTACGCGGCCGCTGCCCGGCATGCCCGCGAGCTCGCCCGGCACACCCGGAGCCTGCTCCCGCAAGCGCGGCAGCCGAGCGCATCGCCGCTCGCGATGTCCTGGTGTCAGGGGCTCGCGGGGATCGGGCCGGTGCTGCTGCAAGCCAGCGCCGTGCTTGACGACAAGTCCCTCGCCAGCCTGGCCAAGGAGGCGGCGGATGCCTGCATCGCGGGCGTACCGCGGTTCGGCACACTCGGCCGGTGCTGCGGTGCGGCCGGAGTCGGCAGCTTTCTCATCGATCTGGCTGTCAGCACCGAAGACGAGCGATACTGGCGCGCAGCGCAAGACGTGGGCACGCATCTGCTGCTACGCAGCGCGGGACCGCCCGCTCATCCCGTCTTCGTGAAGGACACAGGGGTCCTTGGCGGACCCACCTGGTCTCAGGGGCTGGCCGGACTGCTGTCCTTCTTCCGCCGACTCGCCCGGCGCGGTGGACCCGACAGTGCCTCCCTCGCCTGGTGCGGCCCGCGCGCGGCGGTGTAGCCGGCCCGCCAGAGCCGGCGCTCACGTCGCCGCGACCAGGGGTCACGCCCGCACACCTCGCCGGTATCCGGGAGGCGCTCGGCTGGTTCACGGCCGAGCATCAGGTCTTGCTCGCCGCCGTGGCGCTGGCGGCCGGCAACGGGTTCGACGTCTGCGCCTGGCAGCTCCCGTGGGCCATGGCGGGATTCCTCACCCGGCAAGGGCGGTGGCAGCAGCAGACGGCCGTCCAGGCGACGGCCGTGGCGGCGGCCGAGTGGCTCGGTGACACCCATGCCGAGGCCATTGTCCGCCGTCGGCGGGGGATGGCCTACGCCCGCCTCGCCGACGACATCAGGCCCGCGCCCAGCTCGCCCGCTCCCTTGAGCTGTACCGGCAGCTCGGCGACAGCGCGGGGGAGGCCCACATCCATCAGGGCCTGGGCTTCATCGCCCAGCGCGGCGGGCAGTACCGGCTCGCGCTCGGCCACGCCGAACAAAGTCTCGACCTGCTGCGGGCGGCCGGCCACCGGGCACGGCTGGCCGACGCGCTCAACAACGTCGGCTGGTGTCACGCGCTGCTGGGCGACGAACCGCGGGCCGGGAGCGCGTCCGCGAAGGTCTGCGGCGTGCAGTTGTTGGCCGCGGCGCAGGACGTGGATGACGACGTGGCCGTTCCCGGCCCGGCGATGGCCGGGTTCGTGCCGAGGTACATGCCGTCGTAGGTATTGGTGAGGGCGCTGGTGGCTGAGTTGCGGGTGTACAGGCCGGCCGTGTTGGCCTCGAACGCGACCCCGTAGGTGGGTGATGCGGCCTGCGCCGCCAATTGTCCTCCATCACCCATCTCGTACAGGGATGAAAACCAGCGTCACGAGACGCGGAGGGAACCTATTTGGTGGTATTAGCATTAACCGGCCGCTCGTTAGCAAACGGATAGCACCGCAGGTAAACACGATCGGACCGTCGCCGGAGACTGTGCCCGGGCGCCCCCGTATTGGCTGCCCGGGCATAGCCACCGACGGCAGAGCGGGTAACTGTCTTTGTCCCCCCACCCTTTGGGCGGCCCGCTCCTTCGGCGCATATTGCCGCCGGTTCACCAGACGCTATGCCGGCCCCTTGCCGTTGGGCGAACTCCCAACCATCCTTATCGGTATGAGCCGCGACGGTGCCCAGGCGACGCTGGGTGCTTTGATGCGTGAGCTGCGCGAGGCCTGCGGGATAAGCCTGACAAGCGCCGCTCAGGCTTCGGGCGCCAGCAAGAGCCATCTCAGCCACGTGGAGTGCGGACGTGACCGGCCAAACTGGGAAATAGTGGCGTTCTACGAAGAGAACTTCAACGCTGACGGGCAGCTGTGGGCGGCGTTCGTCGAGGTAGCGGCAGGGCCGCGGCCGCGGCAGCGGTCAAGCCGCGCTCACGCAAACAGATATCCCTTGCCAGGTGACGAATCGACCTTCATCGCCGACATCACGCCCGACGCGGTCATTATGCCGCCAGGCTTCCGCTTCGAGAAGACCTGGCGTATCCAGAACAGCGGCACCGTTCCGTGGGCCGGACGCTGGCTAAGGCGCGTTGGGCCGCCGGCGGGCCTGGGGATTCCCACTTCGCCATTGCGGGTCCAGATCGCCGTCACCATGCCTGGCCAGACCGTCGACATCAGCGTTCCGATGCGTGCGCACAACCATGCCGGAACCGCTGCGGTCCACTGGAAGATGGTGGATGGCGACGGATATGAGTTCTTTCCTGACCGCCACCCGGAAGGGATATTCACGACGGTGATCGTCCGCGACGGCGTACCCGACCCGAAACTCGCCTGACCCCGACCCTTTGCTGTCCATTAACCTTTTATTAACTTGATGGACATCAAGTGTTCTAAATCGGCCAGCTGCGTGCGTCTTAGGTTTGGCCTATGGGGGGATCAGAAACGAGTACCGGCGACTTCGCCGCGCTAGACCAGGCGGGAATCTCACGGTTCCAGCTGAAGATCATGTTCGTCTCGGGCATGGGCTTCTTCACGGACGCCTACGACCTGTTCGTCATCGGCATCGTGGTGTCCCTGCTCAAGACCCAGTGGGCGATGTCCACGAACCAGGTGTCATGGCTGAACTCCGCGACCCTGCTCGCCTCCGCGGTGGGCGCGATCGTGTTCGGCCGGGTGGCCGACATGCTGGGACGCAAGCGCATCTACGGCTACGAAGTGCTCATCCTCGCCCTGGGCGCGATCGCGTCGGCGTTCGCCCCGAACTACACGTTCCTGCTGGTCTGCCGGATCATCCTCGGCATCGGCATCGGCGGGGACTACCCGGTGTCGGCGACGATCATGAGCGAGTACTCCGGCAAGGAGTCCCGGGGCCGGATGGTCGGCCTGGTATTCGCGATGCAGGGCGCGGGCCTGATCATCGGACCGCTGCTCGCGTCGGTGCTGCTCGCGGGGGGCCTGTCCAACAACCTCACCTGGCGGCTGCTGCTCGGCCTCGGGGCGATACCTGGCCTGGCGGTCTTCTACCTGCGCCGCCAGATCCACGAGACGCCGCGGTTCGCGATGGCCGGCGGCGCGGCCGACGAGGCCCAGGCCGCCATCGCCGCCGCGACCGGCGGCGGGAGCGGCGGGGCCGCGGCGGTGAGCCCCGCCCGGGAATCCAAGGCCCGGCAGTCGCAGGGTGTCGCCGACGGCTTCCTCAAGCTGTTCCGCAACCGGCGCCTGGCGATCTGGCTCCTGGGCACCGCGGGCGCCTGGATGCTGCTCGACTTCTGCTACTACGGCAACACGATCTCCGCGCCGGAGATCCTCAAGCTCATCAACCCGCACGCCAGCCTGCTTGAAAATACGCTGATCCAGCTAGGGATCTTCGCGGTGTTCGCGGTGCCGGGGTACTTCGTGGCCATCTTGCTGCTCGACAAGACCGGGCGCCGCAGCATCCAGATACTCGGCTTCGGCATGATGGCGCTGATGTTCCTGATCATCGGGCTGATCCCGGCCATCGCCAGGTACGCGCTGCCGTTTGTCCTGCTGTACGGGGTCAGCTACTTCTTCACCGAGTTCGGGCCGAACACCACCACGTTCATCTACCCGGCCGAGCTGTTCCCGGTCGACGTCCGGACGACCGGTCACGGCATCTCCGCCGGGGCGGGCAAGCTGGGCGCGTTCGCCGGCGCGTTCTTGTTCCCCGACTTCCTGTCCGTGACGCTGGGCCTGAATCGCGCCATGCTGATCGCCGGGATCGTGGCCGCCGTCGGCATGCTGCTGACGATCTTTACCCTGCCCGAGCCCAAGGGCATGAGCCTGGAAGAGATCGAGGAGAAGGCCTACGAGCCGGAGACCGCGCGGCTCCGAGAGCGGCCACAGCCCGCGGCCTGAGACTGGTGAGGATCTGATGACATACACCATCGTGGTCGGCATCGACGGGTCCAGGCACGGCGAGGCGGCGCTGCGCTGGGCGCTCGCGGAAGCCGAGGTGCGGCAGGCCGAGGTGACCGCCGTGTTCGCCTGGCAGCTGCCGTTCGTGTCGTTCCCCGGTGCCTTCGACAAGGCCGAACTGGAGCAGCGGGCCAAGGACTTCCTGGTCGAGACCGTCAGCGCGATCGCGCCTTCGCCGCCGGTTCCGCTGCGGCCGCTGGTGGCCGAGGGCGACCCGGCGGAGGCGCTGGTCGTGGCCTCGAAGGACGCCGACCAGCTGGTTGTCGGCACCCGCGGCCGGTCACCGTTCATAGGCGCCGTGCTCGGCTCGGTCAGCCAGCGCTGCGCGGCCGCCGCCACGTGCCCGGTGACGCTCGTCAAGCTGCCGGGCGAGGGCCAGCACGACCTGCCGTCGGCCGGAGATAAGACCGCCGCTCAGGGTGATACGCGTAGCCTGCGACGTGATTGAGTACCGGCGTCATACAGCTAAGCCGGCCGGGCGCCGGTAGACCCCGTACCACCAGGTCAGGGCCAGCTCGCGGGCGAACGACGCGTCCTCGGCCGGATCGGCGGCCGCGATGTGGTCGAAGATAGCCCGCTCACCCCCGATCACGATCACCCGGCTAGCGGCGATGAGGTCAACGCTGGCCGGGGTACGGCCCGCCTCCTGCTCCTCGCCCAGTACCGCGATCGTCCGGTCCGTGAACGGGATGAGTCCCTGGCTCCAGAAGTCACGCACCGCCTCGTCGTAGGTGGCGACCTCGGCGATGGCACGCAGCACGGCACTGTGTTCCCGGTAGATCCTCACGACCCGCAGGAAGGCGTCCGCGAGGCCGCCGGCGCCATCCGCCGGCTCCCAGGCCGAGGCGACGCCGAAGGCCGTGTCCACCATCGGGGCGGCTAGTCGCAGGAGCAGATCGGTCTTGTCCTGGAAATGAGCGTAGAAGGTCGAACGTGATACCCCGGCCGCGGCCGAGATCTGCAGCACGCCGAGTTCGGTGAAGTTCGCGCCCTCGGCGAGGAGACGCTGCGTCGCGTCCAGGATCTCGGCGTCGGCGGCAGCACGGCGCCCCGGACGCGGCGCGCGCCGCCGGGTAATCGAAGGCATGTCTGGGAATCCTATCTGGCTCGCTCCCGGGGCAGGTTGGATCCACGCGGCGTTCGCCCCGGCCAGGATCCCGGGAATCTCCGGTTCGGCAGTGGTCGCAGGACGGAAGACCGACATGTTGTGGCGCGCGGCAGTAGGCCTACTTCCTAGGTAGGCCCAGCACTACCGGGGTTACGGCTCTTGACCGTAGTGACCCTCCGTTACGCAACTGGTTGCCTCTTAGGTGACACCCGATTCACGGAGTCGCCCCTGCCAACCGGGCGGCGGACGGAGGACATCAATGACGGTCGACCAGGAGCTGAACACGGACATGGCGGACCCGCCTGCCGCTGCCCCGGTGGCGCTGCACGCGGTCACCAAGCGGTTCGGCCGCGGACGCGGGGCCGTGACGGGCCTCGACCGGGTGTCGCTGTCGTTCCCGGCCGGATCGTTCACCGCCGTGCTCGGTGTCTCCGGGTCCGGCAAATCGACGTTGCTGCAGTGCGCGGCGGGCCTTGACCAGCCAACGTCGGGCACGGTCTGGCTGTGCGGCCAGGAGCTGGGGCGCCTGTCGGACAAGCGGCGCGCGCTGCTGCGGCGCCAGCGTGTCGGCTTCGTCTTCCAGGAGCTGAACCTGGTGCCGGAGCTGAGCGTGGGGGAGAACATCGCCCTGCCGCTGCGGCTGGACCGCAGGCGGGTGTCAGCGGGCGCTATCGAGCGGGCGGCGGCGCGCGTGGGGCTGCACCGGGGCCAGCTCCGGCGGCTGCCGTCCCAGCTGTCCGGCGGCCAGCAGCAGCGGGCGGCGATCGCGCGGGCGCTCGTGATCAGCCCCGAGGTGATCTTCGCCGACGAGCCGACCGCCTCCCTCGACCCGCACACCGCCGCAGGGGTGATGACGACGCTGCGGCAGGCCGCCGCCGGTACGACGATCGTGGTGGTCACGCACCAGCCAGAGGTGACCCGGTTCTGCGACCGCGCGGTCTTCCTGTACCGAGGCGGGGTCGAGTCGGTCGTGGGCGCGCCCGAACCCGCGTCGGTCGCGGCGCACCTGCACGCGCTCGGCGAACTGGCCAGCCTGGACGACGTCACCGCCGTCAACGCGGCCAAGGGCGGCCGGTGATGCGCGGCTGGGCTTTCGCCGGGCTGCGCCGCCATCCCGGCCCGGTCCTCGGCACGCTCGCGGCGGCCGTCACCGCCGCGACGCTGTCGGTCGCCGCGTTCGGCGTCGCCGCGGCGCACACCCCGGCGTCCCTCGGGCCGCTGGCGGGCGCCGACGTCGTGGTCGTCGGCAACACGCAGTTGCTGCTCGCCACCGGCAGCGGGGAAAGCGCGCAGCAGGAGTCGGCGCCGCTGCCCGCGTTCCGCGGCGTGCCCGACGGCCTCGCGAGCCAGCTGGCCCGCCTCCCCGGCGTTGCCTCCGCGACCGGCGAGACCGGCCTGCCCGACGGCACCCTCCGCCCCGGCGTGGCCGACCTGATCGCGATCAAGGCCAACCCGGGCGTCAACGCTGGCGCGCTCGCCCAGCGCGTCCGCGCGGACCTCCACGCGCGAAGCGGGGACGGCGACCTGACCGTCGCGGCCGGCGCCGCCCGCGACGGGCTGGCGAATCCCGGGCTGGCGACGGAGACCGCGGACGGCAAGTCCCTCGGCGACGCGGTGATACCGATGCTCATCATTTCGTCGCTGTTCGCGCTGGCGGCGACGACCGCGCTCTCGGTCGACCTGCGCCGGCGCCGGTTCGCGCTGCTGCGCGCGGTCGGCGCGACCCGCGGCCAGGTGCGCCGCGCGGTGCTCGCCGAACAGGCGGTGATCGCGGTGGCGGGCGGCCTGATCGGCACCGTGCCCGGCACGCTCGCGGGCTCGCTCGCGGTCAGCGCGCTGGTATCGCACGCCATGCTCCCGCCCGGCTCGACGGCGTCGTCGAGCCCCTGGTGGGCGGTCCTCGCCTGCGGGATCAACGTGGCGGTGTGCGTGCTCAGCGGCCTGGTGTCCGCCCACCGGGCCGCGCGGACGAGCCCGGCCCGGGTAATGCGCGACACCCGCGCCGAACGGACCCGTCCCCACCCCGTTCGCGTCGGCCTGGGCCTGGCCTGCGTCGCGGGCGTGACGGTGCTCGCGACCCTCGCCCTGCACCAGAACGGCCCCGGCGCCGAAGTCGCCATGGCCCTCCCGCTCCTGCTGGCCGGCCTGGTGGCGGTCGCCCTGCTCGGCCCGGCGCTCGTCTCCCTCGGGGCCGGGCTGCTCCGGCCGCTGGCCGGCACGGGCCCGTCCGCCCGGCTGGCCCTGGCCAACATGCGCCGGCTGCCGCGCCGCACGGCGTCGGCCGTCATCCCGATCGCGATGGCCGTCGGCATGATCGGCGCGATCGCCTTCTTCAACACGACCGTCGCCCACGCCTCCGCCGCCCAGTCCGCCCAGTCGGTGACGGCCGGGGAGGTGCTCACCGGCAACGGCCTGAACGACCAGGTGCTGGCCGCGGTGCGTGCCGTGCCGGGCGTGCGGGCCGCCGTCGGCGTCAGCGCGCTGAACGTCGGGGTTACCGACCCCGACCTGGAGTTCATCGGCGGCGAGGCGGTCTCGGCGGGCCAGGTCAGCCGGGTGCTGGACCTCGGTGTGCACGATGGCCGGCTGTCCGCGCTCCGGCCCGGGCAGGTCGCGGTCAGCGCCATCGAGGCCTCGGGCGGCACCCTCGGCGTGCACGTCGGGTCGAAGATCACCGTCTACCTGCCGGACGGCACCCCGTACCGGGCGACGGTCAGCGCGATCTACCAGCGCTCGCTGGCCCTGGGGGACCTGCTGATCCCCGCGCGAGTGGCCGCCGGCCACACCGGCGCCCCGGCGGGCTACGGCCAGATCCTGGTCAGCGGCGGCAGCCAGCGCGCGCTAGCGGCCTTCGCCGCCGCGCACCCTGGCGTCCGGCTCGCGAGCCGGACGGTCTACAACGCCGAGGTCACGGCGAACGCGAACCAGGACAGCTACGGCGACAACCTGATCCTCGGCGTGATCGCCGCGCTGACCGCGGTGACGATGATCAACACCCTGGCCGTGTCCACCGGCGAACGGCGCGGCCAGGTCCGGCTGCTCGCCAGGATAGGCGCGACGACGCGTCAGCTCGCCGGGGCGTTCCGCTGGCAGGCACTGTTCATCACCATCGGCGGGGTCGTGGCCGGCGCCGCCGTCTGCGGCGGCACCCTCATCGGCCTGGACCGCGCGGTGACCGGCAGCGCGACGCCCTACATCCCGCCGGGCCCGGCCGCGCTGCTCCTCGCCGCG
>Ga0210389_10004234_pt1 | contig 11186 bp, 13 predicted proteins | sample IncBWH28OmetaG_FD_160127 | JGI IMG/M metagenome (GOLD analysis project Ga0210389, IMG submission 160127) | Forest soil microbial communities from Barre Woods Harvard Forest LTER site, Petersham, Massachusetts, United States - Inc-BW-H-28-O ... | reverse complement strand
AAACGCGGCAAAGTGCTATATAATCCGCGCGCACTTCCGATTCGGTTTGCTAAGGTACCCGAGCATCGGCCTGAAAGTTTACGTTTGGCGCTGTAACTTGTTGATTTATAAGGCGCCCGTAGCTCAACCGGATAGAGCACCGGCCTTCTAAGCCGGCGGTTGCAGGTTCGATTCCTGCCGGGCGCGCCATCTGAAAGTCGGACGTTTCGACGATGGTGGACGTAGCTCAGTTGGTAGAGCCCCGGATTGTGATTCCGGCCGTCGCGGGTTCGAGTCCCGTCGTCCACCCCACCTTCGTAGTCGGGTGAGTGTCGGGGAAGTGATTGTTGGACAAGGTTTTTGGGCCGTTAGCTCAGCTGGTAGAGCAGTTGACTCTTAATCAATTGGTCGTAGGTTCGATCCCTACACGGCCCACCATCTACCCCTTCCGAAGACTTCGTCTAAGATCCAACCCCGTAGCGTTCACCGCGTAGAAAGCCCGATAAATCCAGGCCTCTTCGCGATTCTCGACGTCCAGAGATGTCCTGAAGCAACGCTAGACAGCCGCTTTTTATCTGGGGCCTAATGTGGTTCTGTTGCATTAAGGGCATCAGTCATAGAACCAGATATGCAGATACTTGTATATTTATACAATTTAGTGCATATTAAAACTCAATGAAACCGGTTATTTGGATGGGTGGCAGCAAGGGAGATTTAATTGCTTTTCCGGAAGAGGTGCGGCGCGAAATTGGCTATCAACTGGAACATGTTCAGGAAGGCATGGACCCCGACGATTGGAAGCCCATGCCTACCGTGGGCGCAGGGGTGCGCGAAATTCGCGTCCGAGACTCGTCAGGAGCCTTCCGCTGCATTTATCTGGCAACGCGGCCGGAGGGGATTTATGTATTGCACTGTTTCCAAAAGAAGACCCAGAAAACTCGTCAGCAGGATTTGGATTTGGCGCATGAGCGATTCAAATCAATACAGGTGAAGTCATGAAGGCTAAGAAAGTGATGCGCGAACGCGATGAACACGGCCCTCGTCATGTGACGCCGGCTGGCCGCAGTGTGTTCTACGATCTGTTTCCGAAGGCAGAAGCCGACGAACTGGTCATGCGTTCTACGTTGCTCAGAGGGCTGGAACAATGGCTGAAAGAAAGTGGTCTGACGCAGACTCAAGCTGCAAAGCTGCTGGGTATCACACAGGCTCGGGTGTCCGATATCAAGCGCGGTAAATTCGGACAATTCAGTTTGGACATGTTAGTTCGATTGGCATCGAGGGCCGGACTCAAGCCAAGACTGAAATTGGCGGCGTGAGAAACGAGGGCGTTGGTGTCCAATAACGACCGGAGACAGCCACTCTTTGCAGCGGCATGATTTAGGGGCCTCTTGGGATTCTTAATTTTTTATTTGTCGCAAAATCAATAAGTTGGGCTGAGAATGTGGTGGCTACACGGCCCGCCATTTAAGCCCGCATAGTCAAGAACTTGCGCGGCACTGTCGTCTCCGTCTATCGCCACGTTGTGCCATTGAGCGCCACTTGTGCCATTTGCGAATCGAATTCCGCGTGTCGGCCCAGTTCGCCGCTGCAATGGCGCGTTGAAAAACGATAGCTAACTGCTCACTCGGTTTTCCTAAGCTGCATGTCTGGCGACGTTGCTGATGTCGCCACCATGCGGTAGGCGCTCGGGGAATTGGCCGCGAGATTCGCGGCTCTTTCAGTGAAACTCTTACGGCAATCTTGCATCACCGGCCGAGATCGACCCCTTTTGAGACATTGCGGTGACCGCAAAGAAGTCGGTCCGAAAGGGATCAGGGGACAATCGCGTGACGATGGGCGTCGCAGGCTGTTTTGGTTACGTTCTCTTTGCCAAGTCATCTCGGCACAGCGTGGACTCGCGTGGCACCTATGAGATCATGACACTCGGGGCGGGTCGGGGAGCCTGTCGGCGAAGAGCAAACATGCACAGAAATCTCGTGCTTCTGAGTCTTGTCCTTTCATGGACGTTGGCCACCGGAGCCCCCTCACCTGGAGACGCTCCGCCCGCGTGGGCGTATCCCGTCAACCCTCCAAATTTGACGGTGCCGGCTGATGACGGCACTCCCTTGCACGTACCAGATAGCGAGGCGGCGTTCACGTTAACCCAGATCCGTGATCTGAACTTTTCGCCGGATTGGCACCCAGGCGATCACCGGCCAATGCCGGAAGTCGTCGCTCGAGGAAGAAAGCCGGCTGTGCTCGCTTGCGGCTGCTGCCATCGGGCGGACGGGTCTGGCGGTCCTGAAAACGCGAGACTCGCGGGCCTTCCAGCTGCATACATTGCGCAGCAGATGGCGGATTTCAAAAGCGGGGCAAGGAAGACGTCGGTGGCCGGTAGAAACCCAGGGCTTATGGTGGACACTGCGAGGGCTATCACCAACGAGGAAATCGAAGCGGCCGCCGGTTACTTCTCCGCTCTGATGCCGAGATCGGCGATCAAAATCGTTGAAGTGGCGAACGCACCGAAGACACGGGTTGTTGATTGGCATCTGGCCGTGGCCTTGACTGCGGGGACGGAGCCACTTGACCAGCGCATCATTGAGGTTCCCGTGAACATCGAGCAGTTCGAGAGGCGCGATGGACGCTCGCGTTGGGTCGCCTATGTTCCGCCGGGAAGCGTTCAACGAGGGAAAAAGCTCGTGACTTCGGGGGGTGGCAAAACCGTCCCCTGCGGCATTTGCCACGGCCCAGACTTGAAGGGTCTCGGTCCGATTCCCGGCATCGCCGGGCGCTCACCGAGTTACCTCATGCGACAGCTCTATGACTTTCGGGCCGGCGTACGAGGGGGCTCTGGGAGCGCGCTGATGAAGCCTGCGATTGAAAAGCTCTCTATGGACGACATGATTTCACTAGCGGCATATGCGGCGTCATTGAACCCGTGAGCCGCGCGCACGACGAACAGGCGACAAACTGTCCGTATTGCGCCCCGCTTGTTGCCGCATAGTCAGTATCTATCGCCCCTGTTAACGGCAGTTTTTTAGAACCAAGGCTCGCAGCCAGCGATGCGCTGGATCGGCGTCGAAGCGTGGGTGCCACATTTGTGAGACCGTGATTGCCTCGGTGCGAACCGGTAGTGGAAAGCTTCTTACTAACGCGGGGCTGGACTTACTCTGATGCCTCTGCGTCGCGTTAAAATACGAACTCGTCACCAGCGCCACTAGATTGGATACGCTCGCCACCGCCAACGCCGCTCGGAAGTTCGGCACAACAGCGACCACCGTACGTGTGAGGCCGAGGGCAGCCAATGCGTCGTCTACGGGACCGTTGGCGGAACCACGGCGCGAAGCGACAACGTGGCCGAACCCCGAGTAGCGCTCGGGTGTGAGCCTTCCTTTTCCAAGCAGGGGGTGGCCATCCCGAACCGCGCCGACAAAGTGGTCGCGAAATAAGGCCTGTAAGCGCACCTCGGGCCCGGACTTCCCGAGTACACCGATCTCGAGATCGACCATCCCTTCTCGCAGCGCCCGAACGTCCTTGTCAGGCTTCGGTGCGAACTGAAGTCGCACCTTTGGTGCCGCCGCAGTTACCGCCGCAACGAGTTGTGCGGCGAAAACCTCTACAAAACCCTCGTTGGACCGGATGATGAAGCTCCGCTTCAACTCGGTGAGGTCCAGACCCGCGACAACCGGCCGCAGTACGGCATGAGCATCCTGGGCTAGCTCATGCACTCGATTGCGTAGGTCGGCAGCGTATGGCGTTGGAACCATTCCTCGACCCGCCCGCACGAGCAGCGGGTCTCCCGTCGCTGCCCGAAGTCGCGCGAGCGACCGGCTCATCGCCGACGGACTGAGGCCCAAGCGCCGGGCCGCGCCTGCCACACTGCCCTCCGCAAGTAGAGCGTCCAACGCGGTCAACAGGTTCAGGTCGGTATCAGCCATGCGTGGAAAGTAGCGTACCCGGCCATGGCGTCCCGTGCACGTATAAAGTGCGGCCAGTGCGTCTTCCGCAATGATCACGACCGCTATAGGTTGCTAACTGCCTGGTTAGATATGCCTCGTCCGGGACGGAGCACGACACTCTGTCTTCATTCATCGCTCCCCAAGGAGAATTGTAAATGCCCACTACATCGTCTGATAAACAGCTCCTTCTCGTTGGCGCGTCCCGCGGCCTTGGTTTCGCCTTGGCTGAGGAGTACCTGAAGCGCGGCTGGCACGTTGTGGCCACCGAGCGGAACAGAAGCACATCAAAACTGCAAGATCTATTGGGAAGCACTCAAGATCGACTCGAAATAGAGACCGTGGATATCAACTATCCCGATCAAGTGGCCGCGCTGCGAGCGCGGCTTGCATCGAGAAAGTTCGACATGCTGTTCGTCAATGCCGGCATCGGAATTCGAGAAATGATCGCCGACGTTTCGACCGACGAATTCATACGTATGATGGTGACCAACGCCTTGAGTCCCATGCGCATTGTCGAGAGCATGCAGGACCTCGTATTGCCAACTGGCACAATCGGGATCATGTCCTCCGGACAGGGCAGCATCACGAACAATGAGAACGGACATTATGAGATCTATCGTGGAAGCAAGACGGCGCTTAACATGTTCATGCGCAGTTTCGCCGCCCGGCACGCCGACGATCCGAGAACGCTATTGCTGATGGCGCCGGGTTGGGTGCGAACGGATCTGGGCGGGCCCCAGGCGCGTCTGAGCATCGAAGAGAGCATACCAAATCTCGCGAATACGATGGACGCGCAGGCTGGAAAAGCGGGTCTTCAGTATCTGGATTACCTGGGCCGGAAGGTTCCGTGGTGAGCCCGAACATGCGCATCGTGCCCGGGTGCGGCCACTCGCGACTGGCGCCTGGCTCCCACCTACTGCTTGATTTCTATCAGAATTGCTTCCACATCATCAAGGGCTTCATCGGAATGCGTGACTGGTGGCCGTATTAGGGCCTCGCCGGTCTTCAATTCGGAAATCCTCGTCGTGCCGTCAGGCATCGTATATTTAACTCTACCTCCCTTGAGCACATACACCACCGCCGATGGGTGGGAATGGACGGGAGTCTTGTCCCCTTTGTGCGGCGCGTAGCGCAACACCCGTACTTTTTGGTCCTCCGCGAGGACTGTCAAATGCTTCGCGCCATATTGCATAGCATCCTGCCCGAAGACGATTGGGCAAGAGAATAAGAGAAACGAAACAGTTAGCGCCACGCCTTTATTCATTTTTCAGATCCTTGTAAGTGGTTGCTGAACTCATGCTACGCGCCTACGTCACACTTTGTAACTAACCTGCACAACAGTTGTCGGTCGCGGAAGGCCGCTTCGGGTCCGCTTCCGGGATTTGGACTACCGCCGGGAACAGCCGTCCTAGTACAGGTTAGAATGCTCGCGCTAAACCGGTCGCTCGGAGTATCAATGCGAAATTGTCGATGCATTTTGATTCTCGTCGTCAGCGGCTTTATGACTTGGGCGACTGTGCGAGCCGGAGATGCCCCGGAGGATTTGCAAACAACCTTCGCAAAAGCGATCGCGCTAATGCAAGCTGAGAATTTTGTCGACGCCCTTCCGTTGCTGCGCGATGTCGCAAACAAAGCACCCGACAGACCCAACGTGTTCTGGAATTTGGGGATCGCTCCGGCTGCTGCTGGTGATAAGCAGCTGGCATTGAAAGCGTGGCTGCAGTATCACACACTTGAACCGAATGATCAAAAGGGGGCAGGTAAACTCATCCAAAGCTACCAAGCTCTCGATATGCGCAAGGAAAGGGATCGTGAGCGGGATATCCTCCTGACGGCACGGGCAGCGCTACCGCCCGCCCACCGCGAAAAGATGCCCATGTACGCGAGAGACCAGTTCGACGTTACCGGTGCGCATGGGCAGTCCCACTGGACGTATCAGTTGTTGACGGCCCTTCCAACTTATGACGCCGTTCGGGCAAGCGTCATCAGCGCCGTCGAGGGGAAGTTGCATCCTATATCGAGTTCTACCTCTTCGACGCAGAAATGACAGTGCCTCTTCGTGTGCATCTAGAACAATTGCATCCTTGTTCGGTATTCCGAAAGCTGCCTTTCGCCGGAGGCTGCTAGGGATCGCGAGCTGTCTTCGGTGACCAAGTGCCATGGCACTTAGAACTTAGCCAGTGCCAATTGCGCAAGCGCAATCTCCTTCGCTTTGGCTTGATCCGGCGCAAAGCCGTAGAGGTGTATGTCGAGTACCGCGCCGCCCTTCTTAACCTGCAAGGTGTTGGTCACGGGGGTCGCTGTGAATACCGCCTCTTCTCCAAGCCCGGAGACCGGCGTGCGGGCGATGCTCTTCATACTTTGCCGCAATGCCTTAGTCTGCTCCCAGGCGCTCGCGCTCAGAAAACCGACGGTAAGTTTTTTACCGCCTGCATCCCACTCACACAGGGTAGGCACGACATGTTTACCAGGCGCGGCCTTCATCTCGAGCGCTGAGCTGACTTGCTCTATCGTAAACAGCGAGCACGGATCCGTGGGTGCCTCAAAGGCTGCGGTAATTTGACTTGATGCCAGTAGCATGACCGTAAAGGTGACTCTCAAGAGCCCCGTCAGGGATGCCAATGTAGGGTTCATAACACCTCCTTGCTTATCGCAATCGTTGTGTGGTGCCATCCCTAGCATACCTGTACGTCCTTTCAACGGCACGTAGCGCTGATTTGGACAGTCGGATCTGAGAGGTTGTGATGTCCACTACCTGGCGGAAATGTACGTCTCAGCCATTGAATCTCCTGATCTGGGTTAACGCGCGCTAGAGCCGCTCGCGCACCAGCACCGCCATACGCTTACCGGTAGTGCCCGGCGGAAAGAACGCGATATAGCGGCCCTCTTGATCAAGCAGGTACGTCAACGAAGCGTGCTCGATGAAATACGTGCTCGATTTCTCAGGATAGACCTTGCGAAAATACAGCTTGTAGCTTGTCGCGACGCGGCGGACCTCCGTTTCGCTCCCGCGTAGGGCGATAAGCCGCGAATCGAATGCCGCAACGTATTTCCGCAGAACTTCTGGGGTGTCACGCTGCGGATCGAGCGTGACGAACAGCGGCTGAACCTTCGCGCCATCGGGACCCAACACTTGCATCAGTTGCGCTATCGAGGCAAGGTCAGTCGGACATACGTCCGGGCAGAACGTATAGCCGAAATATAGAATCACCATCTTGCCGCGGAAATCGGCAAGGGTGCGCCGGTGGCCGTTAACGTCGGTTAGCGTGAACGGACCGCCGACTGCCGCGGTCCCGGACATCAAGTCGCGCATCATGCGCGCGGCGTCGCCGCGCTGCGGTTCGCCGGCCGCATCAGCGTTCGATCCTGCAAGTAGCGATGCTCCGATCAGAGAAACCGCGACAAGCGCGACCGGCACGATGCGCAGACGACGCATTACGCTCCGAATGTGTATTCGGTCCCGGTTGTGGAAGTAATCAAGCGATCCGGCATCTGCTCGCGCGTGAACTGAACGAATGTGGGTCCCGAACAATGCATGGGAATTACGACGTCAGGATCGATCTGCTTGAGCTCTGCCACCGTCTTGCGCACATAGTCGTCGTCGGCCGGAAACAGATGGAACCCGCCAACAACTGCGTGGACCTTCGAAACGCCGGAGACCTCGATCGCCTGGCGCACGGTATTCACGATACCGACATGCCCACAGGACGAGATGACCACCAACCCGCGGTCCTTGACGTTGAAACAGGTACCATGCTCGTCCCAGTGCTGGTCGGGTACGGACTTCCCTTCGGCCTTGGCGTCAAGCGCAGGCATGTCGCAGCCGAGTCCCTCAGTCTTATGGTATTCGACGGTTGTATTCGGTAGCACGCGCTCGAATGTCCGACGCTCGATGTGACCGGTCGAGAACGCGTGTCCCTCGATGACTCGAGGTTGCTCACACTTCACGATTCGCACTCGCAGCGCCTCAAGCTCCCTATGATCGAGCACGCCCCAGTCGGCGAAATGTCCAGGTGCGCCAATTACCGCCTTGCGATTGCAGAAATTGTCCTCCCCCCCGACGTAGAGAGTCAGGTCGGAGGGAAGGTTGTCGCGGTACCTTTGCAGAAATCCGATGAGGCCGCCGAAATGGTCGAAATGGCCGTGGCTCAAAATCATGGCTCTAACCTTGGAGGGGTCCACACTCATGATCTCCATGTTGTTGAACAACGCCTCGGGCGTATAACCATAATCGAGCAGGAGGTTGCGCGTATCGTTGCCAATGCGGGATTCCAACGCCAGTGCAAGCCCCCATTCGTTGTGCAATGCCTTGCGGAAGTTTGTTGTCGAGATGAACGACGTGCGTTTCACTTTCACCCACTTCGAGCTGCCGGCGCGCGGCGTGTCATAGCTGCTGTCAGTTAGCACCTTGATCACAAGCGTGTCGACGGTGGGAACCGTGGCAAGCTTGGGCGACTGTGCCGAAGTGGTTCGGGGAAGCCCATACGCTGCGATGGCAGCCAAGGATCCGACGACGAAACGGCGCCGCGATGGAATGTTCATAACGCCCCTCCCCATTGGTTGGTCAGACAAGGCACATTGTAGTCATCTAGATGGACGCCGGTATTGTCGTCCACCTTCATCCACAGGCGTTCGAAGTCGAGTGTGCCAGTGTTTCCCGCGACGTTACTTTTGATTCGCATTGCCGGCGTGTAGCCAATCCAATTATGCATGCTCGGGGCGGAATGACCCGCCGACGTTCGCCCAATGCGTGCGGACTCGTTCCTTACATTGGTTCGAAAAGAGTCGGATGCCGCCAGCCCAAGCCGCCAAGGTGCTGGGAGCTACTCAAGCGCGGATTTCGGATTTAAAGCGAGGAAAGATCAACCGCTTTGGCATCGACCTGCTGGTTCGCTTTCAGAGGGGCATCAATGGGGGCATCGACGGATTCCATAGATTTTATTCTTCTATAAATCAAGCAGCTATCTCCTCAGTTTCATGTGCGGTAGGCGCTTCGCCGAACCACAAAGTTAGGCCGCCTTGCGCGGGGCGGCTTCCTACGGCACCGGCAGGCCACCTTTCGGCAGAGAGATCGCGGCCCGGAGGTTGGAACTAGGAGGGTAGCTCAGCAATAGACCGTTCGGCACGTTCTGCAAGAGCATTGGCGTCTTTTGCTAGTTACGCCAGCCCGCTCTTGAGCCACACTGGAATTGTGAGTTCGGGTCCTGAGAAGACACAGCGACCTTGGTAAAGCCGAAACCTCATGAAGGGTGCCACAAATGAAAACACGTGAAACCACGACTCTAGTAAGAGCCTTTGATCGCGCCTATATCAACGGCCAGTTCGTCACTCCCCATGGAACCCAGGTCGTCGATCTGGTGAACCCGACCGACAACAAGGTTATCGGCAAAGTCACCATGGCAGATGAAATCGACACCCGAAAAGCTATCGGTGCAGCGAAAGAGGCCTTCAAGACCTTTTCGCAAAGTAGCAAGGAATACCGGATGGAGCTTCTGCAGCGGCTGCACGACGCCGTAGCCAAGCGAATGGATCAACTCGTTGAAGCGACGGTCGTGGAATACGGTGCACCGCAAGACCGTGCGAAGGGTTCCAACAACCTCGCGGCGAATATTTTCCTGCACTTTAGGAAAGTCCTCGAAGATTTCGACCTGGTCAAAACTGTCGGCACATCTAAGATCGTGATGGATCCCGCCGGCGTAGTGGGCATCTTTACCCCATGGAATTCGAGCGCCGGCTCGATCGCGATCAAGGTGGCGCCGGCAATCGCTGCCGGATGCACGGTCGTCATCAAGCCCAGCGAGATGAGCGCCATGCAAACCGAAGTGTTGATGGACGCCTTTCACGAAGCCGGGTTGCCTCCTGGGCTCATCAATGTCGTGACGGGCCTTGGCGAGGTCGTCGGGACGGAGTTAACACAAAGTCCCGACATTCAGAAAATCGCTTTCACCGGCTCGACGCAGATCGGAAAACTGGTCGCCAAGAACTCCCTGGGCACAATGAAGCGTTTGACCTTGGAGCTCGGGGGCAAGTCGCCCAACATTATCCTGGACGACGCCGATCTCTCCACGGCGATCCCGATGGCCATCAACGCCTGCTACCTGAATAACGGGCAGGCCTGCATTGCGGCCTCGCGTCTGATCGTGCCGGAAGACCGCCTCGACGAAGTGAAGCGATTGGCCAAGGCGGCCGTCGAAAAAATCAAAGTGGGCGATCCGAAGGACAAGAGCGTCACCCTCGGCCCATTAGCCAGCACAAAGCAATACAAGCGCGTGCAGGAGTACATCAAGTCCGGGATCGAGGAAGGTGCGGAGCTCGTCATCGGCGGGGAAGGTCATCCCCAGGGACTTGACGGTGGGAATTTCGTGAAGCCCACCGTGTTCGCCAACGTTACCCGCGAGATGCGTATAGCGAAAGAAGAAATCTTCGGACCGGTTCTCTCGATACTAACGTACAAGACGCTAGCCGAGGCCGTTGAAATCGCCAATGACACCGAATTCGGCCTCATCGCCTACGTAAGCTCGGCGGACCCGGAAAGGGCCGCCCGTGTGGCGCGCAAACTCGCCGCCGGCCGCGTCCTGATCAACACATTAAGTCACGATCCGTTTGCTCCCTTCGGTGGGTTCAAACAATCGGGGATTGGTCGGGAAGGCGGGATCTTCGGGCTGCAGGAGTACCTGGAACCCAAAGCGATCATCGGCTAACCCGAGGAATGTCCTGACAGCGCGATTGCTTTGAGACGAAATGCCGGCGAGAGAAAAAATGACCGTCCACGTGCCCGACCGTTTCAAAGCCGCGAACGCCTTTTGGATAGGGCTCGCTAAGATCGGACTTACGCCGGCAGCGGTGCTGCGCCAAGCGCGCTTGCCACTGACTGTTTACGATGGCAAGAAGAACCTCGTCACAACGGCGCAGTTCTTCGCACTTTGGCGTGCCGTGGGCGAGGTCTCCGGCGATCCGGCCGCGGGCCTAAAAATCGCCACCCAGATCGACGTTGGCAATCGGCCACCGTCAACTATGGCGGCCTATTATGCCCGTGACTACCGGGATGCCCTCAGCCGCCTTGCTCGCTTCAAGCAACTGTGTTCGCCCGAGGAACTGCAAATCACGGTGAGCAAGGACGAGTGCATGATCGAGCCCGTGTGGCTCCACGCGCAGGAAGAAACGCCGCCTTTGTTGACAGACGCCGCCTTCGTCTCCTTCGTTGAACTTGGTCGCCACGGCACAGGGCATTTGGTGACGGCGAAAAGGGTCGAGCTGAAGCGCAGCGCG
>Ga0210389_10004232_pt1 | contig 11190 bp, 5 predicted proteins | sample IncBWH28OmetaG_FD_160127 | JGI IMG/M metagenome (GOLD analysis project Ga0210389, IMG submission 160127) | Forest soil microbial communities from Barre Woods Harvard Forest LTER site, Petersham, Massachusetts, United States - Inc-BW-H-28-O ... | reverse complement strand
ACTGCCGTGGTGGTTGGCTCCGGAATGATCGGGTTACTCACGTTGCAGGCGGCACGGCAGGCCGGCGCTGGACGCGTATTTGTTGTGGACGTGGACGACACGCGGCTCGAATTGGCGCTTACTCTGGGCGCAACCGAGACCTTCAATTCAAAGAACCTCGATGCGGTCCGCGCGATTCAGGATCGGACCTCGGGTCGAGGCGCCGACGTCGCTTTGGAGTGTGTCGGGATTACCGATGCGATCGCCCTGGCGGTCGAAAGTGTGCGCAAGGGCGGCGCAGTGACGTTGGTGGGAAATGTCGCCCCGAAAATCGAGCTGGTTTTGCAGTCGGTTGTTTCGCGCCAGATTCGGCTTCAGGGTTCGTGCGCGTCCAGCGGCGAGTACCCGGCATGCATTGCGATGATGGCACGCGGCGAGATTCGTGTGGAACCCTTGGTCTCTGCGACCGCTCCACTGGAAGAGGGAGCACGCTGGTTTGAACGCCTCTATGCCCGCGAACCGGGATTGCTCAAAGTTGTGCTGGAGCCCTGAGAAAAGAGCCCTGCGAAAGGGAAGAATGAGCGACGGATTATTTGACTTATCGGGACAGGTTGCGCTGATCACCGGCACAAGCCGCGGCCTGGGCCAGTATTTTGCGCGCGCTCTGGCGCGGGCCGGCGCGGATATCGCCATGACCAGCCGCGACAAGAAGACCCTCGGCGATTTCGCCCGCGAAGTCGAAGCGCTGGGTCGAAAAGCATTTTGCGCGGATCTCGATGTACGTGATCACGCCAGCATTCAGCGCGCGGTCGCCGCGGTCGAGGATCATTTTGGCAAGATCGATATCCTCGTGAACAATGCGGGATGCAACATTCGCAAGCCCGCCCTCGATGTGTCGTGGGACGACTGGAATACGATTCTCGATACCAATCTTCGCGGCTCGTTCTTTGTGGCGCAAGCCGCGGCCCGCGGCATGATTGCCCGCGGCTATGGCCGCATCATCAATATCGGATCCGTCACCAGCGTGGCGGGATACGCGGGGCTGGCGCCCTACGGAGCGAGTCGCGGCGGCATTCGGCAGCTCACCATGAGTCTTGCAGACGACTGGGGCAAACATGGAGTCACCGTGAATTGCCTCGCGCCCGGCTGGTTCAAGACGCGGCAGAATCAGGTGCTCTACGAGAATGCCGCATGGGTCGAATACATCACCGACCGTATTCCAGCCAAGCGCCCCGGGCGCCCGGACGATCTCGACGGCGCAGTCGTTTTTCTTGCCTCGGAGTCAAGTCGCTATGTGACAGGCCAGACACTGCTGGTCGATGGAGGCATCTCCACCGGAGCCGCGAAAGCGACCGTTTGAGTCGGCAAAACTAAAACGGGACGCGCGCTCGCGCCAGACAGCGTTGGGCGTCTCGTCAAAAGCCGGGCTTCGAGCCGGGTTCAGTGCTCGAACCGGAACCGGACTTCTTCGACTTACCTTCTTTGCCTTTGGCTCCACTGCCTCCTGTGCCTCCCCCGCCGCTGTCGCCGCTCGACGAACCCGATCCTGCCAGGCCATTCTGCGAATTCAATGCGCTGACCGAGACGTGCATCGTCGCATAGGTGACGCCGGGAACCGCGGCATCTGCGCGTTTCGACACAGGCAGATTCTTGTCGGCGTCTTTCCGAACCAGATAGCCTTGCGCAAGTTCGAGATTCGGAATTTCGCTGGCTAGCTCGTCGGTGTGTTTTTGCGGCACCATGACGTAGTCTCCCGACACCAGGCCGATGTACGTAGGCGACCGTTCAGGATTCACCATGGCCTGCTGCGTTGCAATGGCATGCACAAGATTGCCGTTCATCAGGAATCGCGTGCGATCTTCCCAATAGGCAAAGGCTTCGCTGAAAGCATTCAACGCGGGCACACTGATGGCGGGCAGCGTGACAAGCGGCACCGCGATCTTGAGGCCCGTAATCATTACCTTGAGCACTTTCAAGAAACCGGAATCGTTGGGCGCGCGCGAAACGTTGACGGCCAGCTTTCCGGTCCCGCCCGTGAGAAGAATATGACTGGTCGCTGAGGTCGCCTGGTCGGATTTGAAACCCAGCTGATCGAGGCTCGGAATCTTGCCCGCATTGTTTGGCGTCAGCGACGCGATCGCAGTCCACGCAAGCGGTGCGAACAGGTTCATCAACGGGCTAGTCTGTGTCGCATCCACGCGCAGCTGCGAAGATTGTTCTTTCTGGTCCCCCGTTCCGGGCCGGAATTGTGAAAGCGCAACGCTGACGGCCACATCCCCGTCATGGTCGAGAAGTTCATCCTTGGAAATATCCGTGGCATAGCGCAGCTTTGCTGCGTCCGACATGTAATGCAGGTATTGCGTCTGCAGTGTTGGATCAGGCAAGCCGCCCGTGGCTCCACGCCCCGCTGTGCCATAGCTTGAGCTTTGCGGGTTTACCGAATCGTAGAAGCCGCTCCAAAAATCGAAAGAATCGTGGGGAGCGTCTGCGGCCTCGGCCGATCCGGCCGGCTGTTGCGAAAGCGCGAGGGCAGCTTCCGGGGGAAGCATCGAAGAAAGCATGCCAATGGCAAGACCATTGCCGACAAATTGACGGCGCGAGACAGGCATAGAGATTTAACCTCGCTTCTTGCGGTTCGTTTCCTTGAAATGAGAGTGAGAACTCATCCTTGGTTGTCAGAAGGTGGAGACAGCATACCGCCAAACAGAAGCTTGCGCCAACCCGATTCTCGATGGCGGCATGGGAATGCTTCTTAGGGTGCATCCGCCGGAACACTTTGCAGACCGCGGATGCTGACCGACCAGTTCGTTGGTACTTGCTGCAGATCCAGACCCCGTGTCCCGCTGCTTGCGCCTGAGAGTAGTCGCTCCAGAGGGGACTGCGGTCCCACGGCTCCTCGGGTTCCCACACCTTTGAAGCTCAGGATGTAGGGGTCCGAAAGCGGCTCGCTGGTGCTGATCATCAGAATCGTGTCGAGGCCAAACGGAGATCCCACCTTGAGAGTCGGTGCGCCGGGCAAGACGATCTGACGCTGATCGTTCGCGTCATTGGGAAATCGATTCTCAGAGTAGTTCAGCGGATAAAGCAGATTGCCTTCGCCATGGCAGTCGATATCCAGCACGTAGACCCAGCGTTTCTCGAGCACCCGCGATGAAGCATTGAGGACGAGCTTCAGACGATCGCCCTGCTGCACGGGCTGATGGTCGCCAAGAAGCGTCTGATCGGAGACGCGCATGAAATCGAGATGATAGTAGTCGTCGTCTGAAGCGCCGGGACTGGAAGGCAACCGCAGCCAGCCTGCGAGTTTCGCCAGGCGTGCCGCATAGTCGCTGAGTTTACCGGCTGCGTCCGGCAACAACGAGGCGTCCGCGATCCCCACCCAATCCGTACGCACGGGATAGTTTGCCGTGGAGGAGCAGCCGGGACTGTGGCGTGGCCCATCAGGGTCCGGCGGGCCCTTTTCAAATTCCGCTTTGTGATACCAGGCCCAGGCCGGTCCGTCGCGGGTGATCGTCCCGGCGAGAACGTAGTCCGCCAGCTCCGCGTCGGCCACGCCTAGCACCATGCTGTCTTTCTCATGCAGATTGAGCTTTCCGCCCAGTTCCTGCGAAGGAGGAAGATTGATCCAAACCTTTGCCCCCGCGGGAACATTCTTCTTGAGCGCATCCGCCGTCAGCTTCCATCCAAGTTCGACTGGATCCGTGGTCCCGGCGCGTTGCAGAATCCAGTGCGCGCTATTCCAAAGCAGGATGTGCGTCCACGGTTGCTCTGCCGGATCGGCAACGGTCTCGATGCCCGAAGCGCGAACCTGCTCAATCGCCTTCTGCAGGTCGGGGCCGGCAATCGTGCTCGGCCACGTCCAGAAGTGCAGCGGATCGGTGGGCACGGGCGTCCATTTGTCAATCTCGAAGACCTGACCAACCGCAACGTGCGCGCCACTCGGAGAAACAACAGTGGCTTTCGAGTGGGCGATGCCATCGAGGTCAGTCACTTTCAACGCAATGATCTCGCTCTTGTTCGATGCTCCAAACGAAAGGAATGTGGTCCCCGGACCGATGCCCGCGAGACGGCCGGTATCGAGAACCACGTTGCCGTCGTCGTCAATTGAAACAACCGCCGCGCGCAACTTTCCAGCCTGTTCCGTGGCTCCGCCAAACAGCGGCTGCTGCCGTCGCGATCCTGCCGCGTCGAGCGAAGGCGTTTGATCTGCGATCCCGTTGCCTTCGAGCTCCGCGTTCACCTGCTGATAGACGACAGACGCCGGAGCGTCCGCAGGGAGAACCTCCAGTGCCTTGATCAGCGCAGAAGTGAAGGCTCCATGCGGCTCTGCAACGCTTCCCGTCGTGGGTGATTCCTTCGCAGTCTGATCCTGCTGCGCGGCCGAAAACACCAGCGCAGGGTTGTCCGTGCGTTCGGCGGGTGCGAGCTTCAACTGGCCGCCCGCGCCTGCATCCGGCGCCTCGTGAATGTCGCGTGGATCGTAGGGGAGCATGCGCTCGCGAACCTTGGGGCTAAGAGGAATGCCTCGGGTAAAAGCGCCGCTGTGGCAGCTGTCGAGAATCACGGTGAGTTTCACGCCCTTGTCGAGCGCGGCATTGAAGATGCGCGTCATCTCGCGGTCGCGCACATCGTAGCCGCCCGTCCAGGCATCGGCCGGAACGAGCGTGCTATCGGCGTGTGTCTCCTTGCCGTTGACCATGAGGCTCAGCTTGTTTCCCTGGCTGTTCAGTCGCAGCGATCCATGCCCCGCGTAGTAGAAGACCACAGTGTCTCCGCGCTGCGGCAGGTCGACGAGATACTTTTGCATCGCAGACACGATGCCGTCGTGGGTGGTTGCGCCCGCCGGCAACGTGACATAGGGCAGTTGCGATTCAGGCAGCGCCGGATTGGTGAGGACAGTAACTGCATTCGGTGCGAATCCGAACTTTGGGCTGGCGAGCAGGTCGCGCATGGCCGCGACGTCGTTCAATGCGCCCTCGAGATTCTCAAAGACAGGCAGATCGCAGCGGCCGCCCGTGCAGCCCGCAGGGTGCTCCGCCGTGGTGTGCGCCGGTTGATACGTATTGATGCCGATCAGGAGTGCGCGGCGAATCTGGGCGCATGAACTTTTCGCAACCGTAAGGAGAATCAGCGCAACAACGACCAGCAATCGAATCCACATCGGAGGGAAAGCTCCACGAAGGTGAACCCGAGTGTAACGGGCGCGACAGAGGCGGGTGAAGAACGAATTGGTAACGGGGATGGTAACCCCATCGAAGACGGACCCGCGTGTGTTTCTCCTGCGAACCCGCACATTCCATGAAAAAAGCGGCGTGGACAGAAAGTCCACGCCGCTGCGATGGCAGAGTTTCTCGCGCTCAGAACTCGATGCGGGCCGCAACTTGTCCTGTGCGAGCCCCACCGAAGTCCGATCCGATGCTCGTCGCGATGAGGCCGAAGCTGGGCGAACTCAGGTCCATGTTCGGATCCCCAAGGTTGGTGTGATTCAGAACGTTGGTAAACGTTCCTTCGAAGCGTACCCTCAGCTGCTCTGTGATCGCGAAGCTCTTGCTCAATCCGGCAGAGAGGTTCACCAGGCCAGGCGCTTCGACCGAGCCGACCTGGCTGTTGCCAAAGCGGCCGATCGGCAGCGGACTCGGGCTCAACGGTGCGCCCGTGGCCGGATCGAAGCCCGCCCCCGTGGTGCAGTTATTGCCCACAGACCAGGTAGGATCGCCGGGGCAGGCAAACGCCCCCGGATTTGTCCAGTTCAGCCGGGTCTTTCCCGTCGGATTGACGCTGATGCCACGGAGTTGATCGGGATGCTGCGCCCGGTGGCCGCCGTCAAAGCTTCCCGTGCCATTGCCGAATTCGCCATTCATGCCCGAGCCCGTGCCCGACGGGTCTCCTTCGCCACTGGGGAAATAAGGAGTCTCATACGGGCCAGTCTGCACGGTGAGGATCGAAGAGAGCCGCCAGCCGCCCGCGACCAGGTCCGCGATACGCGACATGGACGAGCCGACAAGCTTGCCGCGGCCGAACGGCAGATCGTAAAGCGCCGTCGTGTTCCAGCGGATTCGCCGGGTCCCATAAACATTGCCGAAGTCCACATGACGATCGAGGACAGAGGTCGAGCGCTCACCTCCGCCTTCCCCGGCAAACCCGTCTCCGGTGGCAACCGAGCCATAAGGACCCTGGTTGTCAGCAAGAGACTTCGCCCACGTAAACCCGGAGTGATATTCGAGTCCGTGTTGCAGTCGATGGCTGGCCTCGAGCTGCATCGAGTTGTAGCTCTGGTTGGCGCCCGTCGCGCGTGTGTTAATGCGCCCCCAGTTGGGGAAGAGCCGCGCACTGATTGGCGCGTTGAATGCCGGCACCGTCGTGGAGAAGGGCAGCGTGTTTTCGTCCGGCGCCCAGACCAGTTGATGCGTCTCCGAGCCGATATAGGACATGCGTGCCGCGTAACCCGAGCCGAAGTCGTGCTCGACGCCAAGGCTCCATTGTTCGGTGTAGGGATCTTTCCAGTTGGTGCTGTTGGCCGTGCCAAAGTAGTCGGTGCCATAGCACGTTGTGCAGCCGTTGCCGCCTGCGCCCTGGTCGATCTGCGGCCATTGATAGCCGATCGCGTGGGTGGCTGAGTTATAGGTGTTGGTAAAGTTCTGCGTGTACGCCTGCACCGTGCCGGTCAGCGAATAGAAGCTCGAGCCGAGCATGTTGATGTTGTAGATGCCGTAGCCGCCGCGGATTGCCCACTTGTCGTTGCTGAACGGGCGATAGGCGAAACCGATGCGCGGCATGAAGCGAAGATGGGGATATTTTTTGAGGCCGGCCGGGAAACCCGCCGTGCTGTTGCCCTGGACCTGCATGCAGGGTGCACCATTGACGTTTGCCGAGTTCGACGCATTCACGCCGTCGGGGTCGCAGGCGTTCGCGCTCGCCAGGAAGCCCTGCGCCAGCAGGTCCTGTTTGCCTTGCGGGTAGATCACCCGGCCCGCCAGACCGACGGTGGGATCGAAGTTTCCGATGTCCCCATAGCGATCGAAGTATCCAGGATGGAGCTCGTAACGCACACCATACGAGAGGGTCAGTTGCGGATTGAGACGCCACTCGTCCTGCCCGTAGAAGTGGTAGTGGTTTGAGAGGCCGTCATTGTCCTGGCGAACAACATCGTAGAACGTCTGGTTCGGCAGCCCCAGCAGGAAGTCCGCGAAATCGACGCCCGTAAACATGCCGGCGCTGCCGCTCGAGTTGAACTGGTAAGTGCCGTAATTGTCGGAGCCGTTGAAACCAAGCGGCGTGATCGCTTCCAGATGCTGAATGTTCAATCCGAACTTGAGTGTGTGATTCCCCTTGGTCCAGATCAGCACATCGCTGTAGTCGTAAGTGAACGACCGCGTCAGGCTGGTCAGTCGATCGGCGTTCAAACTTTGAATGTTGTTGAAGTCCATCTCCGGAATGCCGTTGTAGAACAGGTTCTGCAATCCAACCCAGCCCTGCGCATTGGTGAACGCCAGTCCATTGAACCCGTTGCTGCTGCCCGAGGTATACCGGGTAAAGCCGAAGCCACCCTCATTGATCAGGTTTGGCTTGATCGACCAGTTGGTATCGACCTTCATCGCGCGGTTCTGACTGTTGTTTAGTCCTGACGGGATCAGGAGTTTCTCCGGGTTGCTGATCGGAAAGTTCTTCCAGGTGAACTTGCCCCAGAGCAGGAATTTCTGGTTTGAACCAAAATATTGATCACCGCGGATATCGAACTGATCCGAGTGCCCGCTGTCATCCACATTTTTCTGCCAGTTGGCAACACTGTCATCCGAGTAAGCGGTTGGGTCGCCGATGTTGGGATCGGGATAGAACTGCTTGAGCGTATTCAATGCAATCGTGCTGAGATCGCCGGACGGAATGGCGGTCCCGAAGCTGCCGCCCGTGTAAGGATCGTTCAGCCCCGTGAACCCCGCTGCGCTGTACTTGGAGAAGTCCCCCTGCTTCATCAGAGTGCTGGGAACCTTTTCGAGGAGCGTTTCCTGCGCCGGATGGCGCCAGCCTTCGTATGTGCCGAAGAAGAAGCTCTTGTTATGCCCGTTATAGAGGTGAGGAATGAGAACCGGGCCGCCGACGCTCCCGCCAAACGTATTCCCATGCACACTCGGTTTGCTGACCGTGGTCGGAAATGTGTAAGCGATGGCATTGAATGCTGAGCTCTGGTAATACCAGAAGCCGGTGCCATGCAAGCTGTTCGTGCCGCCTTTGGTCGTGACCACGACCTGGCCGGGGTCGCCGAATTCGGCATTCGCCAACACCCCGTCGGCACGAATCTCAGAGATGGATTCAGTCGACGGAAAAGCATCCCCAATAAAACTGCCGCCCGTTGCACTCTTGGTCGTGACGCCGTCTACGGTCACATCGATCTGGTAGGGCAGCGAGCCTTGCAGTGAAATGCCGGAGCCGTCTGCCTGGACGCCCGGCAGCGCGCCAAAAATGGCGGAGGCGCTTGTGCCGCTGAAGCTGGCGCGCGTATTCACCGGCAGATTATCGGCATCGTCGGTCGTGAATGTTCCGCTGATCGTCGGCGAATCGGTCTCGATGGCCGGTACCGAGTCGCCGGTGACCTTGACCGACTGCTGGACAGCTCCCACCGCGAGAGCCGCATCGATGCGCAATTCCTGGCGAACCTCGAGGGTCACACCGGTCGCAGTCCACTTCTCGAATCCGGTTGCTTCTACTTCCACCGTGTAATGGCCGGCCTTCACGTCGAGGAAACGGTAGTCGCCGACGCTGTTCGATTTGCCGATACGCACTGTGCCTTCGTCTACGTTGCTGAGGGTCACACTCGCATTCGGAATCACCGCGCCTGCTGCGTCTTTGACCGACCCGATGATTGCGCCCTGCGTGGCTTGTGCATGGCCCGGCAGGGAAGCGAGCGCAAACATGAGGAAGAAGCCGAGAGCTGCCAGCCCGGATTGTTGAAGCGTTTGCCGCGAGAAACGGTTGCGTCGAAACATAGGTCGCTGTCTCCTGAAAAATGCTGCATGCGTGAATTGTTGTTGGAATGCGCAAAAAAGATGAAGTGGCTGAAAATGACCCGCCGGGAACGCAGGAAAGAACTTCAAAACGCAGAAATCAGTGAGAAGGACACCACCGAAGCGGCGTATTCTCTCGGGCCCTGCAGGACTGGATGCCAAACGGGGGAAACATCCAGCTCCGGCGGCATGGAGCCGCACAGCTCACGGTCGTTTGCCGTGTCGTCTGGTGAACTGTGGTGTTGTTACACGTTCAGGCTAACTGCATTCTGTTAAAGCGCCGAAGGAAAAATGTTACAGAGCGATGAAAATGCAAGGAGGGGAGACGGTTGTCATCCCGGGCATTCTCAATGGAACGTTAGGTTTCCGTTGAACTCGACCGTCCAGTTCGGATTCCATGCAATCTCCCATGCGAAGCCGTCGGGATCGGCAAAGTAGCCCGAATACCCTCCCCATTCAGCCATCCGCGCGGCCTTCAAGATCGTCGCACCGGCTGCCTCTGCCCGCGCCAGCAGTGGGTCGACTTCCGCTTTTGAGCGGACGTTGTATCCCATCGCAATGGCAGCGCGGCCAAAGGAGGTCGGGTCGCCCTCGAAGTCCTTGGCGAGTCCCGCCTCCCGAAACAAGCCGAAGACCATCCCACCTGCCTGAAAGAAAACGACCTCTTCGTTTTCAAAGACCGGCTTCCATTCCAGTCCCTCGACATAGAACCGCTTGGAACGTGGCAGGTCCTTTACACCCAGGGTCAAAACGCTGAGCCGCTGCTCCATCGCGGTCGCTCCTTGCCGTCAATTGTCGTTCGTCGGCTTGTGCAATCGGCCGGCGGACTTTTCGATTTCCTTGCGAATCTCATCGGCGTCGTCGACATCGCGCAGCGCCGCGGCTTCCTCTTTCGTCTTCGGCTTGGCGAAACGGGCTTTCGCGGCGACAAACACACGCGGATCCGAGGGCCGGACGACAAACGGTTCGAGATGTGGCTGCGTATCGAAGATCCCCGCAATCTCTCCCGCGAGCGCATCTTCCAGATTCAACGCGCCCAGGCCCAGCAGCTCGTCCATGGTGCGGGTAATCGAGCCCATGCTCGTGTGCTCATGCGAGACCGATCCGGGCTTGACCCACGGACTCGCAACCAGAAGGATACTGCGATGTGCGTCGACATGATCGACGCCGCTCTGCGCATCGTCCTCGGTCACAAAGACTGCAGAATCCTTCCAAAGCGAAGTTTTCGACAGGAACGCGACAATCCGGCCAAGCGCAAGATCGTTGTCCGCAACATACGAAGCGCGATAGGGATAGCCGTCTGTCGGGCGCGGCTCCATGGTGTGATCGTTGGGCAGCCGAATCACGATAAGCGCCGGAACTTTGCCGCCCGCCTGCTTGAGCTTGAAGTCGCGCTCGAACTCCGCCACGCGAAACTGGTCGGGGATGCCGAGATTGAACGTAGGATAGCGGCGATCGGTCGCCTCGAAAACCGGCCGGGGCAATGGCGCATTGAGAAACAGTCGCTGGCCTTCAGGCTCCGAACCCGGCAACTCCGCATTCCCTTCAATTTCGAGACCCTCTCCATAGTTGAGGACACCCTTGCCGCCGGCGGCGATGTGTTCCCACAGCGAGCCAAATTGCGGTTCGTCCTCGGGCATGGGTGCGTCGGCCCCGCCGAAGAGAGCGCGACGGCCAGGCTGCGCAGCGCCGGCGAAGTCATGACGCCGTCCTCCATAACCGGAAGCCCACGCTGTATTGAAAAACGGCGTGGGGTTGATTCCCATCAGCCATCGATGCCCATCGGCGGAAACATCGGAGTCGACATAGAAGTTGTCGCTCATGGCAAACTGGCCCACCAGCGCGTGCAGATTAGGCGTCACCTTCAGATGGGTTGCCGATTCCGGGCCCAGCGGCGTCGTCCTGTGCGTACTCGCCCCGGATTTCTCCTCGGCCCATCCATCCATCCCAAAACGTGCGAGGCTCGGATCGCCGTTGGCCCCCGCCACATCGCCCAGCACTTCATCGTAGGTCCGGTTTTCGCGGATGACGAAGAAGCAGTGCTTGAGCCGCGGCAGCGGCGGTCGATCGGCAAGCGCTGCGGTGTTCGAAGCGATCACTGTGCGCGTCAGTTCGTTGGCCGTAGGCAACGTCGCCAGCGGAATCGCGCTCACACTGCCTAACTCGAGCGAGCCGACATAGGTGGGCATCTTTGCATCGTGGTCTTTGCCTG
>Ga0210389_10004229_pt1 | contig 11194 bp, 10 predicted proteins | sample IncBWH28OmetaG_FD_160127 | JGI IMG/M metagenome (GOLD analysis project Ga0210389, IMG submission 160127) | Forest soil microbial communities from Barre Woods Harvard Forest LTER site, Petersham, Massachusetts, United States - Inc-BW-H-28-O ... | reverse complement strand
TCAACCTGGGATGGGGAATCGGTTTAGGGATGATCGTAAACGGCGAAATATTCAGGGGGAGGAATGGTTTTGCGGGTGAATTCAGCCATATACCATTATCCGAGGATGGCGCATTGTGTACCTGCGGCAAACGCGGTTGCCTGGAGGCGGAGGCATCGATGCTGGTGGTTTCGCAAAAAGCAATTGAAGGCATAAAACAGGGCCGCGTGACGAGTTTGAAGCAGCTTGACGAGGCGCACTCCAAACTAATGGCCGATGCCATTATGCAGGCTGCCATTAACGGCGACCAGTTTGCCATCGAGCTTTTTGCCGACGCTGGTTACAAAATAGGTAAGGCGCTGGCCATACTGATCCATATAATGAATCCGCAAACCATCGTTTTAAGCGGGCGCGGGGCCAAAGTCGGAAAAATTCTGCTCGCGCCTATACAGCAGGCCTTGCATAAATATTGTATTCCGCGGCTATCAAGGGGTACTGAACTATTGATATCCGAACTGGGCTTTGATGCTGAGTTGATTGGCGCAGCCGTGCTGGTCATGGAGAATTTTGATCAGGAGGTAAAGAGTCAGTTGATAGCGGGGTGATGCCTTTATTATCCACATGTAACTGTAAAATTCATGGGTGAGCTTATTTTTTTATTTCTGCTTTTTTTAGTAGCGATAGCTTACATCGTTATCAAAAAGGAAGTAAAAGATAAAAAACCGGTAACGTCCGAGTTAAAAGATGAAATGACCACGCTTGGATACACGGTCATCAAGGAGCGTCCCTTAACTTACTGGGAAACTTACGAATATCATAAACCCGGTTATGGCCCCTTGTTTCTCAACCGCATTCCGATGGAGCGCTTTCAATATAAAACTACAAAGTTGCGGCATCTCGTTGTTAAAAACGAGAAAGATCATTACTTTGAATTATTTATTCGAATGTACAAGACATGGGACGACCAGGTGACCTGTGAAGTATTAAGAACAATCAGGATAAGGGACTAATACCGCGGAAAAGCCAATTTATAAATGAAAGGAATGTAATTGGAGATGCTACGCGAGATTGATCAATTCTTTTTAAACCAGGACGAACCAGCCAAAAGCTGCCTGTTTTATTTAAGGGAACACATTCTTAGCTTCAACGGCAACATTACCGAAGCCTGGAAATATCGGATGCCTTTTTATTGCTGCAAGGGCAAAATGTTTTGCTACTTGTGGATAAATAAAAAGACAAAACAACCCTATATTGGCATTGTTGAAGGACGCAGGCTGGAGCACCCATTGCTGGTGATGGAAAAACGGTCGCGGATGAAAACGATGCAGCTGGACGCGAACGCGGATTTGCCCTTGCAGACGATCGACTCAATTTTAAAGATGGCGCTGGCGCTGTATGAATGACGTATGAATATCAAAAGAATAACACCTTCGGAATGTCATGTCGTAACGCAGCTTTTTGATGAGTACCGTGTTTTTTATAAATATCCTTCGGATCCGGCCCGTGCTGAATTTTTTTTAAAAGAGCGGCTGCAAAATAATGAATCGGTGATTTTTGTTGCCTTGACCGACGATGGAACACCCGTCGGGTTTACGCAGTTATACCCGCTGATCTCTTCCGGCAGGGCGATTAAAAATTGGGTGCTGAACGATTTGTATGTATCGCCGGAATCCCGCAAGCAGGGCATTGGAGAAGCATTGATAAAAACAGCCACGGAATTTGCAAAGGCAGACGGGGCGGCGTTTTTGCAGCTGGAGACGGCCATTGATAATTACAATGCCCAGCGTCTTTACGAAAACGAAGGCTTTATAAAACAGGAACCCGACCCCGCATTTTTTACTTACCGCCTTCCGCTGAAATGATCTGCTTATGCAAAAACCTGATAGCCTGATATTCGATATGGACGGCACCCTTTGGGATGCCGTGGATACCTATGCCCGGTCATGGAATGATGTATTTGGCGAATTGGGGATCGATATTACCGTACACAGCGCCGACCTGGCCAAAATGGTGGGCTGGGAGGGTAAAAAAGTGATCGGTGCTATTATGCCTGATTTTGACGACGAACGCCGGCTGGAAATCTACGCCCTGGTGAATGCCAAACGACACGAACTGCTGCCGGCCTGCGGCGGTGTTTTGTACGACGGCGTAAAAGAAGGCCTCCACCGGCTCTCACAAAAATACCCTTTGTTTATTTTAAGCAATTGCGCAAAAGGCATCATCCACCTTTTTATTGACTGGGCCGGCATTGACGAACACATCACCGACGAGCTGGCCTACGGCGTAAACTTTATGCCCAAAAGTCACAATATAAAATTGCTTGCGGATAAACACGGATTAAAAAGCCCGGTCTACATCGGCGATACTTCGGGCGACAGCGAACAAAGCCGCCTTGCGGGTATTCCCTTCGTTTTTATGAGCTATGGCTTTGGCGAAACGGATGATTATGATTTGAGATTTGATGATTTTAAGTCATTTGCCGATTATTTTATGAATTTGTAGACTTATCTTTTCCCCTCTTTCCCGCTTGCGGAAGAGAGGGTGGTCGAGCGAAGTCCCGCACGTGGGGGAGGTGAGTCGACGCCGAGCGATATTACCGCCAATGCATTAGCGCCAATGTCCGCCGGGCTGACTCACCCGAACGGCACTTCGTGCGTTCACCCTCTCTTCGCTTCGCGGAAAGAGGGTAGCTGCAACGTCTGTAAGCGTTCTAACATCTACTCGTAATCGTCCTATTCCGGTCGCAGATGCATGACCTGCCCACCCCCGGCGACCAGCAGCATATTAACAACCGAAGCTTTGTTAAGGTGCTTAACCTGCTTTACCAGGTGATTTAAGTCAGGATCGGATCCAGGCGCATCCGCCCAAATCTCAGCAGTATAATTCCCATCCGGCAAAAAGCTTAGCGAGCCGGAAATAGTGCGCGACTGGTGGTCGGTTATCGCCCCGATATACCAATCTTTCCCTTTTCGCCGGGCTATGGCCAGGTACTCGTCGGCTTTGGCATCGATCACGTGCGTTTCGTCCCAGGTGGTTGGTACTTGCTGGATAAAGTCAAACCCCGGCTGGTTAATGTAGGCATCCGGATCATCGCAAACCATCCCTAAAGCATTCTCCAGCACCAGGTACATGGCCAGCATATGGCAGCGCGACCCCATCACATACGGCCGGGTATAATGTATTTTAAACTGCTCCGGCGATACATTCCTGAAACCGCCCAAATGATAATCAGTTGAGCCGGCGAGTAAGCGCGTGAACGCAATATTGGCGTCGGCATCAGGCGTTACCCAGTTGCTCCATTTATCATTCTCGTAGTTGAGGGTGCCTTCCCGGGTAAACTCATTCGGCCAGGTGCGGCTTTCCCCTGTCGGTTTATAAGCCCCGTGAAACTGGATGTGCAGGTGATGCTGCGCAGCCTTTTGCAGTATTTCTTCCTGCATGTTTACCATCTCCTGGTCGTCGCGGTCCATAAAATCGCACATCAGGCCTTTTATGCCCCATTTTTCATATTGAGCGAAGGTTTCATCCAGTTTAGGGTATAGCGCATAAAAATGCACCCATACACGTATACCCACACCTTTTTTTGCCGCTGAATCGCAAATTTGCTGCATATCCAAGCCCGGAACGGCCCTTGACGGGTCAGCATTCGGGCCAGGCTGAAAACCAGCGCCATCGTTTACATACCACTCATGCAGGCCATATTCTACTACCGAGTGGTATTCCAGCCCATATTTGGCGCAAAAATCTACATAATACATGTTGGTTACATAGTTGTTGCCGGGCGCGTTTATCGTATCCGGCACAACATCACCATTCCACCAGGGGAAAGTACATTTACCGGGTTTTATCCATGAGAGGTCTTTTATTTTGCAGGGCTCGGCCAGGTTGGTGATAATATTCGATTCAATAAGCGCGCCCACCCGGTCGCTGATCATCATCACCCGCCAGGGGCTGTTATGGGGTAGTGTGGCTTTTACTTTTACCACGGTTTGATGAGGCAAGGGCGACAGACGGCTCTCCAATACACCGTTATGCTTCATTAGGTACATGCCGGCGTAGTCATGGAGGTTGGCTTCAGTAATGGCCAGGAAGGTATTATTGGGATATTCAAACAAGGCCGGCAGATCCATTAAAGTATCCGCTTTTAGTTTGTTAAGCAGCGTTTTTGTGTAAAGCCCCTCATGCGCAGTGGTATAGTTCTCGCGCAGCAATACTGTTGCTTTTGGGTTTTGTGTGAGGTTGAAAGAATCCAGTTCGTCGGTAATATTTACCATTGATGCCCATTCTTTTTGCTCCGGAATAACATACCTGAATGCGGCTCCGTCATTAAATACCCTCACCTCAATGTCCAAATGCCGTTTCAGGCCGCCCAGCTCAGCAATGGGCACCAAAATCCGGTTACTTTTGCTGTGCACTTTACTGGTTTTACCAATCAGCAGGTCATAGTCCTCCGTTACGCTTTCAGGCGTGGCAGAAGATATGGTCAAATCCTTATTAAATGCGCCGCCTTCCTTAAACACTATATTTAACCTGGAGTTATCCACCATCAACACGCCTTTGTAAAAAACCCGGTAGTATATGCCCGCATTATCCGTACCCAGCAGAAATTTGATTTGGTTATCGGGCGAACTTACAGTAACGGTCTTTTTTGCAAAAGCATTTGCCGAATACAGCAAACACACCATCAATGCCAAGCGGCGAAGGATTTGCATACTTTTGGGTTTATTAGGGTTATAAATGATAAATGTATGCGATTTATCACTCACCTTATCATAAAGCAATGGATTTTTCGTTTGCAGAAAAGAAAAATTTCAACGCCACTGCGGGCTACGCCGCCAACCCCTGAAAATGAACGGACCGTTGCAAGCTGACCAAACATTTTCTCCGCCTTTGGCGGACCGGGGCGGCTTTGTAACCCGCAATGGCCTTAAAGTAATTTCCCGGTCCTTACAGCGTCCTGCAGGTTGCTTACCCTGAATTTCGGTTTATACAGGCGGTTCGACAGCCGTTTTACCCAGCTCGACTTATACCCAAACACCGCTTTTATCACCCTTACACTTGCCGAACCCGTGGGGTATCCGTATTTATACCAGCTGAATTTCGACTGGTCAATCCGAAACCTTTCAGCAAATTCAGCCAGGAACAAGTCTATTTCAATATCAGCAATATCCAGGTCAAGGTCGATACTGGTATCCAGCCTAAGGCTGCGCGGATCAACCTCGGTAATTTTGTACCTGTTGCAGTAATCAACAATGAAATCTTTCAACTGCGGATGAATTTCTTCCATTTCAATAACCATCGTCCCGGACTATTTGCCTTATTAGACAACGATTTTTTTTGAGAAGTTGCATGTGTTTGAAAAAAAATTATTGGGGAAAACAGGCCGGGTATTGCGGGTGTTCACCTGTTCACGTGAGTCAACAACCTCCTGCCCTCGGAAAAAAGTTCGTCTTTGCCCGCCAACACCCGAATTTACGTCAATCAACTTAATCCAACCCAATCAACTTATTCAACAAATTCCTATCTTGCCGGCAAATTACTGACTTCATTATGAGATTACTAAAAACTACACTTACTGTGCTGCTGGGCGGCTTATTTGCTGCAGCACAGGCCCAGGACACCGCACACACTGCTTCAAAGTATGACCAGCACAAAGCATTTCCCGCAGTATTTTACCCAGCTGATGGAACGCTGCTTCGCGGCGGCAATGGCGCACCGGGCGCAAAATACTGGCAAAACCATGCCGACTATAAATTAAACGTTACCCTGGATACCGCCAGCCAAACCGTTTCGGGCAGCACACTAATTACCTATACCAATAACAGCCCTGACGGGCTTGACTTCCTATGGCTGCAGGTAGATCAAAATATCTACCGCGAAGATTCACGCGGCGAAGCGACCAGCCCGGTTGAAGGCGGCCGTTTTAACAATAAAACATTCACCAACGGTGATGAAATAAAGGATGTATATATCATCAGGAATGGCAAAAGCGAACCTGCGGACTTCCTGGTTACCGATACGCGGATGCAGATCAGGCTGAAAGATACGCTGCGCGCCAGTGGAAGCAAATTGCAGATCAAGATCGATTACGCGTTTAAAGTACCCGAATACGGTACCGACCGTATGGGCCGCAAGCTGTATAAAGACGGCTGGGTGTATGAGATAGCCCAATGGTATCCGCGCATGGAAGTTTATGACGACGTAACCGGCTGGAACGTGATACCCTACCTGGGTGCAGGAGAATTTTACCTGGAGTATGGCGATTTAGACTATACCATTACCGCACCGGCAAACCTGGTGGTGGTGGGCTCGGGCGAATTGCTGAATCCGGCCGAAGTTTATTCCCCCATCGTGCAGCAGCGCCTGGCAGCCGCGCGCAACAGCGACAAAACGGTGATGATAAAGGATACTGTGGACCTGAACAACAAAAGTTTTTATCCCGCAAAACCAAGCCTAACCTGGCACTTTTATATAAAAAATGCGCGCGATGCCTCGTGGGCCGCTTCAAAGGCCTTTATGTGGGACGCAGCCCGTATTAACCTGCCCAGCGGCAAAAAGGCGCTGGCACAATCCGTTTACCCGGTTGAGGCCAAGGGGCAGCATGCCTGGAGCCGATCAACCGAATACGTAAAGAATTGTATTGAATTATACTCCAACGAATGGTTTGAATATACTTACCCGGTGGCAACCAACGTTGCGGGCACCGTGGGTGGCATGGAGTATCCGGGCATTGTATTTTGCGGCGCGGATAACCAGGACGGCGGCTTGTGGGAAGTGACCAACCACGAATTCGGCCACAACTGGTTCCCGATGGTGGTTGGCTCAAACGAGCGCAAATACGCCTGGATGGACGAAGGATTTAATACCTTTATCAATAAGGTAGACACAAAAGTGTTTAACAATGGCGAGTATTGGGAAAAAGCCGATGAGCAAAAAGGTGCGCCGGCCATGTTCACCGATGAAGCAGATGCCATAATGAATATCCCTGATGTTATTCAGCCCGATTACCTCGGCTTTGCAGCCTATGAAAAACCTGCCTTAGGCTTAACTATCCTGCGCGAGCAGATATTGGGCGAGAAACGTTTTGATTTCGCCTTCCGCACCTATATTAAACGCTGGGCATTTAAACACCCAACGCCATGGGATTTTTTCCGCACGATGGATAATGCCGCCGGCGAAGACCTGAGCTGGTTTTGGAACGAATGGTTTTTCACAACCTGGAAACTTGACCAGGCAGTAAAGGGCATCGATTACCCGGATGGCGACCCTTCAAAGGGCGCGTTGATAACTATTGAAAATTTGGAGGGCCTTGCTATGCCCGTAAGTGTGTTTGTTAAAGAAGAAAACGGAAAAACCGGGACAGTAAACCTGCCTGCAGAAATATGGCAGCGCGGGGGCACCTGGACGTTCCAGTATAAATCCACCTCGAAAATTGACTACGCCATTATCGACCCTGATCATGTGCTGCCGGATATCAACCCCGAAAATAACGGCTACAGCGGGATTGCTATCGCGAAAAATGTCACAGCAGCTTCGGTAGTAAAAACCTACCTGGACGCTGTGGGCGGGGACGAAAAACTAAAGTCAGTTAAGGATCTGACCGTTTCTTCCGAAGGAACGGTGCAAGGTCTTAACGTAATACGGGTAAACGAATATAAAGGCCCCGGCAAGTTTTACCAGGATATAACGGTACCGGCTTACAATATGACCGCCTATCACGTGGTCATCAACGATGACAGCCTGAACATAAAACAAATGAACAGGCCGGTGCCGATAGCAAAAGACAATAAAGGCCCGGTTGAAGCCCGGTACAAACTTTTCCCCGAGCTTGACTTTGGTAAATCAGGTTATACTGTTCAACTTGACCCATCGCTTAAAGTGGTTGATGGTCAGCTGGCTTATTTAGTTACAGCTACCGCACCAAACGGTGTGAGGGTAAAATACTTTTACGACATGAAAACCGGCCTGAAAGTGAAACAATTTACCGACGTACCGGGCAGTACTGTAATGGAATTTGGCGATTACCGCGACATTGATACCGGCATCAAAATCCCGTTCTCCGAAAAAACCAGCGTGGTTGGGCAGCCGATAGAATTTAAGGTAAAAAGTGCGAAGGTGAATTCGGGGTTGTCGGATGATTTGTTTAAATAAATATGAACCGCTGCTTACTGATACTATGCCTGTTTTTAGGCATTTCCAAAGTGTCTTTTGCACAAAAAGACACTTTGGTCTATTATTTGAAAAATTCGGGCAAAGTCACTTTAAGCAAAGATAGCGCCGATCTTTTTTTGGTGATCTTACCACCTGACACCAGTTTGAACAAAAACCTGTCAGTAATAAAATGTTATTATCCCAACGGGAAAATAAGTTTTATTGCCGGCTCCAAAACACACGGTCTGCCGTTAGAGTTGGAAGGACCCTATATGAGTTTTTTCGGGAATGGGCGCCGAAAGTCTACAAAAACCTACCACGCGGGGCAGCTAACCGGCGATGCTACCGAATACTATCCAAACGGTCGATTGTATAATACAAAAAGCTATTCTGCTGACAAGATATTCCTAAGGGAATATCACGATTCCACAGGTAGCGTTCTGTCAAAAAACGGGAAAGGCGCCTGGAAAGAGTACAATGAAGATTTCACAAAGGTGGTTGCCGAAGGGCAAGTTGAAATGGGCGTTCAGCAAGGCCGCTGGATTGAAAATTCACCGACGGATACCGTATATTATGATAGGACGTATGACAACGGAACGGCCCCTTTTTTGTCTATTGTAGACCGGTATACTTCAGGGGGCGAGGCGTTAAGTAATTTCGACGTCAGTCCTGAATTTCCAGGAGGCAAAGCGGCACTTAACAAATTTGTGGCAGAGAACCTCAAGTACCCCGAAATAGCCAGGAAATATGCCAGTCACGGCCGGGTAATGGTAGCGTTTATCGTTGAAAAAGACGGGTACTTAGATAATATACGAGTCGTTATAGGCATAGGCAATGGTTGCGATGAGGAAGCCATACGTGTAATCGAAAAATCACCGAAATGGATCCCGGCAACGAAAGACGGGCAACCGGTCAGAACGCAATACGCGACTGGCGTAGATTTTAAAATACCGTCCCAATGAAAACAACGCTCGTTAAAAATAGCCGCCCTGAATTAAAATACACCTTCAAATTATTATTGCCTTTAGCTCTTTTTTTGATGAGCAACGTTGCTTTTGCTCAAAAAGATACCATTATTTATTACATGACTGAATACGGGCAGCAAGTGACTAGCAAAGATAAGAGCGACTACTACGTTAAAATATATCCCTCCGATTCCTTAACTACTGTTCAACTTTATGCCGTTAATGGATTTTATAAAGACGGAGCCAGGCTTTTTAAAACATATTCGGTCACTGCAACTCCGCAGTTTAAGCCTGAAGGCTTTTATACGACATTCTTCCGGAGCGGGAAAACCATGTCAATAAAGCAAGTTAAAAATGGCGAGCTTTCGGGGACGGCTGTTTCTTATTATCCTAACGGCAGGTTTTATAACAAAGTAACGGCAAAGCTAATGCCGACCGACACTGATATAATGCTTGAGGAGTCCCGGGACTCAACCGGGAAGGTACTAACTACTAAGGGAAATGGGTATTGGATAACCTACGACGAAGGATTCACACGGCCAATAGCCCGCGGTTATGTTAAAAACTTTAAACAAGATAGCGTTTGGTTGATGACACCCGATACCTTCGGCGGATTTACAATTGGCTACAAGGATGGCAAGCCTGTCGGGAATTTACCCACACCCGGTCAAAAAATATTTACCAGCGTAGACGAGGTGCCTGAGTTTCCGGGTGGCATAGAAGCTTTTTACATGTTTATTGCAAAGAATACGAGGTATCCTGCCACTGCGCGAGAGCAAAATATCCATGGGAGAATAATTGTATCTTTTGTAGTTGAAAGAGATGGATCACTATCTGATGTACATGTTACAAGGGGTATTGGAGGCGGTTGCGACGAGGAAGCGGTGCGCGTGATAAAACTGTCGCCCTTCTGGAAACCCGGGGCAGCACAGGGAAAGCCTGTACGAGTTCAATACAGCGTACCTATAACTTTCACACTGGAAAACAACGGCCAAACCGAGCGGATAGGTAGAGAAAAGTAGTTCAGTATTTAAGTCAAAAGCCCTTGGCGCGTTTCCTTTACTTTAACTTTACAGTATTGACTTGCCTACTCCTCGCTCCGATGCCTGCGCCGTTTCTTTTTATGTTTTGCCCCGCTGGTTGAGGTATGCTTTACAATTTTCGGTTTGCTTTGAGCAGGCTGAGCCGTTGGCCGGACTGAACTGTTTACACTTGTCGAATCCTTGCTCAACTGCTTAACTGTAAAACTATTGTCGTACATGCCGTATTCCAGCTGCCGTTTCTGGCCGTTGGGTTTAGTGTCGGGCCCAAACAATGGGAACTCGCGAAAAAGTTTACCGTCCTGCACATAAAAATTATCCTGGCCGCGATAGCCCTGCCGCTGCTGTTTGGTTAGCCGGGGGAAATCTAGCTTTTCGGCGTGCCCGTTAGTGTACTCAAAGGCATAAATATTGATATAGTTGTTGGTATCTATCCCTTTAGCCTCAATGATAATCTCGGGGTTACCGTCCAGGTCCATATCCGTGTTAAAGACGTCGACAATGGTTCCGTTAAGGTCTCCGGTAGTGGTAACAAACTTTGCCGCAGCGGAATCGGAATGCAATATGGCGAAAGCGCCAACCTTGTCCGATCCTCTCCCCCAGCTTACTACATCATAATCCTGCCCCGGCGAAACTTCTATCAGTTTATGAAAACGAAAAGGCGGCATCACAGCGGGCGTTTTTGGCGCGGATACCGTAGCGGCAGGCTTTTGCCCGCCATCGCAGCCCAGCAGCAGCACACCGCAAAAAAGCGTTAACAAATAATATAATAGCTGCCTTTTCATTTTTTATTTGAATGTAATAAAACGCTCCTCTTAAAAGGAGTTTACACGGGCCGCCGCTTTTTCGGCATTGCGCGTTGGGTTCCCCTCTTGAGAGGGGCAGGGGTGTGTCACTACGGCGCCGGAGGGGGAAATGAATACCGCATGCTATACAAACCGCCGTCCGCTTTTATAACACACCCCTCCGCCCCTCTCAAGAGTAATGGCACTAACTTAAGTATTTTATTTGTATTTCCTATACTTCCCGATTTTGGTTTTCCTTGCATATTGTCTGTTT
>Ga0210389_10004228_pt1 | contig 11194 bp, 14 predicted proteins | sample IncBWH28OmetaG_FD_160127 | JGI IMG/M metagenome (GOLD analysis project Ga0210389, IMG submission 160127) | Forest soil microbial communities from Barre Woods Harvard Forest LTER site, Petersham, Massachusetts, United States - Inc-BW-H-28-O ... | reverse complement strand
TAACGGTACGGCTCACGGTTATAAACGTCGAATCCGAGCCGCTATTGATCGCGCCTTCTACTACAAGGTATCCGTTAGGGCCGCTAATGGTAGGGGGGAAATAAGGCTTTTTACAGTTTGTGAGGGCAGCCATTAGCGCAAGCGGCAGGATCATTCTTTTCATAACCAGGGTTATAGAACAATTTTAGGATATTGCTAAGATAAAGAAAAAACGTGTTATGTAATAAATTTTGTACTTGGCAGCCATTGACTTTCTGTCCATTTGCAACGTAGCTGAAGGCTACGCACATGGTTAATCTGCAGACGCGGCTTACAGGCAGCGGGTGGAGATATTCGCAATATTAATTGTTTTTACGCGGCGCTCATAAAGGCATCGCCACCAGGCTGAATCCCTGGCTTTTTTTAACTTAAAGAGGTTAGCCACCTGCTCTCCCGGATATTTACGCCATGGATGTTACGTTCCATATGGATCATACCTGGACTGCAGCGCGAAGTGCCGGTTAGTGCAGGGGCTGGATTAAGCGAATGGCTGCAAAATATGCACGCTTTAAGAAAGGCCGCAAATAAATAAAGAAAATCTCTTTATTTATTAAAAATTGTTGTATACTTGCATCATGAATAGAACGCCAATACAATGCTTTATACCCCAGCTGATTTATCAGAGAGGATAGGCTATGTATTGATTTGACATAAACAACATACTTGAATCCTCTTAGATAATTTCTAAGGGGATTTTTTGTTTTAAGTCGAAATTTTCAGGGTGGTATATCAATTGGTTTAGATTACGTGCTTTGGAAGCATGAGGTTCCCGGTTCGAGTCCGGGTCGCCCTACTGAAAAGGAAATATAGCTCAATTGGTGAGAGCAACACCCTTATACGGTGCCGGTTAAAGGTTCAAGTCCTTTTATTTCCACTGAATTGATTTACAGGGAGAATTAGCAAGAACAATGTATGCGCCGGACCGGATCCCGATGGCTATCGGGACCGGACAGCCGGGATCACTATCCGGGTTCTCCACATTACAATAGGTCAGGTGCCCGGGTGGTAAGGGAGCGGTCTGCAAAACCGCGTTTCACCGGTTCGAGCCCGGTTCTGACCTCTGTTATTTTCCTGTGGTGCAATGGTAGCACGCCTGATTTTGGTTCAGAAGATCGTGGTTCGAGTCCATGCAGGAAAACGTAGTTTTTAACGCGGTATTTAGTGCTGCTTTTTTGCTGATGAACTTAGGGTTGTCGGGTAGGGGACGATGTGTTCAAGTAAAGATATTTCTTTATTTTTTTCGTTTAAAAATAGGCCGGATGTATCAGCAGACTAAAAGCCCGGATACATCCGGCAGCGAAAAAACCTGGTTTCAGCTGTGTTCGGTAATTATATCCACCGCGTTCAATACCGCTCAATTTTAAATGACGATAGCGAAAAATTGGCATTGATGTGTATCTTGTTTTTTGCTGTCGCGAAATCCTGTGTTTCATAGTGATTGTCATCCTTTTTCACGAAGCCCGGAAAATCGTTGTCCGCCAGTGCCGATTCTACATGCACCTCGCAGGCTGCGCCCTGCGGTATGCGGATGGTTAAATCGCCGAGGGAGGCCTTAATTTCTACGTAGGTGTCGGCCAATACCGGCGCCAATTTTACATTCAACTCCGCCGCGGCACAGCTTAAGTCCAGTTTGTTGATCTTGAATTTTGAAAGGTCGAAGTCGCATTGGGTTGCACCCAGTTTTGCTTTGATGTCCCATTGCAGGTTGGCATTTAAACGCAGGTCCGCCCGGGCGCTGTCATCATGGAATTTATGATCGTGCCCTTTGGATATAAAATTCACCGCTTCGGCATCGCCTGTAGTTTGCTGCGATAATTCAAACTTGCGCGCGGTATTTTTTACCACCGCGTTAAACAGCTTGCCGGTAGTATCCGAAAGGTTAACCGTAAGGGCGCCGGCCTCCAGGTTCAGTTGCGCGGTTTTAACCGCGGCGCTGTTGTCCAAATTGTAAACAGTGCTGCCGCCGCCCTGCGCTACGGCGCCCGACTTTGTATCGTTGTCGTCATCATCATTATCTTTTGACGACCTGAAGCGGCAGCCGGCGGTTAAGCCGGCTAAAAGCAGTAAAAATAAAGCCTTGTTTTTCATGTAGTTGGTTGATTTAGTGCGTTTTTTGCTTTTGTTTTTTATCACCGGCAAAACAGTTTGAAGATAGGGATTTGGAAGGAATTAAAAAAGTAAGGCACGGCAATTTTGGGACGATAGTCAAAAGACTACTTCGCGCATATTGAATCTGTAACAGCGTCTTTGGACAATAAGCTGTTTTTTACGCCAAAGTATTTACCCGGCCCTTAGTCAATAAACGTTATTTTCCCGTTAGCCAGGTCATATATCCCGCCAATGATCTTTAGCTTCCCTGCCTTTTCCATGGCGTCAAGAATTTGGCTGTCCGTGCGGATCTTCTTTATCGTAAACGCAATATTTTTTATAGCGACATCATGCACAAATTGTTTGTTTTTTGATGTCCGTTCGCCGGTTGTTTGGGTGGAATCAACCGCAGGTTTCAGGTTACGCAGCATCGCGGTAATATTGCCCAGCTGCACATTGTCGATGGCAGATTTTATGGCCCCGCAATTCTCGTGGCCCAAAACCAGGATAACTTTGGCGCCGCTCACCTTGCAGGCGTATTCAAGGCTGCCCAGGATATCCGTATTAGCGAAATTGCCGGCCACGCGGGCTATAAACAAATCGCCGATACCGCGGTCAAAAACATGCTCGGGAGGCACCCTGGAATCGAGGCACGACAACACAGCCGCCATTGGGTATTGCCCGCTGTCGGATGTAATGCGTACCCGCATGCTGTCGTTTTTAGGCGTAAGTTTAAAGTCGTAAAAATTCGTATTCCCGTTTTTTAGTATCGTGATGATCGAGTCGGGTGTTAATTTCTCCTGGATCGCTTTGGTCATCACCCAATCAGCTGAACTGTTTGCAGGAGCGCTTGCCGTATTGTTTTGTGAGCGATTGCCACATGAAAACAACAGGACCGAGATGAATAGTAGGAAACGGCTTTTCATGGTTACTGGTTAATTAAGGTTTAAAATCAATGCAAGTTAAGCACATATCCGACCTTTTCAACTAAAATGATTTTTTTAAGCATAAGATGGGTAAAGGACCGGGGGATCACCGCCCCGAAACGGCACCGGCAGCGAAAATTGCTTGCGGTAGCACGGGGCAATCAAGTTTATTTCTTTCAGATTAAAAAAATTACGTACAAAAACAATATTGTAATGCCTGTGTTACATAATAATATATATAAACTAATTGACAACGTTATGAAAAGGATCAGTTTAATATTATTTATAGCCGTAATGGTTTGGATAGTCCAGGCCGCACAGGCACAAACGGAGGACACGACGAAAAACCACGTCGAAGTTAAAAAGAAGGTAAAAAAAGGCGCTCACGGGCGTACAGTAACTAAAATCAGGATGACAGGCAAAGGGACTCCCGACGCTGTTGGCGATGCTGCGGACGGCGCGGTAACCGGTCATTTAAAGCCGGCCCCCGAACCCACACCGATAGTTGTAACACCACCGCCGCCTTCCCCGGAACCTGCACCAGCACCGGCGCCAACAGTAGTTGTGGTGCATGACACCGTACGTACGCCTGCGCCTGCACCGGTTGCCGCACCGGCGCCCACAACAACTGAGGTAACTACCACTACCGAAACCAAACCGGTTACCGCAAGTGTAACAACCCGCCGTGCTACGCGTGTTTCGCCAGCTTACCACAAGCCGGTACATACTTACCACAGGACTTACCACAAAAAGACGACTACTACGCCGACCACAAAAACTACTACTACCACTACAGTTAAAAAAACTGACTAAAGGCTGGCCTGCGTAAAAATAACTTGCGCAAGCCTAATAGAGCGGGACCATCATCATTGATGGTCCCGCTTTTTTTAATGGCACTTGTTTTCGTCGTTCATCTTGCGCCCTAATGCTGATTTTGGCGCTTTTCCGCTGCCGCAACGCCCTCGCTTGTAGCCCGAGTTTAGGTAACAAACTATACCGGCAAGCCCAATTCAGCCAGAAGGCAGGCAGCGCAAATTGCTGGCGGCAGGATGTGAAAATATTTATTTCTTTTAGATTATATAAATAAAATAAAAAACAATATTGTAATAGTTGTGTTACATAATGATATATATAACTAATATACATCTATAAATTGTTATGAAAAAGATCAGTTTAATATTATTTGTAGCTGGCATGATTTGGACAGCCCAAACTGCACAGGCCCAAACTCAGGACACTACAAAAAACAACATCGAAGTTAAAAAGAAGGTTAAAAAAGGTGCTCATGGGCGTACGGTAACCAAAATTAAGATGACAGGCAAAGGGACAGCCGGCGCTATCGACGGTGCCGCGGATGGCGCCGCAACCGGTCACTTACAGCCGGCACCCGCACCCGCACCGATAGTGATAACCACACCACCGCCGCCTGCACCGGCACCCGCTGCACCAACGGTAGTTGTGGTACATGATACTGTACGCACACCGGCGCCTGCACCCGTATATGTACCTGCCCCCGCGCACACTACAACCGAGGTAACCACCACTACGGAAACCAAACCGGCTGTTACCGCTACTATAGCAACACACCATGTTACGCATACCGGATCAGCGTATCACAAGCCGGTACATGCTTACCACAAAACTTACCATAAAACAACGGTTACACCGGCTACAAAAACCACTACTACCACTGTAGTTAAGAAAACTGAATAAAGGCCGGGCTTGCGTAAAAATAACCTCCGCATTTGCCGGCCCATACAGCGGGACCATCAACATTGATGGTCCCGCTTTTTTTAATGGCAATTGTTTTCGTCCTCCATCTTGTTTCCTGGCGCTTGACTCATCGATTGCTGCGGGACTGCGGGATTGGAAAACTCCACTATTTTACAAAATATCCAAATCACGCGCCACATAATAACTTGGCACAAGCGGCCTGAAGCCTGTCTTTTTCCTAAGTTTTGAAATGTCCATTATGCCTTCAAACGGATCAGTTATCGGCCCCTCAGCCGGGTCGAAAGCATCAGCTGCCTGTCCAACGGAATCAGCAAGCTCATATAAGGTAATAGGCGCATCATCTGCAATATTGAATATCTCTCCGTTTAGCCCATCGGTATTAAGCAGCAAAGTTAAGGCCTGGGCAATATCCAAATGGTGGACCATGTGCATCCTCGACCCGGAGTGACGTTTCATTTTTTTCAGCAGCGGTATGATCTCTTCTATATGAGGGTCTCTATCCCCATACACAAAACCCGAACGCAGTACACGTACATCGAAGCCCTGGTTTTTATGAAGCTCAAGGAGTTCCTGCTCCGCTGCAATTTTGCTGGACGAGTATGCCCTGGGGTCATTTGGGTTAACCACATCATCTTCCTTCGCAGGATGCCGGTAGCCTGATCCGTAAACATTGCCGGTGCTCACAAAAATAAATCTTTTTACACCTGCCGCAATTGATGCATTTGCAAGCGCTACAGTTCCTGCATGATTTGTCTTTACAATACCTTCATTATCCGTAAAGGTGCGAAAAAGTGCAGCCAGGTGTATCACTGCGTCCATACCTTCTACAGCGGGCGGCAAAGTATTTGTGTCATATAAATCCCCGGTAACAACCCTGGCGCCGAGCGCAGCTAATGCCGATGCTTTCGCGGCATCACGCACAAGGATACTAACGTCATAGCCTTTTGCTAACATGCGCGGAACCAACCTGCTGCCTACCTTCCCGGTGGCGCCTGTAACTAAAATTTTCATAATGCATTTAATGTGTTTGGTGATTAAATTTTTAAATAGCAATCACGTTAACTAATTGAAAGTGTTTGAATTATAACGACTCCCCTCTTGAGAGGGGGTACGGCCGGGCGTGTTGTGGCGGGGGGGGGGTGTTAGCCCATATGGTCGTCAACACACCCCTCCTCCCCTCTCAAGAAGGGAACCGCACTGCCCGCGCTTTAAAAAAGCGTCTTCCATTATTTCAATCGCTAATCACGTTTTTAATAATTTAAAATTCCGATCAAATGAATTGATTTAATAGCACTTTTAAACCTTACAATTACCAGGGTATTGCTGCGTTTTCCCAGCGTGTGAACGTACCTGTGGGGCCATCGGGGCCGAGCAGCGCCACGCGTACCACCTCGCGGGAGCCATCCGCTACAGACTGCGTACCCTCATAGCCGTTGAGGTTCGTTTTAGTGAAGCCGGGCGATACTAAGTTGACTTTAATTCCAGTCCCCTCCAGTTCCACCATCATAGCCAGCGTTATAGCGTTGAGCGCTGTCTTGGATGCAGGGTAGACAGGGCCGAAAGACCGGTGATATGGGCCATTCGGGTCGGCGTTCAACTCCAATGAACCGACGCCGCTTGATACGTTGACGATGCGCGCATCCGATGACTCCCGCAACAGCGGCAGCATCGCCTGGTAAACGGCGAGTACGCCAAATACATTGGTCTCCCACACGGCGCGCACTTCATCCAGAGAGGCGTTGCTGGCGCGGCTTATCTTACCATACTCCTCCAGCGACAAGTCGCCCTTTCTCGTATTCGATATAGCCGCGTTGTTCACAAGCAGGTCAAGCCGGCCAAACTCCTCGCGGATGTGCGCTGCGGCGGCGGCAATAGATTCGCTGTCCGTCACATCCAGTTGCAGTGCGATAGCGCCTGCGCCTATCTCTTTTGCTGCCACCTCACCGCGCTCAAAGCTGCGCGAGCCTACCAGCACTATGACGCCGTTTGCCACAAGTTCTTTAGCCACTTGCAGGCCCACCCCCTGGTTAGCGCCTGTGACCAGGGCGATGCGTTTTTGATCTTCTTTTGTCATAATTTATTTAAAATTTATGATGCAAAGTTCCGGCTAAAGGGCAATCTGCTGTTAAAGAGAATCAAACCAAAAAGTATGATTTTCAAACCTTTTCTTTCCTGATCGTTTTTGGGGTAACGCCTGTTAGCCGCTTAAAGTAGTTATTGAAATAGGTAGGGTATTCAAAACCCAGGCTGTAAGCAATGTCTGCCACACTCCAATCTGTAAATAGTAAAAGGGCTTTCGCTTCTGCCACAATATGTTCGGCTATATGTACAGATGTTGGCTTGCCGGTAACTTCTTTTACGGAGCGGTTAAGATAGTTTATATGTACCGCAAGGCTCCGGGCAAAATCCCGGGCGGTTCTTAATTTGAGTGGCGCTGCGGTGCTATCAATTGGGAATTGCCTTTCCAGCAGATCCATAAAAAGATAGGTGACCCTGGTAGCTGCATTTTTATACTGCAATCCATTTCGCGGCGGCTGGATGCTCAGCGCCTCGTGAATGATCAGCTCTATGAAATTCTTAAGCAATTCATCTTTATGATCATAATTGCCGTTGTGCACAGCCAGCATCTTTTGAAAAAGACCAGCCATAAACGCGGCCTGTTCGGGGTTGAGCGGAATTACGGGGGAGGTGTCGGCGTTGCACAAGGGTGAGCTTTTCAAAATTTCTGTACGCCCCCGGCCTGCAAAAAAAGCCTCAGTAAAAAGACAGGCGTGGCCGGTAGTCTTTTCAGAATGGCGAACTACAGAATGGGGAACATTGGGGTTGATAAAAAACAGAACAGTATCCTTAATTTCATATTTCTTATCGCCATAGTAAACGGTCATGCTGCCGGTAACTAAGCCCATTTTATAAAAATCACGCCTGCCATGGGCAAATGAGGGATCTACAGGTTTCGACATTTCATGTATCTTAAAACCTTTCAGTTTCAATTCCTCCAAATTCACCCCCGGAATTTCGGCTACTCCATTTACAGTCATGCTGCAAAATTAATAAAATCAAACTTTTAAAAGAAAGGGGATTTAGTTTAGGACTGGGCTTGGGGTATGAATTTGAATTTAAGGCCCTTTAATAAGCAACAAACCAAGGGGCGGCAGCGAAAAATACTTTCGGCGACAATTTAAATGTTTTAAGCATCACTTGTTTTTGATGCTTTTTTTATATTTGCTTAACAGCAGGAGCATTATAAATGCTGCCGGACAACCACTGCCTTTTGCATTATTTGTTAAATTATAACCTTAAAAACAAAGCTCAAGATTATGCCAACTCAGTACTCGCTCACCGTTGTCAATAACTCCACCACCTTTGAAAATTTTAGTATTTACCAGAGCCCTCCGGATTTGGGAAACGCTAACGCGATAAGTGTAGCCTGGCTTGCCGATGCCGCCGAACCCGGTGCAAAGCTGTCTTTTGACTGGAGTATACCATCCGAGGCTAACGCCAATCAGTTTGCAACCCAGCCCAAATATTGGGTTGCATCCGGAAACCTCGAGCCGGGCACAGTTTCGGACCCTGCTCAAATGACCGACCCGGTAGAAGTTATGTTTCCGCCAGGTATTTACGCTATGCAGGTTATCCTAAACCCGGATAATACCTGGACTGTTGCGCCGGCTGCTGACTGACCGGCTGAAGAAATATGGTTATCATTTTGCCACCGCTGCCACAGCAAGGCGGGATTCATTTATCCAGTGAGCGTTTCAAAGTAGTATGCGTCGATCTCATACCCACCCGCAGGCTTATGGAATCGCCATCGGCATAGTATCTGCCTTTGTTTTTAATCTTCATGGTGTTGACGTTAGCCGTGAACCATAAGCTGTCGCCTTTTACCACGCCATCCGCAATATCAAAAGTGCCGATCGACGAGGTCAATGTGCCCGTTAGCGTGGCGCCATCGGTTTTAAAAGTATACGTTATCGGGAATTCATTGCCATCGGGCCCTTTTAGCATGGCAGACCACTTGCCATCAATGCCGGCAAAATATGCGAACGCCGCGCCAAAGCAAAGCAGCAAAGCCACGGTTGTAAGTATCTTTCTTTTCATGGTATGGGAGGTTAATTGATTTGTTAAAAGTAAACATTAATTTTAAAAAGCGCCGCCCGCTTGCGGCAGCAAAAACGGGCTGCAGCAGCATGGGGGAAAATGCTCGCGGCGGCATGGATTATGGACAGCGCGCTTAATTTGGGTGCAATTCAAATTGTCGCATAGCCACCAAACGTTCCTACGGAACGTAAAGAATATTTTTTTACTTTCTACCTACCAGACGCCCCGATGGGGCGAAACTTCTGCAACCCTCGTCCCATAGGGACGGTTGGTGGGTAGATAAATTAAATATTGGTTTTAGCGTTCCATCGGAACGCTTGGTTAGCGAAGCGACAATTTGAATTGCACCCGCTTAATTTTGCGCTTGTTAAAAAAAATTATAATTTTACGTTATGCAGTCACACTTGGACAGAATTACGGCGATTCCCGGCTTATGCAATGGTAAACCTACCATAAGGGGTAAGCGGTTAACCGTGCATACCCTGTTAAGCCACCTGGCCGCCGGCGAAACTGAAGCTGAAATATTTGAGTCCTTCCCGTTTTTAGAAAGGGAAGATATTGCGGCAGCGCTGGAATATGCTGCTTTAATGGCCGATCATATCAACATCCCGCTTTCAAATAAAGCATTGGCGTGATGAAATTTTTGGTTGATGCCAACCTGCCGCGCAAATTCACTGGTTTAATTCTACCGATTTTTCGTTTGCGCATGATTGGGGCGATGCCTATCCCGATAAGGCTATTTGGGACCATGCCCTCAAAAACGACCTGGTCATTCTTACGCGCGATTCCGATTATTTCCATTGGATCATTCAATCCAAAACAGCGCCCAAGGTTGTCTATTTTAAACTGCAGCAACAAGGCCGCAAAGAACTTGAAGCTTATTTTGCCCTGTATTGGAAGCGAATTTGCCAGTTGATAAAAACACACAGGATGGTTATCGCGTCCGTTGATACTTTAGAAGTTTTTTAACGGTTTGCCGGTAGCCATAGACTACCCGCATAACTAATTTGTAGGCACAGTATGCAAACAACGGGGGAAAAATGTTCGCGGCAGCATGAAGCAGGTCTTCGCTTTCTGCTTATTCATTTCAAGACAAACCCGTACAAAAGTGTGGCCTGCTCAAAATAGTTGATCATCAACCACATAAAAATTAACTTTGGCGAACGATAAATAAATAAAATATATGAGCAAAATTATCTTTGACAGCGGAATATCACTTGATGGCTTTTTTGCAGGCGATAACAGAAGTCCAAACAACCCAATGGGCGGCGTTGCAGGGAAAATTCACACGTGGATGTTTAAACAAAAAGCATTTTGGAAACACATCAATATGGAAGGCGGTGAAGAATACGGGGCAGACAGTAAATTAATTGATGATGTGTTTGCAAGAACAGGTTCCTACATTATGGGAAAACGAATGTTTGAAGAAGGCGAAGTTCATTGGCAAGAAGATTTATACAAAGCGGACGTGTATGTTCTGACACACGAAAAACGGGAACCCTGGGTTCAAAAAGGGACAACAACTTTTTATTTTATCAATGACGGAATACAAAGCGCATTAGAAAAAGCAAGACAATCAGCCAAAGGAAAGGATATCAGAATACAAGGTGGCGCCGATACTATTCAACAATTTCTGAATGCAGGGCTTGTGGACGAATTTTTTATTCACCTAACCCCTGTTTTTTTAGGAAGTGGTATCCGGCTGTTTGAAGGCATTGACAACGGCAAGTATGATATTCAAATCGCTGAAGTAATACCGTCAGACTTGACAACGCACTTGAGGTACAAATTAACGAAGAAATGAGACGAGTACCGCTTCCTCGCTACGGCATCCCTATTCTAATCTAAGGTGTGCAAATGTTTAATGGCTTCTTCTGCAGGCATTGGTGTAAAATTTCCGGCGTGAAAGTCTTTTTTCGCTTGTTCCGCATTTTTGGCAAACTCATCCCGGCGCGCATCGATTTGGCGGTTCTGTAAAATTTCCAGCAGCATTTACCCCGAAATAAAATCCAATTGATAATATCGGTTAATGCCTGATCTATTGTCATCCTGTTTTGATATTGGGTACACCAAAATAACCGAAAGTTCGCGGAAAAGTCAAACAGGCGTATTGCCGAAGCAGGGAAATCGCATTTAAAAAACCAGGCATATTTAAATGAGGCTAAAGCCATTTTATCGCTTCAATTTACCCGTTGGCTGAAGTGGCTGTTGCACAACTCCGTTTGGCCGAATATTGATAACTAAATTTGGTTATCGAATTGATTTTTAGTACATTACATGATGCAAGGTAAAAAAGATCGTCAGGAAAA
>Ga0210389_10004227_pt1 | contig 11195 bp, 10 predicted proteins | sample IncBWH28OmetaG_FD_160127 | JGI IMG/M metagenome (GOLD analysis project Ga0210389, IMG submission 160127) | Forest soil microbial communities from Barre Woods Harvard Forest LTER site, Petersham, Massachusetts, United States - Inc-BW-H-28-O ... | reverse complement strand
GCCGAGGACTTTTGTCGCGAAACGACCCGCCTGCTGCCAACTGTTGGGTTCTGCACATACTACGACGCTTGCCATAACATTCCTCGATCTATTATACGCAATATTGCATACTAGAGCGCAAATCTGCGTATAGCAACGGTCACGACCTTTGGGAACGGAGGCTCCATAATGCTCGGCGTCGTTCCAGTCGGCACTCGCGATCCGCGTTGGTTTGCGGTGGATCTTGATGTGTCTTATACAAAAGGCAGCCTTTGTTTGATGGTCCATTTTTCCGTTTCGGACACCGTTCTCGCGAGCCGTCAGTTAGTGTCGGGAGGCTGGAGTTTCGCCTCATCGCAACAAGCCAGCATCGAGGCCACTTGTTTGGCGGCGTTCGCCCTTGCAGATGAAATGCCGGCAAACGCTGGTGCATCGACTCAGTTTCTCCTGAAATCGCAATTTGCGGATGGTTGCTGGCCAGCATTTGAAGGTGATTCCGAAGGTTCCTGGACAACCGCCCTTTCTCTTTGTTACCTCAACGGCATGACTGATTTTGCGAGCGCCCGCGAGAAAGCCTCTCACTGGCTCGTCGAAGAGCGGGGTCGAGAAGCGCATTGGTTCTGGCGGTGGAAATTCAAAACGGCTGATCGCAACGTTAGCTTCGATCCCGACAAGTACGGGTGGCCCTGGATTTCAGGTTCTGCGAGTTGGGTCATCCCCACAGCATTCAGCGTCATTGCCCTCAAACAATTCACGGTCTGCAATCGTTCTGAGCTGTCGGAGAAACGAATCCGACTGGGTGTCGATATGCTTCTTGATCGAGCCTGTGCCGGCGGCGGCTGGAATTCGGGAAACAGCATCGTTTACGGAGTGCCGCTTCCGGCTCATGCGGAGGCCACCGCCATTGCTCTGTTGGCGCTGCAGGACGAGGAACGGACGTCGGTGATTCGCGCGAGCCTTGGCTGGCTTAAACAGAAATCCGCCGCCATCGAGTCTGTGGAGAGTCTCGCCTGGTGCATCCTTTGCCTGTTCGTGTATCAAGAACCGGTCGACCATCTCAAGGCCGGACTGGCGACGCTCGTCGGAGACGGCCGCGACATTCGGAACAATGCCACGCTCGCCACCGCGATTCTGGCGCTGAGGTGTGGGGAGATGATTCATCCGTTCGTGGTGCTGAGATGAATATCGATCGGCGACGCTTCGTCGGCTCGGCGGCGGGTATCACTGCGACAACAGGCGTGGCGGCAGACTGGTTTTGGCCGAAGCATTCGGTGTCCTATCAACGGCCCCGTTCATTTGTAGCGATTCTGAACGCGACCGAATACTCCGAAAAGGTTGAGGCGCTTCTCATGGACGGATTGCGGCTGTTCCGTTTGAACCTAAATGGAAGGAGGGTTCTCCTCAAGCCAAATCTGGTGGAGGACCTGCCGGGTCCCGTAAACACGAACGCGGACCTTATCGGAGCGGCCGCCCGTTGTTTCCTTCGTCTGGGCGCCGCCAAGGTTGTTGTTGGTGAAGGTCCGGGCCATCAACGCGACACAGAGCTCGTAGTACAGGCTGCGAACCTGAAACCTCATCTCGCGGACCGGCGGATTCACTTCGTCGACCTCAACCGCGACGAACTCGCGCGAGTGAAACTGAAGGCTAGGTACAGCGGTCTCGGAGAGCTGTGGTTGCCGCGCACCGTTCTCGATTCCGATTTCATCGTCTCAATGCCCAAGGTGAAGACTCATCACTGGGCTGGCGTCACTCTGAGCCTGAAGAATATGTTCGGCATCGTGCCCGGGATGAAGTATGGCTGGCCGAAGAATCTGCTCCACTGGCACGGAATCCACAAATGCATTCTCGATATTTGTGCGACGGTTCCGATCCATTTCGTGATCGCAGACGGCATCACGGCCATGGAAGGTAACGGCCCGTTGCAGGGAACCGCGCGTGACCTTGGGAAAATCGTAGTCGCCGACGATCCAGTAGCCGCGGATGCAACCTGCGCGCGATTGATGGGTCTCGATCCGCTCCGGGTCCAGCACCTGTCAGACGGAGGGCGTTTCCTCGGCAATCTGAACGCCAACCGGATCATGATGTTGGGCGAGCGAGTCGAACCTCCAGCGCGACCCTTTTCAGTACTTCCCGACTTCGAATACCTTATTGCTCCGACACGTTAGAACGCTCATACGGCGAGCGCATTACCTACGTGGCCACACGGAATGAGGAAAAGTGGGTCCAAAGTGATGAATTGAACCGCTACCGCCTGGACGGCACTCAGGGTCTCGACCACGACGCAAGGAATGAGTAAAACTGGGTCCGCTCGATAAAGAGAATTGTTTTCGTCCGCTAGTTCGACTGAAAAAAGAGGATTGAGCAAAAGTGGGTCCACTCGAAGAATTCAGGCGCAGGCGCCGCAACTACGGTTTTGGGCTCCTCCTGGGCTGCTTACTCAAACAGAAGGTTTGAGCAAAAGTGGGTCCAGTCAAAGAAGCCGACGTGATCGTCGCTGATGGCTGAGTTCGAAGGGCTTGCGTCGCGGCGCCTGGGTACGTTGAGCGCCGGGACACAGAATCAATCGGAAGCTCTTCGGCGATTCCGCTCTAACATGGGGCTTCAAGGAGCGGAGGTACGTGTTCGCCTCGATCGAAGAGCTGTCCGAGAGACTGGATGCCGCGAGGTATGTGGCCGATCCCGTGACGTTGAAGGTCATCTATCTGGCCGCGCAAATGCACAAGCCGGTCCTCGCGGAGGGACCGCCTGGCTCCGGGAAGACCGAACTCGCCAAAGTAGTCGCTCTCGCGGCGGACACCACGATTGAGCGCCTTCAATGCTACGAGGGCATCAATGAGGAGAAGGCCATTGGCAAGTTTGACGAGTCTTTGCAGCGCCTCTACCTGAACGCGCAGGGGAACGCTTCGGATGCGGGTTGGGCATCTCTGCGCCGCGAACTCCATACGCTCGAGTTCTTCCAGGAAGGCCCGCTGCTCAGGGCGCTTCTATACGAAAAGCCGTGTGTTCTTCTCATCGACGAAATAGACAAGGTTGGTGAGGAGTTCGAAGCGGAACTCCTCGAAATCCTGAGCGACTGGCAAATCTCCATCCCCAAGATCGGCACGATCACAGCGAAGAGCAGACCTTTTGTCGTGCTGACTTCGAACGAAGTCCGCCGTATCGGCGACCCGCTGCGGCGCCGCAGTTTATACCTGCGTTTCGAGCACCCAACGATCGAGCGGGAGACACGAATCCTGGAGAAGCGAACGGCCGGAACACACCCGGAATTGCATGGCCAGCTCGCCGGATTCGCACAGGCGCTTCGCGGTTACACACTGGAGAAACCGCCGTCGATCGCGGAAATGCTGGATTTGGCGGAGGCGCTAAACCTCCTTGGTGCTCACGAAATCCGAGCCGAGTTGCGAGATGTACTGCTGCCCCTGATTGCGAAGACGCAGAACGATCGGAAACGTCTGTTGTTGAGGGATGGCTTCGAGAGCCTCGTCTATGACACGCAGCGCTACAGCAGAGACTTCGGCCGTGTGGAGGGTGACGGACAGGAACCACTATGCGCAGAGCGGCGACGTTACTGAGCATCGCTGCCACGGTGATTCCCGCATTCGCGGGAGACCCGCCCAACATGCGCGATTACGAGGAACGATGCGCAAACTATTACGCCCGGCAGTATGGAGTTTCGGCTGCCCTCGTGCGAGCGGTCATTCAGGTCGAGTCCGCGTGGCAGCCGGGAGCCGTGTCTCCGAAAGGTGCGATGGGGTTGATGCAACTGATGCCTGCAACCGCTGAGCGTTTCGGAGTCGTTCATCCCTTCTACATTCATGAAAATGTGCGCGGCGGGGTCGCCTATCTGGCTGAACTTCAGCAACTTTTTCATGGCGACCTTCGCCTGGTCATGGCCGCCTATGCCGCCGGTGAGCGGCAAATTCGTCCACGCGGGTTGAGCTACTCCTCCGAAGAGGTCTACGCCTACGTTCAACGGATTGCACAACAGTATCGCGCCGAATTGAGGCGTTCAGGAGTCAGATAACATGCGCCAATTGACAGCTTGCGTTTGTGCGATGGGATTACTGGGTATCGCCTCGGGGCAAAACAAAAAGGCTCCGCCGATGGCAGCGCCTCCTGTCTCGATCGGACCGGCAGGGAGTGTGACGAAGCTCGAACCGGTGATTCTTACGCGCGCCAGTCTCGATGAGAAGGTCATCACGCTCCGATTGAACCCGCGAGTAGCGACGTCGATCCGAATGCCGGAACCGGTCAATTCGGTTGTTGTTGGGGATCCGGAAGACTTTCAGGCTGAGCACTCGGAACATGAGCCGGAACTCGTGACCGTGAAGCCAGTTGTCACGGGGCCGGTGCAGACCAACCTCCTGATCACGACCACTCTGGGACACCAGGTGAATCTCCTGCTGATCAGTTCCGGCCAGCAGAACGGCGGTACTCAGACGGTAGATGTGCTGTTGAAATACGGTCAGCCCACCGGGGGAAGCTTTCTCGTCGAAGAGAATCCCTTTTCCGCGTCGTTGATCGCCGAAACCCAGCGGCTCGACATGCAGGCGAAGGTGCCTGACTCGGTATTACCTGCTCCGCAGTTGGCGTCGCTGGTGGCATTGACGAAAACAGCGTCCATCGGTGGATCCGGCGGAATCGACGAGAAATCCACCCCAGTGCTGGACAAGCTGCTCGACAGACAGAAACAAGCGGCGCTTCCGGTCTTGTATGGACAGCATCCTGGACAGATCGAGGTCGGTCCGCGAGTCAAAGCCGGTGTCAGCGAGGTCCTCGACGAGGGAGAGGACGTCGTTGTCCTGTTTTCCGTTGTGAACCCGGCAAACCATGCAATTGAGATTCTGCCCCCGCAGGTGCAACTGGGCGGCAAGGTCAAAAAGAAATGGACCACCGCCGAGCAACTGCACGTAATCGACTTCCGCCTGAGCACGCGGCGCCTGGGCGCGGGTCAGAGGGCGGATGGAGTCGTGGTCTTTGAACGGCCGGGCTTCAAAGAGTCAAATGAAACCCTGTTCTTGCAAGTCGCCGACTCGGGTGCCGTCGATCTGCCTGCGCTAGCCCCGATCGGTTTCGGAATCAGCAGCTTTCGAGGAGGTTCGGCACATGAAGCCCGATGAGCAAACCAGACGAATTCAACCCGCCGAGGATCGTGGAGAAGCCACCAATATTGGTTCCGATCCAGAGATTGAGGGGGCAGAGGCCCAACAGATCGAGCCCAAAGGATGGGCAGCGCTCTTGCGACGAGCCATGCAGCGCTCCGGACCGGGCGAGGTCAGGACCAATATCAAGCGTCAGCAACTCAAAGAAGATCGGACGAAGAGCTTTTTGTTACTGGCCGGACTTACTGTCGTGCTCTCGCTCGCTTTCTTTGCAATGTTCTCGACACCCAACACCGGCCGAAAGAACACCGCGAGAGTAGACCATCCGAACCTGGGCCGCGGACAAAGTGGAGCGGCCACAGACACCAGTCGCTCTGTGACACCTCTGCTGAACGCCGACACACGGCGCACGGACGACAGCGGCAGTAACGTCAGCCCCGAGGACATCCACAATACGGCGAAGCAGCGGACGTTGGCAAAAGCCGGGCCTTCGCTTGGAACTCCAGCGGAGCCACCACCGCCGTCACCCGCCCCGACAGACTACGCTTTGAACAGAATTCAGTTTCCGGCGGAGACCCCGGCAGCACCAGCACCAGCGGCTCCGTCTGACCCGAACGTTGCGAGGCTAACGAAGGCGTCGCTGGTATTCGTGAGCGCGACAACCGCGACCCGTGGGGCAACCCCCGCCAGAAGCAGTATTCAGCCGACCGTGATCGAGCGGGAGCCTGAATTTACGGCGCTTCCGGCCGGCACTCGACTTGTTGCGCGATTGCAAACTCCTGTGAGTTCCGCGGTCAAGACTCCGGTTGTGGCTGCCATCGAATACAACTACGAACGGGATGGCGAGACTGTAATACCGGCGGGATCAAAGGCCTTTGGCGAGCTTGTTCAGGCGAACGAACATGGTTATGTGGGCATTCAGTTCCATACGATCCAGATGCCGGACGAGACGACGCAGAAGATTGACGGACACGCGGTCGGACTGCAATTCCAGCCGCTGCGAGGCGAGGTGACGGGACGGAACACAGGCACGAAATTTCTGGTTCGCAGCCTGACGGGCGTCGGCACAATTCTGGCGGCGACAGTGGGGGTTCAGAGCGGCACCGGAGTCACGGACGCACTCTCAAACAACGTGTTGCTGCGCGAGCGTGTCGCCGACAACGTCGCCGTCGCCGGAGAGCAGCAACTGAACGATCTCGCATACCACCAGAACATCGTCGTGACGGTGCCGGGCAACACGCGGTTCTACATCGTGTTGGCGAAACCCACCGGTGGTGAGGGTGGCGCGTCGCGGGGAGGATCGGTTCCAGCCAGTAATTCCGGTGGTGCTATTTCGAGCTACGCTTCGGCTCCCGCGCCGAGCGTGCAGGAACTGCGGGAATTGCTCGAGCTGAAGCAGGAACTGAATCAAATGTACCAGCAGCAACAGAAGGCTCAAATCACACAGACCTCGGCTCCCCAGCCGTAGGCACGCAGGGAAAACGAACGGCGGCATCGGTTCATTTGCGGAACGTCTAGATCAGGTTAAAGTAGTGCTTAGGAGAGCTGTATGTCTTCCTGGCCCGCGCTATTCGCTGCTGCGCTTGCGACTTGGCTCGTCCTGAAAGGGCCGGCATCAACGAAACCAGCCTGGGTTCGCAGAATCTGCCGCGTCGCGATTGCGTTTTTCCTCTACTCCGGCTTCTTGTACCTCTTGAAATGGAATCCATTTTGGAAGCTGCTGTCCGTGGACGTCGAGAACCGAAACAAGCTGGAAGGCTTTCTCATCCTTTTATCTACGCTCATTTGGCTTGTTGCGACCCTGCGAGCACTGCTTCTGGATTCCCGATTTCCAGCCCATAATGCCGATCCCCGCGAACGTGAGAACCACATACCGCGCAAGGAAAAGCTTTGGCCGTTCGTCAAGAAGGTGGCGATATACCACTACTTTTTCACGCGCAAGTAACTCAACGGTCCGCAGGTAGTGTTCACTATTCCATCGCGCTCGGTAGAACGTCGGGCTTATATTTCCTCCTGACACTCTGAGATCCCTCTCGCTAAGCTTTCCGCGTTATCCAGGCAGAATCCGTTTGCGCGACTTTTCGAATCGGGTTACTTTTCTTCCATCCCCACACAGGGAAGAAAGGAGCAACTAATCCCGATGATGCAAAATTCTCAGCGGCGAGAGGTCATGATCGCTGTAGTTCTCGTGCTGTTCGTTTTTGCTGTGCAGGTCGGTTTGATGGCGCAGAATCTCGGAACGGCCCCTCAAGTCAACGTGGCTGTCCAGGGTCAACAGGCAACGCAACCAGAAGGCACGTTCCTGAACCTGATCAACTGGATCGGAAACGTAATCGCGCCTGTCGGCGCGGGCGGCGCTGCGCTCATGGCGATCGGATCGTTCGCCATGGGCCGCGGATTCGCCAAATGGGTGTTCACGGCAATCGGTCTCCTGATGGTTTCAGGAGTCACACGACTGCTCGAATACTGGATTTCCCAGGGCACCGCCGGAGTCACATAGACCTGCATTCGGCGAGCGCCGCCGGGGAGACACGACGGCGCCCGTCGTTTCGATTTGAAAGGAAACGATTATGGCCCCTCCACAGCTGATTACAGATTTCATGAGATTGATGCTGTTGCTTGCGCCTTCCGCCGCCGTCATCTGCCTGGTGCTGTCAGGACTCAGTCTGCGGCAGGGATCGGTTCCCGACGCGTTGATCGGCGGGAATTTCGCGAAATGGATGTTCTGGGCGATCGTCTTTCTCACTCTGCCCCAGCTCATCAGCTGGTTCCCGTCGTTCGGAGTGCCGGCGTCTTTACCTGGTGGCGGCATCGGTACCGGGTGGATGGCCACCCTTCAAAGCGACCTTGCAAACTTTGTGCAGAATTTTGTCCTGACCAGGCTAGCCACATCCTTCGCCGCGTTCTTTGTGGTGCGAGCGATCCTCGACACAGTTCAGGGAGGGCATCCGCTGCCTTCGGTTCTGGGCGCGATGTTTCTGCTCGCGATTCAGACGACGCTGAACCTGATTAACAGCTACAACAGCGGGACATCGTACGCGACCGCGGATGTACTCGACAGCCTGTGGAACTACCTCGCGGGGACCCTCTGCCCGATCGCCGCGGGGCTGGCCGTCATCGGAGGGATCTGGAACTTCGTGTCAAGGAAACCGGTGATGCCGATGATCGGCGCCACCATCGGGCTACTGACGGTCTCGGCCATCTGGAAGCTGATCACCTCAATGATGTAGGAGCTGAAAAAGGACATGTCCCTCTATAACGGAATCCTGAATCTGACCAACTGGGTCGGCAACGTGATCATGCCGACCCTTGGAGCGTTATTCATCGCCCTCGCCGTCATCCAGTACGCACGCGGCTATCACCAGATTTACTCGATGTGGGCCTACGGAGGGTTGATGTGCCTGATGGTCTCTGGTCTGCTCCGAATGTTCGAGAAGTTCACGGGTCAACTCGGCTGGAATAACGCGGATCTTTACTGGAACTCGCTTCTGAACCTGGTCGATTGGTTCGCCAACGTCATCCTGCCCGTGTACGCAGGAATGCATGTCACTGTAGGCGCCCTGAAGTTTGGAGGACTGTTTGAACATCAGGTCCATCACCAGTTCAACCATACGCGGCATTTCGTCGGCGCGATCCTGTGCCTCATGGCCTCGGGACTCCTCCGGCTGGGCGAGTTCTTTGTAACCAGAGGGACGGCGGGCGTCAGTTAGGGAGCGGGGCGATGCGAAGAGACAAGGCACGGCGAAGGAGAGATTCATGGCGCTTACGGTGACACCGGTTCCCCGAAATCTGGCGACGAAGGTCACATTCCTCTATCTGGAGTTTGAGGATCTATTCGTCATCCTCGGATTGGCCGTCGTGATGAACATGTTCGGCAGATTTCTGCAGAGGGAGATATTCGGCATCCCCATGAATGTCTTTCTGCAGTACGTCGTTCCCGTGTTGAGTATTCCCGCCCTCATCCTGTTCAAGTACGGGAAACCGCGCGGCTACCTCCAGGACTGGCTGAGGTTTCACATGAAGCCTCACGTCTACTGCGCCCTTGAGACCGACTCGGAGCAGCGCGTGGAATACCTGAAAGGCGAGGAGTCCTGAATGCCGATGACCCGCCGCCAATGGCAAGATTCTCTCCGTCAGCCGGCGCTTTGCGAACTGCTGCCGGTTCGAGACTATCTGGATCGCTGCATCGTCCGTACGAACGGCAGCTTCGTAGCGGGCTATGAAGCCAGCGGACTGAATACATTCTTTCACGCGGACGAAACGCGCAATCGGACCAAAGAGGTGCTGGAGGCGCTGGTGCGTTCTCTACCCGAACGGTCGATGCGAATGCAGATTCGATACGAGGTCACAGACGGTCATGGGGACTTGACCGAGCGTTACGTCAAAGAACAACGGATCGAGAACGCAGTACTTCAGGCGCTCGACCGGGAACGCATCCGATTGTGGAACACACGCCAACAGGAAGGACACTACCTGCGGCGACGCCTGCATGTCTACTTCATCTGGAACCCCGAGATCCACCACGAGAGTCAGGATTTCGAGTGGCGGAAGACGCGGGGGAAAGCGAGCGGGTGGAGCTTATCCGCGAACAAGTGCATCCAGCGTACCTTCCGCGAACACGAGGATTTCCTTTCGGAATTCGAGAGCTTGATGGCGGGGGCACAGGCCACACTCGAAGCCACAGGAATGCAACCGCGGCGCATGACTGATCAGGAGATGTTCCTCGAAGTCAAGCGGGCGCTGAACCCGATCGCAAGCGATACACGCCCCTATAAGCAGGGACTCACCTACGAGAGCGCGCGGGCGCAGATCGCGAACGTCAACATCGAAGACGAACAGGACGGCCACCTGAAGGTTGGCGGTCTCCTGTACTCCTGGGTCAGCATCAAGGAAATGCCGGATGCGACATTCCCGGGCATCACGCGCGAACTCGTGGGACAGGAGTTCCCCCTCGTCGTCAGCGTGGAGATCGCGATTCCGGACCAAAGCAAGATCATGCGCTCATACAAACGACGTCTTCTCCGTATGCAGGCGGCACAGAGGGACATGCAAGGCGGTTTCAAAATCAACGTCGAGGCTCAGATCGCACAGGAACAGCTGATTCACACTCTGCAGGATGTCGTGTCCAGCTCCTTGAAGGTATGCCAACTCAGTCTGGTCGTTGGGTTACGCACCTCCAGGCCCGTCTGTAACTCAAAGGAGCTGGAAGAAGCCGAGCGGACTCTTGCGGACCGGCGCCAGCGCGTCCTCCATTCAATCGCGCGGATGAACGGCGCCCGCGGCATTCCGGAGACGCTGGCGCAGAAGCGGATTTATGTCGGGACGCTTCCCGGGATGGCGGAAGAGACAAAGCGGGAACTGGAGTGCCTGACGCTGCACGCGGCAGACCTGTTGCCGGCTGAAGTCCCATGGCAAGGATTGGCGTCATCGGCGATCCTGCTCGAAACTCCGTCCCGTCAGATGGTGCCGTTTTCGCCTTTCGATGCGAACCTGGGCGACGCCAACATGCTGATCATGGCGAAGAGTGGCGGAGGCAAGACCTTCATGGCGCAATTGTTGCTGCTGATGCTGGCCCGGACGGGCACGCAGATTTCGATTCTCGAGCGCGGTGATTCCTACCGGCCGCTCGTGGAACTCATGGGCGGGCGCGTGATCGACGTGAATCTCGACGGGAACGAAACTCTCAATCCCTGGGATCTCCCGCAGGGCGAGAAGACGCCGTCGAAGGAGAAGGTCGCATTCCTGAAGAATCTCACCCGGCACATGATCGGTGACGCGCCGGGTTCCGATAATACGCTCGTCGATAACGTCATCAGCGAGGCAATCGGGCGAACATATAAGCGCGTCGGACTTCGTTACGCCAATCCGGTCCCTACCTTCTCGGACCTGCGGGACGAGCTTGCCCAATGGCAGGACGAGGAAAAGATGCAGCGCTCTGTCGACGAAGCAAAACTCGCAGCAATCAAGTTGCGGACATGGACGGACAAGGGCATTTACAGCCGATTATTCGACCGGCACACCAATATCCGCACGGAGAACAACTGGCTTTTCTTCAACGTCGAAGGGTTGAGTTCCGACGCTCATCTGGAGACCGCGATGAGCATGTTGATCGCG
>Ga0210389_10004226_pt1 | contig 11196 bp, 7 predicted proteins | sample IncBWH28OmetaG_FD_160127 | JGI IMG/M metagenome (GOLD analysis project Ga0210389, IMG submission 160127) | Forest soil microbial communities from Barre Woods Harvard Forest LTER site, Petersham, Massachusetts, United States - Inc-BW-H-28-O ... | reverse complement strand
CCGCTTGCCGGGCCGTATCGGTGAACCGCGAGAGCCACGTGACGTCGTGAATACCGAAGTCGGTCCCGTAGACGGCGATGAGCGCCTCGCGAAGGTCGTCCAGGCTCGGGTCGTCGCCCGGCCTCACCTGCGGTTCTATCAACACCACGCGCGCGCGCTTGCCGTCCTCGAGCTTGCCGATGCCGTTGACGCCTTTTTCACCGAGGCGGATGCCCCACGCGGGCTCCTCGGCCATTTCGGCCTCCGCAATCAAGTAGCTGACGGACGGATCCCACCCCGGGAAGTCGATGCCCGCTTTTTTGCGGACCAGGCTCCGACCGCCGTCGCATCCAACGAGATACGTCGTCCGCCACGAACGGCCGTCGGACGACGCCGCGAGATCCCCGGAGGGGGATAGCTCGACGTCGACGCCGCTCGCGTCCTGGGCAAAGTCCGTCACCTCGAGCCCGCGATAGATCGGGACCGCCAGCTCGTCGACCCAGGCGGCGAGGAGGCGCTCGATGCGATCCTGCCAGAGCGCGAGGCCGTAGTTGTGGCGCGTCGGAAAGTCGCTGATGTCGAGAGGGACCATGGCGAAGCCCGCGACCTGCATGACCTTCCCTTGCGAGAGGAAGCGCTCCGCGATTCCGCGCTGATCGAGCACCTCGATGGTGCGTGAATGCAGACCGCCGGCGCGCGAGCCGGCGAGATCCTGGCTGGCGCGCCGCTCGACGATGGCGACGTCGACCCGCGCCAGCGCCAGCTCGCCCGCCAACATCAGACCGGTCGGACCTCCTCCAGCGATCACCACGGCATGCTTTGTCATGCGGTGGACGCTGCAGCATGACCGGGGGCTTGCCGCAAGCCGGCGTGACTGGCATAAATTAGAAGTGGAGAGGACGGGAGTCGCGTCCTCTTCGCCTGGCGAAGGAAGTGGCGGCCGACTTTTCGGGGAAAATTAGCCGACGGCCGACGTTCACAACTACGATGAGCGCTCACACCTTCGTTCCATGGTGGCGCGCCAAATTTTCGGCACGCCCGTTTCAGCCCGCAGTCCCGGAGCCGATCGAAGTCGCGGAATGACATTTTGGAGTGACATTTTTCACGTCCGGGATCGATTTCATTGCTACCGTTGAGCATTTCTTAGAGCAGGGTTTCCAAGAATGCCGGAAATGACGAACGACCCCCACGGCGATTCCGGTCCCAGCCGCACCGGCCAGCCGTCTGTTTCGCGTGGGCGCGATCCGGGTGACGACGCGCCCGATCTGCTCGAGGTCATCGCGCAAGCGACGGCGCGCCGGCCGAACCACCTCGCCGTGGAGGGTCCCGACGCCCGTCTGACCTACGCCGAGCTCGCGCGGCTCTCGAACCAGCTGGCGAGGCGGTTCCTGGCCGCCGGCGTGGGACGCGACGCCTGCATCGGGATCTCCCTGCCGCGCGGCGCCGGCGAGCTGGTCGCGATGCTGGCCGCCAGCAAGGCGGGCGGCGCCTACGTCCCGCTCGATCCGTCGCACCCGCTCGATCGCTTGCGGATCGTGCTGGAGGACGCGGCGCCTCAAGTGATGGTGGTGCACCCCACCTCGCCGCTGGCCGGTGTGGCCGGCGCGGGGAACGTGATCGTGCTCGACGACCTCGGGCGCGTGACCGAGGGTTACGATTCCTCTCCGCCGCGCGTCGCCACCGATCCCGCCCAGCTGGCGTATGTGCTCTTCACCTCCGGCTCGACCGGGCGGCCGAAGGGGGTCGAGATCCCGCGCGGCGCGTTCGCCAATTTCATGCGCTCGATGGCCCACGAGCCCGGCCTCGGCGAGGCCGATCGGCTGCTGGCGGTCTCGACGACCTCGTTCGACATTGCCGGGCTCGAGCTGTTGCTCCCTCTCTACGTGGGCGCCACGGCGGTGATCGCCGACCGCGCGACGGTGATGGATCCGCGCCGCTTGCGCGTTCGACTGGAGTCCGACGGGATCACCTTGATGCAGGCCACGCCGGCGACCTGGCGCCTGTTGCTGGAGAGCGGGTGGCAGGGGCACGCCGGGCTGCGGATGTTGTGCGGCGGCGAGGCGCTGAGCGGCGCGCTGGCCGATCGGCTGCTGGCCGGCGGCGGCGAGCTGTGGAACATGTACGGTCCGACCGAGACGACGGTCTGGTCGTCGCTGCAGCTGCTGCGGCCCGGCTACGAGCGGATCAGCATCGGGAAGCCGATCGATCGCACGCAGATCTATGTCCTCGACGGGGAGCGGCGGACAGTGCCGGTGGGCGAAGTCGGCGAGCTTTACATCGGCGGCCACGGCCTGGCGCGCGGCTACCGCGGGCGCCCCGATCTCACCGGGGACCGGTTCGTTCAGAATCCGGCTGGCCCCCTGGGCGACCTCATCTACCGCACCGGCGATCTCGGGCGAATGGACCCCGACGGCGGCTTCGAGTGCCTGGGCCGCCTCGATCACCAGGTGAAGATCCGCGGCTACCGGATCGAGCTCGGCGAGATCGAGTCGGTGCTGCGAAAGGTCCCGGACGTCCGCGAGGTGCTGGTCGTCGCCGTGGATCACGACGGCGACCCCCAGCTGTGCGCGTACTGGGTCGGCGCGGCCGGGCGGGACGCCATGGTCGAGGCCGCTCGCCGCGCGCTGCCCGCCTACATGGTTCCGTCCAGCTATGTCCGGCTGGAGGCGTTCCCGCTGACGCCCAACGGAAAGATCGATCGCCAGAGCCTGCCGCGCGCCGCGGACGCCGCGGGGGCGATGGCCGACGCGGGCGCGGTGAAGCTGCCGAGCGACGACATGGAGACCCGCCTGGCGTCGATCTGGTCCCAGATCCTGCGGCGCGATCAGATCGGCGTCGACCAGGACTTCTTCACGCTGGGCGGAACGTCGGTGCTGGCGGTCGAGATCTGCGTGCGGATCGAGAAGGAGACCGGCGTGGAGATCCCGCTCGGCACCTTCTTCGAGGCGCCGACCATCGAAGGCCTGGCCCCCTACGTTGCGCGGGTCCGTGAGGTCTCGTCGCCCGACGCGCCGATCATCGCCGATCTCCGGCGCGGCAGCGGCGCCCGCGAGCCGCTGTTCTGTCTGCTGGGCGTGCACCTCTATCAAGAGCTGGCGCTGGCGCTGCCGGAGGATCGGCCGGTGGTCGGCATGCACCTGCCCTTCCGCTACATTCCGGGGACCCATCAGCGCCCCTCCGTTCCGCAGATGGCGGCCGGTTACCTCGAGCTCATCCGGCGCCGGCAACCCCACGGCCCGTATCACCTGGCGGGGCTCTGTTACGGAGGCATCGTCGCCTACGAGGTGGCGCGCCAGCTGGAAGCGCTGGGCGAAGAGGTGGCGCTGGTGATCGTGTTCGACGGCATCTTGCCGAGCGGCCTGCGGATTGACCCGCTGGGCAGGTTGGCGGGTCTCGCGCGGATGGTCGTCAGCGAGCCGAAGCGGGTCGGCGCCTTGCTGCGCGAGAAGCTGGCGAAGGTCCGGGAGCGGCTGCGCCCGGCAGCGCCGGCCGGTGCGGCGTCGATCGGGATGGTGGACGTCGAGATCGACGGGCCGGAGGCCGACGCGGAGGTCGAGCGATTCGCGGCGGACATCACCGCGATCTCCGGACGGCTGCTGATCGTGCGCGCCCTCGACCATGCCTTTCCCCGCTGGGTCCAGCTGGCGCCGCACCTCGGGTGGCAGGGGCTGTCGAAACGCCTGCTCATCTGCGACGTCGCCGCCACGCACCTCGGGATGCTGCAAGACAGGCACGTGCGCGCGGTCGCCCAGGCCATCGTCGAGGCCATGGGCTCCGACCAGCCGGCGCTGGTGCCGGACGCCGTTCGCCAGGCCGCCTCGGGCTAGGAGGGCGGCCTCGAAAGTTGCCTAGCTGGTGAAGAGGTCGAGCGTGCGCTCGACCTCTTCGGGATCGATCCAGAAGTCGTCATCGCGCGGATGGCCGACCACGTAGCCGAACTGCTGCCGGTCGCGATCGGTCAGATCTTTGTAGATGGCCGAGAAGCGGTTGGGCGGCTGCAGGACCAGCAGGCCGCCGCCCGCTTCCAGCATCAAGATCCCGTGGATGAGGCCGCTGCCTTCGACGCCGACCGTGATCCGGGCGCCGGCGCAGGCGTTGACGATGGTCGGCACGTCCTGCTTGCTGGGATCGACGATGGTGAATCCACGGCGGTCGCGCAGCCGTTCGGCCAGCTCCAGCTCGTTGCGCAGGACGCGACGGGCGCCGGTGAAGCCGCGGACCACGAACACCCCGGGGTGCGGCCGCGGCGTGACATGCGCGCGCAGCTTCTCACCGAGCGCGCCAAATCGTCGGTGCTTGTCGGGGTTCTGTCCGACGTCGTCGAAGACGATCAGCTCGCGGAAGTGCGCGGCCGTGGCGCGGACGGGCTTCATTCCCAACCAGGCCTCGTAGCCCGGCGTGTGTGTGTTGACCGGCTGCGCGGTCGTGACCGGAACACCCTCGGCGGCCGCCAGCGGGTAGGTGGGGCAATCGTCCATCAACCATTGCCCGAAGTAGCGGTTGCCCCCGATCGTGCAGTAGAGCGCGCCGCGATCGATCTCCTCGTCGACGCGCCAGTGGGGCAGGCGGCGCGATCGCGGATGCAGATACTGGGAGGCGCCGCCCTTGTAGAGGACGCCGTCGATCAAAAATACGTTGCGCAGGCGGAACGCGCGGGTGGCGGAGTGCCGGCCCTCGATGCCGCCGCGCAATTTGGGCAGGTCGATTTCGCGCGAGCTGTACTCGCTGAACGCGATGACCCGCTCCCATTGACCGGGCAAGGAGAGCGCGGGCGGCACGGGCGCCAGGTGACCGGGCGCGATCTCCCACGATTGGTCGGCCAGCTCCTGCAGCGCACGCGCGGGCCGGCGCGCCAAGGTCCGCAGTCGATGAACCACCGGCAGCGCGCTCCACATCAGTTTGCCAGTATAGCGAACGTCCAAGATCCTGTACGCTCCCGACGAGATGTACAAGACGCTCGACCGGGTGCCGGGGCGGGGCGCCGTGCGCGCGCTGCTGGCCGCCACGTTTTTGACGGCGCTCTCGGGGTCGGGCTGCCACCGGCATGCCTGCGCGTCGGTGATCCCGACCCACGGTCCCTGGGCCGCGGCGACACCCATCCGCAGCGGCGACGCCGTGTTTTTCGTGGGGAACAGCTTCTTCGGCTGGCAGGGGCGGTCGCTGCCCGACTGGGTCGCGGCGCTGGGCAAGGCGGTCACGCCGCGGATCGAGATCACGACCGGCTCGGACATCGTGATTGGCAACCACCCGCTCGGCGGGTTTCTGACCCACCCCGCCACGCGCGAGGCGCTGGCCTCGCGCAAGTACCAGGTCTACGTGCTTCAGGGCGAGGAGATGGAGGCGGTCGATCACAAGGCCGCGTTTCACCAGGCGGTGCGCGACTTCGACCGCGCCGTCGTCGCTGCCGGGGGCCGGACGGTCCTGTTCATGACCTGGGACTTTCCCTGGCGTCAGTTCATCGACCAGGTCGCCGCGTCGTACGACGAGATCGGTCACGAGCTCGGCATTCCGGTGATTCCGGTCGGGCTGGTCTATGAGGACTGCGGGTGCCGGCCTTTCGCGCCGGGCCTCTCCCGGCACTGGCTGACGGCCGACGCGGCCCACCGGGAAGGCGACCTGCACCCGAACGAGCAGGGCGCCGCCGTCAACGCCTACACGACCTTCGAGATGCTGACCGGGCTCAACCCCGCGGGGCGAAACTTCGTTGCGCCCGGGAACTCGAACGACGACGCCCTGATGAAGTATCTCTCCGCGATGGCATGGGCGCGGGTTTCGCCGCGGCTGCCCGTCGTCCCGGCCGGCCCTCTGGTCGTCAGGTGAGCGCCGGCGCCCCTCTCGGAGCGTGACCCCTGTGGTATTGTCCGCGGCGATGTTTCCGGGCGGTGCTTGGGTTCAGAGGCTGAAGAGCCGAATCGACGTGACAGCGGGCCCTCCCTCTGGCTGGGCGACGAAGATCGATCGGCGCAGCAACCTGTCAGTCGAGGAATTCACCTCCGACTACCTGCTTCCGCGCCAGCCGGTCATCATCACCGACGGGGCCCGAGCGCAGGGCTGGAAGGCGCTCGACTGGACCCCCGCCTCTTTGAAGGCGACCCTCGGCGCGCGTCTGGTTCCGGTGGGCGAGGGGCTGGTCCCCTTCGACCAGTTCGTCGACCGGGTCTTGAATGATCCGTCGGCGCCCTACCTCTCGAACGTCGACATCCCCAAGTATTTTCCGGAGCTGGTGCCCGATTTTCGCCCGCCGCTCAAGTACGCGGCCGACAACCGCCTGTTCAGCCCGTTGATCCCGCCGAATTTTCCGACTCCGCACGAGGAGAAGCTGTTCGTGACGTTCTTCTTCGGGCCGCGCGGCCGAACGTTCAACTTGCACTACGACTTTTACAACGTGCACACGTTCATCACGCAGTTGCACGGAACGAAGGATTTCAGGTTCTACTCGCCCGATCAGGGGGCGTCTCTGTACCCGAACCCCAAGAACCCCAAGATTTCGGACGTCGGTAACGCCTGGGCGCCCGATTACCAACGCCATCCGCTCTTCCGCCAGGCGCGGCCGCTCGAGTTCACCGCCAGTCCGGGGGAGACGCTGTTCGTGCCGGCCGGATGGTGGCATGGGACCCGCCTCGGGGAGCAATGCATCAGCATCGGCGAGAGCTTCGTGAACGAGGGGAACTGGATGCACTTCGTCCAGGACGTCGCCCTCGAGGGGAGCCCGTCCCTGGCCAAGCGCATCGCCGCAGCGACCTACCTCCTCGGCGCCGGCGCCGTCATGACCGTCGAAGAAAGGCTTGGCCTCCAGGCCGTTCAGGGAACGCTGGGCCGGTTGTTGCCCCGGCTCCAGGCCATCGCGAAGTGAGCACCGACCTACCTCCGGGCCCGATCCCCAATCTCTTCGTCGTCGGCGCACCGAAATGCGGGACGACGTCCCTGTATGAGTATCTGCGCCAGCACCCGCAGATATTTTTCCCCTTCAGCACGGACGGTTACTCCCGGATCAAGGAGCCGAACCATTTCTGTCCGGAGCTCGAGATCCTGGAGAAGGACGCCATCAAGGACCTGGGGGAATACCTCAGCCTCTATCGTGGCGGCGAGGATGCCCGCTGGCGAGGCGACGCCTCGACCAACCATCTGTTTTCCGAATTGGCGGCCGAGAACATCAAGAGCTTTTGCCCCGAGGCACGCATCCTGGTGATGCTGCGACCGCCGGTCGATTGGATGCGCTCCTATCACAACGAATTGCTGCGGTACCATCACGAGGACATCGTCGACTTTCATGAAGCGGTAGAGGCCGGCAAAGACCGCCGAAACGGTTTGCGCCTCCCGCCCAGCACCAGCGTTCCAAAGTGTCTCGACTACCTGGAAATGAGCCGCTTTGCCCCGCAGGTGGAACGTTACTACCGCGTGTTTGGCCGCGGGGCCGTGAAGGTCGTGTTGCTCGAGGACATGGTCGCGGCACCCGAGGAGACGTTCAAGGAGATCCTCGAGTTCCTCGGTGTCGACAGCTCGTTTCGCCCGGAGTTCCGCATCCACAACGAGACGCCGCGGAACGGCCGCCTCGAACGCCTCGTCACCACCGTCTACAAACGGTTCGGCGTGAAGCATCTGGTGCAGTTGGTCTTGCCGTATGAGACCAGACGCAAATTCCTGTCGTTCATCCGTCGCCAGGACAAGGGCAAAAAGGCGTCCGATCCACGGGATGAGCGGCTTCGGGAGCAGTGTGCACCCGATGTGGAACGTCTATCGGCGTTGATCGGGCGCGATCTCAGTCACTGGCAGCAGCGCCCCCGGCAGTAATCGGATCAGCCACGTCGATTGTCGAGCCGCCCGCCCTGTTGGGTGCGACTTCGTCAGTGAGGGGATGACGCCCATGAAGACTTTTCGTTTGCTGGCCTGCGGTTGCCTGTGGGCGTTGGTCCTGGCCTTACCATCTGCACGAGCCGTGGCGGCGGCCGGCGACGGCTGGGGCGCGAGCTGGAGCTTCGGGCCGGTTCACCCGACCACCACCAACCACATCATCTATACCAAGACCACGATGGTGCCGGGGCGTTTGCCAACAGGGTGGCCCTCCGGCGTGGGCCCGCTGTTCATCTGGCCTGGCCTCTCCAACCCCACGAGCGACCTCATCCAAACCACCGGGGATGCTTGGGGGGACAACGCCTCGGCCTGCGGGGCCAAGGCCGGCCAGTGGTGCCTGGAAGCGTCGGTCTTCGGCAGCTTTGGCCAGCGCAGCGGTCCGAGCGTCTCCATCGACCCCGACGATCAAATCACCATCGAGTACATGCTGGGGTCGGACAACAACACCTGGACCCAGACGGTGACGTCCCTGAAGCTGGGGAAGGTGGTGTCGACGCTGACCAGCACCAGCGGCCTCATGTATGGCGGCGGCTTTGGCTTCGCCACGGAGGCCGACGCCAACTCATACACCATCGACACCCAATATTACTTGTGCACCGAGATCCACCTTGCCGCGGCCGACCCGGCCTTCGGCAAAACCGGCGTCGGTGGCACCGGCGCCAAGATGGGCGCAACGGGGGTTGGGTCCGGCATCGGGACCATCAAGAACCTCCGCACGCCGGACGACGGCCTCACCTGGCTGGCTGACCTCATCACGCTGCCCGCGATGAACCCGCAAGGGACGCAGACCGCGCCGCCCGCGTACAGCTGCGGGACCACCGGCAGCGGCGGCAGCACCGGCAGCGGTGGCAGCACCGGAACCGGTGGCAGCGCCGGCAAGGCCGGCAACTCGGGCAGCGGCGGCAGCACCGGAACCGGTGGCAGCGCCAGCAATGGTGGCAGCACAGGCAGCGCTGGAAAGAGCGGCAGCGGCGGCAGCACCGGGAAGGGCGGCAACTCTGGCAGCGGCGGCAGCCTCGGCTCCGGCGGCAGCACCGGTGGCGGCGGGTCGGCGGTGGCCGGAACGACGGGGACCAACGGGAGCGGCGGAAGTGGCGACACCACGGGCACGGGAGGTCTCAATGGCACGGGCGGCGCCAACCAGGGCTCTGGCGGCAGCCCAGTGGCCGGAACCGGCGGCACGCCGGGCGGCAGCACCGGTGGCGCAACCGGAACGGGTGAGACCGGCGGATCGCCGGGCGCCACCGACAGCCCCTCGGGCTGTGATTGCGTCGTTGGCGCGCGATCGCCGCGCAGCGGGACGTTTGCCTTCTTGTTGCTGGGCGCCTTCGGTCTGCTGGCACGGCAGCGCCGCCGAAACCGCGCCTAGCGCGCCGACCGCCTCGGGCGCGATGGGTCAACGCGGCGGCGGCGCACGAGGTTGCCAGCTGGCAGCCTTCGTTGCCGCCACCCCTAATTTATAAAGAAAGGAGGGTCTTGCCGCAAGAGCCGGGTGGTGCCGCAGTATCGCCAACCGAACCATGACGAAGCATGCAGTGGTGATCGCTGGAGGAGGTCCGACGGGGCTCATGTTGGCGGGCGAGCTCGCGCTGGCGCGGGTCGACGTCGCCATCGTCGAGCGGCGCGCCAGCCAGGACCTCGCCGGCTCGCGCGCAGGCGGCCTGCATTCACGCACGATCGAGGTGCTCGATCAGCGTGGGATCGCGGAGCGCTTCCTGTCGCAAGGGCAGGTCATGCAGGTCGCGGGCTTTGCGATGAACCCACTCGACATCAGCGATTTTCCGACGCGCCACAACTACGGGCTGGCGCTCTGGCAGGACCGCATCGAGCGCATCCTCGCCGCCTGGGTCGACGAGCTGGCGATTCCGATCTATCGCGAACGTGAGGTGACGGGCTTTGTCCAGGACGACACCGGCGTCGACGTCGAAATCTCCGATGGCCGTTCGTTGCGGGCGCAGTACCTCGTCGGATGCGACGGCGGTCGCAGCGTCGTCCGCAAGAAAGCCGGCATCGACTTCCCGGGGTGGGATCCGTCGGTCAGCTACTTGATCGCGGAGGCCAAGATGGCCGAAGAGCCGGCCTGGGGAATCCGCCTGGGTGACAAGGGGGTCAACGCCATCGGCAAGCTCGAGGAGGGGAAACGCGCGCGTGTGGTGTTGATCGAGCCCGACGTCAAGCAAGGCGACGCGCCGGCACTGGACGATCTTCGCGCGGCGCTCATCGCCGTCTACGGGACCGACTTCGGCGTTCACGACGTCACCTGGCTTTCGAGGTTCACCGATACGACCCGGCAGGCGGCGTCCTACCGGGAGGGCCGCGTGCTCCTGGCCGGCGACGCGGCGCATGTGCACGCTCCGGCCGGCGGACAGGGACTCAACATCGGTGTGCAGGACGCCGTGAACCTGGGATGGAAGCTGGCCCAGGTGGTCGACGGCACCTCGCCGGACAGCCTGCTCGACACCTACCAGGCCGAGCGGCACCCGATCGGTGCGCGCGTGCTCCAGACCACGATGGCGCAAACAGCGCTCAACCGCGGCGACGAACGCACCAAGGCCTTGCGCGAGACCGTGTCCGAGCTCTTGAAGATGGACGAGCCTCGCAAGCGGTACGCCGCGATGATGTCTGGTCTGGACATTCGCTACGACCTCGGCAACGGACACCCGCTGCTCGGGCGCCGCATGCCCGATCTCGACCTCGTCACCGAAGGCGGCCCGCGGCGGCTCTTCACCTTGCTGCACGAGGCCCGAGCGGTCCTGCTCAATCTCGGTCAGCCCCACGCCCTCGACGGCGCGTCGTCCCCCTGGGCAGATCGGGTTCGACGAATCGACGCGCAATATACGGGTGGGTGGGAGCTGCCGGTGCTGGGCGCGGTCGCTGCTCCCACCGCCGTGTTGATTCGGCCCGACGGACACGTCGCCTGGGTGTCAGAGGGTACGGCGGAGGGCCTCCGTGACGCCCTCACCACCTGGTTTGGAGCGGCCAGCCACGGCTGAGCCGGTCGCAGGCCCCTTGGAGAACCCGACCAGTGCGATCCGCGCGGGCCAGAGAGGCCCGTCGGCCGCGCTCAGTTGTCGTTGGGGAGGCCGACGCCGGGAAACGCCGTCACCGTCTGGGTGGCTCGCAGAGAAGGTGGGACGTTTTCACCGTCCCCGGGAATAATGAGGCGTGACCCGGAAGCTCCGCACCATCGTTCCGATCGGGTTCTTGCTCGCGACGTGGATCGGCTGTTCGAGCGGGAGCGACAAGCCGTCCGGGAAGGGCGCGGGGGGGCATGCCGGAACGACCGCGGACGGCGGTCCGGGCGGCGACGCGGGAGGGGCCGCGGCGGGGGCTGCCGGCACCGGCCTCCGCGCCGGTGACGCCTCG
>Ga0210389_10004225_pt1 | contig 11198 bp, 10 predicted proteins | sample IncBWH28OmetaG_FD_160127 | JGI IMG/M metagenome (GOLD analysis project Ga0210389, IMG submission 160127) | Forest soil microbial communities from Barre Woods Harvard Forest LTER site, Petersham, Massachusetts, United States - Inc-BW-H-28-O ... | reverse complement strand
CGCTTTCGCGATTGGGTGGGACCGCAGCCGCAGACCGAGGAGCCACGACGAGCTGAACCCAAAGCGCATCATCCCGGTCGGCCCAGGCTATGACTGGACCGAGCCTCACGGCCGCGACCGCTGAAGCGCGCCGTTCGCTACACTCGCGTTCGTCGTCGCGACTGGCGCTCGGGTGGAGCTAACCACCGGGGAGCGGCGATCAGAACGAGCCGCGCGCCTGGGCACCCTCACGGCACAGACCACTACTGCGAGGTCGCGAAAGCGAGGAGCCCACATGACGACGAGTCCCCTGACAGAGCAAGCGGCGCTGGTCATCCCCGAGCAGCTGAAGCCCTCGGACGGGCGCTTCGGCTGCGGCCCCTCGAAGGTGCGCCCGCAGGCGCTCGCGCACCTGGTGAGCGACGGCGCGGCGTTGATGGGCACCTCCCACCGCCAGAAGCCGGTGAAGGCGCTCGTGGGCGAGATCCGCGCTGGCCTCAGCGAGTTGTTCGTGGCGCCAGAGGGCTACGAGGTGGTGCTGGGCAACGGTGGCGCGACCGCCTTCTGGGACGCCGCGGCGTTCGGTCTGGTCAAGGAGCGCGCGGCGCACCTGAGCTTCGGCGAGTTCTCCCAGAAGTTCGCGACGGTGACCGACGGCGCGCCGTTCCTGGCCGACTCGTTGGTGGTCAAGGCCGAGCCGGGCGACGCTCCGGACCCGGACGCGCTCGGTCCGCTGGCGGCGCGGGGCGCGGACGTGCTCGCGTGGGCGCACAACGAGACCTCGACCGGGGTGATGGCGAGGATCGCGCGCCCGCCGGGCTCAGACGGGGCGCTGGTGGCGATCGACGCCACCTCGGGCGCCGGCGGACTGCCGGTCGAGCTGTCCAACGTCGACGCGTATTACTTCGCGCCGCAGAAGAGCTTCGCGGCCGACGGCGGACTGTGGGTGGCGCTGCTCAGCCCGGCGGCGCAGGAGCGGATCGTCTCGCTGGCCGGCTCCGGGCGCTGGATTCCGGAGTTCCTGTCGCTGAACACGGCACTGGAGAACTCGCTCAAGGACCAGACCTACAACACGCCGGCGGTGGCCACGCTGTTCTTGCTGGCAGACCAGATTCGCTGGATGCTCGACGGCGGCGGCCTGGAGTGGTGCGTGTCGCGTACCGGCGCATCCTCCTCCTACCTGTACGAGTGGGCCGAGCGCACCTCCTACACCACCCCGTTCGTGGCCGAGGAGGCGAAGCGCTCGCTGGTCGTCGGCACGATCGACTTCGACGACGGCCTCGACGCGGCGGCGGTCGCCAAGACGCTGCGCGCGAACGGCATCGTCGACGTCGAGCCCTACCGCAAGCTCGGGCGCAACCAGCTGCGCGTCGGCATGTTCCCGGCGATCGACAGCGCCGACGTGCAGGCGCTGTGCGCGTGCATCGAGTGGGTCGTCGAGAGGCTGGGCGCATGAGCGCGCAAGCGGCGGACGCCGCCACCCAGGCCACAGCCAACGGCGCCCGTCCGCGGGTGCTGGTCAAGGAGAAGATCGGCGACTCGGGCATCGAGCTGCTGCGCGAGCACTTCGACGTGGACCTCGGCATCGACTGGAGCGACGAGCAGCTGGCAGAGCGCATCGGCTCCTACGACGGCATCGTGATCCGCTCGGCCACGAAGATGACGGCCGATCTGATCGCCCGCGCCGAGCGCCTGAAGGCGATCGGGCGCGCGGGCGTGGGCGTCGACAACGTCGACGTGCCGGCCGCCACCCAGCGCGGCATCGTGGTTGCCAATGCGCCCGAGTCAAACGTCGTGACCGCGGCCGAGCACACGATGGCGCTGCTGCTGGCGCTGGCGCGCAACGTGCCGCAGGCCTACGCGTCGCTGATGGAAGGCAAATGGGACCGCTCGAAGTACTCCGGCGTCGAGCTGTACGAGAAGACGCTCGGCATCGTCGGCTTCGGACGCATCGGGCAGCTGGTCGCGCAGCGCGCGCGCGGCTTCAACATGCGCGTGCTCGCGTTCGACCCGTTCGTCAGCGCCGAGCGCTACCGCGAGCTGGGGGTCGAGAAGGCCGACGGCCCCGAGGACGTGTACGCGCAGGCCGACTTCATCACCATCCACCTGCCTAAGACGCCCGAGACCGAAGGCTTCATCGGCGCGGACGCGTTCGCGGCGATGCGCGACGGCGTGCGACTGTTGAACGTCGCGCGTGGGGGGCTGATCGACGAGGACGCCCTGAAGGACGCGCTGGACGCCGGCAAGGTCGCGGGCGTGGCGCTCGACGTGTTCAAGAGTGAGCCGATGACCGAGCACCCGCTGTTCGGTTACGCCAGCGTGATCGCGACCCCACATCTGGGTGCCTCGACCGCCGAGGCAACCGACCGCGCCGGCTACCAGAGCGCTGAGCAGGTGGTGGCGGCGCTGACCGGCGGCGTGGTCTCCACGGCGGTCAACATCCCCGCGGTTGGCGCCGAGGACATGGAGATGCTCGGGCCGCTGTTGCCGCTCGCCACGCAGCTCGGCAAGCTCGCGATGGAGCTCGCCGAGGGCAGCTCGGTCGAGCGCATCGAGGCGGCTTTCATGGGCCGCATCGCGGACTTCGACACGCGCCTGCTCGGGCTCGCCGTGATCGTCGGCGCGCTGCAGGGACGCACCGAGGAGGATGTCAACCTCGTAAACGCGCCCACCATGGCCCAGCAACGCGGCATCGTGTTCGAGGAGAAGGCCGTCTCCGAGGCGCAGGACTTCAACGAGCTGATCCGCGTGACCGTCGTCGCCGGCTCCCAGCGGGTGGCCGTCGCTGGCACCGGCATCGGCCCCAACGGCGTGCCCCATCTGGTCGAGGTGCAGGGGCGGCGCCTGACGATCGAGCTCGAGCGCTACGTGACCGTCTTCCGCTACGAGGATCTGCCCGGCATGATCGGCCGCGTCGGCACGATCTTCGGCTCCCACGGCATCAACATCTCCTCCGCGGCGGTCGGCCACACGCCGGACGGCAACGCCGACGGCGAGGATCGCCGGCTCGCGGCGATGGTCGTCACCACCGATGCCGCCGTGCCGAGCGAGGTCGTCCAGGAGATCGTCGCCGTCGAGGGCTTCGTGAACGGCTGGTCAGTCGACCTCGGCTGAGGCGATCGATGGCCTTCGCGATGCGGCGTCCTCGATCGCTCGCGTGCTCGCGCACGCCACGCTCACTGCGTCCTTGCCTCGCTCGACCCTCGATCGCCTCAGAGGCACTTGAAGTCGATCGGCTAGTCTCCTTGCTGGTTGGCCAGCAAGGGATAGGGGCGTGCGTATGAAGGCAGTCGTCATCACGAAGCACGGCGGTCCCGGGGTGCTCCAGGTCCAGGAGCAGCCGGACCCGACGCCCGGGCCGGGCCAGGTGCGCATCGAGGTGGCGGCGGCGGGGATCAACTTCGCGGACGTGATGGCGCGCATGGGCCTCTACCCGGACGCACCCAAGACACCGTGCGTGGTCGGCTACGAGGTCGCCGGGACGATCACGCAGGTGGGGGAGGGGGTCGAGGGGCTGGCGCCGGGCCAGCGCGTCCTCGCCGGGACGATGTTCGGCGGCTACGCCTCGCAGGTCGTTGCCGCGGCGGGCGACGTCGTGGCGCTGCCCGAGCGCCTGAGCTTCGAGCAGGGCGCGGCGATCCCCGTCAACTACGGCACCGCGTGGGCGGGGCTGATCGGCTACGGCAACCTGCAGCCGGGCGAGCGGGTGCTGATCCACTCGGTCGGCGGCGGCGTCGGCATCGCCGCGACGCAGATCGCCAAGCGCACCGGGGTCGAGGTCTACGGCACCGCCTCGCCGGGCAAGCACGCCCGCTGCCTGGAGCTGGGGGTCGATCACGTGATCGACTACACCAAGCCCGGCTGGGAGCGCGGCCTGCCGAAGTTCGACGTGATCATGGACGCGATCGGCGGCGCGAGCTTCCGCCGCGGCTACAACCTGCTGCGCCCGGGCGGGCGGCTGGTCGCGTTCGGCGCCTCGGCAGTCGTCTCCGGCGAGCGCAAAAACGTCGTCACGGCGCTGCGCGCGGTTGTGCGCATGCCGCGCTTCAACCTGATCAAGCAGATGTCCGAATCGAAGGCGGTGATCGGGCTGAACATGCTGAGCCTGTGGAAGGACCGCGGCACGCTCGAGCCGTGGATCGGGCCGCTGCAGCAGATGCTCGACGACGGCACCGTCGAGCCGGTGGTGGCGCAGGCGTTCGGCTTCTCCGAGGCGGGCGCGGCGCAGACGATGATCGTCGAGCGTCGCAACGTCGGCAAGGTTGTCCTGACACCCTGACTCGACCCTCGACCGCCTCAGTAATGGTGCTGGAGCTGTCGCGGATCGGGTGCTACCCTGCCTGAAGATGTCGTTTCAGTTCTCGCTTCTGCAGCTTCTTCTCCTCCCCCTCCGGGGGGAATAGTGCGTGGCGGCCGCCTTGCCGCATACCCAACCGAGAGGAACGTAAAGCACCCCTTCGGGGCACGAGCGAGATAGAGAAGGAGCACGAACGGCATGAGTGACAACGACGTACGCAATGACGCCAACCGCGTCAGGATCTTCGACACGACGCTGCGCGACGGTGAGCAGTCGCCGGGAATCTCCCTGAACAAGCAGGAAAAGCTGGAGATCGCCCACCAGCTGGCGCGTCTGGGAGTCGACATCATCGAGGCGGGCTTCCCGATTACCTCGCCGGGCGACTTCGAGTCGGTGCAGGCGATCGCGCGTGAGGTCGAAGGCCCGGTTATCTGCGGGCTGGCGCGAACGAGTAAGCAGGACATCGAGGCTGCGTGGCAGGCGGTGAAGGACTCCGAGCGCCCGCGCATCCACATGTTCCTGGCCACCAGCGACATTCACATCGAACGCAAGCTGCAGACCACCCGCGAGGACGTCAAGGGGCAGGTGCGCGCGGCGGTGGCGCAGGCGCGCGAATACACCGACGACGTCGAGTTCTCACCTGAGGATGGCTCGCGCTCCGATGTGGAGTACATGGCCGAAGTCATCCAGATCGCGCTGGATGAGGGCGCGACCACGATCAACGTCCCCGACACCGTCGGCTACACAATGCCGAACGAGTACGCGGCGATGTTCACCGAGCTCTACCGGCTGGTGCCTGGGTTGCGCGACGTGGTCGTGTCCGTGCACTGCCACGACGACCTGGGGCTGGCTGTGGCCAACTCGCTGGCCGGCCTGGAAGCCGGCTGTCGTCAGGTGGAGTGCGCGATCAACGGCATCGGCGAGCGTGCCGGGAACGCGTCGCTGGAGGAGATCGTGATGCTGCTGCACACCCGCGAGCCCAGTCTGGGGCTGTGGACGGGCATCGAGACGACGGAGATCGCGCGCACCAGTCGTCTGGTCTCGCTCCTGACCGGCTACCAGGTGCAGCCGAACAAGGCGATCGTCGGGCGCAACGCATTCGCGCACGAGGCGGGCATCCACCAGGACGGCGTGCTGAAGGAGCGCACCACCTACGAGATCATGGACGCGACCACCGTGGGCGTGCGCAGCAACTCGATCGTGCTGGGTAAGCACTCGGGACGCCACGCGCTGAGCAAAGCGTTGGAGGAGATGGGCTTCGAGCTCGACGGGCAGGCGCTGAACACGGCGTTCAAGCGCTTCAAGGAGCTCGCCGACCGCAAGAAGCAGGTGACGGCCATGGACCTGGAGGCGCTGGTAACCGACGAGTTGCGCGAGGAGATCCCGGGCTACGCCCTGGAGTCCTTCGACGTGGAGGCCTCCTCGCAGCGCCCGCCGCATGCGCGTGTGAGCGTGAGCCTGCCCGACGGCTCGACGGCGAGCGGCACGTTCACCGGCGACGGTCCGATCGATGCGGTCTTCCAGGCGATCAACGTGGCCACGGGGATCGCGCCGATCCTCAGCGACTTCACGATCGGGGCCGTGACCGAGGGCCAGGACGCGCTCGGCGAGGTCTCGGTGGTGCTCGAGGTCGACGGCTTCACCGGGGCCGGCCAGGGCATCTCGACGGACATCATCGACGCGGCCGCGCGCGCTTATGTGCGGGCGCTGTCGGTGGCCGTGGCGCGCTCCCAGGCCGATCAGGCGATCGGGCTGCCGGAGACCGCCGCCTGAGCGGGGCGGCGAGGGCGAGGATCAGGCGTGCAGGGCTCGGGCGACGCGCACTGTGAGGAGCACCAGGAATGCGAGGCCCAGTAGGCGGCGAAGCCAGTTGGCGCCTCGCGTCAGCTCCTCATAGGCCCAGATGGTCATGGCCAGGTAGGAGACCGAGGTGGCGTACGCGTGCGCCCAGCCGCTGAGTCGTCCGGCGGTGGCGCCGGCGAGCAGCGCGAGGATCAGCGGCGCGTTCGGGAACTGGACGATCGGGAAGCGGCGCGGGAAACTCCACCGGCTCAGACGCTTGAGCATGTCTGTGATAGCGTACACGTGTATGGCACCTCTTGACGGCGACCCGCTCGGCCCGGCGGTGATCGGCGCGCGCGTGAAGGCGTTGCGCGAGGCTTCGGACCTGTCGCTGCGCGATCTGGCGGAGCGCAGCGGCGTGAGCGCGCCGATGCTCTCGCAGGTCGAGCGCGGCGAGACCAGCCCGACGCTGACGGTCGCGGCGCGCATCGCCACCGGCCTTGATCTGCGCCTGTCACAGCTGCTGCGCCTGGATGAGACCGGCGCGGTCACGGTCGTGCGCGCCGGCCAGCGCCAGCGCGGCGGCAACAAGCGGCGCGGTCACAGCTTCGAGGTGCTGACCTCCGGCCAGCCGGGCCAGCGTGCGGAGCTCTCGCGCCACACGCTCGCGCCGGGCGGCGCCACCGGCGCGGTCGACGACCCGCCGATGCACGAGCCGGGCAGCCGCGAGAGCGCGCTGGTCGAGCGCGGCTCGGTGGTGCTCGTGTGCGACGGGCAGCGCCACGAGCTGAGCGAGGGCGACTGCGTGACCTTCGACGCCGACCTGCCACACCACTTCGAGAACCCCACAGAGCACGAGGCCGCGTTCCTGGCGGTCGTCGCGGCCGGACTAAGGAGGAGCTAGATGCCCACGACGCTGTTCGAGAAGATCTGGGAGGCCCACGAGGTGGCCGACGGCCTCATCTACATCGACCTGCACCTCGTGCACGAGGTCACGAGCCCCCAGGCCTTCGACGGGCTGCGCCTGGCCGGGCGGACGGTCCGCCGCCCCGATCGCACGCTCGCGACCGCCGACCACAACACGCCCACCGACGGCACGCCGGTGGCGGCGCGCATCAAGGACGAGCTGTCCCGCGTGCAGGTCGAAACGCTCGAGCGCAACTGCGCCGAGTTCGGCGTCCCCGTGTACTCGCTCGGCTCCGACCGCCAGGGAATCGTGCACGTGATCGGCCCGGAGCTGGGCGTCACCCAGCCGGGCACGACGATCGTGTGCGGCGACTCGCACACCTCCACCCACGGCGCGTTCGGGGCGCTGGCATTCGGCATCGGCACCTCCGAGGTCGAGCATGTGCTGGCGACCCAGTGCATGGTGCAGTCAAAGCCGCGCTCGATGCGCGTGCTGTACGAGGGAGAGCTGGGCTTCGGGGTGACGGCCAAGGATCTGATCCTGGCGACGCTCGGGCAGCTGGGCGTGGGCGGGATGACGGGGCACGCGGTCGAGTACGCCGGCGCGGCGATCGAGGGGCTGTCGATGGAGGGACGCATGACGGTCTGCAACATGACCATCGAGGGCGGGGGACGGGCCGGCATGATCGCGCCTGACGAGACCACCTTCGCGTGGTTTCGCGACCCCGAGCAGGCGGGTCGCCCGCGCGCGGGCGCGCCGCGCGGCGCCGATCTGGACGCCGCGATTGACCGCTGGCGCGAGCTGCGCACCGACGAGGGCGCCGCGTTCGACACCGAGGTCCACGTGGTGGCCGCCGCCGTATCTCCGCAGGTCACGTGGGGCACCAACCCCGGCATGGTGCGCCCGGTCACCGGCCAAGTGCCCGCACCCGAGGAGTTCGACAGTCCGGCCGACCGCGAGGCGACCGAACGCGCGCTCCACTACATGGACCTGCAACCGGGCACGCCGATCGAGCAGATCTCTATAGATCGAGTGTTCATAGGCTCGTGCACCAACTCGCGCATCGGCGATCTGCGCGCCGCCGCCGAGGTGGTCGCCGGGAAGAAGGTCTCACCGTCGGTCAACGCGATGGTCGTCCCCGGCTCCCAGCAGGTCAAGGCGCAGGCCGAGGCCGAGGGGCTGGATCGCATCTTCCGCGAGGCCGGCTTCGACTGGCGGGTGGCCGGGTGCTCGATGTGCCTGGGCATGAACCCGGACACGCTCGCACCCGGCGAGCGCTGCGCGTCGACCTCCAACCGCAACTTCGAGGGCCGCCAGGGCCGCGGCGGACGCACCCACCTGGTCTCGCCGCAGATGGCCGCGGCGGCGGCGATCGAGGGACGCTTCGTGGATATCCGGGAGTGGTCGTGAGCGCGCCCTCGCCGGGCGCCGCCTCGGGCGCGCCCTCGCCGGGCGCGGCCTGGCAGCAGCCCGAGCTGGTCGCCAGCTACGCCGAGCGCCGGCGCATCCTGGTACCGCTGCTGGACGTGCAGGAGGACGTGCTCGCGCGGCTTCTCGCCCGCAACGGCCGTCCGGTCGAGCGCTTCCTCGACCTGGGCGCGGGCGCAGGCGGGGTGAGCGAGCTGGTGCTCGCCACCCAACTGGGCTCGCAGGGCGTGCTGCTGGACTTCTCAGAGCCGATGCTCGAGCGCGCGGCCGCGCATCTGGCCGCCTACGACGGGCGCTGGCAGGCCGTTCGGGGAGACCTCAACGATCCGTCGTGGCCGGATGCGCTGCCGGGCGGGCGCTATGACGCGGTGGTCTCGGGGCTCGCCATCCACCACATCCCGGCGGAGCGCAAGCGCGCGCTGTTCGCCGAGGCGTTCGAGCTGCTGGAGCCGGGTGGGCTGTTCGTGAACATGGACTACGTCTCGATCGAAGGGCCGCTGGAGGGGCTGTTCGACGAGGAGATGCGCGCCAAAGCGGTGGATCACGAGCACGCGACCGGCGGCACCCGGTCAGCTGACGAGGTGGACGTGGAGGATGACGACGACCGCCCGGACGGCATCGAGGATCAGCTGCGCTGGCTGCGCGAGGCGGGCTTCGAGCAGGTGGAAGTGCACTTCAAGTGGGCCGAGGCCGCCGTGTACGGCGGCGCCAGGCCGAAAGGAGACGTGTGATGGAGCCGATCGAGACGATCAGCGGGCCGGTCAGCCACCTCGACCGGGCGGACGTGGACACCGACCAGATCATGCCCAAGCAGTTCCTCAAGCGCGTCGAGCGCTCGGGCTTCGGGGAGTTCTTGTTCTACGACTGGGCGAAGGAGCCCGACTGGGACCTGCCACCCAACCCGATCCTGGTGGCGGGCGAGAACTTCGGTTGCGGCTCATCGCGCGAGCACGCGCCGTGGGGGCTCCAGGACTACGGCTTCCAGGCGATCGTGGCGCCTTCCTTCGCGGACATCTTCTACTCCAACTGCACCAAGATCGGGCTGCTGCCGATCGTGCTGTCCGACGAGGACTGCAAAGCGCTCGCGCACGCCGGTCACGGCCAGATCGACCTGCGCGAGCAGGAGGTCCGCTTCGCCGGGCGCCAGGTGGCATTCGAGATCGACCACGAGATTCGCCACCGTTTGCTCGGCGGGCTCGACGACATCGCGCTGACGCTCCAGCAGGGCGCGGCGATCGACGCGTACGAGTCAGGGCGCGAGCAGCGCGCGCCGGCGATCCCGACGACCACGGCGCTGTGAGCGCCGGGCGCCTGAGCACACAGGAGGGCGAGCGCCTGGCCCACGAGTGGCTGGACGCGTGGAACGCGCACGACCTCGAGACGATCATGGGCCTGTACGCGCCGGGCGTGGTCTTCCAGACCCCGACGATCATCGACACGCTCGGCATTCCCGACGGCTGCGTGCAGGGCGTCGAGGCGCTGCGCGAGCACTTCGCGCGCGGCCTGGAGCGCCTGCCGGACCTGCGCTTCGACCTGGAGCAGGTGTACGTGGGCGTGCGCTCGCTGGCGATCACCTACCGCTGGGCGGACGGGACGCCGGTGGCGGAGCTGCACGAGTACGACGACGAGGGCCTGATCGAGCGCGTGCAGGCGCTGTACGTGGGGCTGTCGTGGTGAGCGGACTCGGCGCCGGCTCCCGTTCTGCCGGTCACGTGGCGGCCCGCCCGGACGCCCGCGCCTGGTAGCGTCGCGCGCCATGTCCCATCACATCGTGACCCTGCCGGGCGACGGGATCGGCCCGGAGATCATGGCGCCGACGCTCGAGCTGCTGGGCAAGCTGGGCGACTTCGAGTTCGAGGAGCACGCGTTCGGGGGCGCGTCGATCGACGCGCACGGCACGGCGCTGACGGACGAGACGCTCGAGGCGTGCGGGCGCGCGGACGCGGTGCTGCTGGCGGCGGTGGGCGGCCCGAAGTGGGACACGACCGACCCGAGCAAACCGCGCCCGGAGCAGGGCCTCTTGGGCCTGCGCAAGGGCCTCGGGCTGTACGCGAACCTGCGCCCGGTCAAGCCGCTGCCGGCGCTGTATGACGCCTCGCCGCTGCGGCGCGAGCGGATCGAGGGCACGGATCTGCTGGTGGTGCGCGAGCTGACCGGGGGGATCTACTTCGGCGCGAAGACGCGCACTGACACGACGGCGTCGGATCTGTGCGAATACTCGAGCGAGGAGATCGAGCGGATCGCGCGCAGCGCGTTCGAGGCGGCGGAGCGCCGCTCGGATGACCCGAAGGTGACGAGCGTGGACAAGGCGAACGTGCTCGAGACCTCGAGGCTGTGGCGGGCGGTGGTGAGTGAGCTGCACGAGCGGGAGTTCCCGCACGTCAAGTTGGAGCACGTGCTGGTGGACAACGCGGCGATGCAGCTGGTGTCCGAGCCGACGCGCTTTGACGTGATCGTGACCGAGAACATGTTCGGAGACATCCTCTCCGACGAGGCGGCGATGCTGACCGGCTCGATCGGGATGCTGCCGAGCGCGTCGCTGGGCGCCACGGACTCGGATGAGCCGACCCCGGGCCTGTTCGAGCCGGTGCACGGCTCGGCCCCGGACATCGCCGGGCGGGGTGTGGCCAATCCGCTTGCGATGTTCCTGTCGGCGGCGCTGATGCTCAGGCACGGGCTGGGCTTGGCAAGCGAGGCGGCGGCGGTAGAATCGAGCGTTGAAGGCGCACTCGCCGGGGGCCTGCGCACGCCTGACCTGGGCGGCTCAGCGGGCACGGAGGAGGCGACCAGGACAGTGCTCGAAAA
>Ga0210389_10004224_pt1 | contig 11199 bp, 10 predicted proteins | sample IncBWH28OmetaG_FD_160127 | JGI IMG/M metagenome (GOLD analysis project Ga0210389, IMG submission 160127) | Forest soil microbial communities from Barre Woods Harvard Forest LTER site, Petersham, Massachusetts, United States - Inc-BW-H-28-O ... | reverse complement strand
CGCGGTTGCGGATGCGGCCCACGGCGTCCGCGGTTACGCACCCGACGCCGAACTGCACATTTGCAGGCTTCCTGCCGACGCGCGTTGCAGCGATCTCGTGGCGGCGCTCGACTATTGCCTCGAGACCGGTATCGATATCGCTTGCCTGGGATTTGGCTGCGAGCGCGGCTCGGCCATCGTCGAGCAGCGCATCGCGGTGGCGAAGCAGCAAGGCGTCGGAATCATCGCCGCGGCCGGCAACTCCGCCGGAGCGGTGCTGTTTCCCGCCTGCTCTGCGCATGTCATGGCGATCGGGGCGATCGGACAGGCTGGAAACTATCCGGAAGACAGCCCGCAGGCGCTGCTGGCGGCAGCATCGGTCGCCGTCGCGGGCGGGCTGTTTGTGCCGCCGTTCTCCAGCCGCGGGCCCGAACTCGACCTCTGCGCGCCTGGCGCCGCGATCGTTGCATGCCAATCCCCGGACGGCTACGCGGTTTGCGACGGCACCTCGCTGGCCACGGCCCATGTGGCGGCGCTCGCCGCACTGATCCTCGCGCACCACGGCGACTTCAGAACCGGCTTCGCGCGCCGGGATCCACAGCGCGTCGAGCGGCTGTTCCAGATTCTCAAGGACACGGCGCGGCCGATCGGCCATCCCTGGCAGGTGGGCGCCGGACTGCCCGACGCCACCCGCGCGCTCGGCATCCAATCTTCATCGTGGCCGCTCGCGGCGTCGGTCGAAGAGAGCCTGGCGGAGATGGGCCATGCCATCCGGCAGATCGACCGGGTTTACGCGGGCGCCGGCGAGCCGATGCTTTTCGAACCGCCACGTGGACCGGCCAATGTTACGCATTTGCCATTGAACCCGAATCCATGGGCGTCGCTGGCCGGGCGCGGCGCGGAGGCGGGCGTGCACGATCTCAAGGCGGCGATGGCGATGGCCGGCCTCTCCGACCGCCGCTGACAACGCTTGCGCGACGAGCCGCGCCTCAGGCGGCGAGGCCCGCGGCATCGGCGTGCAGCACCTCGGCGAATTGCGGGTAGGTTTCCGCAAGTTCGTCGAGCACGCGACCGCGCAGCAAGGCCAGCGTCTCCTTGTCGGGCCTGGGCGTTGCGCCGACGGAAGGCGCGGCGGCAAAGGCGAACCCGGTTGATGCGTTGATTTCCTCAACGGTATGGCCGGGATGCACGCTTTCGAGCCGGAACCGGCCTTTGGCCTTCTCGAAGGCGAACAATGCCGCGCCGGTCAGCAGCGCGTAGGGGCCGCCGACGCGGTAGATGCCGGCGGGGCTGGTGCCCGGTGCGGAGATGAAGTCGACCTTTTCGACCAGCACGCGCGGCGAGTGCTCCTCGCGAAACAGGATCACGCGCGGCACGACGTAATAGAGAAACGCCGAACCGAACGAGCCGGGCCAGCGCACGTCCGAATTCGGATAGTCGCCGGAGCCGACCAGATTGATGTTGCCGGCGCCGTCGATCTGGCCGCCGCCGAGGAAGAAGGCATCGATGCGCCCCTGCGCCGCGCAGTCGAACAGCTCGCCCGCGCCTTGGGTGAAAAAATTATGCTCGGCCGAGCCGAGAATGGAAATCCGGACCGCTTCGCCGCCGCGGCGCTCCGCCAGCGCCCGCAGCAACATCGCGCCCGCCGCCGGAATCGGCGACGATGCGCCGACCGCGACATGGCGCACGCCTTCCAGCAGCCGCGCGATGGTGAAGATCAGGGTTTCGCGCGCGGTCGCTTCGCTCACGACACCGCGCTCTGGCGGAAGGAATCCATGTAGCCATTGAATCCCTCCGGCGTGCAGGCAGCCATCGCGTAGCGCGAAATCTCGGCTGTGTCCCGCTCGTACTCGCCCCACAGCGCGTTCGGCCAGGCGCCGTTCTTCAGCTCGGCGATCGCGCTGACATAGAGCGACGGCAACACGCCGGCCGAGGTTGCCTCGTCGCTCAGCAGCGACTTTTCGACAATGCGCTCGACGGTGACCAGCGTCATGGCCGAGGCATAGGCGAGTAGCTGCAACTCACCGCGGCGCCCGACCCGCACATTGCCGAAACGATCCGCTTCCGGGGCATGGAACAGGCAGACGTCCGGGCGTATCGCCGGGATCGCCACGATTGGATCGTCCTTTTCGTAAGGGTTCTCGATCACGGTCCAGTCGGGGCGGGTGCGCAGGATGTCGCTGCCGATCAGGCCGCGCATCGGAATAAAGGGCACGCCCTTCTGTGCCGCCACCAGGCCCGTGAGCATCGCTGGACAGGTCGCATCCATGATTCTTATCGTCTGCGACTTGATCGCGCGGATGAACGATGGCGCGCCGCCGGCTTCGCCCAGGCTGACCGCGCTGGTCTCGATGGTTGAAACCGCACCCGCGCCGACCAGCATGTCGACCTGCAGGCCGCCGACGGGCGCGCAGATCAGATGCAGGCCTTTCACGCCATTTTCGATGATGAATTTGGTGAGGCCGACCGAAGCGCCGGAGCCATCCGGCGGCACCGCCAGCTTGGCGCCCGACTTTATTTTCGCGGCGAGTTCCGCCGGGGACACGAAGGCGGTCATGCGCAGTTCTCCGATGTTTGCGGAGTGTTGCACTGTCGCGGAGCATCGGCAATGCTCGGGCGGCGTTGCGGGGCGTCGATTTTGCAATGCAGCAGGCGGACGCCCCGCCTGCGGATCGAGTTCGGTTTCTCGGAGGACCAAATGGCTTTTGAAGACCGCTATGGTTTGCCGATGTCGACTTCGAGCGAGGCGGCCGCGCAGGCTTACCGGCACGGCATCGACCTGATGCTGTCGGCCTGGCCCGGCGCCGCGCAAGCCATGGATCTCGCGATCGAGACGGACGGCGAATTTGCGCTCGCCTATGCGGCGCGCTCGCGCAACCATCTGATCTACGCCGAAATGGAGCAGGCCCGGGACAAGGCGGCGACGGCGCGCAAGCTCGTCGCGCAAAACGGCACCGCGCGCGAGAAGAGCCATGTCGAAATATTGGCGCTCACGACCGAGGGCCAGCCCGTCAAGGCGCTGAACATGACGCTGGCGCATCTCGAGCAATGGCCGCGCGACGCCGTGATCCTGTCGCTGCCGCTCGGCGCCTTCGGGCTGTTCGCGTTTTCCGGGATGGCCGATCATGATCAGGCGCGCGTCGATCTGTGCGAGCGCTACGCGCAGCATTACGGCAACGACTGGTGGTTCGGGACGTCTCACGGCTGGGCGCACACCGAAAACGGCAACGTGCAAGCGGGCCGCTCGATGTCCCAGCGCGCCTTCGATCAGAGACGGGAGAACGGCCACGCCGTCCACGGCCTGGCGCACGCGATGTTCGAGGACGGCTCGACGGCGGACGCCGAAGAGCTGATCGCGGGCTGGCTGCCGCACTATGACCGCTCCGCTTTGTTGTACGGTCATGTCGCCTGGCATCAGGCGCTATTGGCGCTGGACCACGGCGACACCGACAGAGCCAGCGCCATCTATGCCGACTTCATCCAACCGAAAATAAATCCGGCGCCGCCGATCAATGTCATGACCGACGGCGTTTCGCTGCTGTGGCGGCTGCAGGCGTCCGGCCACGCGGTGACTGGCGATAGCTGGCGCGAATTGGCCGCCCAGGCCGAGCGCTGGTTTCCGAAGGCTGGCAATTCATTCGTCGATGTGCATATGGGCCTGCTGGCGGCCATGGCCGGAGATGTTGGCGCGCTGGAGCAGCGCATCGCCGATCTCGAGGCGCGGCGCGACCAGGGCAAGCTTCCGGCCGGCCCGGTGGTGCCGGATATCTGCCGCGCCGCGCGCGCCTTTGCCGAAGAGAATTACCGGACATGCGCCGAGATACTGCAGCCGGCTGCCGCCGAGGTGGTGCGGATTGGCGGCAGCCACGCGCAACGCGAGATGATCGAAGACATGCTTCTGATCGCGCTGATGAAGAGCGGCGAGGCCGCGCAAGCCCGCGACCTGCTCGATCGCCGCCTGCATCGCCGCCCCTCGTTGCGCGATTCACGCTGGCGCGCGGCGGTGGCCGAGCCTGCCCGCCAACGCCAATGACGCCAAAGCTCAGCCGGCGCGAGGCGCTGTTGCGGACGGCGGCCATCGCGGCCGCGGGCGCGATGCCGGGCGCGCGCTTCGCCCGCGCTGACGTTGCGCCCCGCACGCTGTCCCGTAGCGGCGAGATCGACGCGATCTTGCAGGCGGCCGTCGATACCGCCGAAGTGCCGGGTGTCGTGGCCATGGTCGCCAGCGAACGGTCGGTGATTTACCAGGGCGCGTTCGGCATCCGCGGTCTCGACGCGGCGGCGAGAATGTCTGAAGACACCGTCTTTCGCATCGCCTCGATGGTCAAGCTTCTGACCTCGGTTGCCGCCATGCAGCTGGTCGAACGCGGCAAGCTCAAGCTGGACGAGCCCGCGGCAAACATCGATCCGGCGCTCGGCTCGCCCCAGGTTCTCACCGGCTTCGATGCCAAGGGCGTCCCGCAACTGCGCCCGGCGCGAGGGCGCATCACGCTGCGCAATCTGCTGACGCACACCTCCGGGTTCAGCTACCGGCTTTGGGACGCCAATGTCGTTCGCTATCTCGATGTTGCGCGCAACAAGCCGGCGCTGCCGCGGACGCCGCTGATGTTCGATCCGCAAACGAAGTGGGCCTATGGCGGCAGTCTCGACCGGGTCGGCCGGTTGATCGAAATCGTCAGCGGCAAGACGCTCGATCGTTATTTCCGCGACCACATAGCTGATGCGCTCGGCATGAAGGACACCGGCTTCGCTATCACGGAGCAACAGCGTGGTCGCGAGGCCAGGCTGCATGTCCGCCAGGCGGATGGAACGCTGGTGGCGCGACCGATCGAGAAGCCGAACGTGCCCAAGGTGTTCTCGGGCGGCGGCGGCATCTACTCGACCGCGCGGGATTATTTGATGCTGCTTCAGGCGCTGCTGAACGGCGGGAGCCTCGCCGGAAAAGGCATCCTGCGGCCGGAGACGGTCGCGGCGATGTCGGCCAACCAGATCGGCGACCTCGAAGCGGGGATTCTCAAGACCACCAATCCGGCGCTGTCGAACGACGTCGATTTTTTCCCCGGCCTCCGGCTGCGCTGGGGCTTGGGGCACATGATCAACCTCGATCCCGTACAGGACGGCAGAAGAGCGGGCAGCCTGACATGGGCCGGGCTCTACAATACCTATTACTGGATCGACCCGGCCTCGCGCATCGCGGCCGTGATCATGATGCAGATCCTGCCGTTTGCCGACACGCGCGCGCTCGATCTCTATCGCCGGTTCGAGCGCAGCATTTACCGCGGCTTGCAGCCGGCGTGAACGGCGGCCGCGCTTGCCGTGGGAGCAGGGAGCTAAGCCGCCGCGGCGGCAGGCCCCAACTCCTCGCCCGTGATGGCGCGGTCGATGGCGTCGATCAGCACCTGGGTCTCGATGAATTTCAGCCGCGCCCGCTCGGCCTTGTCGCGGTCGAACGGCGCGGCCAGCGTCTTGGCGAAGGCGTCGCGGTCCTCGGCCATGCGCTCGCGCGCCTTTTTCAGCGTCTCAAGTCGCTCGCTCATCGGGTTTTGCTTTCTGTTTGGCGCACCCGGCAGAATGAAACCGGGAACCCGTATCTTATGGCAGTAGCGTTAAGATCAACCTTCCGTCATCAGTCTTTCGACCAGCTTTTCCGCGAACGCTTCGCTCGCCGGCGTGCCCGCAATAGCTGCGTTCGTGCTAAAAGCTGACATGCAGCAGCCGGACAGCGAAACCTCATCGCCTGGCGTGACGAGCGCGCCGACCTCGACGCTGACGCCCGATTCCGGGCCGGGCGTGGCCTACGGCAAAGCCTTCGTGAACAGCCTGAGGGAACACGGTGTGAGCGGAGCCGGTATCCTGCGCCCCCTCATCGACGACTTGAATGCGCGCGCCGCGATGTCGCCTTTCGACAAGGCAACGGCCGCCCGAGTCGCCTGCAACGCGCAAGGCACACCCGATTGGGGCGCGGGGCCGGTGGTGACCATGCCGAACGGCGATCTCATCGTCACGCCGAAAATGGTCGCCCGGGAGGGGCCGGTGCTGATCGTCAAGCCGGACGGCGCCGTCCTGCGCGGCACCGCCGGCGTCGATATGCTCGACGAGACGACGTACGTCATCTCGAACGTGATCGAAGGGAAATGGCCCGCCAGGGCAATTCGGATCGGTCCATCGGGATGAAAATGCCGGCGCAAACCGGGCGCTGTCGGCGAATTGGGCCGGAACGTGGCGCACCCGACACGATTCGAACGTGTGACCTTTGCCTTCGGAGGGCAACGGTGGGGATGTTACCGGTGCTTACCCGAAATTCCTTGGAATTGCTTGCAGCAAGTATTAGGCTAAAATAAGCCCGATTTGAGGGCACGGGTCATTTCCCGAAATTACCCCGGTTTTCCCGCTCCTGCTTACCCGGTGCTTACCCCATGCCAAAGCTAACCAAAAGGGTCGTGGACGCGGCTGGCGTGGCCAAGGCCGAGCTATTTCTCTGGGATGACGACCTGCCGGGATTTGGGTTACGGGTCAAGGCCAGCGGTGCCAAGTCCTTTCTAGTGCAGTATCGCAATGCCAACGGGCGCAGCCGCCGGCTTACCTTGGGACGGTACGGCGTCCTTACGGTGGAGGAAGGCCGCAAAGAAGCCAAGCTGGCACTAGCAGAGGTCGTGAGAGGCGCCGATCCGGCGGAGAGCAGGAAGCTCGCCCGTGGGGCCATGACCCTTGAGGAGCTTTGCCTGGAATATCTGGTCAAGGCAGAGGCGGGGTTGATCCTCACCCGCCGCGGAGAGCCCAAAAGCGCGAGCACACTTTATACGGACACCGGCCGGATCAACCGGCACATCGTTCCCTTAATCGGCAAGCGGACTGTCAAGGATTTTACGGCCGTCGATGCCGGCAAATTCCAGCGGGACGTAATTGCCGGAAAATCCGCCGCTGACGTCAAGACGAAGCTGAGAGGACGGGCAATTGTCACCGGTGGAAAGGGCACCGCTGCTCGGACGATGGGGCTGCTTGGCGGGATATTCAGCTACGCGGTTAGCGAGGGCTATCGGCCGGACAATCCCTGCAACGGTATCGTGCGTCCGAAGGACGGAACCCACGAATGGCGCATGGATGACGCGGGCTATCGCCATCTCGGCAAATGCCTCACTGCAGCGGAGGCCTCCGGACATCATTGGCAGCGTGTGTTGGCAAGTAGGGCCGCCACGTTAACGGGCTGCCGGCTGGACGAGATCGAGGGGCTGCTCAAAACAGAAGTGGACGGTGCCGGTATGGCGCTCCGCCTAGGTGACACGAAGACGGGCAAGAGCATTCGTCCGGTTGGATCCGCGGTAATAACCGTGGTGAAAGCGGCTTCAGCGAAATCCAAATCCAAATACGTTTTCCCCGCAATAACCACTAACGCCAAACACCACACTGGCCTGACCCGATGGCTTCAGAAGATAGCGGCCAAAGACGTGCCAGGGATCACCAGCAACGGCTTGCGCCATTCCTTCAGCTCGACCGCTGAGGATCTTGGTTATTCGCTGCCAACCATCAAGGCTTTGGTCGGCCACTCCCGCGCGAGCGTGACCGAAGGCTATATTCACAAAATCGATTCTGCATTGCTCGCCGCCGCCGATCGGATCGCAAGTCACATCGACGACGCCATGACGGGCCGAAAGGCGAACAAAGTGGTGCAACTAAGGAAGGCCTGACAAAATCGCGCGGCTAGACGGACCACGGCCACTCGATCCCGAGACGGCGATCAAGATAACCAACCATGGAGGGCGCGAAACTCTCACCGCCAAGCCGCTGGCGGGGCAAAGGCCTGAAGACGCCACGCAATTCCGCTTCTTCGTCGTTGATAAACCCGTCTCACCCGGTCTCATGCGCCGGTATTAGGGGTAATATTTCTCAGCGCGGGGCCGGTCGGCCAACCGTCGCCGGACACTACCACCGCCGTCCGGCTTGCCCCGCGCTCCCTCACGGTCTTGGCGGTAGGGCGCGGTGGTTTATGACAGACGCTCCAAGCGATCGCGAATTGTCGACTCTGCCCAGCACGTGCTCGGAGCCTCAAGGCGATTGGTTACCAATTCCCCGTGCGGTTTTCCGCCTTGCAACCGCTATGGCCCGTCAGCGCCTCGATCATGACCAAGAAGGTTAGCTCCAAGCGGCCCAGGGAGGATTTGAAGCCAAGACCGCTTCCGGTCCCTGTGAAAATGCTGTCGTACGCAAGCCGCATCAGATTACGCGCCAACGAACCCACCGGCCCTTCGCAGCTAAAAGCCGTCAAGGTAATGGCGGACATTTTGGACAAGAAGAAAATACCTACTAGTGAAGCGGCCCAGGTAATTGGAGAAGCTCGGGATGCTGCTGAGAACCATCGGTTAGAACGATGGCGTTCTGAAAATCGCCGAGCTGCCGCGACCAGAGCGCTAAAGGATTTGGATGAGTTAATTTTGAAGACTGAAGGGCTGGGAGATGCCATTTCGGCATTGCCACCGGGTTCGAAAGGCCATTTGAACCGAAAGACGGCTCATCTGGTGAAGGATGGTATTTTTGATGCCGACATGTTCGTCGATTTAATCGACCTCCTCGCGGATAGTTTGCCGGATCTTTCGCCCCAAAAAAAAGCGGACGATGTGCGTCGTATTATTGAGCGCCACGAGGGAGAGAGTTCGCCGCGGATTGTGAGACTTTGGGAAAGCATGCCATGGTTCACCAGAGATCGCGTTGAGCGAAGAATCAAGAGTTCGCCGAGTCGCTCATGCGTTGAGTTGTTCCGGGCACTGCCAAACCTGCTGGGGCTGGATGAGTTCCGACCGCCTCCGCGCCGTGGCGCGCCACGGTTCTTGCTACGTGAATATGTCAGAGACATCGATTGCATTTGGCTTCGTCTAAACCTGACGGGGCGCCGTCGGTATGCAGAGTACGTCGAGAGCGAAATTAGAGGCCGTCATGTCGACAGCCCCTTTCAAATTTTCTGCAACGCGGGCCTCTGCAGCGTAGGGGACCCGACAACAATTTCGATTCGCCAAGTGTCCAATCTGAAACGAGGTGCCGCCAAAAAGAGAAGGCAACGGTAAGCACTTGAATAGCGACAACAAATTGGCGCGTTGCATCTCACAATTGTGATGCACTATTCGCGTTAAATTCAATTCGGCTTTCTCGCTACGTATCCACCAATGGATAGGAAACCGCGAGAGTCGCCATGAATTACCCGAGATATCTTCGCCGCAAACCTGCCGCGACCTACCTGAACGACACCTGGGGCGTGCCTACCGCGGCCTCTACGCTGGCTAAGCTGGCCGTTCTCGGCGGCGGCCCGATTTTCCACAGTGCCGGCAGGATCCCGCTGTACGAGATCAAGGAACTTGATCTGTATGCCGAAGCTAAATTGGGCAAACCGCGTCGATCAACCTCCGACATCGCCGATGAGCCTGCTGCCAGCGCTGGATCTGACCTCAACCAAGGCGCCGATCTCGATGTGGAGACGGCAGAATGACCGCCGATGCGTTTTCGTCATTCATCGGGATGACGCTGCAGGCGACTGGCAACAACAATAATGACTGGCACCATGTCGTTGTGCGGTCTCCCGCTACCCGCGCTGCGCAGTTTATTATGCGCCGTTATCGCGTCGAACCTCACGTTGCCGAAACCATCACGATGGTCGCCGGTCTCGGCGTAGGTGAGGAGCGCTGATGTCGCGTCTCGACAATTACATAGACGCGCCGATCAACAGCGAGATTGTGATCGTCGCCAAGACAATTTCATCGACTGGCAAAGACGACCTGAACCGCGCCGCGTTCCGGCTTGGGACGATCCGCGGGACGACGACCGATACCGCGATCAACGCCTTGCTTTTGGCTCCTCGATCGAAAGGTTACGTAAAGGAACACAGCGAAAGAGCCGCCCGCCAGGTTAACCAAAGCGGGCTCAAACACGGACAGCGGACCTCTCGCGCGATCGGTGAAGTAGACCCGCTCTCGCCTCTTCGGCTGCCCGATGCTGAGGGCACGGAGCCATTGTCCGCAGATAAATCAGCGCGGCCGGCCGCGATGGTCTCGGCAAACCCGACGTCCGACCAGCCGATCGCTGCTGCTGTTCCCAAGCCGCTGGAGGCGGTCGCCGCGGCTGACGCAGATGTTCAGGCACCCGAGCGCAACGACGAGCGCCTCTATGGGCCCCATGCCGCACAGATCCTGAGGAACTCCAAGCGCGACGTGGCGCTAGCTCCTGCGGACGCTAAGACGACTGCGTTTCAGGAGGTGACTAAGAGGATCGGCCAAGCAGTGGCGGACCAATGGTTGCCTAAAGCGGTCATGGTGGACCGTCTTTTGGAAATTGCTGTAGCTCATGGATCATTCGGCTTAACCCCCGAGCAAATTCAGCAAATAATAGCCGACGCAGCAGAGGCAATTTGCAGCCCTAAGAATGCTCCGGTATCGCCCCCGCTGACGCGGCGTCTGATCACCCGCCGAGCAAGCGACGTACAACCGGAGAAGTTGATTTGGGTTTGGCCGGGGCGGATTCCGGAAGGCAAGCTCGTGCTGGTCGGTGGCCCACCAGGTTTAGGAAAGAGCCAGCTGATTGCCTTCATCGCTGCGACGGTCTCAAACGGGGGCGCGTGGCCCTGCGGTGAAGGCTCAACTGCACCAGGCAATGTGATCATCATGAGTGCAGAGGATGGCATTGAGGACACAATCATCCCGCGCCTGATCGCGGCAGGAGCAAATATGGATCGCATCCATATCGTCGCTTCCGCCACGAAGCCGGACGGCACCGGTCGGAAGACGTTCAGTCTGAAAACCGATGTCGATTTGCTCGAGGCTAAGGCAAAGGAGATAGGAGGTGTCCGATTTATTAGTGTTGATCCCGTCTCAGCCTACATGGGCGGGTCTGATGGTAACGGGAACGTTGAGACCCGCGAAGTTCTTGAACCGTTGGCTGATATGGCGAACCGTCTGCGGATAGCTGTCCTTGCCGTGACCCACCTGAACAAGGGTGGTGGCGGGACCCAACAGAGCGCACTGAATCGCTTCGCCGGATCGATAGCATTTGTCGCGGCGGCCCGCGCGGCATTCGCCGTTATCGAAGACCCAGAGGATGATAACCGCCGCCTTTTTTTACAGGCCAAAAACAATCTGGGTCCGAAGTGCAAGGGTCTCGCGTTCAGGATGGAGCAACGGCTGATCCCCGGCGACATCCTTTCGTCCAACATCTTTTTTGAGAGCGAGCTCGTGTGCCAGT
>Ga0210389_10004222_pt1 | contig 11200 bp, 10 predicted proteins | sample IncBWH28OmetaG_FD_160127 | JGI IMG/M metagenome (GOLD analysis project Ga0210389, IMG submission 160127) | Forest soil microbial communities from Barre Woods Harvard Forest LTER site, Petersham, Massachusetts, United States - Inc-BW-H-28-O ... | reverse complement strand
CCCACCCGCGACTATCAACCCCGCGGCGTCAAATGCGGAAGCAGCCCCGAAAACCGGATAACGGTGTAAACCATGTCTCGGGACACCTGTCAACGATGTCCCGAGACATGACATACGTCGGGCTGACAGGATTTGAACCTGCGACCACTTGACCCCCAGTCAAGTGCGCTACCAAACTGCGCCACAGCCCGGTCGCCGGTGGCTCCACCGGCGGCAGGTCGAAAGCCTACCGTAGGCGAAGCGCTAGGCCGCCATCCCCTCGGAACATGTCACAGACTGGTGAAATCCTCGACGATCGATTCGGCCGCAGAGGCGAGGACGATGGCTTCGAAACCGCCCGCGATGGTGAACAGTGCGGTATCAGCAGCGATCGGATCCCCTACCGCATTGATAAGCCCCACTGGGTCACCGTTGACGGCTTGCAAGATCCCGTTCAGGAACAGATTGACGTCATAGGACGGGATAGAGGTCAGGGCGGCGGTGGCGAAGTCCGCGGTCGGAAGGAGCACGGAGTAGCCGGTCGAGAGCGCGCTCGAGAAGGCATTGGTGAAACTGGTGTTCGCCGCCTGCAGTCCCTCGATGAAGCTCGGGATTGACGCCGGGGGCGGTGCTATGGGCGACGACCCCGGCATCGATGGCAGCGCCTGCAACAAGCCAGACGGCGACACGCCGGAACCCTCGGCGCTCAGATCGCTCACGAAGGCACCGATTCCTTGCTGGGTGCCGATAACCAGATCGCCGGCGACCTCGCCGGGGTTGACCGGCGGGAAGAGACCGAATGGTGTGGGCACATTCGGCGGCCCGGTCGACCAGCCCTGGCTGGGGCTGCCGTAGCCGAGGTTGACCAGCACCCTCATGTCCGGTTCGAGCAGGTCCGCCAACGGAGTTCCCACGACCGGGACCGCACGCAGCGGCTCCAGCAGAGGCAGGTGCGGGTTGGGAATCATGTAGTAACTGGTCGTGGTGGGGCCCACGGTGTTCGTCAGCGGAACAGCCGAATTAATCTGTGTGGGAGTCAGATCCGCGTAGGTGCCGTGCACATAATAGATCCCCGCAATGGCGTTGAGGTCGGCCAGGAAATCAATTGGGTATTGCGGGAAGTCGGCGAAGCCGTCGTATTCGATCGTGTAGATCTTCGTCACGAAGTCGTCGCCCGGAGTCGCGCCGTAGAACGTGAAACCCAGACTCGGCATGGTAAGGCCGGGGAACCGCGCCAGGAGGCCGCCGTTGGGATTCATGGGATCACCGAGCAGTGAGAAGACGACGGGGAGCGAGCTCGGCGTGCCGCTGGGATCGAGCATCTGCATTTCCAGCGAGGCGATGATCGAGCTCTGCGAGAAGCCCACAACGGCAACGTTGTTCTGGGCGGCGAGCTGCTGTTGGATCGCGTTATTCAAGATCGTAACGCCCTGGGACACCGACACGTTCGGCACCAAATCCTTGATCCCTGTCAGCGGATAGAACGCCTCCGGAGTGAACAGGGATTGCGCGTTGCTCACGGTGAAAGCCGGGAAATTCGGCGTGATGTATTTCGTGACAACGGCATTCACGTAGCTTTGCGGCGGTATCGGGTTGCCACTGCCGCCCATGACCAAGGTCACGTTCGCCGCGGATGCCCGCAGCGGCGCCACGGAGGCGGCGTTCACGGCCTCTGCCTCTTCGTAGGCGCTCGAGGCTGCCCCCAAGGCCCGCGCGAATTGAGCGTGAAACGCTTCCGCCTGCCCAAGGAGCGCCTGAAACTCCTGGGCGCATTCGTTGAACAGCGTCGCAGTGGCCGCTGATACCTCATCGCCGGCCGCTGCCACCACACCCGTTGTCCGGCCCGCGGCGGCGGCACTGGCCTCTTCGATCTCCGAACCAATCCCGGCCGCATCCGCGGCGGCCGCCGCCAGCATCTGCGGCTGGATAGTCACGTACGTCATCGGGCCATCCTTCACGCTGCGGCACTGACAGCGTAGAGCGATCTCGCCACCCTGTCTGACGTTTGCCTGGCCCGGGCGCACACTCGATCCGGCCAGTCGAGCTCAGCGGCGCCTGGCCGGTCCCCGCTTTTCGCGCACCCGCACGTTGATCCGAATCGGGCTGCCCTCGAACCCGAACGACTCACGCAGCCGTCGTTCCAGGAAGCGCCGGTAACCTGCCTCGAGAAAACCGCTGGTGAACAGCACGAACGTGGGCGGCCGGGCGGCGGCCTGGGTGGCGAACAGGATGCGTGGCTGCTTGCCCCCGCGCACCGGAGGCGGCGTGGCCGCCACCACCTCCTTGATCCACGTGTTCAGCGGGCCGGTGGCGACCCGGGAGTCCCACGAGGCGAGCGCAGTCTCCATGGCCGGCACCAGTTTCTGCACCGCGCGGCCCGTCTTGGCGGAGATGTTGACCCGCTGCGCCCAGCGCAGCTGTGCCAGTTCACGGTCGATGTCGCGCTCCAGAAGCTCGCGCCGGTCCTCGTCGACCAAGTCCCACTTGTTGAACGCCAGCACCAGGGCGCGTCCGGCCTCGATCACCATCGACAGCACCCGCTGGTCCTGCTCGGTCAGCGCCACCGACGCGTCGATCAGCACGACCACCACCTCGGCCGCGTCGATGGCCGAATGGGTGCGCACCGAGGCATAGAACTCGTGCCCGCTGGCCTGACCGACCTTGCGCCGCAAGCCCGCCGTATCGACGAACCGCCACACCTTGCCGCCCAGCTCGATGAGCGAGTCCACCGGATCCACGGTCGTTCCGGCCACGTCGTGCACCACCGAACGCTGGTCGCCCGCAAGCTTGTTCAGCAATGAACTCTTGCCCACATTCGGCTTGCCGACCAGCGCCACCCGCCGAGGACCGCCCGCGGCCGGCGCCGCTTCCGACACCTCGGGCAGCGCAGCCAGCACCTCGTCGAGCAGATCGGCCACACCGCGACCGTGCATCGCGCTGATCGCGTGCGGCTCGCCGAGGCCGAGGGACCACAGCGCCGCGGCGTCCGCTTCTACCTTATCGCTGTCAACCTTGTTGGCGGCCAAGAAGATTGGCTTGCCAGCCCGGAGCAGAATACGGGCGGCGGCCTCGTCGGCCGTGGTGGCGCCGACAGTGGCGTCGACTACCAGGACCACCGCGTCGGCAGTGCGCATGGCCACCGACGCCTGTTCTGCCACCAACTGCTGCAAACCCTTGGCGTCGGGCTCCCATCCCCCGGTGTCCTGCACGACGAACCGGCGTCCGGTCCACAGCGCCTCGTAGGACACCCGGTCCCGGGTCACCCCGGGAACATCCTGCACCACCGCTTCGCGTCGCCCCAGGATCCGGTTGACCAGAGTCGACTTGCCGACGTTGGGCCGGCCCACGATAGCCACCACCGGCGCGGGACCCGCTTCCTCGGCATCCATCGCGTCGGAATCACCGAATTCCCAATCGCTTTCGTCGGTCCAAGTGCCGTCCTGGGTCACCGCACCGCCCCGCTTCGCTCCTTGACCAACGCCAGCAGGTGGGCGATCACCTCGTGTTGCGTCATGTCACTGGTGTCGACGATCACCGCGTCCGCCGCCGCGCGCAGCGGCGACACCTCCCTGGTGGAGTCGAGATGATCGCGACGGCGCACATCGGCCAGCACGCCGTCATAGTCGTCGGGCAGGCCCGCCGCGACGTTCTGGTCGTTGCGGCGCCGGGCGCGGGTTTCGGCGGATGCGGTCAAGAAGATCTTCACCGGCGCGTCGGGCAATACGACGGTCCCGATGTCGCGGCCCTCGACGACGACATTGCCCGGGCCGTTCGCCATTTCGCGCTGTAGTCCGACGAGCCGGCTGCGCACCGCGGGGACCGAGGATACCGCCGACACCGCCCGAGTGACCTCGTCGCCCCGGATTACCGCCGAAACATCTTCGCCGGCAAGGTAGTAACGATCGCCGTCGGGGTTGTAGTCCACCGACATCTGCACGGCCGACGCGATCGCCGCGACGTTGCCGGCATCCTCCGGATCGACCCCGGCGCGCAACACCGCCAGCGTCACCATCCGGTACATGGCCCCGGTATCCAGATAGCGCGCCCCCAGTGCTTGCGCTAATCCCCTTGATACGGACGACTTTCCGGTTCCCGCCGGACCGTCGATGGCCACCACGACTGAGGTCACAGGCCCACCGCTTTGTACAGTTGCCCGATCTCGTCAAGGCGCAGCGCGCGGATGCTGCCCGGGCGCTGCTTGCCCAGCGATACCGCGCCGATGTCAGTGCGCACGAGCGCCTCCACCGGGTAGCCGACGGCTGCGAGCAGCCGGCGCACGATGCGGTTGCGTCCCTCATGTAATGTCAACCGCACCAACGTCTTACCCGGAATGGCGTCGACCACCGCGAAATCGTCGACCTTGGTCACGCCGTCGTCCAGCTCGATTCCGGCCCGCAATTTCTTGCCCAGCCCGCGCGGAACCGACCCGGTCACCGTCGCCAGATACGTCTTGGGCACCTCGTGCGAGGGATGCATCAACCGGTGTGCCAGCTCACCGTCGTTGGTGAGCAGGATCAGCCCCTCGGTGTCGGCGTCCAACCGCCCGACGTGGAACAGATTCTTGGTGCCTCGCACCCGGCGCTCGATCAAGTCGCCGATACATGGCCGGCCCCGGTCGTCCGACATGGTCGAATGCATACCACGCGGCTTGTTCAGGGCCAGGTACACCAGCGACTCGTCGACGACGACCCTGGCCCCGTCGACGCGAATCACCGAGACGTCGGGGTCGACGCGCGTACCCAGCTCGGTCACCACCTGACCGTCCACTTCGACGCGACCGTCGATGATCAACTTCTCGGCGGCGCGGCGCGACGCAATTCCGGCCTGGGACAACACCTTTTGTAGACGGACTCCCGAAGTATCCGCGTCAGCCTCGACCATCAATCCCGATCCACGTCGAACGACAGCTCCTGCTCGGCCGCCGGGCGCCCCGACAGCTTGATGAAACGTGGCTCGCTGTCCAGGGATTCGCTCAGGTCTTCGATCGTGTCGACATCGGGAAGCAGCGGCGCGATGTCGGGGAGGTCGGCCAGGGACGTCAGGCCCAAGCGTTCCAGGAACATCTCCGTGGTGGCGAACGTCACGGCCCCGGTGTCGTCGTCGACGCCGGCTTCGGTAATCAGGCCGCGCGCCAACAGGGTGCGGATGACCGCGTCGACGTTGACGCCGCGAACGGCACTCACTCGGGCACGTGTCACGGGCTGACGGTAGGCCACCACGGCCAGCGTCTCCAGCGCTGCGCGGGTCAGCTTGGATCGGGCACCGTCTAGCAGCAGTTTCTCGATGTACGGCGCGAAGCGGGCGCGCGTGTACATCCGCCATCCCCCGCTGGTCTTTCGCAGGTCGATGCCACTGTCGCGTTCGGTGAGCTCGTCGGCCATCTGCTGCAGCTTCGCGGCGATCCGGTAGACGGGTTGCTGCGTGACCGCGGCCAGCGCCTCGGCGGTGGCCGGAGTGTCCACCACCAGCAACAGCGCCTCCAGCACGCGGCCCAGTTCGTCGGCGTCCAGCGGGGCCGCCTCAGCGATGTCCGGGATGCCGTAGCCCAGGTCGATGCCGGGCAACTCTTCAGTCACGAGCGCCGTTCCTCTCCCCCGCAAGCGGGCGGTGCCCCCAACATCACTGCGCAATGCATCGTCTCGGCGCGAGTCATGATTCGTCCGGCACTGATTCGTCGGGCACTACTATCAACGCTTCGCTGGTCGGACGCTCCCCGGTCCACGAAATCTGGAGCACGCCAAGCGGCTCCGACTGGTCGAATGCTACCGTGCGGGTCCGATACAGATCGAGCAGCGCCAGGAAGCGTCCGACAACCTCCATCGATGCCCGACAGTCGGCGACCAGCTCGCCAAACGTGGCCCATTCGCCGCTGCCCCGCGCTGCCAGGATCGCCAGCAGTTTTTCGGCCTGCTCGGGGACCGAGACCTTGAGGTCGTGCAGATGTTCGGTGGCCACCGTCGGGACCGGCCGCGGGGTGAACGCGATGGCGGCGATCTCGGCGAACCGTTCGGCGTCGACCCCGAGCATCACCTCGGGCAGCAGGTCGGTGAACCGTTCCTCGAGCGACACGGCGCGCGGATAGCTGCGCAGCGCGGCGGCCTCGAGCTCGGCGAACAGCTCCGCGACGTGCTTGAACGCGCGGTACTGCAGCAGCCGGGCGAACAGCAGGTCGCGCACCTCGAGCAGCGCCAGGTCCTCGTCGTCCTCGACCTGTCCGGTCGGCAGCAGGCGGGCCGCTTTCAGGTCGAGCAGGGTCGCGGCTATCACCAGGAACGCGGTGGTCTCCTCTAAGCCGAGCTGGGGACCGATCTCCCGGGTGTACGAGATGAAGTCGTCGGTGACCTGATGCAGCGCCACTTCGGTGACGTCGAGACGATGGGCGAAGATCAGCTGCAGCAGCAGATCGAACGGCCCCTCGAAGTTGGTCAGTCGGACCTGGAAGCCGTTCGTAGGTGGCGTCTCACCGTTCACACTGCCCTTCACGCGCCGAATCGGTGGATGAACTCACGGGCCAACGCGCGGTAGGCGATCGCGCCAGTCGATTTCGGGGCCCAGGTGGTGATGGGCTCGCCTGCCACGCTGGTCTCGGGGAAGCGGACGGTCCGGCTGATCACGGTGTCGAACACCAAGTCACCGAACCGCTGCACCACCCGGGCCATCACCTCGCGCGAGTTGACGGTACGCGGGTCGTAACGCGTGATCAGGATGCCGCTGATCTCCAGCTTTGGATTGAGCCGGTCGCGCACTTTGTCGACGGTATCGGTGAGCAGCGCCAGTCCGCGCAGCGAGAAGAACTCGCACTCGGTGGGGATCACCACGCCGTCCGCGCACGCCAGCCCGTTGACGGTGAGCAGGCCCAGCGACGGTTGGCAGTCGATCAGCACATAGTCGTACCGGTCCAGCACCGGGTGCAGCGCCCGGGCCAGGGTCTGCTCGCGGCCCACCTCGTTGACCAGCTGGATCTCCGCGGCCGAGAGGTCGATATTGCTGGGCACCAGATCCAAGTGCTTGACCCGGGTGGAAAGCATCACGTCGTCGATCGACACGCGCGGCTCGACCAGCACGTTGTAGATGGTCTTTTCCAGCTCGTAGTGCGGGACACCCAGGCCCGCGGACAGCGCGCCCTGCGGGTCGATGTCCACCAGCAACACTCGCCTGCCGTATTCGGCCAGCGCGGCACCCAGGTTGATCGTCGACGTGGTTTTCCCGACGCCGCCCTTCTGGTTGCACATCGCGACGACCTTGGCGGGGCCGTGCGAGGTGCGCGGCTCAGGCTCCGGGACCGGCCGCGGCGGGCGTCCCGTCAGGCCGATCTCGACAGCACCGTCCGGGGGGTCGGTCATCATGCCCGCGGTGTTCGAGAGGTGAACATCGCAGGAAAGTCTAACGGGTTCGCGCGCGTACGCCGGACGACCCGCAGGCAATTAACCAGCCAATACGGGCGAAGATCGCTGGTAGGGCGCCCAGCCGGGCGGAGAGTTAACACCAGCCACACCAGCACCATTGGGCTGCTCGCGGGGCGCATCGCGAGAGCGATTTCGGCGTCGGCCGCTGCGGTCGAAGTGCAGGGCTCATCGTGAAATCGACGCCACCGTGAACTTCTCCGGCGTGTCGTCACGCCGCCGTCGATGTCGCGGGCACGCCGGCGCACGCTAGGTAGCGCGGGGGTGAGCCCCGGCCCACACCTCGCGCAGCGCGTGCACAGTCACCAGCGTGTAGATCTGCGTCGTCGTCACCGAGGCATGGCCAAGTAATTCCTGCACGACGCGGACATCGGCGCCGCCCTCGAGCAGGTGAGTGGCAAACGAATGCCGCAACATGTGCGGTGATACACCCGACGTGATTCCGGCGCGCTCGGCGGCGTCCTGCAGCACTTGCCATGCGCTTTGCCGGGACAGCCGCCCGCCGCGGGCATTGAGGAAGATCGCCGGCGTCGCGCGCGTCCTCAGGCCCCGGCGCGCCAGGTCCGGCCGGCCCCGCACCAGATAGGCATCCAGTGCCTGCACGGCAGGGCGTCCCACCGGCACCAGCCGCTGCTTGCCGCCCTTGCCGTGCAGCAGCGCGGACCTGGCCGTGGTATCGATGTCGTCGACATCGAGGCCGACGGCCTCGGAGATGCGTGATCCGGTGGAATACAACAGTTCCAGCAGCGCCCGGTTGCGCAGCGTCAGCGGGCCGTCGCTCGGGCTGTCACCGCCGGCGCCTTCCAGCAGCGCCAGCACCTCGTCGATCGCGAGGCTTTTGGGCAACCGGCGCCCCGGCGTCGGTGGCCTGACGGCGCGCGCCACGTCCAACTCGGCGAGCCCCTCGGCGGCCGCGAACCGGTGCAGGCCGCGCACCGCGATCAGCGCCCGCGCCGCTGACACCGCGGACAGCGCCATGGCCCCGGAGTCGGGATCACCGCGCCGCAGCGCCACCAGGAACTCGCTGACATCGTCCTCGCCGACCTTGGCCAGGTCGTGGATGCCCCGATCGGACAGATGCTTGCTATAGCGGCGCAGGTCGCGCCGATAAGAACTCAGCGTGTTTGCCGCCACTCCCCGCTCGATGGTCAGGTGATCAAGGTAGCCCTGCAATTGCATATCCAGGGCAGCCGTCACTGCGCGGCCTTTCGCGCCGCAAACGATTTCGGCTTGTCCTGCCATGGACTGTCCACCGGGCGCGGCTGCGCGAATCCGGCGGTTACCGCTTGGGCGGCCAGAATCCCCGCAACCGCAATGGCATTGACGATTTCGCCGTTGAGCACCTTGCGAGCGGCATCCGCAAGGGGATACCAGTGCAGCGTCATATCCGCTTCTTCGTCGTGCGCCTCGGGCCGATCCACCTGGGTCAATCCCGTAGCCAGATAGACGCGCACCGATTCATCGCTGAAGCCCGGGGTCGAGTCGAGATCGACGAGCACCCGCCACGTGCCGGCTTGTAAGCCGGCCTCTTCCTGAAGCTCCCTGGCGGCGGTGAGATGGGCGGCCTCGCCGCGGACGTCCAGCAGCCCGGCCGGCAGTTCCCACAACCGGCGGCCGAACGCATGCCGGTATTGGTAGACCATCGGGACATTGCCGTCGTCGTCCATCGCCACCACGGCCACCGCGCCGAAGTGCTCGACGACCTCCCTGATGACCTCGTTGCCGCCCGGCATCCGCACGCGGTCGCGCCGGAGCGCGAATATCTTTCCGGTATGCAGGGTTTCGGACGCAGTCGTCTCGAAAACGTGTTCAGCCACGTGCCGCGGGCTCGGGTAACGGCCGCCGGACGCTGTCTCGATGCTGATTGCCGTTGGACGACTGCTCGGGAATCTCCACCGGCAGCAACTCGCCCGCTTTGTAGTCAAGGGCCGCCCCGACGAACGCGACAAACAGCGGGTGCGGTCGGGTGGGCCGGCTTTTCAGCTCGGGGTGGGCCTGGGTGCCGACGACGAACGGGTGCACGTCGGGCGGGTATTCGACGAATTCCACCAGATGGCCGTCGGGCGAAGTCCCCGAGAAACGCAGACCGCTTTCGGCGATCCGTTCGCGGTAGGCGTTGTTGACCTCGTAGCGATGCCGGTGTCGCTCGGATACCTGTGTGGATCCGTAGGCCTGGGCCACAATCGAATCCGGCTCGAGCACCGCGGGATAGGCCCCCAGTCGCATGGTGCCGCCTAGGTCGGCTTCGCCGGCCACGATTTCTTCCTGATCGGCCATCGTGGAGATGACGGGATCCGGTGTGCCCGGTTCGAATTCCGCCGAGTTGGCCGCCGTGAGACCGACCGAGCGGGCCGCTTCGATCACGATGCACTGTAGGCCAAGGCACAGCCCCAGCACCGGCAACCCGCGCACCCTGGCGTACCGAATGGCACCGATCTTGCCCTCGATGCCGCGGATGCCGAATCCGCCGGGGATGAGCACGCCGTGCACGTCGCCCAGCGCCGCGGTCGCGCCGCTGGGGGTCTCGCAGTCGTCGGATGCCACCCAGACGATCTCGACCTTGGCTTGGTGCTTGAACCCGCCGGCCCGCAGCGCTTCGGCGACCGAGAGGTAGGCGTCGGAAAGCTCAACATACTTGCCCACCAGGGCGATTCGTACCGTTTCGTGCGGTTCGTGCACCCTGCGCAGCAGGTCGTCCCATTCGCTCCAGTCCACGTCGCGGAACGGCAGGTTGAGCCGGCGGACCACGAACGCGTCGAGTTCCTCGCGGTGCAATACCTTCGGAATGTCGTAGATCGACGGTGCGTCCGGGGTGGAGATGATGCCGTCGATATCGACGTCGCACATCAGCGCGATCTTGTTCTTCAGCGCTTCGGGGACGTCACGGTCACACCGCAGGATCAGTGCGTCCGCGGTGATGCCGATGCTGCGCAGCGCCGCCACGGAGTGCTGCGTGGGCTTGGTCTTGAGCTCACCCGAGGGGGCCAGGTAAGGCACCAGCGAGACGTGCAGAAAGAACACATTTTCACGGCCCAGGTCGTGGCGCACCTGCCGCGCCGCCTCGAGGAAGGGCTGCGACTCGATGTCGCCCACGGTGCCGCCGATCTCGGTGATGACGACGTCGGGGCGGTTGCCGTCGGCGTCCGGTCGAGCCATCGCGAGGATGCGGCCCTTGATCTCGTCCGTGATGTGCGGGATCACCTGAACGGTGTCACCGAGGTATTCGCCGCGTCGCTCCTTGGCGATCACGGTCGAATACACCTGACCGGTCGTAACATTCGCCGAGCCGGAAAGATCGCGATCCAGGAACCGCTCGTAGTGTCCGACGTCGAGATCCGTCTCGGCACCGTCCTCGGTGACGAAGACCTCACCGTGCTGGAACGGGTTCATGGTGCCCGGGTCGACGTTGAGGTACGGGTCGAGCTTTTGCATCGTCACGTGCAACCCGCGGGCGGTCAGCAGCTGCCCGAGGCTACTGGCGGTCAAACCCTTGCACAGAGACGACCCGACGCCACCGCTGACGAAGAGGTGCTTGGTGGCGGATTGCGGGTGCTTTCGCACTGGCTACCTCCGTGAAGACGGGCAGGGCATCGATTTGTCTAGCGTTAACTAGCTGGGCCTGCCGACCCACGGAAACCCACCCTAACACCAGGAAAGCGGCGGTGCCGCGAACACGCCCTAAGGGCCCCTGGACCCTACTGTGGCACCGTGATCGCCGTAGCCCCGTGACCAGTGCCGTATTGCCCGACATGGCCACCGTTGGTCAGGTCATGCAGGCCCAACACCGCGGTGATCCGCCCCGAAGCGGCGTCGACGTC
>Ga0210389_10004221_pt1 | contig 11201 bp, 6 predicted proteins | sample IncBWH28OmetaG_FD_160127 | JGI IMG/M metagenome (GOLD analysis project Ga0210389, IMG submission 160127) | Forest soil microbial communities from Barre Woods Harvard Forest LTER site, Petersham, Massachusetts, United States - Inc-BW-H-28-O ... | reverse complement strand
CCATCAGCTTATCCAAAGGCAACTGATATCGCTGGGTTTCGGTTCGCGAGAGATCCGTTACTGTCAGATTCGTGGTCGGTCGAGCGTGTTTGCCGAGCCTCTATTCAGGTCGCGCATAGCCCATGCTGGCCGGGTTGTTGGCGGCCAGCATGAGGCTGAAATGAACGCATGCATAGCCTGCGCGATGCATGCGTCCTTCACTCGATTGCTAGTTACACTTAACGTAGAAAATCCGATACCAGAGCGCGCCCGCGCCGTCGGTACCATTGTGGACTTCGACCCCAACGACGCTTTTGGTCGGGAGCGTTACTGCCGGATTGAATCCGTTGTCGAAGGAATTGGCGTCATCCCACGTGATCGCCCCCCCCAATAGATTCGCGGTGTCGTAGAACATCGGGGATACGCCACCAAAATCCTGGTTGTGGACTTCGAGAACGGCCTCCCCGTTGTAAGCAACCGCCGGGTTAGAGCCCGTTTCAATGTATTCGACGCTGTTCTGCCAGGTGATCTTTAGTCCTTTCCTGGCACCGATCCGATACCACAGAGGAACGGCAGCGCCGCTACCCCCGTTATGCACTTCGAACACTTGCGCACCCGACGCCGTCACCGACGGGTTGAACCCGGTGTCGTACTGGATGCTCGTTCCCCATGTGATCGTCTTGGCCGCGACGTTCACAGTTCCAGTGCTATACCAAAGCGGCCCGACACCGGTTTTGGCATTGTGAACTTCGATCACCTTGGTGCCGACGATCGCGATGGTAGGGTTGTAGCCGCTATCGAATGAAAAAGTGTTTCCCCACGTAATCGTGTCGTTGCTGGCGTTCACGGTTCCGACCACATACTCGAGGGGACCAACACCGTCCACCGAATTGTGCACTTCAACGACGGTCTTCCCCGAAACCGCGACGGCTGGATTCTCCCCAGACGATTCGTATTGATGGCTGCCGCCCCACTGGATGCTGGCGAATGGCGCCTTCAGCTTGCCGACGTGATACCAGAGAGGACCAATGCCTACCCCGGCATTGTGAACCTCGACGACGTTCTTTCCGGCCAACGCGACTCTGGGGTTGAATCCATTGTCGAAGTCGAAGCTGTTGGTGTAGTCGGCAGAACAGTGCGCCTGTGCAAACGCGAATTGGGTGCAAGCCATCCCCAAAACAAGCGCGAGAATTATGACTAACGACTTTGCTATTTGACTTTTCATGGTGCTCTCCTTTTTTGTTGACCATTGCTTTGTGGCGGCGGAACCGCGTGGTTGTCTTGCCAGAAGTTGGCGTGGGAGTGAACTTTGTAGAAAAGGCCCCAGCCCTCAGAGAATCGAGAACTGGGGCGCCCAACCTACGGCGTGGAAAATGCGAACACCTGGTGCGAGCTGTTAATTGCCCAGACTCCACCCCCGCTACCCACGCTGATGGAAACGAACGATCCGCCAACCTGCCCAAACCTCATCGCGCTCGGGTCCCACCGGTAGACATTGCTTCCGTCGAGTATCCAGACTCCGTTCCCTGCCTGAATCTGGCTAACGCAACACCCGAAGCTCCCGCCAAATCCGTTGAGGTCATCGTTGTACTTGTAAACAAGAGAATCGCTGGTATCTGTTGCCCAGGCGTCCCCATTCGAGCCAACCGTAAGCTGCGGAAAGGCCGAAAATTGATTAGCGATTTGGTCAAAAACGCCGGTCGTGAAATTGAAGCGATAGACGTTCGGGCCGCACTCTGCCCCCCATATGTCTCCGCCGCCCACGTGCAGGTCGCAAAGGAATCCGGACTGCTTGTCGAGGTGGCTCGTGCAGTAGTTGTAGCGATAGATCTGGGACGCACTATCAAGTCCCCACACCTCGTATGGATGACAGTTGTCGCGGTACCCAGGACCCACCTGGATGAGATCCAGGAGGCCTGTTACCTGAGAGAAGCTCCAGAATCGGCCGTTCTGGTTGGCGCGGAAGACACTTCCCTGAGGAGTCACCCCCCAAACTTCATCCGCTTGGAACGCATTGCCTCCGCCAACTGCAATTTGGCTAAGACCGGGACCAGCCACTAATACAAAACTCTTTCCGTTGAAGATGTACGGGTCACCATTTGCGAGAGCCCAAACGCTGGCGCCTCCGGACGCTACTTGCGTGACCGGGGCGTTCTTGCTGACTTTTACCTTCTTAAATGTTTGTGCTGGCGCAGACTGGCTGCAAGCCATCCCCAAGACAAGCGCGAGAATTATGGCTAACGATTGTGCGGATTGATTTTTCATAGTGGTCTCCTTTGACTATTGCTTTGTGGCGGCGGAGCCTGAATTGCGCTTGCCGCTCGGTTGTGTTGCCGGAAGTTGCGCATGGTATCGAACCACGCGGGCAAGCTGCCTTCTTGTTTGGGAAGATCGAGACTCTTTGCGAATCGATGCCTTTCAACGTTGCCTAAACGCTCAGAAGACAACAATGTTGAACAAAGCATTCGAGAGGTTTCCCCCGTTATCGAAAGTAGCGACGGAAACCGAGGTGGAGTTCTGCGGATTGAGGAATTGTTGCGCGGTTATCCGTTGGATATCGACGTCTGACGGGAGACAGGCTGTGATACTCACAGCGCGATCACCGACCTGAAATCCGAAGTCCACATTCCAGTCTCCGAAGAAGCCCTCGGTGAAATTGAAACCGCAAGGTGGTGTGGTGGCTGCTGGCCCAGTTAGCATGGAGTTGTAGCAGTTGACGATATGGTAGGGTGGGTGCCATGCATCGACAAACACAGTAGCCTTTACAAAGCCGCCAGAGGTGCGCGCTTGCCCAGTGTTGCCGTTGGCATAGAGCGCATACCCCGGACCCTGTGCCCACATTCCCGCTCCGTTCGGATTGTCGGATATACCCGCGACTGCTGATCCGGTTCCATGGGCCACGCCGTGTACGCCATCGGCTCCGCCACCGCTGCCCGAAGTCTCACCCCAAACTGCAATCCCGGAAGAATAACTTGCAAGTCCGAGATTGGCGGTAATGGCTCCGGCACTAATGCTGCCGTTGCCATCGCGTTTGACGATCGCGTTCGCCGTGTCGCTGCTGGTTGGTGCGACGTTCCAGTTCAAACCCAATGTGCCGGACTTGGTGATGGGAGAACCGGTGACGGTAAAATCCGAAGTCGGTGCGCTCATCGCGACGCTCGTTACCGTGCCTTTCCCGGGAAACGTCTGGCCGGAGACAAAAGTGACCTTGCCGGTCGAGTCAACTTTGAACGCTGTGCCGTCAACCGCGAGAGTGGGATCGGCTCCCTTCGGAAAAAGAGTCAGCGTGTCGCGAATGTCTCCTTTGCCGCTGACGTCGAGTGTGGCTGCTGGAGTTTTGGTGCCGATCCCAATGTTGGCGCTCTTCTGGAAAATAGAAGAGCTCACGATGTCGCTTGTCGAGTCCCAGAGGGGCACGAAATTCACCGTGCCTTTACCGGTGACATCTGGGTTGGCCTGAGGACTCGGCTTCGTCTGGCCTGAACGCGAAGAAGAATCCGGCTTCGCAGGTGCTTTCAGGCTTGCGGTTGCGTCCGCGCGCAGGAAGGCCGAAGCCGGCAGACCTCCGACGGTTTCGGCATCGGCAGCTTTGAGAGCATAGGGAACGCTGAGCAGCAGAACGCGTGGTTGCTCCTGCGCGCCGTTCACGCTGACGCCGAGCCATCGCGCCTCAGCCAAGGCGAACAAGTCCAACGGCAAGCCTTCAGGGTTGCCGGCGCCGAGTTGCACGGTGTAGCGACCCGCTTTGTCTGCCGTGACGTTCTGCGTCTCCATCCAAAGCGCATTTCCACCCTCCTGCGTTTTGTAAATGGCGAAAGTCGCACCGGCGATCCCAGTGACAGTCTTGCCTTGTTCGTCCATCGCTTTGCCGGAATAGTTCACCAGGCGCGGCACCACGACAGCAGAAGATGGAGAGCTGGGTTGTTGCGCGTTCAGGGAAGCACATAGCAATAAACTTCCCAGACATGCGATCAATATGCGTCGTGTGCAAGTCATAATATGTCTCCTTTTCCTTTGTGAGTGATCGCCACGCTGAGGAGGCGCCTGCTGGTTGATACCCAGCGTGCTCGCGGGCTGCCCTGCATGCCGTCGTCGCTCAGCGTTACGATCGCTGTCTAGATAGGCGTAAGGGGCCGCTCAGAACTATCACTTCAGCTTTTTTATTTGAGGGGTTCTTATTCAATGCTTGCGATGTAGGGCAAGTTCTGGAAACTTGGTGCATTCCCTAAAGGCGCGCTTGGCCCGACCGCAGCAAACTACCGACTGCCCTCATCGCACGACAACAGTTCGTTAGGATCGTGAGCGCGCGCTTGATGGCTGAGGATGCGCACTCGAATTTGTGCTGAAGGCTGAGTCAGCCAGAATTTCGAAAGGGGCCTCGCCGAGTGATCACGCATTATTGCAAGGCCGATGTTTTCTGACTGACTCTCGTTCCAGAGCAACAAGTCGCCATCATCTCGTTGCCTAATAGACGATGACATCCGCGTCAAACGGAATTGTATTACTGCCGTCATAAGCCAAGATGGTGATTCGATTTACCAGGTTTGCGTCGCGGCTTATCGATAACGGCGGCGTTGCCAGGCAACACTCCTGAGTGGCTGAAAAGAAGCGGTCATGCACGTCGAAGCCAAAGTCGATAATGAACCACCCTGGCTCAACTTCGAGGTAGTCGAAACCACAAGGTGGTGTGGTGGCAGCGGCCCCGGTGATAGTCGAGTTGTAGCAAGCCAGGATCTTGTAAGGTGGTTGGCTCCCGTTCATATAGACCATGGCTTTGACCCAGCCCCCGGCAGAGCGTGCTTGGGACGTGTTACCCGCGCTGTAAAAGCTCCAACCCGGCGACTGCCCCCAAACTCCTACGCCGCTGGCGCTGTCATTAATACCCGCAACGCCGGAAGCCGGCCCGTGCGCGATCCCGTCCACGCCATCCGACCCGCCGCCCGTGCCGTGGTTCTCACCGCGCATCGCCACTCCTCCGGAACTGGTTGCGGTCATGTTGCTTCCCGAGACAGTCCCGTTTGCGCTCAGGTTGCCACTCGCGTTCACACTTCCGGCAGCCGATAGATTCCCGCCGGAGCTGATGTTGCCCGTTGTGGACGCGCTACCAGCGATTGACACCGCGGTGCCATTCTGCGTCACGATCGAATCCGTAACTTTGGCGCTGCCGCCATTGCTGGAGAAGACTGGAACGAAACCCGTCTTGCAGGCGGTCGCGGAGGAACAAATGATCTGGTTCTTCACCTGCGCTTTTGGCTTTTCCTGGCCCTCACGTGTTCCCGAGCCATCAGAAGCCATGAAGGCAGAAGCGGGTTTGCCGCCGAGAGTTTCGGCATCGGCGGCCTTGAGAGCATAGGGAACGCTGAGCAGCAGAACGCGTGGTTGCTCCTGCGCGCCATTCACGCTGATGCCGAGCCATCGCGCCTCAGCCGAGGCGAACAAATCCAAGGGCAAGCCTTCGGAGTTACCGGCGCCGAGTTGTACCGTGTAGTGACCCGATCTGTCTGCCGTAACGTTCTGGGTCTCGATCCAAAGCGCATTTCCACCATCCTGCGTTTTGTAAATGGTGAAAGTCGCACCGGCGATCCCGGTAATAGTCTTGCCTTGTTCGTCCACCGCTTTGCCGGAATAGTTCACCAGGCGCGGCACCACGACAGCAGAAGATGGAGAACTGGGCTGTTGTGCGTTCAGGGAAGCGCATAGCAATAAACTTCCCAGACATGCGGTCAGTAGGCGTCGTGCGTAGGTCATAGTGTGTCTCCTTATCCTCTGTGAGTGATCGCCACGCTGAGGAGGCGCTTGATGATCGAGACTCCAGCGAGCTCAGCGGGTTCCCCAAAATGTTGTGATGGTTCAGCGTTATGATCGCTGTCTAGATAGGCGTAAAGGGCCGGCCAGAACTATCACTCACAACAATTTGTTTATAGGGGGAGCTGATCTCGCTATAATTGGCGAACTCAATGACGGGCATCGGGGGCAGGCTCGTGACGGATCCAGCGACACCACCGCCGCAAGAGGACGTCAGCATATTGCTTCGCGCCTGGACCGATGGAGATCACAGCGCCTTGGACAAACTGGCGCCCATCGTCTATGCCGAACTGCGGCGCCTTGCCCGGCACTACATGAGCCTGGAACGCACCGGCCACAGCTTGCAAGCCACGGCGCTCGTCAACGAAGCCTATCTGCGGCTGGTCGACTACAAGCGCATGCGGTGGGAGAATCGGGCGCACTTCTTCGCCGTTTCGGCGCAACTCATGCGCCGGATTCTCGTGGACCATGCGCGGCGCCGCAATCTCAAGCGCGGAGCGGGCATTCAGCACGTCAACCTGGAAGATACGGCCGTGGTGGAAGGCGACCAGGACGAAAATATAGCCGCACTCGACGACGCCATGCAGGCTCTTTCTCGTATCGATGCACGTAAGGCACAGGTGGTAGAGCTGCGCTTCTTTGGAGGCCTGACTGTTGAGGAAACGGCGGAGGTGCTCAAGGTATCCCCAGTCACCGTCATGCGCGACTGGAATACTGCCCGCGCCTGGCTTTACCGTGAGATGAGCGGTGAGACTCGCGATGGATCCTGAACGTTGGAAGCAAGTCGACGAGTTGCTGCAATCTGTACTGGAGTTGCCCTCCAACGAGCGGGATGAATTCCTGCACCGGGCGTTGGCGGGGAAAGATTCCGCGGGGAATGATTGCGCGGGGAACGGTGAGGTCGAGCGGGAGGTTCGCTCCCTGCTCCGTGCCCATGACAAGGCCGGCGGTTTTCTGAAGACGCCCGCGATTGACATTGCGGCCCGCGCAATGGCCCGCAGTGATTCTCAAGAGCGAAGCGATTCGATCGTTGGCCAAACCATCTCCCATTACCGGGTTCTCCAAGTGCTTGGCAGCGGCGGAATGGGTGTCGTCTATCAAGCCGAGGACATCCGGCTGGGCCGTCGCGTTGCCATGAAGTTTCTCCCCGGCGAGGTCGCTCTCGATCGAGCGGCCTTTGAGCGCCTGCAACGCGAGGCGCGCGCGGCTTCGGCTCTGGATCATCCCAACATTTGTTCGATTTACGAGCTTGACGAACATGCAGGGCGGCCCTTCATCGTAATGCAACTGCTCGAAGGGCAGACTCTGCGAGCGTGGATCGATGCGGGTTCGAAAGAAGAACTGGGATCGCGGCTGGGCGCGACGCTTAACCTTGCGATCCAGATGGCCGACGCTCTCGAGGCAGCTCATCAAAAGGGCATTATCCACCGCGACATTAAGCCCGCGAATGTATTTATCACGCCGCGCGGGCATGCCAAGATTCTGGATTTCGGACTAGCCAAGGTGCTCGAAGAAAGCGCGGCCGCCGACTCGTCAACCGAGACCACGGCCGACTTTTCAGCCCTCCGCGTCGACGCCGCCGGACTCCAGTTAACCCTGACGGGTGCAACCATGGGCACCGCCTCCTACATGTCTCCGGAGCAAGTGCGGGGAGACAAGCTGGACGCCCGCACCGATTTGTTTTCTTTCGGGCTTGTCCTCTATGAGATGGTGACCGGCCAGAAGGCCTTTGCGGGAGAGACCTGCGCCGCGATTCACGATGCTATCCTGCATCGGGCGGCGACTCCCGTGCGAGAACTGAATCCGGCGGTTCCCTCCGGGCTGGAACGAATAATAAGCAGGGCGACCGAGAAGGACCGCGCGCTCCGTTACTCGTCGGCTGAGGAGATCGGCGGCGATCTGGAACGGTTGCGCAAGGAAACAAGCGCGGCTGGTTCGTGGCGCAGCCGAAACCGGATAGCAGCGGCTGTGATTGTCGCGGTGCTGGCCTTGGGAACAACTGTGCTGGTGGAGCGCTCCCGGCATTCGGCTCGCGTTGAATCGGTTGGACAACTGAAAGCACGCCGATCACTCGCAGTTCTGGGCTTTCGGAATCTCTCGAACAAGCCGGACCAGGACTGGATCGCAACGGCCCTGACGGAAATGGTGAGCACTGAATTGGCAGCCGGGCAGCAACTCCGAATTATCCCTGGCGAGAACGTGGCCCATATGAAGCTCGATCTCGCGCTGGGCGCGGCCAGTAGTTACGGGCCATCGACTCTCAAGAGAATTCAACAAAACCTGGATGCCGACATGATTGTTCAGGGTTCGTATCTGGCATCACCCGGCGGAGGGTTACGGATCGATTGGCAATTGCAGGAAACCGGCTCGGGCGGAACGATTGCGGCCATGTCTGAGAGTGGCAGCGAAGCTCACGTCCCGGATCTCGTCTCGCAAGCCGGAGCTTCCTTGCGCGAGAAGTTGGGCATTGCGACCGTCTCCCCGGCGGAGCTCGACAAAGCTCGGGCTGCCCTGCCTTCCGATCCGCAGGCCGCTCAGCTGTACTCAGAGGCGCTCGCAAAATCGCGTTCCTTCGACCCACTCGGCGCTCGTGCGCTCCTGGTCAGGGTCATTAAAGTGGATCCCAATCATGCTCTTTCGCATTCGCTGCTGGCCGAGAGTCTGTTCTCTTTAGGCTACGACGCGCAAGCGAGCGCGGAAGCAAAGAACGCCTTCGATCTTTCGAGTACGTTGCCCCGCGAGAGTCAATTGCTGGTCGAAGGCCGCTATCACGAATTGTCCAATAACTTTCCGGCCGCCATCGAGACCTACCGGTCTTTGTGGAAGTTCTTTCCCGACGATCTGGATTATGGATTGCGGCTGGCTGCCGCCCAGACAAAAGTCTCTCTGACCAAAGATGCCCTGTTCACCATCACCGAACTGAGAAAGCTACCCGAACCAATGCGGAACGATCCACGGATCGATCTGGCGGAATCGAACGTGACCAGCACCCTCGGCGATTTCAAACGCAGCCAGCAAATGGCGGAAGCGGCGGCGGAGAAGGCCAAGCTCCAAGGGAGCCGGTTGCTGCTGGCAGAAGCCAGATACAGAGAGAGTTGGGCATTGGATCGCCTCGGAGATTTCGACAAATCTCTTGCGACTAGCTCGGAGGCGCGGAACCTCGCGCAGCAGGCAGGCAATCTTCGCGTCGCCGCCTCGGCGGCGAGTGGAATGGGAAGTGCGCTTTACGACAAGGGAGATTTAGAGGGCGCTCGCAAAGCGTATGAGGATTCGTTGCGATTGGCTCGCGAGGTCGGATCGCAAAGGACGATTTCCGCAGTCACCTCCAACATCGGGAACGTTTTTTACGATCAAGGCAAATCCACAGAGGCCCGGCGCTACTACGAGCAGGCCCTTGAAATTAATCGTCGCATCGACAACAAGGGTGGGATGGCCAGCGATCTGGGTAATCTCGCCAACGTGCTCCAGGGACTCGGAGACCTTGCTGGATGTTTAAGGGCGGAAGAGCAGGCGCTACATGCATTTCATGACGTCGGCGACCGGCGCGGTGAAGCCACTACACTTGCCAATCTGGCAAGTGTGCTCTTCGACCGGGGCGAATTGATTCCCGCCAAACAGAGATACGAACAAGCAGCAACCCTAATGCGGGAGATAGGATACCAACGCGGCCAAGCGCCCGTACTGTTGGGACTCGCTGCGATTTTAGAGGCCCAGGACCATTTGTCCGAAGCGCGCGCTACCGCTCTCGAGGCCCTCGCGCTCACTCGTCAATTGAAGGACGACAGTGATACAGCGCTGAGCCAATGGCAGTTGGCACATATCGCCCTCGAACAAGGAAACGCCACCGAAGCGGAAGGGCTGGCGCGCAGTTCAGGCGAGGAGTTCGACCGCGAAAAATCAGACGCCAATGGGTGTTCATCAACTGCCCTACTGGCTCAAGTCTTACTCGCCCAGGGAAAGCTCAAAGAGGCGCGAAATGCGACCGACTCTGCACTCGCTCTGTGCCGGAAAGGGCAAGTCAAATCTGCACGATTCCAAGCTGAGATGGCTGGAGCAGCCGTTACCTTCAAAGCCGGAAAAACAGCCGCAGCCTTGCAGATCCTGGACAGCCTGGAGGCTGAAATCCGGCAAGGCGGTTTTGGCGGTTACGAACTCCAAAGACGACTCTTCATGGGCGAGATTGAGATCAATTCCGGGAGATCTGCCTCCGGCCGTGCTCGATTGGAAGCCCTGGAGAAGGACGCTCAACAAAAAAACTTCAACCTCATTGCCCGCAAGGCCCAGCTTCAACTCAAAGGAGCCTTACCAGAATTCTAAAAGGCCCGTCGAAGCCAAAGGGATGGATGCCAATACAGAATCTTTAGTTGGAACGATTGCGCTGGGTTTCCGTCAACAGGTTCGTCGGCCAACTTTACGTCATTGGAACTTTTGCGTCCGTGGCGGCACAAAGGAGTGTTGGAGAATTATCCATCGCTTCCGTGGCCCAGAAATAACGCCCGCACAGAAGTTGAACCTCCGTAGAGGCAAGCCAAGTTGCTGCATGGGTCGCAGTCAAAAAGCGGCGCCAGCGCCATGTGCGCGGCGCCGCATCTTTCTTCCTCTTCTTCTTCTTCTTCCGTACTCAAGCCAGTTCAGTACTGAAGCCAACAGGCCGGCGCTGACCCGCTCCCCTGAATCTGCACAAAGCTGAGATATCTGCCAAAGCCGCGCATGGTTTCTCTCGCAGCGGGTTCCAACGTGACCCTGGAAGAGCGGCGGCCAGAAACAGATGGTATTATCGCGGGCGGGAGTCAACCGGTGGAACCGACAAAACGCAAACTTCCAAGCGAAGCCATAGAGCTTTACAACGATTTCATTCATGGTGAAATAAGCCGCCGCGCCTTCATGGATGGCGTTCAGCGGCTGGCAGGCGGTGTGGCGGCAGCCACGGTTATCAATGCGTTGATGCCGAACTACGCGCTGGGCCAGCAGGTTTCCCGCACCGATGACCGGATCAAGGCCACATACGAAACCGTGCCTTCCCCGAAGGGCAATGGAAGCATCAAGGGATATCTTGTGCGGCCAATCAGCGCCGATACCCGTTCTGAGACGGTAACGAAGTTGCCCGGGATAATCGTGGTCCATGAGAATCGGGGTCTGAACCCGCATATCGAGGACATCGCGCGCCGGTTTGCCCTGGCCAACTTCATGGCATTTGCACCGGACGGCCTCACATCACTGGGCGGCTATCCTGGCGACGACTATAAAGGCGGCCAGATGTTCAACAAGATCGACAAGAGCAAGATGTCCGAGGATATGGTGGCTGCGGCCATGTGGTTGAAGTCGCGCCCTGACTGCACGGGAAAGATCGGCGCTACCGGCTTCTGCTACGGAGGCTCGACCGCCAATATGCTGGCGGTGCGACTGGGAGCCGACTT
>Ga0210389_10004220_pt1 | contig 11201 bp, 8 predicted proteins | sample IncBWH28OmetaG_FD_160127 | JGI IMG/M metagenome (GOLD analysis project Ga0210389, IMG submission 160127) | Forest soil microbial communities from Barre Woods Harvard Forest LTER site, Petersham, Massachusetts, United States - Inc-BW-H-28-O ... | reverse complement strand
CCGTGAAAGACGGCGCTGAAGTCGAAAGCGTCGTGCGCTTCCTGGGCGACCACGGCTTCGTGCTGGTCGACATCGTCGGCTTACGCCGCCGTCCGCTCGACAAGGCAACAGCGCAACTCGATCTGCTGTTCGTGCCGAAGGACGCAGCGCCGCATCACGACCGTCGCTGGGTCGCCACGGTCTGACGTCGCACGGGCCGCTTCGATAGTCGCAGGCGTGACGCAACGTCAGTTGCGGATCAGGACCTAATTCTATTGTGATCATTGCGTGGAGCAGTGGCCATTTTGTGACTGGCCGCCGTAGTGCTACGCTGCGCTTGCGAAGGCCGTACGCAGTTGCAACATCGAACATTGCCATCCTCCTTCGGGAGGAGCGGCGTTACCATGAGGCCTGCGGCGAGTTGTCAGTGGGACGCATTTGTCGGCAACCGCTGTCGCCAAATGTCCGTTTAGGGGGTTGCGACGGGTTGTGCCGCAATCAGACCACATGGCATCGCAAAGGCTCTCGAGACGTGTTGGGCAAGGATGACGATCAGGGTCGTGATGAGACACACCGTCAGCGTCGGGCTGTTGCTCTTGTCGGGCTGTGAGGCGGCGCGGAACATGGGAAACGATTTCGCACGGCTGACATCACCGCAGTCTCCTCCTGTGCAACCGAAGAAGAAGGCGCAGCCTGCGGCGCGGCGACGTCCTGCCGGCACGACGCCCGTCTCTCCCGAGACCTCGGCGTCTGCAACGGAAAGTGCATCGGCTTCGCCGGCACGGTCGTCATCCGACGCCCCTACGGTGACGCTGGCCGGCAAAAGCGACAACGAAGTCCGGGCGCTGCTCGGCGCACCGACAAGTGAGGAGGAACGGCCACCCGGAAAACGGTGGCGCTATCGAGATGGGCAGTGCACGCTGGACGTCCAGCTCTATCCGGACGTCCAGACGAAGCAGTTCGGAACTCTTGCGTACGAGGTAAAGAGCGATGACAACACAGATGAAGGAAAGCGTCTCTGCTTGGCCCAATTCCAATCCCGCCTTCAGGCCCGAAACTAGTAGCGACGTGGAACGGAAGATCCGGGTCGCATTCGTCGAAGACGATGACGACTATCGCGAGGCGGTGAGCAGCGAGTTGGGCGATCACGGATTTGACGTGACGACTTTCTCCGACGGCGCCGCGCTCCTCGCCTCCTTTGCCGAGGGCGCCGAGGCCGAAATCATCGTGCTGGACTGGAGTCTGCCCAGCGTATCGGGCATCGACCTGCTGCCGCGCCTGCGTCGCAACGGCGTCGCCTTGCCCGTGGTCTTCCTGACGGGCCGCTCGCAGCCGGCCTACGAGCAGCTCGCCTTCGATCGCGGTGCGCTGGATTTCGTCGACAAGGCCCGCGGCGTGCCCATCCTGGCGCATCGCCTCCGGCTGATCGCCGATTCGGTGAAGAAGCCCAGCGAGCCCGAGCTTGTCGACAATTTCCATTGCGGTAGGCTGCTGCTGAAGCCCCGCATAAGCCGCGCTTTCTGGGACGATGCAGACATCCATCTGACCCTTACAGAGTTCAAGATCGTGCATTTGTTGGCCTCGAACGTCGGCAGCTATGTGACTTATCGGGCGGTCTACGATTGTATGCATTACGTCGGTTTCATCGCGGGGAGCGGCGAAAATGGCTACCGAACGAATGTCCGCTCGTGCATCAAGCGAATCAGAAACAAGTTCCGCGCCGTCGACCCCACCTTTGCCGAGATCGATAACTACCAGTCCTTCGGCTACCGCTGGGGAAAGACCTAGCGCGCCAGGGCTCGGCTGGCGGCATGCGTTACACCGCCTTGCCGCCTCGCTGACCCTGAAACTCGTTGCCCTGATCGGCATCTTCGCCGCATTGCCCGTCGTCCTATACGGGCAGTTCGAAAGCGCCGACCGGCAGATGCGGGATCTCGTGACACGGGCCCTCCAGGACCGCAGCGCCCTGATCGCCGATGCGCTGGCGCCGACGCTCAGGAATATCGACCCCAACAAAGGCCAGGTGGCGCTGAACGCCGACCTCGCCAAATACAGCAGCGACGGCACCATCCTGAAGCTGATGTTTCAGCCCGCCGCCGCAGAGCACGATGCGGCGGGCGCCGCCCGGCGGTTCTATTTCGTGGCGTCGGCGCCGCAAATCCGCGCCGACGAGGTCTCGGCCGAACTCGACGAGCTCGGCCACCGCGGGATACTGCAGCGCCTTTCCGACGCCTGCATGTGGGATACCACCAACGAGATCCGCTACAAGCAGGCAGACGGCACCTTCGAGCTGTTGACCTCGATCATTCCGATCCGGACCGCCGCGGGATGCTGGGTTCTGACGTCGACCCACGCCACCTCCGAGTTCCTCAACACCTCGATCGGCCGCCCTTATTGGGAAACCCGCGAGATCCGCGTGGCCGCCGCCATCTACCTCGTGCTGGCGGTGCTCGCCCTGTTGGTGGCAGTCAGCATCCGGTTGAGCCTGCGCCGCTTTCGCGAGGTCGCCGCCGAGATCAGCCAGGGGCGCATCGGCGACTACGCCTTCAGCCATCGCAATGTCGTGCCCGAGCTCTCGAGCGTGGCCCGCGACTTCGACAAGCTGGTGCACGACCTGCGCGGCGTGTCGCAGCAGATCCGCCAGTCGGCGGAGGACAAGGCGCACTCCTTCAAGACGCCGCTCGCCGCCATCCGTTCGGCGCTGGAACCGGTTCGCCGCGCCGTGCCCGGCGACAACCCGCGTGCCCGGCGCGCCCTCGAAATCGTCGATTCCTCGCTGGCCCGCCTGCTCGACCTGGTGATCGCCGCCCAGCGTCACGACATCAGCACCGCCGATCTCATCGAGGCGCCCCGCATTCGTGCGGATTTCACGCAGCTCATCGGCGACGCGGCCCTGCATTTCCGCGAGATTCTCGCCAGCAAGGACATCCGGCTCATCCGCCGCCTCGACGAGCGCGCCATCGTGCGCGCCGGCCGCGGCATGCTCGAGGTTGTCCTGCAAAACGTGCTGGAGAATGCCATCAGCTTCTCGCCCCCCGGCGGTACGATCGTCATGACACTGACGACGAGCGGCGAGACAGTGGATCTGCAGATCGACGACGAGGGACCAGGTGTCGATCCCGCCAAGATCGACTACATGTTCGAACGATACTTCTCGTCGCGTCCGCGCGACGTCCAGGACATCGACGCCCAGGCTTCCGCGCATGCCGGCCTCGGCCTTTGGATCGTGCGACGCAATGTCGAGGCGCTCGGCGGTCGCGTCGGCGCCGCCAATCGCATCGGCGGCGGCCTTTCGGTGACCATTACATTGCCACGAAGCGGCGCGTAATCATCGGTCCGCCGGACCACAACTTGATCACTAGGCGGCCGGTCGCCGGATCACTAGCTTCGAACGAAACGGATCACGTTCGGAGCGTTCGCAGTCCATGGATACACTCGGCAGCCTCGCGAAGTTTCAGGAAGAGGGCTCGGCGCAGATCCATCCGGTCATCCTTTCCGGTGGCGCCGGCACGCGCCTGTGGCCGCTGTCGCGCGCGTCGTATCCCAAGCAGCTCCTCAAGCTCGCGTCCGACCGGACGATGCTGCAGGACACGGCGGCGCGCGGACTGAACGACGTCGGCTTCGCCGCACCGCTGCTGGTGTGCAACGAGGATCACCGGTTTCTGGTCGATGACCAGCTGCAGCAAATCGGCATCAAGCCGCAGGCCATCCTGCTCGAGCCGCTCGCCCGCAACACCGGGCCGGCGATCACCGCCGCCGCGGTGTGGCTTTTGGCGCGCGACCCCGACGCGCTGATGCTGGTCCAGCCGTCGGACCACGTCATCGCTTCGCTGACCGACTTCCATGGTGCGGTGATGCGCGGGCTCGCCGCGGCGCAGGCCGGCCGGCTGGTCACATTCGGCGTCAAACCAACCCGGGCCGACACCGGCTACGGCTACATCCAGAGCGGCGAGCCCGTGGACGGCATGGAAGCCGTGTATTCGGTCGATCGCTTCGTCGAGAAGCCTGACCACGCAACGGCGCAACGCTTCGTCGACAGCGGCACCTTCTTCTGGAACAGCGGCATCTTTCTTCTGAGCGCCCGCGCCTATCTCGGCGAGCTCTCGCGCATCAACCCGGCGATGCTGAGCGCCTGCGAGCGCGCCGTGCAGGACGGCAAGGAAGACCTCGGCTTCTTCCGCCTGTGCGCCAAGGCGTTCGGCGAAGCGCCCGAGCTCTCGATCGACCACGCCGTCATGGAGCAGACGACGCGGGCCGCGGTCGTGCCGGTCGACATGGCCTGGAGCGACGTCGGCTCGTGGCGCGCCCTTCGCGGAGTCGGCCAACCCGATGGCGACGGCAACGTGCTGCAGGGCGACGTCGTCGTCGAGCGCATGCACAATTCCTACATTCGCAGCGAAGGGCAGCTCGTCGCGGCAGTCGGCCTCGACAATGTGATCGTGGTCGCGACCGACGACGCCGTGCTGGTCGCCGACGCCGATTCTGCCAGCGAAGTCTCGGGCATCGTCGCGCGGCTGCGCGGCCAGAACCGGCCCGAATCGCAGCAGCATGTCACGTGCCATCGGCCGTGGGGCCACTACCGCACCGTCGATATCGGCGGGCGGTTCCAGGTGAAGCGCATCACCGTGAAGCCCGGTGCAAAGCTCAGCCTGCAAAAACATTACCACCGGGCGGAACACTGGGTTGTCGTGCACGGCACCGCGATCGTGCAGCGCGACGAAGAGCGCATGCTGGTTCGCGAGAACGAGTCCGTCTACATCCCGATCGGCGCCGAGCACCGGCTCGAAAATCCCGGCAAGCTGCCGTTGCAGCTCATCGAAGTGCAGTCGGGGTCGTATCTCGGCGAGGACGACATCGTGCGCATGTCCGACAGCTACGGACGGGTTTGAGGCGCTCCGATGACCAACCTATCGCCTGACACGACAGGCCCCGTCGGCGGGACAAGGTTATCAGCCCACATAACCATTGGGTGACGACATGTTGGTCCAACCATCAGCAATCTCCTTCCTGCGCCGTCGCGGCCTGCTGACGGCAGTGTTTGCCCTCGCCGCGTGCGACGGCGATTCGACTCCGATCGTCAAGGACAGCGGCGAAAGCCTGCAGCTCGCGCCAACCAACGCGCCCGGCGGCGGCCTTCGCCAGGGCACGCCCGCCGCGGCGGGCAAAGATCCCGACTACAAGCTCGGCGCGAACGACCGCCTCAAGATCACCGTCTTCGGGCAGCCAACACTTACCGGCGAATATACCCTCGACGGCAATGGCATCCTGGCTTTCCCCTTGATCGGCAACGTCCCCGCCAACGGCGTGACGACCAGCCAGCTGCAACAGGCGATCGCCACCAAGCTCGCGCCGGATTACCTGGTCAATCCCAATGTCAGCGCCGAAGTGATCACCCGCCGCCCCTTCTACGTGATCGGCGAGGTCCAAAAACCCGGCAACTATACCTACGTGACCAGCTTGACCGCGATCAACGCCGTCGCAATGGCCGGGGGCTTCACTCGCCGGGCCAAGAAGAATGACTTCTATATCAGGCGCACCTCCGCCGACGGCCAAACGGTTCGTGTCGAAGCCCACTCCGGCACACTGCTTCAGCCGGGCGACACCCTCGAAGTCCGCGAACGGCTTTTCTGATGGCCTATGCGCCGGATCAATCCTCCTCGCCGGGCCGTCGACGCGTCGCTTTAAGGGCCGTACCGCCGACGCCCCACTACGTGACCGCCGAACCGCTCGCTCGCATGGCGCCGGCGGCGGAGGAGCAAGGTCTCCTTGAAACGATCCGCAAACTCTGGCGGCACCGGGGACTGATCGTCTTGTGCACGGTGGTGGTGGGCGGGGCAACCGTCGTCGCGGCGTGGTCCATGCCCTCGTTCTATGTCTCCGAGGCGAGGGTGCTGGTCGGCGTCCAGGCCCCCCGCCTGCCCAACGTCGAGTCGATTCTTACCGATGTCAGCCCGGACGCCGAACGCGTCCAGAACGAGGGGTTCATCCTGCAGTCGCGCAACATCGCCCAGCAGGTGATCGACCAGTTGAGGCTTCGCGACGATCCGGAATTCAATCCTGACCTGCGCAAGCCCTCGTTCTGGTCGCGCCTGAACCCGCGGCAATACGTGCCGCCGGTGATCGATGCCTGGATCGCCCAATTGACGTCGGCCAAGCCGAAGGCTGCCGATGGCGACAAGTTTACGGGCTTCTCGACGAGCGCTGGAGCAACCACCAGCCAAGACCGGATGATCGATACTCTGCTGTCGCACGTCGACGTCTCGACGCTTGGCCGCTCGTACGTTCTCAGCATCAAGGTGGAATCGCTGAACCCGGCCACCGCCGCCGCCATCGCCAACGCCCTCGCCGAGCGATATCTCGACTACCAGCGCCGCGACAAGATCGAGTCGATCGACAGGGTCGACAAGTTCCTGCTCGGCCGGATCGCCGAACTGCGCGAGCAGGTGAGCAAGTCGGACCAGGCGGTCGAGGACTATCGCCGAAGCCATGACCTCTACAAGAGCGCCGGCAGCGGCGTCACCGCCCAGCAGCTCAATGAGCTCAACACACAGCTCACCGCTGCGCAGACCGCCAAGGCCGAGGCCGAGTCGCGCTTGAACGAAGCCCAGCAAATGCGAAAAGGCGGCCTCAACAACGAGAGCGTGCCGGAGGTGCTCCGCTCGCCCCTCATCACCGTGCTCAAACAGCAACTCGCCGACTCCGAGCGGAAGGCCGCCGAATTGTCCGCCTCGTACGGCGCACGTCACCCCGCCTTGGTCAACGCCAGGGCCGAAGTGGCCAATATTCAAGGCCGGGTGGCCGCCGAGATCTCGAAGATCGTCGAAGGCCTGGCCCGCGAGGCACGTGCCGCCAATGCGCGGTACGAAGCGCTATCCAAGAATTTCGAGGGCGTGAAAAAGCAGATGGGCGCCGTGAACGACCGCTCGATCCAGCTCGAGTCGCTCGAACGCGACGCGACGGTGAATCGCAACCTCCTGGAGGCGATGCTGCTGCGCGCCAAGCAGAGCACGGGCGCCGAGACGATCCTCCAGGCCAACGCCAAGCTGGTCTCCCCCGCCGCCCCGGCCGGCGCGCCGAGCTATCCGCCCAAGGCGCTGATTGCTTTCCTTGGCGTTGCCGGTGGCATGATGGTGGGCGCCGCGCTCGCCCTGTTGCGCGAGGGCGGCGACCATACGTTCCGACGTGCCGAGCAGATCGAGTCGGCGACCGGCTTGCCGGTCATGGCCGTCGTGCCCCAAATCGGTGGCCGCACACCGCCAGCCATGCAGGTGCTCCGCCAGCCGACCTCGGCCTACAGCGAGGCGCTGCGCCGCCTGCACATCGGCGTCGAGCTGTCCGAAGCCGCCGCCTCGCCCAAGGTCATCCTGTTCAGCTCGGCGACGCCGTCTGAAGGCAAGTCTGTGATGGTAGCCTCGCTTGGCCGGTTACTTGCGAGCAACGGCAAGCGGGTGCTGCTGATCGACTGCGACTGGCGCAGCCCGCGCCTGCATCAGATCTTCCGCTGCAGCAATCGCGATGGTCTGGCCAACCTGTTGATCGACAAGGACGTCGAGCTCGATCAGATGATTCATCATGATGCCCTGTCCGGCGTCGACGTCATGCCGGCGGGGTCGTGGAGCCCGCGTTTCGCCCACCTGCTGAGTTCGAACCATATGCGCCGCCTCCTCGAGGCGCTCGAGCCACACTATGAGTTCATCATCCTCGACACGCCGCCTGCCCTGGTCACCGCCGACGTGCTGGCGCTGTCGCGCCTCGTCGAGAAGGTGGTGTTCGTGGTCCGCTGGGGCCATACCAGGCAGGAAGCTGTCCTCGAGGCGCTGAGGCAGATTGTCGATGCACAAGGCGACGTCGCCGGTATCGTGATGTCGCGCGTGGTGTCCAAGCAGTATCGCCAATACGCCTACGGCGACCCGTTCTTCGAGGGCAAGCGAACGGCAGCTGCGGCCCAGCGCTCGTAGACCATGCACGATTCATCCCGCACCCCATGAACCGCCTCGATGCCCCCGCCATCGGCAAGTAGCGCGTCGCCACCACGCGAAGTTCTGATCCTCGAGCCCGATGCCGAAGGTCATTCCCAGGAATGGCTGCAGCATCTGGCCGAGTTCGTCGCGGCGGATGAGACCGCTGCGGCGATCTCCGTGGTCGCTCCGCCGGCATTGTGCGCCGCACTGTCGCGATCGATGCCCGTCGTCGCCGACGGCCGCATTCGCTTCATCGCGCTGAAGCCGCGCGAACTCAGGCTGTGCACTCATCGTTCCCTATCGATAGCGGCGTTCGCGCGCTGGTGGATCATGCGCCGTTATCTCGCCCGCACCGGAGCCGATTCCGGATTCTTTCTCTCGCTTGACCTTCTTTGCTTGCCACTGGCGCTTGGACTGCGCGCAACGGGCAAACCGATCGCTGGCGTCCTGTTCCGCCCTTCGGTGCACTACCGCAGTCTTGGAAAATACCAACCCAGCTCGGCCGAACGATTGCGCGACCTGCGAAAGGATTTACTCTATCGCCTGATGTTGAAGAATCCGAGCGTACGGACTGTGCTGTCGCTCGATCCCTTCTTTCCCGCGCACGCCGAGTCGCACTACGACCAAGGCATAAAGGTGCGTGCTTTGCCCGAGCCACCTATCATGGTGCCGGCAGATGGTTCAACAGCGCCCGCCATCGACTTTGCCCCGCCCGGCCGCGTCGGCCTTCTGCTGTTCGGCTATTTGACCGAGCGCAAGGGACCATTGGAAGTGCTCGACGCGTTGCGACTGCTGCCGACGCACATCAGCAAACGCACCGCCCTTCTGCTCGCCGGCCGCGTAGATCCAACGATTGACAGCGCCATCAAAGAGCGCTGCTCGGCGTTGACGCGTGAGCGGCCCGACCTTTGGCTGCGTATCGAGAACAGGTGGTTGAGCCGCGCCGAACTCGAAGTCCTGGTGGCGCGCAGCGACGTCGTGCTGGCGCCTTACCAAAGATTTGTCGGATCGAGCGGCGTTCTCATGTGGGCCGCCCGCGCCGGTCGGCCGGTGCTTGCTCAGGAATACGGCCTGGTTGGACGTCTCACTCGGGACTTCCGTCTGGGCGTGGTGGTCAATTCGTCCGACCCGGCCTATTTGGCGCGCGAGATCGAACGAATGATCGTGCACGGACCGCAAAATTTCATCGACGTTTCATCGGCCGCGACGTTCGCCTTTTCCTGCACGCCCCAGCGCTTTGCTTCGACGCTGCTTTCGAGCCTGAGCGAACGCGCCGCAGCGTAAAACCGGTCCTGGACCATACGCCGAAGCCACGCAGTTGCTGGAAAAGACGCCCATCGATCGTCACGAGCGTGTCGTTCAGGGGCGAGGTCAGTTTCCAACGAGCACCGCGCTGTCCGCCATCGCCTTGCGCACGAGGGAGACCGCTGGACGCATCGCCCGCTGCTCCTGCCCGAGCTCCTCCGCACTCGTCGGCACAGAAGACGCCCTGCGCTTCGTCGGCTCGAGCGGGATCCGCCTGAAGAATAGTTCTCAATCCGATGTTGCCACGGCTCCCGACGACACTACGCCGGCTCGACGCCGGTCGCTGACCGTACGCCGAAGCCAGGCCGTCATGGGCGCCTCTACCCACTTGAAGATGATCAGGGACGTCACGGTGCTCAGGATCAGACTGGAGGAAACAATCACAATGCCGAGCGGCGGGCCCGTGATCCCGGACTTGGCAGCCGCGACGCCGATCACCGGCAACACGAAACCGTGCGTAAGGTACATCGAATAGGACGCCTCGCCGATCCTGACAAACAGATCGGGCAGTTGGCGCCCTACCCAGCGCTCACAAGCTACGCTGCCACAGAGCGCCGCGGAAGCGGCGAGACCCCAGAACCCGACCCGCTCCCAGAGCCCGTCGACCGGAGCAACGGCAAGACCGACCAGTCCGGCGGCAGCCATCGGAACCGCCCATGCGGGCGAGGCCTCTTGGAGCCGCCGCGCCACGAATGCGCGGCCGATGACGAGGCCAAAGACGAATTCCAGCACGAACGGGCTGGCGAGCGTGGTAACGGCGGGCCAATCAGGCTGAGCGACGAGAGAGACCAGGGCGAGGCCTGTCATTGCCACACCGACCACGATCAGCGGATCAAGCGCGAAGAACAGCGCAGCGGCGAACACGACGTAGAAAAGCATCTCGAAAGACAACGTCCAACCCACAGCCAGCACCGGCTTGACGAACCCCGCCCCGTCGGCCGCCGGCAGGAACAGGAATGAGGCAATGGTGTTCCACGTGGTCAAATAGGTGTGCCGCGCGATCTCGGGGACCGCTGCAATCGACAGAAGCTTGGCACTCGTGGTGAGCCAGTACATGGGTACGATACGCACCAGGCGGAGCACGATGAAGCGACGCCAGCTGTCGGCCAGGCCGAGAAGCCGCCGGGATGAAACCATCATGATGAAGCCGCTGATGACGAAGAACAGGTCGACGCCGGAGTTGCCGTTGTCCCAGGGCTTCACGCTGGGCAGGAAGTTGTCGTGCCAAAGAAGAGTGCCGTGGAAGCCGACGACGAACAGTGCGGCGACGGCCCTCAGGCATTGAACAGATCGAAGCTGTTCCGAGGCCGACTTCTTCTTCGCAATGCTTGTCGGATTCAAATGGGATTCCCGCGGTGAAGTGCCGTATGGCGCCAGCAAGTACAAGTATACGGGATGGCGGGGCCATATTGCCTGCAAGGGCATGGGCACGGCGGTGGCCATTACATGATCACAACCGACCTGCGGCGCATCGCAACGTGGTGACCCTCACATGATCACAACACCTGCCTCGGTCGGGATGGAGAATAATCGCTGAAGGTCGACAGAAGATCTTTGTTGACCCACGCAGGAAAGGCCCAGCCCAATGTCCAAGAATGATCTCGTGGTCGTCACCGGCGCCGGTGGCTTCATCGGTGGTCACCTGGTTCGCGTCCTGCAGGAGCGCGGCCATACCCGGATCCGCGCCGTCGACGTCAAGCCGCTCGATGAGTGGTATCAAAAGACCCCCGGCGTCGAGAACCAGGTCGGCGACCTCGCCCTGCTCGAGCCCTGCCGGGCCGCCGCCCGGGGCGCCCGCATGATCTACAACCTGGCCGCCGACATGGGCGGCATGGGCTTCATCGAGACCCACAAGGCCGAATGCATGCTATCGGTGCTGGTCAGCACCCATATGCTGGTGGCCGCCAAGGAAGCCGGCACCGAGCGCTTCTTCTATTCGTCGTCGGCCTGCGTCTA
>Ga0210389_10004217_pt1 | contig 11205 bp, 8 predicted proteins | sample IncBWH28OmetaG_FD_160127 | JGI IMG/M metagenome (GOLD analysis project Ga0210389, IMG submission 160127) | Forest soil microbial communities from Barre Woods Harvard Forest LTER site, Petersham, Massachusetts, United States - Inc-BW-H-28-O ... | reverse complement strand
ACAGGCCTGTCGGACAAGACCATTGCCGCGATCCGCGCTCGTGCAGGTGCGGAGATTCCGCACCTGAGCAAGAGGTGGGGGCGGGACGGGCGTGCGTACCCGGTCAGCATAGCCCCAGGGCGCCAGCGGGCGGCGGAGGCGATAGCCGAGAGGCCGACGGCTTCGCTGCGCGAGATCGCCCTGGCCGCCGGCGTTTCCCCGAATGTCGCCGGCGATGTCCGCCGGCGCCTGTCCGCGGGCGCCGCCGGACCGGGACGGCAGGCAGCGGTCGCAGCCAGGCAGGCAGGTACTCACCCGAACGCGAAAGATGCCAACCTCAGCCGCGCTGCATTGGAGCAGCTGCGGCGTGATCCCTCTATCCGCAGCAAGGAAGCAGGACGAGAGCTCCTGCGCTGGCTTGCCGCCCATGCGATAGGCATCAATGATCTCCCGGCCCGGACGGATGTTATCCCGCCCTACCAGCTGGAATTGATGGGCAAGCTGGCACGGTCGGCGGCGAGCGCATGGGATGAATTCGCGCGCCGCCTGGAGATTGCGCAACAGCAGTGTGAATGAGCCTGGTCAGGCGACTCCGCCCTCGTAGCCCAGTGGAAGAGGCCACCCCCTAAAAGGGTCCAGAGCGTCGGTTCGAATCCGATCGGGGGCACAAGCGTCAGCGGGAGATGACAATGCAGGAATCAATGCCTTACACGTATCAGGCTCCAGGCTGGGGCTTGCGCTATCTCATGTGTCCGCCTACCTATTTCGCGGTGCTGTACTCGATCAATCCGTGGATGGATCCGGCGGACCGGGTCGACGGCGATCTCGCCGGAAGCCAGTGGAATCGCCTGGCCGGGATGATACAGGCGGCCGGCGCCCGGATCGAGCAGATCACGCCGGTCAGCGGCCTGCCTGACATGGTCTTCACCGCCAATGCTGGCCTGGTCGACGGTGACCGGTTCATCCCCGCGCGAATGAAGCATGCGGAACGGCGCGATGAGCCGGCCTACTTCAGCCGCTGGTTCACGGCGAACGGGTACCGGGTCGTGACCGGTCCCGGTGCCAGGACCCAGGAGGGGGCGGGGGACGCGCTGCCGTTCAACGGCTACCTGATCGCGGGTTACGGCCAGCGCTCCCATCGCCGGGCCTGGACGGCCCTCGGCGACGGCGCCCGCATCGCGGTCCGCCCGGCCCGCCTGGTCGATCCCCGGTACTACCACATCGATATCGCGTTCTGCCCGCTTGATGACCGGACGGCCCTGTTCGCCCCGCATGCGTTCAGTGCGGCCGGGTGCCGGATGCTGACCCTGCTGGTCCCTGACCTGGTGCCGCTGACTCCGGAGGAGACCGCCTTGTTCTGCGCGAACTCCGTGGTGGTCGGGCGGACGGTCATCATGCCCGCCTGCACCGCGCGGCTGGGCCGGCTGCTCGAGCAGCGCGGGTTCGAGGTCGCGGTAGCCGACATCAGCGAGTTCCTGAAGGCGGGCGGGGGCTGCCGGTGCCTGACGCTTGCCCTCGACCCGGTGCTCAGCCGCGGGGCCGTGCCCGGCCGCCGCCCGGTGGAGACGGCCGCCGGGCACGAGGGCCGGTAGCGGCGAGGCCGCCGCGGGAAGGGAGCACGGGAGATGGGCAATCTCGCCACCGACACCGAAGTCGAGGGAAGTGACGGCCGGTACGCCGGCGTCATCTCACCGGACTGGGAAGCCTGGGGCCCGAACGGGGGCTTCATCGCGGCCCTGGGACTGCGCGCCGCCCACGCTCACGGCGTGCACCCGCGGCTGGCCTCGCTGTCGGCTCATTTCGTCTCGGCCGCCCGGTTCGGCCGGGTGGACATCAAGGTCACGACGCTGCGCCGGTCCCCGCGGGCCGAGTCGATGCGCGTATCCGTCTCGCAAGGCACCCGGACCATCAGCGAGAGCCTGGTCTGGGCGGTCGCCGACGGTCTCGACGGGATCGTCCATGACACCGCGCGGCCGCCCGGCGTCCCTCACCCCGACGGCCTGCGTTCCATACGCGAGCTGGCAGGCCCGGACGCGTCACCGCCCATGCCCATCTGGCAGAACATCGATTGGAAGCCTCTCGACTGGGACGATGCGCGGCATGGGGTCCCTGACTGCCCCAGCGGGCAACCGCGGTGGGCCGGCTGGTACCGGTACTTCCCCGAGCCAACGTTCGCGGACGTCGCGGCCGATGCGGCCCGGGCGGTCATCCTGCTCGATCTCAACCCGTGGTCGGCCGCGACCCGCGTGCATCCGTCCGGCACCGGCTTCATAGCGCCCACGCTGGACCTCTCGGTGCAGTTCCACCAGCCCCGGCCAGACTCGGAATGGCTGCTCGCCGACGGCAGCGCCGACGTCGCCAGCGGCGGGCTGGTAGCCGGCCGGGCCCGGGTGTGGAGCTCGGACGGCACGCTGATCGCCTCGGCCGCGAGCAGCCTCCTGTGCAAGCCGCTCCGGCCCGCTACCGCCGGTGATAGGCTGCCGCCCGTGCTCGCTGGTCCGCGAACGGGGACGCCGCATGGTTGCTGAGAGCAGGCAGTGGCTGGCGCTGCGCGACGCACGGGATGCCGCTGTCGTCGGCGGGAAGGCGGCGCGCCTGGGCGAGCTGCTCCGGCTGGACGTCCCGGTGCCCGTCGGCTGGGTTCTCACCTGCGGTGCCACCCGGCCGGGGGCCACCTTCGATTTCGTGGCCGCGCTCCGCGACGCGGGCTACGGTGCCCGCGCGCGTTTCGCGGTCCGCAGCTCCGCCGACACCGAGGACTCGGCCCGCGCCAGTTTCGCCGGGCAGTTCCGCACGCTGCTGGGCGTCGCCCGCGACGACGTGCCCGCGGCCATGGACCGGGTTCATGACTCACTGCGCGGCGACGCGGTGCTGAGGTACAGCGCGCGGCTGGGCACCGCCCCGCCGCAGGGCATGGCCGTCATCGTCCAGGAGCAGGTGGATGCCGAGATCGCCGGCGTCTGCTTCACGGTTCATCCGGTTACCTGCCAGCCGGACCTGGTTATCGAGTGGACCCACGGCCTGGGCGAGGGCGTCGTCGGAGGGAGCACAGCCGACCTCCGTACCCGGGTGTTCCGGCGGGACGAGGCCGGACTCGGCATCCAGGAACCGGATGCGGACAGCCTGACCGCGGTCGCCAGGACGGCGCTGCGGCTTGAATCGCTCCTCGGCCACCCCCAGGATGTCGAGTGGGCGGTGGCGGGCGGCCGCCTGTGGATACTGCAGGCCCGGCCGATCAGCACGCTGGGCCGCCGGCCTGGCTCATTACACGAATTCAACTCGCGTCCGATGGAGACACGGTGAAGCTACTGGTCGAAGGCATAGGAGCCAGCGCGGGGCGCGTCAGCGGGAAGGCGTGCGTCATGCGGGACGCGCTCCGCCCGGTGGGCATCGGCGAGATCCTGGTGACGGTCCTGACGGACCCGCTGTCGTTCGCTGACCTGGTCGAGAATGCCAGCGCCCTGGTCACTGACCTGGGCGGCCTGGCGTCGCATCCAGCCATCCTCGCCCGCGAGATGGGCATTCCGGCCGTGGTGGGTACCGGCCGGGCGACGAGCGTGATACCCGACGGCGCCCGCATACTCGTTGACGGCACGGCAGGAGCGGTCTATGAGCTCGATTGACGACTTCCTCGACGCACTGCACGTCGCGTTCGAGAACGCCGGCACCATCGTTCCCTGGCCGCTGCACGTCGCGCAGGTCGCGCCGTACTATTCCGATCTCGAGGCGATTGACCTCATGGAGCGCTTCCGCACCCTGCGGGCGGGCGGGACGACCGACCTCGAACTGGCGCGGCTCTATCCGAGTGCCAGCTCGGCCACGTCGCTGATGCTCGACCTGGTCCCGGGCATGAAGGTGGCGGGCATCGGGGCAGCCGACCGGGCTGAATTCGTGCAGGCGACCCTGCGGGGACTCGCGGCCCTGGAGGCCGGGGACGTCTTCGCCCGCGATGGCGGTCACCGGCTCCTTTCCGGCGAGCAGGCCCAGCAGCTGGCGGAAGAGACGGACTGGCAGCCCGCGGCGGGCGAGGGCGGGCGTGACTTCGCGGCCGCCTGCTTCGGGCTCTCGGGGGCCGCGCAGTCGCTGGTCTGGTCGGCGCATTTCTACGGCTGGACGGACATCTCCTTCGTCATACACGGCCCCTACCGGGTCACCGCCCGGGACGGCCGCGCGCGCACCCTGATCGTGCGCGATTTCTTCGACCTCGACTTCAGTGGGATCTGGCCGCTGCTGCCAGATCCCGGGCTGGGGAAAATCCGCCTGCTCTCGCTGCATGATGACTCGGACGAATTCAGGATCGACCTTTTCAACCACCTTCTCCACGCCCGGGCGCAAGTCGAGTCGACGCAGTCGGTAAGCCTGGTTATTGACGGCCGGACGATCATGGAAGCCGATACGATAAAGGGTCTCCGTAAACGCCTCATCGAGGTGGTCCGGGCGCAGAAGGCAAATCTCGATCAGATGGCGGTACGCGAAATCGCGGCCAAGTTCATCGAAAGCCGCTACTACGCTTTCCGGCGCTGGCGCCTGGCCACCGGCGGGGACCCGCTGCCGCCCGCCCAGGTATATGAGCGACTTGCCGAATGGCCTGCCTTCCCGGCGCCGCAGGACGGCGACGAATCATGGGAGATTCTGCGCGATCTCTTCGACCCGCGCTCCAGCGTCGGCCCCCAAGCAATTGACACAGTCAGGTCTTCCGGATAACCTGATCTCGATTTACCCGAACTGCCTACCCCAAAGACTATTGAAGGGGACGCAATGAGCCATCCCGTGAATGCCGTTACCATGGGGGATGTCCTCGAATTCCGCGCCGATAATTATGCCGATCACGGTTACCGTTTCATCGGCGGCGACTGTGCGCCCTTAGCCACGCTCGATTACGGAGAGCTGGCCACCAGGTCCGCGGACATCGCCGAGGCGCTGAGCGACACCGCGGCCGCCGGGGCCCGCGCGATCCTCCTCTTCCCGCCCGGCCTCGACTTCGTGGCCGCCCTGTTCGGCTGCTTCCGCGCGGGAGTCGTCCCGGTCCCGGTATTTCCGCCCGCCGGCCTCGCTAACCTGGAGGTCGCGCTCGGCAGGCTCAGGAACGTCATCGCCGACGCCGATCCGGCCGTCCTGGTGACGACGAGTGAGCTGCTGGCGGTTAAGGAGAAGTCCGGCTTAGCGGTCGGGCCGTCGCTGCCGTGGCTGGCGGCGGATGCTGTTCCGGCCGGACTGGGCGCCGGCTGGCTCTCACCCCGGGTGCTCGGTGACGACATCGCGCTGATCCAGTACACCTCAGGATCGACCTCGTCGCCCAAGGGCGTCGTGGTCCGTCACCACCAGATGCTGGCCAACCTGGAGATGATCCGCCGGTCGATGCAGTCGTCGGCGGACACCCCGACCGTCGGCTGGGTGCCGCATTACCACGACATGGGGCTGGTCGGGCACATCCTCAACGTTATATATACCGGCGCCTCCGCCTACCTGATGAGCCCCGCGGCCTTCCTGCGGCGGCCGGCCCTGTGGCTGGAAGCGATCACCCGGTTCGGCGGAGTCTCCTGCGGCGCCCCGAGCTTCGGCTTCGAGCTCTGCTGCCGCCGGGTAACCGACGAGCAGAAGGCGGGCCTGGACCTCTCGTCCTGGCGGGTGGCGTTCTGCGGGGCCGAGAAGGTCCGCCCCGGCGTGCTGCGGCGGTTCGCCGCCAGGTTCGCCGACTGCGGCTTCTCGCCGGCGGCGTTCTATCCCTGCTACGGCCTGGCCGAAGCGACCGTGTTCGTCGCGGGAGCCTCTGTCGGCCACGGGCTGACGACCGCCTGGCTGGACCGCCGCCGGCTGGAGAAGGGCGAGGCCTGCCGGGTGCCGGCCGGGGATGCCGGCGGCGTGGAGCTGGCGACCTGCGGGCGGCCCGCCGACGGCCTGGAACTGCGCGTCGTGGATCCGGACACCGGCAAGCCCGCCGGCGACGACCGCGTGGGCGAGTTCTGGATCCACGGGCCCAGCATCGCGGACGGCTACTGGCGCAAGCGGGAGCTCAGCGCGCAGACCTTCAGGGCAGCCATGGCCGGCGATGACCGGCCCTTCCTGCGCACCGGCGACCTCGGCTTCATGGTGGACGGCGAGATGTGCGTCACCGGGCGGTCGAAGGAAGTCATCGTGATCCGCGGCCGCAACGTCTACCCGACCGACGTGGAGGAGGTCGTCCAGGCCTGTGACCCGCGCCTGCGCCCGGGGTGCGGGGTAGCGTTCAGCGGGACCGACGACGAGGACAGCGTGGTCGTGGTGCAGGAGGTCACCGAGACCGACGCGGCCGAGCTCCGCCAGCTGGCCCTGTCAGTACGCCAGGCGGTGACCGAGCGGCTCGAGGTGCCCGTCGCCGACGTCATCCTGGTCCGGGCGGGGAAGATCCCGAAGACGACCAGCGGGAAGCTGCGCCGCGGATCCTGCCGGGAGCAGTACCTGGCCGGAACCCTGGCCTCGGTGTGCGAGGCCAGGCGGGCGACATGACCAGCCGGGCCCTGGAGCTCAGGAAGTGGCTCGTGAGCCGGGCCGCCGAGCACGCCGGGATAGAGGCCTCCGACCTGGACCTCACCCTGCCGCTGCGGACGCTCGGCCTGGATTCGGCCGCTATCGCCGAGATAGCGGCCGACCTGGGGGCGTACCTGGGGCTGGAGGTGAGCCCGGCCGTGTTCTTCGAGTCCCCGACGATCGCGGAACTGGTCGCGCGCTTCACCGCGCCGGCACCGGAACCGCCGGTGCCGGCACCGGTTTCGCGGGCGCCCGCGCCCGCGCCGCATGACCCGATCGCCATCGTCGGCATCTCGGCCCGGCTGCCGGGCGCGGACTCGGCGCAGTCCCTGTGGGAGCTGCTCGTCCGGGGGGCGGATCCGGTCGGGCCGGTGCCCGGACACCGGTGGCGGCTGGCCGAGGCGGCGCTGACCGACGCGGAGGCGGGCGCGGCCCACGCCGGGATGCTGGGCGACGTCGCGTCATTCGACGCGGGCTTCTTCCGCATCACGCCGGGGGAAGCCGACCGCATGGACCCGCAGCAGCGCCTGCTGCTGCAGGGCACCTGGGAGGCGCTGGAGGACGGCGGGCTGGTGGCGGACGCCCTCGCAGGCAGCCGTACGGGCGTCTACGCGGGCATCTCGGCCAGCGACTACGGGCGCCGGCAGCTCGGCTCGCTCGGTGACGCGCACGCCCTCGCGCCGACCGGGAGCGCGCTCTCCATCGCCGCCAACCGGATCTCCTACTGCTACGACTTCCGCGGCCCGAGCGTAGCGGTCGATACGGCGTGCTCATCCTCGCTCGTCGCCACCCACCTGGCAGTGCGTGACCTCAGGTCGGGGGACTGCGACGCGGCCATCGTGGCGGGCGTGAACCTGCTCATCGAGCCGTGGGCATCGGTCGCGCTGGCGCGGGCCGGGCTGCTCTCTCCCCGCGGCCGCTGCCGCTCTTTCGACGCGTCGGCCGACGGCTACGTCCGGGCCGAGGGCTGCCTGGTGGTCGTGCTGAAGCCGCTGGCGGCCGCGGTCGCCGACGGGGACCGCGTCTACGCCACCATCCTCGGCAGCCACGTCAACCAGGACGGACGCTCGAACGGCCTCACGGCGCCCAGCCCGGCGGCGCAGGAGGATCTCCTGCGCCGTGCCTGCGCCAACGCCGGCGTCCCGCCCTCGGCGGTGCAGTACGTCGAGTGCCAGGGGACCGGCACGCTGCTCGGCGACTCGGTGGAGGCGCGCGCGGTCGGCACGGTGATCGGCCGCCGCCGCGACAGCGGGCGCGAGTGCATCATCGGCTCGGTGAAGTCCAACGTCGGGCACCTGGAGCCCGCGGGCGGGATCGCGGGCCTGGTGAAATGCGCGCTGGCCCTGCACCACGGGTACATACCGGGCAACCTGCACTTCCGGTCGCCGAATCCGCACGTGGACTTCCCCGGGCTGGGGCTGCGGGTCGCCGCGGCCGGCCAGCCATGGCCGGACGGGCCCCGGTTCGCGGGCGTGAGCGCGATGGGCTTCGGCGGCACCAACGCCCACGTGGTGCTAGGTGCGGCCGCACCCCCCGCCGGGCGGCCGGCGCTGGCCGGCGACCCTGGCGCCGGCCACGTCCACGTGCTGCCCCTGTCGGCCCGTCACCCGGCCGCGCTCAACGAGCTGGCGGCGGCCATGGCCGCCCGGCTGACGCAGGCGGATCCGGGCGAGCTGCCGGACATCGTGGCCGCCGCGTCGCTCCGCCGCACGCATCACCCCCTGCGCGCCGCGGTTACCGGGACGTCGGCCGCCGAGCTGGCGGCGGCGCTGCGCGAGCTCCCGCCGTCCGCCGGCCGGCCCGCCCAGGACCCGGCCGCACCGCTGGTGTACGTGTTCCCGGGGGAGGCCGAGCACGATCCGGGTGCGCTGCTCGCCTGCGCCGAACAAGACCCGCGCATCACCGTGACGCTGCGGCAGTGTGACGAGATCCTGCGGGAATCGGCTGGCTGGAGCCTGCTGGAGATCCTCATCCGCGACGACGCCAGTGCGGTGCTCAGCCGCCCCGAGTTCGCCCAGCCCGCCACCGTGGCGACCCAGGTGGCGCTGGCGGCGATGTGGCAGGGGCTCGGGCTGCGGCCGGGCGCGGTGACTGGGCACGGCGTCGGCGAGCTGGCCGCCGCGGTGGTGGCGGGCGCGCTCTCCCTGCCGGAGGCGATGCGGGTCGCCCAGGTGCGCGGGGAGGTGACCGCGGCCGCGGCCGGCTCCGGCCGGCAGGTCATCGCCCCCGTCGGCCGGGAAGCGGCCGAGGCGCTGGCGGGCGAGGCCGGCGGCCTGATCGAGCTGGCGGCGGTGGACGCCCCCGCCCTGGTCATCCTTTCCGGCGACGCCTCCGCCCTGGCGCAGGCCATCGCCTCCCTCCCGCCGGACGCGGGTGCCGCGCGGTGGCTGCCCGGCCGCTACCCCGCGCACACGCGCTGGATGGCGGGCGCGGCCGCCAAGCTCGCCACGGCGGTCACCGGCCTGCATCCCGGCCCGCCATCGGTACCCTTCTGGTCGACGGTCACCGGCCAGCCCGCCACCAGTCCGCTGGACGGCACGTACTGGGCACGCAACCTGCGCAGCCGGGTCGAGTTCGCGGCGGCGGCCGGCGGCCTGCTGGAGGCCGGCGCGTCTGCCTTCATCGAGATCGGCCCCCGCCCCACCCTGCAAACCGCCATCGCCCAGCTGGCTGAGCAGAACGGCACGAGCGCGGGCGTGTACGTGTCCACCATGGAATGCCAGGCTGATCCCGTCCGGCATGTCCGTTCGGGCATTGCCCGGCTCTACACGGCGGGCATCAGCCCCCGCTGGGAGCGGCTGGTACGCCAGCCCGCGTTCGCCGCGCTGCCGCCTTACCCCTGGCGCCGGGAGCGGCACTGGCTCGACCTCTCGCCCGCCCCGGCCGCGGCCGGGGCGCAGGCCGCGGCGCAGGCCCGGCCGGACGGCACCTTCCTGCGCAGCATCGGCCTCGGGAATGAGGGCGCCGGACAGCGGCCGCCGCTGGCCCGGGACTATGTCGCGCCGGCCAGCGCCATTGAGCACAAGATCACCGAGATCTGGCAGCGGGCACTCGGATTCCACCGGATCGGCGTGGAGGACGGCTTCTTCGAGCTGGGCGGCGACTCCGTCTTCGGGCACCAGGTCATCCTGGAAGTGAACCGTTCCCTCGGGGTGTCCCTCGACGTGGCCACGGTCTTCGAGCACTTCACGGTGGCGCGCCTAGCCGAGCTCGCCGAAGCCGACTTCGCCCGGCAGCTCGCCGCGATGAGCGACGAGAGCGCCCGGGACCTGCTCGGCCGGCTGGATGAGCAGCCAGTGAGCGAGCGTGCGAGCGAATCAGGAAGCACTGGGCGTCCGCGAATGCGGCCGACGAGCGCTAGCGAGGAGGTCTCATGAGCGCCGTGATGCGGGGGACCGTCTACCTCGGCCCACGCCAGGTCCGCTTGCGCGACCTCCCGCTTCCCCGGGTAGAGGGCGCCCGGGACGCGGTTATCCGGGTCACCCGGTCGGCGATCTGCGGCACCGACCTGCACGCCTACCGCGGGGAGCTGCCCGGCTTCGGCGTCGGGACGGTCCTGGGGCACGAGTTCACCGGAGTGGTGCTGGAGGCCGGGCCCGAGGTGCCGTTCTGCCCGGGCCAGCGGGTCATGGCCTCCGACATCATCGCCTGCGGGCGGTGCGCCGCCTGCAACCGCGGCTGGCACTACCAGTGCCCCGAGGTCAGCCTGTTCGGGTACTCGACGGTAGTCGGGCGCCCGGTCGACGGCGGCCAGGCCGAGTACGTGCGCGTCCCGTACGCCGACGTGGTGCTTTCTCCCTGCCCCGACGACCTGTCCGACGAGCAGGTGCTGTTCACCGGGGACGTGCTGCCGACCGGTTTCGTCGCCGCCCGGCAGGCGCAGATCGTTCCCGGTGACACGGTGGCGGTGGTGGGCGGCGGGCCGGTCGGGACGATCGCCGCGCTCTGCGCGATGGTGTCCGGCGCCGGCCATGTCGTTGTCGCCGATCCGCACCGGGCGCGCCGCCAGGCGCTGGCCGGCCACGGCCTGCAGGCGGTGCCGCCGGGCGAGCTTGCCGAGGCGGTCGGCGCGGTCTCCCGCGGCCGCGGCGCCCCGGCCGTCATCGAGGCGGTGGGCAGCGACGAGGCCCTGTCACTGGCGGTCGCGGTCGCCGCTCCCCGGGCGACGGTGGTCGTGGTCGGTGCCCACCATTCGGCGGCGGCGCCCTTCCCGTCCGGCTCCGCGTTCGCCCGCGAGCTGACGGTGCGTTTCGCCGTCGGCGACCCGATCCTGGTCCGGGACCAGGTGACGGCCCTGGTCCAGGCCGGCCGCCTTGACCCCACGGTGCTGATATCCCACCGGCTGCCGCTGGCGGACGTCGCCCGCGCGTACGACCTTTACGACCGAAAGGAGGCGACGAAGGTTGTCCTTGTCGCCGATGACAGCTAGCGCCACGGCCGCCGGCCTTCCCATCCCGGCCCCGACCCGGGCGCAGATGATGCGCCTGGTCGTGAGCCTGCAGCGCGACCCGCTCACCACTTACCTCCGGGTCCGGGAGCGCTACGGGGACGTCGTCCGGATGTCCGGCCTGAACGGCCAGGCGTGGGTCTTCGTCGCCGCGCCCGACGCGGTCGCGCACGTGCTGCAGCGCAATCACACCAACTACCGGCGCGGCGCGCTCAACCGGCCGTTCACCCGGTTTCTCGGCGCGGGCCTGCTCACCAGCGAGAAAGCCGTCT
>Ga0210389_10004216_pt1 | contig 11207 bp, 7 predicted proteins | sample IncBWH28OmetaG_FD_160127 | JGI IMG/M metagenome (GOLD analysis project Ga0210389, IMG submission 160127) | Forest soil microbial communities from Barre Woods Harvard Forest LTER site, Petersham, Massachusetts, United States - Inc-BW-H-28-O ... | reverse complement strand
ACGACCAGACCACCAACCCCGGCATCGTGCTGGCTTTCTCCAAGCTTGCCGCGCAATCCGACATCGTCGCCTTCCTCGGCTCGATCCGTTCGACCCAGGTGCATGCGATGGCGCCCGACGTGCTCAAGCTCGGCAAGCCCGTGATGATCGGCGGCACCGATCCGAATCTGACCCACATGGGCAATCAGTGGCTGTTCCGCTTCCGCCCCAATGACAGCTATTCCGGCCGCGTCATCGCCGAATACGGCGTCAACACGCTCGGCAAGAAGAAGTGGTTCGTGCTGCATTCGACCGACGCGTTCGGCACCGCCGGCGGCAAGGCGCTGACGGAGGCGCTGGGCAAGCTCGGCGCCACGGCGACCGATCAGGGCTATGCCAACCAGAGCCAGGATTTCACGCCGGTCGTGCTCGCGATCAAGCAATCGGGCGCCGACATCCTCGGCTCCTACTTCACCTTCGAGAACGACCTCGGCATCTTCGGTCGCCAGCTCCGTCAGCTCGGCGTCAACATTCCCTGGGTCGGCTCGCCCTCGATCGTCAACATCACCGCGCTCAAGCTCGCCGGTCCCGCGCTCTACAACACCTACGGTGTTGCCGATTACGCGGAAGATTCCAGCGAGGGCTCGAAGGCGTTCGGCAAGGTCTATCGCGACGCGGTCAAGGTCGCGCCCGACAACCAGAGCTCCTGGACCTACGACGCGGTCACCGTGCTGTCGGCCGCGATCAACAAGGCCGGCTCGACCGATCCGGCGAAGATCCGCGAGGCGATCCTGGCGACGAAGAAGTTCCCCGGTGCCGAGGGCGAATACAATTTCGACCAGAACGGCGATGGGCTTCACGGCTACAACATCGTGAAGAACGACAAGGGCAACATCGTCTTCGACAAGCACATCGAGTTCACTGACTAAGCCCGGCGCCTTCGGCCTCCCCCAAAGAAAACGGGGGAGGCCGAAACGCTGTTTACGAAGCGAAACAACCCTCTCAAACCAGAACCGCGATGGATCTCGTCCTACAACTGCTGTTCACCGGCATCGGCATCGGCGCCGTCTATGCGCTGGTCGCGCTCGGTTTCGTGCTGATCTTCCGCGCCACCAATGTGGTGAACTTCGCCCAGGGCGAGTTCTCCATGGTCGCCGCCTATCTGATGGTGGTGTTCGCGGTCGATCTCGGCTGGCCCTATTGGCTGTCGTTCCTGCTGGCGCTCGCCGGCATGGCGCTGCTTGGCGTCATCTTCAATCTCGGCGTCTATTATCCGCTGCGTCACCGCACCTACCTGCCGGTGATCATCGCGACCATCGGTGCCTCGATCCTGCTCGCCAACTCCGTGCTCGCCATCTACGGCCCGCAGCCGCAAGTGTTGCAGGGCTGGTTCGAGACGCCCGGCATCCAGCTCGGGCCGGTCTATCTTGATAGCCAGTATCTGCTGATCATCGCCGTCACGGTCGCGCTGGTGATCTTCAATTTCTGGTTCTTCGAGCACACGCTGCTCGGCAAGAAGCTGCAGGCGACCTCGCAGGACAAGGAAATGGCCTCGCTGCTCGGCATTTCCGTCTCCACCATGATCATGATCACCTTCATCTATTCCGCCGTGCTCGGTGGCCTTGCCGGCATCCTGGTGGCGCCGGTGCTGTTCGTCTCGATCCAGATGGGCTCGACGATTGCGCTGAAGGCCTTTGCCGCCACCATCATCGGCGGCTTCGGCGACGTCGCCGGCGCCATCATCGGCGGGCTCGCGCTCGGCGTGATCGAAACGTTTGGCGCGGCCTACATTTCAGTGCCGTACAAGGACGGCTTCGCCTTCCTGGTGCTGATAGCATTCCTGATCTTCCGGCCGCAGGGCATCTTCGGCGAACGCGTGGCGGAAAAAGCATGAGCGCGCCGAGCGAAAACATGTCCGCCGTTCCGACCGTCATGCGCTCGAAACCGCTTCTGCTGCGGCATCTGCCCTATTTCATCGTGCTAGCCATCCTGGTCGTGCTCGCCGCGGAAATGCCGATCGACGGTTATCTCCACAACATCCTGATGCAGGCGACGACCTTCGCCATTGCCGTGTTCGGGCTCTCGGTCGTGCTCGGCCTGTGCGGGCAGATCAACCTGGCGCAGGCGGCCTTCTTCGGCTTCGGCGCCTATGCGGTAGCGCTCGGCACCACCGACTGGCATTTGAGCTATTGGCTTTGTCTGCCGATCGGTTGCATGGCGGCGTTGATCGCGGGTGCGTTCCTCGGCGCCTCGACCTTGCGGCTTGGCGGGCACTATCTTGCGATGGTGACGATCTCGTTCCAGCAGATCGTGACGCTGGTCATGATCAACGCGATCTGGCTCTCCCATGGACCCGACGGCGTCTCCAATATCGGCCGGCCCGACATTTTCCGCTCGGCGCAGAGTTATCTCGCTTTCTGCGTCGCGATGCTCGGCATTGTCGGCTACCTCGTCTGGCATTTGCCGGACACCAGGCTCGGCCGCGCCATGCGCGCGGTGCGCGACAACGAGCTTGCCGCCGGCGTCAACGGCATCGATGTGTTCCGCACCAAAGTTTACGCCTTCGCGATCTGCGCCATGCTCGGCGGCCTCGCCGGAGGGCTGTTTGCCGGCGGCTTTGCCTATGTCAGCCCGGATCAATTTTCTTTCGCGGAATCCATCGTGTTCCTGACCATGTCGCTGCTCGGCGGCGTGGCTTCGCCGATTGGATCTGCGATCGGCACCGGGCTTCTGATCCTGATCCCGGAATGGCTGCGGTTCCTCAAGAGCGTGCCCGGGCTTTATCTGGCCATTTACGGCCTGTTCGTGATCCTGATCGTGCGCTTCATGCCGGATGGTATCTGGGGCTTTGTCGCCGCCGCCTTCGAGCGCTGGCGCGCGCAGATCAAGGCGCCGGCAGCCGTTAAGGCGCTGCAGTTGAAACCTGCGATCGTCGGCGGCGACACCGTGCTTGAGGTGACGGGGCTCTCGAAATATTTCGGCGGCCTCAAGGCCGTCGACGGCGTCGATATCGCGGTCAAGCGCGGCGGCGTGCACGCGCTGATCGGGCCGAACGGCTCCGGCAAGACCACTACGCTCAACGTGCTCTCGGGCCTCTACAAGGCGACCGCGGGCAAAATCGTGCTCGACGGCACCGACATCACCAACATGCCGCCGCATCAGCGCACCGCCGCAGGGCTGGGCCGCACCTTCCAGAACATCCGCCTGTTCCGCTCGATGACCGCGCTCGAAAATGTCGAGATCGGCGCCGAACGCCGGGGCAATACCCTGGTCGGATCCGGCGGCGATGCCGCGCTGACCGAGCGGGCAATGGAAGCGCTGACCTTTGTCGGCCTCGGCAGCCGCGCCAATGAGCTGATCTCGAGCTTCTCCTATGGCCACCAGCGCCTGATCGAGATCGCGCGGGCACTGGCGTCGAACCCGACGCTGCTGCTGCTCGACGAGCCGGCTGCCGGCCTGAACTCGACCGAGAAGCTGGAGCTGCATGAGCTCTTGAAGCGCATCGCGGCGCAAGGGCTCACCATCCTGATCATCGATCACGACATGACCCTGGTGTCGGAAGCCGCCCAGCACATCACCGTGCTCAATTTCGGTCGCCGCATTGCGGACGGCGAGTCGATGGCGGTGCTGCGCCATCCCGATGTCGTCTCCGCCTATCTCGGGAGCGAATGATGCCGCTGCTCGAAATCCGCAATCTCGTGGTCCGCTACGGCGAGATCGAAGCGTTGCGTGGCGCCACCATCGCCGTTGAAGCGGGGCAGGTGGTGACGCTGCTCGGCGCCAACGGCGCCGGCAAGTCGACCACGCTGCGTGCCATCTCCGGCCTTGCCAAGCCGACATCCGGCGACATCCTCTTCGACGGCAAATCGATCGCGGGCCTCGGACCCGAGGCGATCGTGCGCATGGGCATCTCGCATGTGCCTGAGGGCAGGCGGGTCTTCCCGGGGCTGTCAGTCAAAGAGAACATCATGCTCGGCGCCTCCAACCGCCGTGCGTCGAAGTCGGAGATTTCGCGCGAGGCGGACGCGATGTTCGACCTGTTCCCTGACATCCGCAAATTCTCAAGCGCACTCGGCTGGACGCTGTCTGGCGGCCAGTTGCAGATGGTGGCGGTCGCGCGCGGCTTGATGGCAAAGCCGCGGTTGTTGCTGCTCGACGAGCCGTCGCTTGGTCTTGCGCCCGTCATCGTGCAGGCCGTGTTCAAGATCATCGGCGAAATCCGCCGCAACACCACGGTGCTGCTGGTTGAGCAGAATGCACGCATGGGCCTGTCGGTCGCCGATTACGGCTATGTGCTGGAGACCGGCAAGATCGTGCTGGGCGGCAAGCCCGATGAATTGTGGGGCAACGAAGCCATCCGCGCCGCCTATCTCGGCGGTCACGCCAAGGTCAGCGCCTAACTCAAAGAGCATCCATGGTTACAATCAAGGTCGAGAATCTCATCGACTTCGTCGCCGATGTTTTCGGACACACCGAGTCATCGCCCGAGGAGGCGCGGCGCATCGCGACTTACCTCACGACGGCCAATCTCACCGGCCATGACAGCCATGGCGTCATCCGCGTGCCCGTCTATGTCAGGTGGAAGAAGACCGGCGCGGTGGTGCCGAACCAGACACCCGAGATCGTCGTCGATACGCCGTCGCTTGCCGTGGTCGACGGCAAGTTCGGCTATGGCCAGACGGTGACGCCGGTCGCGGTGAAGCTTGGCATTGAGAAGTGCAAGAAGGCCGGGCTCGCTGCGGTCGCGTTGCGCAATGCCGGCCATATCGGCCGCGTCGGCGACTGGGCCGAGATGGCTGCGGCCGAAGGGCTCGTCTCCGTGCATTTCGTCAATGCGGCGGGCTCACTGCTGGTCGCGCCGTTCGGCGGCGTCGAGAAGCGTCTTTCCACCGCGCCTTACTGCGTCGGCATTCCGCGGCAGGGGCAGGACCCGATCGTGCTGGATTTCGCGACCTCTGTTGTCGCCGAGGGCAAATGCCTGGTCGCGAGCCGCGGCGGCAAGAAGCTGCCGAAGGGCGCGCTGATCGATGCCGACGGCTCGCTGAGCGACGACCCGCATGTGCTCTACGGCTCGTACACGCCTGATGGACCGCGCGATCACACCAAGGGGACCGGCGCGATCCGCGCCTTCGGCGAGCACAAGGGCTCGGGCCTTGCGTTCATCTGCGAGCTGCTCGGCGGCGCGCTCACGGGAACCGGCGCCACCGCGCCGGACCGGCGCTTCGCCAACGGCATGCTGGCCTTCTATGTCGACCCCAAGGTGATCGATACCGCCAACTTCTTCGACGGCGATATCGCCCGTTACGTCGATTTCATCCGGGCGACCAAACCGGGCGCCGGCGTCGAGGAGGTCCTGATCCCCGGCGATACTGAACGAAGGACCCGTGCCGAACGCACCAGGAACGGTGTGCCCTTGCCTGATGATACCTGGGCGGCGATAGTGAACACCGCGCGCGAGGTCGGCGTCAGCGAAGTGGCGATCCAGCGGGCGACCAGCTAGCAGCCCATCCCAGTTCCGAGAGAAATTCTTCAGAGAAACGACAAAAGGAAACGCGATCAATGCCAAACAAAGTCAAGCAAATCTGGGCCCAGGGCAAAGCGGTGGTGAACGCCTGGCTCGCGATCCCCTCCGGCTTTTCCGCCGAGATGATCGCGCAATGCGGCTTTGACAGCGTCACCGTCGACATGCAGCACGGCGTGCAGGATTACCTCTCCATGGTGCAGTGCTTCCAGTCGATGGACAAGCATCCGGTCACGCCCATGGTCCGCGTGCCCTGGAACGAGCCCGGCATCGTCGGCAAGGTGCTCGACGGCGGCGCCTATGGCGTGATCTGCCCGATGATCAACACGCCGCAGGAAGCCAAGAACCTCGTTTCCTATTCGAAGTACCCGCCGATGGGTGTGCGCTCCAACGGCCCGATCCGCGCCGGCATGTACGGCACCGCGGGTTCCTACCAGAAGACCGCGAACGAAGAGATCGTGCTGCTGCCGATGATGGAGACCAAGACGGCGGTCGAGAACATGGAAGCGATCCTCGACGTGCAGGGCATCGACGGCGTCTATATCGGCCCGTCCGACCTCGGCTTCTCCTATGGCCTCGAGCCGAAGCTCGACCGTACCGAGCCGGAGATCCTCAAGATCTACGAGAAGATCGTGAAGGAATGCGACAAGCGCAAGCTCAACCCCGGCATCCATTGCTCCGGCGCCGAAGGCGCGGTGCGTGCGATCAACATGGGCTTCAAGCTGGTGACGCTGTCGAACGAGGTCGGGTTGATGTCGACCTACGCCAAGATGCAGGTCAACGCGACCCGCAAGGAATCTGGCGGCAAGGCTTAGGCATACTCTATCCTCTCCCTCTTCCCGTTCTTCGCGGGGAGAGGGAAGCATTCGAATACTAGGAGACATCCCATGGCCCCAGCACCCGTCATCCGCTTGCATCCTGACGACGGCGTGCTGATTGCGCGCTCGAGCTTGCCGCCGGGCATGGTGGTGGCCGATGGCGTAACGACATCGGAGCGTATCCCCGCGGGCCACAAGGTTGCGATCAGGCCGATCGCGCAAGGCGAGCCGGTCATTCGCTACGGCCAGATCATCGGCTTTGCCACGCAGCCGATTGCGCCGGGCCAGCACGTGCACACGCAGAACTGCGGCATGGGCGATTTCGACAAGGACTATGCCTATGGCGTCGACGTCAAGCCGGTGCCGAATTTCGACCTGCCGGCGATCTTCGACGGCATCCGCCGTCCCGACGGCCGCGTCGCCACGCGCAATTATATCGGCATCCTCACCTCGGTGAATTGCAGCGCCCATGTCGCGGGGCTGGTCGCCGATGTCTTCAAGAAGAATCCGTTCACCGGCGACAATCCGCTGGCCGACTTCCCCAACGTCGACGGCGTAGTCGCGCTGACCCACAAGACCGGCTGCGGCATGACCCAGGACGAGCCGCTGGCGCTGCTCCGCCGCACGCTTGGCGGTTATGCGCGGCATGTGAATTTCTCGGCCGTTGTGGTGCTAGGGCTCGGCTGCGAGGTCAACCAGATCGGCGGGCTGATGCAGGAGCAGAAGCTGGCGGGGCGCCTGCGTGCGATGGATATCCAGGAGAAGGGCGGCACACGCAAGACGACTGAGGCCGGCATTGCCTTTGTGAAAGAGGCGCTTGCGGACGCCAACAAGGTCAAGCGCGAGAAGGTAGCCGCGAGCGAACTGACAGTGGCCCTGCAATGCGGCGGTTCCGACGGCTATTCCGGCGTCTCCGCCAATCCGGCGCTGGGCGCCGCGAGCGACCTTCTGGTCCGCCATGGTGGCACCGTGATCCTCTCGGAGACGCCCGAGACCTACGGCGCCGAGCATCTGCTCACGCGCCGCGCCGTCAGCCGTGAGGTCGGCGAGAAGCTGGTCGGCCTGATGCGCTGGTGGGAGGAATATACCCAGCGCGAGGGCGCGGAGATGAACGCCAATCCGAGCCCGGGCAACAAGGCGGGCGGCCTCACCACCATTCTGGAAAAATCCCTGGGCGCGATGGCCAAGGCCGGCAGCACCAACCTGGTCGACGTGCTGCATTACGCCGAGCCCGTCACCAAGAAGGGCTTTGTGTTCATGGACACGCCCGGCTACGACCCGGTCGCGGCCACGGGGCAGGTGGCCGGCGGCGCCAATCTCGTCTGCTTCACCACTGGCCGCGGCAGCGTGTTCGGCTGCAAGCCCGCGCCCTCGATCAAGCTCGCGACCAACACACCCATGTACAAGCGCATGGAAGACGACATGGACGTCAACTGCGGCACCATCCTCGATGGCGAGGAGAGTGTGCAGGAATGCGGCCAGCGCATCTTCGATCTCATCCTCAAGACCGCTTCGGGCCAGCCGACCAAGAGCGAAAGCTTTGACTTCGGCGCCGCCGAGTTCGCGCCGTGGGTGCTTGGCGCGACAATGTAGCCCTGCTGAAAGCGGCAGCGAGGTTGACGTTCTAAGTCGGTACAACTTTTCTAAAGTTCCACGTTGGAGCTGTCGTTGAACAGGCTCAACCTGGAAGCACTCCCTTTGTTGTGAATGGACAGCCCGGCGATCCCGGTGGGACGATCACGCCGTCGTGGGAATGCTGGGTGAATACCCGGCGCGAGACGCGCCCGACACGCGACACATCGATCATTCATCGAGACGCGTCAGCAAACGCAACGGTGCTATTGACCCTGCAGAGCAGGAGCTGGTGCCGACAAACCGACCTTTGCAACAACCATCTTCGCAACCACCATAGTGAGGAGATCGCCATGGCAGCAAATCTCACCTCCGTTGTGATGCAATTCCTGACACCTGAAGTCATCGAGAAAATCGCTTCGTTTCTGGGGCTGGACCGAACCGCAACGCAGAAGGCGGCTGGAGGAGCAGTTCCGGCATTGCTGGCGGGCTTGTCCGATCTGGTTGGAACCCCAGCCGGAACGAGCCAACTGTCCAGGCTGTTGTCGCAGCAGCCAGGGGGCTCGCCCACTGATCTCTTGGGCAACACCGGCCCGCAGGGACTGGCGGAGGCCGGAGCGAGCATGCTGTCCGGATTGTTCGGGGGCCGAACCATGGACACGATGGCTCAGGCGGTGGGCAAGTTTGCCGGCATCGGCGACATTGGCGGCAAGTCGTTGCTCGCCATTCTCGGTCCGATGGTGCTGGGCACCCTGGGTCAGCAGCAGCGCAACGCAGGTCTCGACACGGACGGCCTGGCAGCACTGCTCCGCTCACAGAAAGCCCAGATCACGGCCGCGATCCCGTCAGGTCTGGCGGATCAGCTTGGCGCCGTCGGTTTGATCGACAGGGCGGAGGCAGGCTTGCGCAGTGGGGCGGCGTCAGCTTCAGCCGGAGCAAGCCGTGCGTCTCAACAGGCCGGCAATTGGGCAAGCCAGGCCACGCAGTGGCCCTATTGGCTGGCCGCGCTGGTCGTATTGGCCGGTCTTGCCTGGTGGGCAATCCAGCGCCCGGGCCAGGAAACTGTCGCCGAGCAACCTGCCACCACCCGACCCGCGACTGGAACCGTGGGCATGGCACCCGCAGCGTTGACGGTTGATGGAGTGAACCTGGCCAACCAGCTCAACTCGTCAATCGACACGTTGAAGTCCGCGCTGCCCGGCATGACAGATGCCGCGGCCGCTCAGGCAGCTCTGCCCAAGATCAACGAAGCCACGGCCCAGCTGAACGATCTCAGCGCGCGCGTGCAAAAGCTTTCTCCGGATGGACGAAACGCATTCGTCAAGATGATCGTCCTGGTGACGCCTTCGATCAACCAGATGTGCGATAAGGTCTTGGCTACCCCCGCCGTCGGGCCCGTTGCAAAGCCGGCAATTGACGATCTTCGCGCAAAGCTGGATTCGCTGGCGAAAGTCTGAGCTGTCGCGCGCGGCGGAGGTAGAGGGCGAATAGCGAATAGGGAGTGGCGAATTGGGTCCAATTCGCCATTCGCCACTCGCTATTCGCCTGCTCCACGGGCACCCCGTGCCCGTTGTTAGTGCTTGCTCCGGCCCCGGACCGGTGTTCTGCTCAAAAAGGCAGCCGGAGATAGCCCGTCCGTGTCGATCTACGTCGCACTGCATCACGTCACGCATTACAAATACGATCGTCCGATCGATCTCGGCCCTCAGACCATTCGCCTGCGCCCGGCGCCGCATACGCGCACCCCGATCCCGAGCTATTCGCTCAAGGTCACGCCAGCGAACCATTTCGTGAACTGGCAGCAGGACCCGCAGGGCAACTGGCTCGCGCGCTATGTCTTTCCGGAGAAGGCGAGCGAGCTGAAAATCGAGGTCGACTTCACGGCAGAGATGACCGTGGTCAATCCGTTCGACTTCTTCGTCGAGCCCTATGCCTTTTCCTTTCCGTTCCAGTACACCGACGACCTCAAGGACGAGCTTGCGCCGTATCTCGCGACGACGGAGCCAGGGCCGCTGCTCGCTGCGTACCTCAAGGAGATTCCGCGGCAGGCGGACTCGACCGTCAATTTCCTGGTCGAGCTCAACGCGAATTTGCAGAAAAAGATTCGCTATATCATCCGGATGGAGCCGGGCGTTCAGGAGACGGAGGAGACGCTGGCCTCCAGCTCCGGCTCCTGCCGCGACTCCGCCTGGCTGCTCATCCAGATCATCAGGCACCTCGGCCTCGCCGCCCGCTTCGTCTCCGGCTATCTGATCCAGCTTCGCCCGGACATCGATCCCGTCGAAGGCCCGCGCGAGGTCGAGAACGATTTCACTGACCTCCACGCCTGGGCCGAAGTCTATCTCCCCGGCGCGGGCTGGGTCGGCTTCGACGTCACCTCGGGCATGCTGACAGGTGAGGGGCATATCCCCGTCGCCGCCGCGCCGCATTACCGCTCGGCCGCGCCGATCTCGGGCACGGCGGGCGCCGCCAATACCGACTTCGCGTTCGAGATGAACGTCAAGCGCATCCGCGAAGCGCCTCGAATCACAAAGCCTTTTTCCGATGCCGCCTGGGCCAAGCTCGACGCGCTGGGCGAGCAGGTCGATGCCGACCTCAAGGCGCAAGACGTGCGGCTCACCATGGGCGGCGAGCCGACCTTCGTCTCCATCGACGACATGGAGTCGCCGGAATGGAACGTCGCGGCCGTCGGCCCAACCAAGCGGGGGCTTGCTGACGACCTGATCCGGCGCCTGCGCGCGCGCTTTGCGCCGGGCGGCCTGCTGCATTACGGCCAGGGCAAATGGTATCCCGGCGAAAGCCTGCCGCGCTGGGCCTTCGGGCTCTATTGGCGCAAGGACGGGGTGCCGGTCTGGAAGAATTCGGACCTGATCGCGAAGATCGAGAATCCCAAAAAGGCCGATATCGCCGACGCCGAGCGCTTTGCCGAGGGGACCGCGCGAAAGCTCGGCCTTGCCAGCGAATTTGTCATGCCGGCGTTCGAAGACCCCGGTCACTGGCTGCAGCGCGAGGCGTCGCTGCCGGCGAATGTCGATCCCGGCGATTCCAAGCTGGCCGATCCCGAAGAGCGCGCGCGCATGGCCAAGGTGTTCGACCAGGGCCTCAACACGCCCAGGGGTTTTGTGCTGCCGATCCAGCGCTGGAACGCTGAGGCGCCGCGCTGGCGCAGCGAGCGCTGGCAGCTCCGGCGCGGCAACCTGTTCCTGATGCCCGGCGACTCGCCGATGGGCCTGCGCTTGCCGATTGCCTCGCTGCCCTACATCCCGCCGGAGGACTATCCCTACATCGTTGAGCAGGATCCGATAGCGCCGCGCGAG
>Ga0210389_10004215_pt1 | contig 11208 bp, 13 predicted proteins | sample IncBWH28OmetaG_FD_160127 | JGI IMG/M metagenome (GOLD analysis project Ga0210389, IMG submission 160127) | Forest soil microbial communities from Barre Woods Harvard Forest LTER site, Petersham, Massachusetts, United States - Inc-BW-H-28-O ... | reverse complement strand
GTTGTCGATATAGAATTTTACGGCGGCGAAGGTCTCTACGGGGGAGTCGGGTTTTACGCTTTTCTCCTGTTTATAACCGGGTACTTTTTCTCCCTTCATCCAGCCTTCGGAGTATTGTCCCCTTACCGCATATTTCTGAACATCTTCCTTGGATATTTTGCGGATGGCATTGAGGACATCTACTTTCTTATTGCGGATCTCGTTGGCTTCGAATGTAACGGGCGCCTCCATGCCTACCATGCAGATCAGCTGGAGGATATGGTTCTGCACCATATCGCGAAGGGCGCCGGAGTTTTCGTAATAGCCGCCGCGGCCTTCCACGCCTACCGTTTCGCTGACGGTGATCTGGACGTGTTCGATATAGTTGCGGTTCCAGATAGGTTCGAAGAGCGCGTTGGCAAAACGCAGGGCCAGGATATTCTGTACGGTCTCTTTTCCCAGGTAGTGGTCGATGCGGTAGATCTGTTCTTCGGAAAAAAGGCTCATGAGCGATTGGTTCAGCTCGTGTGCGCTTTCGAGGTCATGGCCGAAGGGTTTTTCGATGACGATGCGGGTAAATTTTTTATCCGAGCAGATATTGAGTGCGCCCAGTTTTTTGGCGATGTCGGGCATGAGCTGCGGGGCTACCGACAGGTAAAAGATCACGTTTGGGTGTTCTCCGAATTCGGCTTCCTTCTTTTTTACGATGTCGGCTATCTTCTGGTAGTCATTATCTTTTTCCGCATCCATGGGCAGGTAGGAGACATGCTGGGAGAATTCGTTCCAGCGGCCGTTCTCTTCGTCTTTCCGCCGGCTGAACTGCTGGATGCCCTTCAGGAGGCGTTGGCGGTAGTCCTCGTCGGAATATTGTGTGCGGCCTATGCCGACGATGCCGAATTTTTCGGGCATCCATTCGTCGATGAATAAATTATAGAGAGCGGGGGAGAGTTTGCGATAGTTCAGGTCGCCGCTGCCACCGAATATGAATACCAGGGAGGCGGGGGGACGTTTGTGGTTTTGCATATATTCTTCTGTTGATTCGTTACTTATTTATTTGTTCCATTCGGTATGGAATGTGCCCGGTTCGTCTATTCGCTGGTACGTGTGTGCGCCGAAATAATCCCTTTGCGCCTGGATCAGGTTTGTGGGCATCCGTTCGCTGCGATAGGCGTCGAAATAGCTCAAGGCGGCCATCAGCCCGGCGACGGGGTATCCCATATGGATGGCATGGATGATGACATTCCGCATATTTTGTTTCTTGGCCTGCAGGAGCTGGGCGATATCTCCTTCCAATAACAAATTGGACAGGGAAGGGTTCTTTTGGTAGGCGGAATAAAATACGGGGAGCAGGGAGGAGCGGATAATGCAACCCCCTCTCCAGACCTTTACCACGTCCTGCATGGGGATATCCATGTTTAGCTCTTTGCTGGCGGCGTGGAGCATGGCCAGGCCCTGGGCGTAGCTGATGATGGTGGCGAAGAAGAGGGCGTCCTGTACCTGTTGGATGAAGACTTCCTTGGGGACGGGGATATCGACGGTCGAGGTTTTGTAAAGAGCTGCCGCCTGGGTCCGTTCGTCCTTATAGGCGGAGAGTTCCCGCATACAGACGGCCATATCGATCACCGGGATGGGGATGCCCAGGTCCATGGCGTCCTGCGAGGTCCATTTGCCCGTGCCTTTGGCGCCTGCCTTGTCGAGGATCATGTCTACGAGGCGGTTGCCGGTCTTGTCGTCCTTTTTCAGGAAAATATCGCGGGTGATCTCTACCAGGAAGGATTGAAGTTCCCCTTCGTTCCAGTTCTTGTAGACCTTGTGGAGTTCGTCATTGTCGAGACCCAGTCCGCGGTGCAGGAGGTCGTAGGACTCGCTGATGAGCTGCATGATCGCATACTCGATGCCGTTATGCACCATCTTTACATAGTGTCCTGCCGCTCCTTTGCCGAGGTGTGCAACGCAGGGTTCGCCGTTCACTTTTGCCGCTACCGCCTCCAGCATGGGCCGTACGATCGGCCAGGCAGCCGGGTCGCCGCCGGGCATAATGCTGGGTCCTGTCCGCGCGCCCTGTTCGCCGCCGGAGATACCGACGCCCATGAAGTGAAAGCCTTTTTCTTCCAGGAAATTTACGCGGCGAAGCGTATCCGTATAATGAGAGTTGCCGCCGTCGATGACGATATCGCCTTTTTCGAGCACGGGGAGGAGGTCATGGATCACGTCGTCGACGGGTTTGCCGGCCGGTACCAGCATCATCAGCACGCGTGGTTTTTCCAGCAATTGGATCATCTCTGCGAGGGTGTTGACGCCTTTTACCGTCGTTCCGGGTGTGGCGGAAGATTCGAGGGTAGCTGTCTTTGCGGGATCCTTATCGAAGCCGACCACTGCAAAACCGTGGTCTGCCATATTTAGCAGCAGATTACGCCCCATCACACCGAGGCCGATCATACCGAATTTAAATGAAGTGTTTGCCATGAATTGATTTATAAGAGCGGTAAAATTAGGTAAAAAAAAGCATGCAGAAATTTGCATGCAGGGTTATGAACGCCGACCGGATAAAGAAAGTTGACCGGATTAAGAAAATATTAATTTCCTGTTCTACTTTTTTACTTCATCGGGGTGTGGGCTGCCTCTGTGACAGGTGATGCAGGAGATGGCGGGGATGGTCGCGCCTTTATCATCCTTTTCGAAGCTAAAATATTTCTTGTTTATCTTAGCAGTCATGCGGAACATGTGGCGGGCGATGTCTTTTTCGGGTTTGGCATCGCTGGCGAAGTCCAGTCTGCGGGAAGTGCTGTCTTTGGAGGGGGCATGGCAGAAATTGCATTTGACGCCCAGGGCTGCTTTCCAGGTGTCCATCACCTTTTCGAGGTCATCGTGGCTGATATCTTTTGGCAGGACTTTCAGATTTCGTTTGGGTTTATCGTCCTGGGGGCGGATGGCCGCCATTCCGATCACCATCAGAGCAAGAAGAGAGAATACGACAGCAAATTTTCTGTAATGCGACATATGTAAGTTTTTGGAACCCGAATTTAGGGAAAGCCCTCAATATTCGGCGTCAACATTTGACAATATTTTGACAATACGCGCATTCCTTCTCCCTTCCTACCTTTGCATCCCTTATATCGGAATGTATGACAAATGCGGAAACAGGATTTCTTCGGAGAGGTCAGATCGTGCTCATGGCCATTTGCACGGGGTTGATCGTCGCCAACATTTATTATTGTCAGCCGCTGATCGTGCTGATCGCCCGGGATCTCCGGATACCCGGCAGTGAGGCGGGCAGGATCGCCTTTTTTACGCAGGGCGGGTATGCCCTTGGGCTTTTGTTCTTTGTGCCGCTGGGTGATAAGGTCGAGCGAAAGGGGCAGATCGTATGGATGTCTGCTTTTGCCGTGGGGGCGCTGGTCCTGGCGGCGTTGGCTCCCAATCTGTTGGTGCTGGAGATTGCCAGCGTGCTGATCGGCGCCAGTTCGGTGATCCCGCAGTTGATCTTGCCCCTGGCGGCCAACCTGACGGACCCGTCGAGGACGGGGAAAGTGATCGGGGGTATTATGAGCGGGTTGCTGATCGGGATCCTGTTATCCCGGACCCTTAGCGGATTTATCGGGGCCTGGCTGGGCTGGCGGGGGATGTTCGGGTTGGCGGCCGGCATCACCTTTATATTATTGCTGGTCATGCGGGGGATGTTCCCGGTTAGCCGTCCTGCATTTAAGGGTTCCTATGCTTCTCTTATGCGGTCCCTGCTGACGCTGGTAAAGGAGCAGCCGCTTTTAAGGGAGGCTGCGGCGATCAATGCGTTGGGTTTTGCCACTTTTGGTATGTTCTGGACGACGATGGTCCTGCATCTTTCGGGGTCGCCCTTCCTTTATAACAGTGACCGGATCGGGCTTTTCGGGTTGGCGGCTGCGGCCGGCGCGCTGGCTGCGCCGTTGGTGGGAGGATCGGCCGACAAGCGGAATCCGCGTATTGCCATCGGGTATGGGCTGGGTTTATTGATGCTGTCTTTTGTGTTGTTGTATATCTGGGCCGACTACGTGACAGGTATGATCGCGGGGATCGTTTTGCTGGACCTGGCCATGCAGGGTATCCATATTTCCAATCAAAGCCGGGTTTATGCTTTAATACCCGGTGCGCGCAACCGGCTCAACACGGTATATATGACCGTAAGTTTCATGGGTACGAGTTTTGGATCGGCGATCGGGCTTGTCGTCTGGAAAAGGGCGGGCTGGCCGGGTGTATGTATCACCGGGATCCTGTTGACTGTGGCTGCTTTTGCGATCTTTGCGCTGACTTATAAACGAGAAAGGACGGTATTGCAGTAGTTGTGCGTCGAATGGTTCGTCCGTTAACAAATTACTAAATGGGCAAAGAGCCGAATAAGTTTCTTGTATTCTTCATGTAAATGAACTATCTTTGCTGAGTAAATTTGAGCTGATAACAGCATTAGTAATTGAACGATCATTTCCGCTACGCATTCTCCGTAATAGTTAGTCTTCTTTACTCCCTGCTTACGTCCTCAGATTGTTTTTTATTATCTATTTTTAACCAGTTATTTAAGTATGAACATTTACGTTTCAAATTTAAGTTTTAACGTCACGGACGAAGACTTACAAGAGTATTTTGCAGAATATGGCGAAGTGTCCTCTGCAAAAGTTATTATGGACAAATTCACCGGCAAATCCCGCGGATTCGCATTCGTAGAGATGTCGGATGATGAAGCTGCTAAAAAAGCTATCCAGGAACTGGACGGTGCATCTGTTGATGGCCGGACCATCGGTGTATCTGTTGCCAAACCCAGGGAAGACCGGGGTAATGGTGGCGGCAAGAGCGGTGGTGGCGGGTTCCAACGTAGGAACAACAACTATAGCAACAGCAGGTATTAATTTTATTAATTATACTTTGTTCCATGAAGACGTCTTTGGACGTCTTTCGTAGACAGGATACGCGTTATTTCGATAAAACGTTTCCTGTTAATACGGGAAGGACCCTTCGGGGTCCTTTTTTTATGCCCTGGCCCCGACCAGGATCAGTGCGATCCGGGTCCCGTTGTCTTCGGTGTAGTCGATGCTGATACTTCCGCCCAGCTTTTCTGCGGCATGTTGTATCGGGCGGAAGCCATTTGACAGGGTGCGATAGAAATAGGTGCCGGCATTCCGGACAATGATCGCCGTATTCTCCGCATCGCGGACCGATTCTATGTGGATGCATTCGTTTTGCGTACTGCAGACCGCCCGGTCGAGCAGGTTCCACAGGACATAGGCCAGCATATTCTCATCCGTGCCTATTTCCAGTGTACGGTCGATCTGGTTGACGATAATTGTTTTGCGGCTGACTGCCAGGGCCCGGAGGCCTGTTGTTAATTCATCGACAAAGCGATGCAGGGAAATGCAAGTAGTTGTGCAGGTAGACATGGATATTGGATTTTGACGCTTTCTTAAAAAAATTGCAAGCACCTAAAGATGCCACAGGCATCTTGGCCGAAGGCCCATCATTAGACGTTTGTTGGATACGTCTAAATTTCGAAGAGGACGTATCCGACAAGCAAGCTAACGTTGCGGTAAGCTAATTTATGAGCGGGGGCAGCAATTAATTTCAAAAATGCTATTTTCATCTTATGAATCTAATAGGAAACCTTATATGGCTGGTGTTTGGCGGGCTGGCTGCGGCCCTGGGCTATATCGTCGGCGGATTCGTTCTCTGTCTTACGATCGTGGGTATTCCATTCGGTCTTCAGTGTTTTAAGATTGCGGGGCTTGTACTTTGGCCCTTTGGGAGGCAAGTTGTGCCCGCTCCGGGTGGAATGGGATGCCTGGGTCTTTTTTGTAATATCATCTGGCTGCTTTGCGGCGGATTTTATACCGCGCTGGTGCATCTTTTTTTTGCCGCGCTGTTGTTCATTACCATCATCGGTATCCCTTTTGCAAGGCAACATCTCAAATTAATGGAGTTGTCCCTGATGCCGTTTGGCAAGAGGGTGTTATAAAAAAGGGTAGCGGCAGGCTACCCTCGAATTTATCTTCAATGTCCGCGTTTTATCTCCAGTGTCCGCGGTTCCAGTGGTATCCACGGGTGCCGTGATCCCAGTTTCCTCTTACCCAGGTCCGGCCGGCCCGTGGGTGGTCCCAGTGGCCTTCGTGCCAGGAATATCTTCCACCTCCCCAAACCCAATCACCATCGATCCAGATATAATCCGGGCCGGGCGCCACCGGGCGGGTATAGACTACATCGCCGGGCGCGGCGTCGACATATCCATCCACCGTGCAGCCGGATAAGCCGAAAAGAGAGCCTGCTATTGCGATGATTAATAATGACTTTTTCATAATAGAGCGTTTTTATGTGTATAAACTAAGCTACCCGATAAAGGAGGCTAATAATATGCCATTCGCTCGGCGATATATAGTTATACGTAACTATATTATAAACAATATATTATATATGGAATGTGGGTTATAGCCCTGTAGCTTTATTTCCCCATCTGTTCAAAGAACCCCATTTGCCGCAGGAAGGCGACCTGGTCGAAATAGCTGATCTGCTGTTGGATCTTTCCGTTCCGGATATCCATCCGGGTACAGCATTGGAGTTCGTATTTTTTCCCCTGCATATAGGCGGGGGTGCCGCCTTCGGGGTTTTGGAGGGTTCCTCCCTGAGAATATTCGATGACCAGGGCGGAGTCGGTCACGATGAGGTGGATCAGCCGGTGCTGCAGGTCGGGGGTGGAGGTAAAATAGCGGTGGTATACCTCCCGGATGCCGCGGGGGCCGGTTTGGGCGCCCTCCCAGTTGGGGGAGAAGACTTTGGCGCTGTCTGCGTAGAGTGCGGACAGGGCCAGGGTATCATGCCGGTTGAGGGCTGCCAGCCAGGTTTTTGCGATGGAAGAGGGGGTTGCGGTCGATTGCGCCCGGCAGGGTAGCTGGCCGGCGGCGAGGCAAAAGGTCAGGAGGAGGAGGGTGGTGGTTGGGTGTTTTTTCATGTTGGAGGTTTAACATAACTAATTTACATCTCTTTCCCAGGTTCCTGCGTTGTTTTAGGGCAAATCAGTAATTTTACAGTAATCTCTTCTTTTAAGGAATTTATTTGCCATGAGTGAAACAACTACCACCCCGTCCCAGACATTGACCGCTAAGGATTTTTCTACCGACCAGGAAGTGCGTTGGTGTCCCGGCTGCGGAGACTATTCGATCCTGGCCCAGGTACAGAAGATCATGCCGACGCTGGGGATACCCCGGGAAAATATCGTTATCGTATCGGGTATCGGATGCAGCAGCCGGTTTCCCTATTATATGAACACCTACGGGATGCATTCCATCCATGGCCGGGCGACGGCGATCGCTTCCGGGTTGAAGGCCACCCGTCCCGAGTTAAGTATCTGGGTCGTAACCGGCGACGGGGACAGTCTCAGCATCGGCGGGAATCATACCATCCACCTGCTTCGTCGCAATTTCGATATGAATGTCCTGTTGTTCAACAACCAGATCTATGGATTGACCAAGGGGCAGTACTCTCCCACTTCGGAGATGAAGAAGGTGACCAAGTCCACACCTTATGGCAGTCTTGATCATCCGTTCAATCCGTTGGCGCTGGCGATGGGCGCGGATGCGGCTTTTGTGGCCCGGAGCATGGACCGCGATCCCAAGCATCTGCAGCAGATGTTGCTCCGCAGTCAGCAGCATAAAGGGACTTCTTTCCTGGAGATCTATCAGAACTGTAATATTTTTAATGACGGCGCCTTTGAGATCTTTACGGAAAAGGGAAGCAAGCCGATGGAGACCTTATTCCTGGAGCAGGGCAAGCCCCTGGTCTTTGGAACCCAGCGGAACAAGGGTATCCGCCTGGATGGTTTCCGGCCGATCGTCGTGGAAATAGGCGATGGGGTGAGCGAAAATGACCTGTGGATCCATGATGAGCGGGATTTTTACAAGGCGCAGATCCTGACCCGTATGTTCGATGATCCGAGGATCGAGGGGCATTTACCCAGGCCGTTTGGTGTTTTTTATGAGGCGGACCGGCCTTGTTATGAGGATATGCTCAATCTCCAGGTGCAGGAAGTGATCAGCAGTAAGGGGAAGGGGAGTCTCGATAAGTTGTTGAGGGGGAATGAGACCTGGACGATCGCGTAGGTTCCGGGTGGGAATGAGACCTGGATGATCGCGAAGGTTCCGGGTGATATTGTAAGACATTATTTAAGAAGATAAAACGAAAAAAGAGGTGGCCTATCTATCATTAGGCCAACCTCTTTTTTTCTTTTGGATTTTTCACAGTGAAATTTTTTTCGGATCAGAGGATGTAAAAAAAAGAGCCAGCGATAGACATCGCCGGCCTGTGCTTACCTCTGAAACCACAAAAAGAAAAAGTTCGAATATTTTTTCATTGATCGCTTATTCTCAAATTACATATACCTGCCGAAGACAGGTCTACTACTCCACAATGCCTTTCTATTATGGTAGACTACTCTATATCCGGATCAACTCCGGCTATATCGGGCCGTTACAACAAAATGATTTAATGTCGGGTCAGATCGGGCGGTTGACAGCTTGGCTGTACATACCGGGGTATTGCTTTAGAAGGGTAACGATGGGATTACTATAAGGACAGGGGATGTTATATAAGCAATATGAAGAAACACTTCATATCAAAAATTTGGAACCGGATATTAATTGGAAATTGGAGTCTTCGAACGGAAATTGGATGATCGGAGGATTTGGATCGGATCTCACCGGAGGTGAGTTTCATTTTTTTCGTGGCATTTCCGCGATAAGGATGATCAGTTCAGAGTGTGTAAGCGTGGTAAAAATAAAGACTGTTTCGTTAAAAAGCAATAATTTTTTCAAAGTTTTTCAATTTTTGGCCGTCCAAAGCCCATTCCCTGCGACGACCCTACCCTGCAAGCCCCTACTCAGCAATGGTTTCAAGCTCTTTGTTCGCGGCCTTGAATGTTTTTTCTTTTTTCCGGTTGAACCACCATTCCGGCGCCGTTTTCTTCATCAGGGTATCGATATGCCGCATCCCTACAAGGTACCAGATGCCTTTCAGTTTGCCGCTGAAGGATGACTGCAGTGCCCGGAGGCTCATGGCGAAGCCGCTGTCCAGGTATTCCATATGATGCCAGTAGCCTGCCGGCATAAACAGCGTATCCCCGTGTTCCAGGATCACCTCATATCCCCTGGCCAGCTTGAGGGCGGGGAAGTGTTCCAGGTCCAGCTTATTGCGGTCCCGGTCGAAATATTTTTCAAAATTCACGAAGCTGAGCACTTCCCAGGGTTTGCGATAGAGTTTGTGTTGTTCTTCGAATGGGAAGAGAAGGACCCTCTTCCGACCAACGAACTGCGTATGAATGATGTGGGAGAGATCGATATCGAAGTGCATATGGGTGACGGACCCTTTTCCGCCAACAAATAGCATGGGGTAGCGCCGGACAAAACCTTTCATCAGGTTTTCCGGCCAGGTAAAATCATCGATGATCTGGGGGGCATGTTCGAAAATATTGAACAGGAAAATACGCCATTCCGCCGGCCCTTTCCGGACCATGTCGATATACTCTCCGAATTTCATGTAGTCATCGGCGGTATTAATGGGGGTATATGCGTCGCTTTTTACATTATTATACACTCCTACTTTCACCTCTCCTACGATCGACTTAAAATAGTCCCAGTTCCATTTTGTGTAAGCCGGCCATTCTTTTGACATTCCTGTAATCACCAATGGTCTCATGGGCGCGTAGTACTTCGTATGGAAGTCCTCAGCGCTGATATCCGCCACCTTGTCAACCGCTTGTAATTGCATGGCAAGAAATTTTCGCGAATTTACTACTAAATGTACGTTAAGAAATCGTTGGATTTTTTATAACTTACTGTATGTTACTGCATCTTCACCCTGATAATCCACAACCCAGAAATGTTAAAACGATCGTCGAATGTTTGCTGGATGGGGGGGTGATCATTTATCCTACCGATACGATCTATGGTTTGGGCTGCGATATCTTTCAGCATAAGGCGATCGAACGGATCTGCCGGATCAAGCAGGTGGACCCTGCGAAGGCGCAATTGTCCTTTATTTGCTACGATCTCAGCGACCTCAGCAGCTATACAAAGAGCATTTCCACCCCTCTCTATCGTTTGCTAAAAACTTATCTGCCAGGACCTTATACTTTTATCCTGCCGGCCAGCAAGCAGGTGCCCAAAATACTTAAGAGCAAGAAGGATACCATCGGTCTCCGGGTCCCGGATAATATCATTGCCCGGTCCCTTATCCGGGAGTTGGGGCATCCCATCCTCAGTTCCTCGCTTCCCGGGGATATGATCGAAGACTATACCGATCCGGAGATGATGCATGAAAAATTCGAGAACCTTGTGGACATCGTTGTGGATGGGGGCATCGGGGGCGCTATTCCCTCTACGATCGTGGATTGCACGGGCGATGAGCCGGTTGTAACCAGGAAGGTCGACCGGTGACCCCATCGGGGGTTTGGAGTGAATGAAGGCTGGGTGGGGCCGGGAAACCGGACCCGGGGTTGATCACAGTTCGAGGTCCAGCTGTTCCTGGTCGGCTCCTTCCGGCAGGATATTGAAGCTTTTCCGGTGGTATTTGCAGAGTCCGAATCTTTCGATGGCGTCCCGGTGTTCGGCTGTGCCGTATCCTTTGTTGTTTTGCCAGCCATAATGGGGAAATTCGGTATGCAGGCTCCGCATATATTCATCCCGCCAGGTCTTGGCCAGGATGCTGGCGGCGGCGATGGAGGCGAAGAGGGAGTCTCCCTTTACGATACAGCGGTGGGGGATGCGTTTGTAGCGGGAAAAGCGGTTGCCGTCGATCAGGAGCAGGCGGGGTTTTAGTTTTAGCTGGTCCAGGGCCAGGTGCATGGCCTTAAAGGATGCTTTGAGGATATTGATCCTGTCGATCTCATCCTGGTCCACCCGGGCAACGCTCCAGGCCAGGGCGTTGGCCTCGATAAAAATGCGCAGCTCGTTGCGGTTGGGCTCGGTGACCTGTTTGGAGTCATTCAGGAGGGGATGGAAAAAGCCTGGCGGCAGCACGACCGCCGCCGCGAATACGGGACCCGCATAGCATCCGCGTCCGGCCTCATCGCAGCCGGCTTCCATCAGCTCTTCCTGGTAATGGCTTCTCAGCGGGTTCTCCATGGCTCAAAATATGGGTTCTCCATGACATATGGGTTTGACATATGTATTCTCCACGCCCCAAAAATAGTGATCCTTCTTTTTTGATAATGGGTTCGTGGAA
>Ga0210389_10004214_pt1 | contig 11211 bp, 10 predicted proteins | sample IncBWH28OmetaG_FD_160127 | JGI IMG/M metagenome (GOLD analysis project Ga0210389, IMG submission 160127) | Forest soil microbial communities from Barre Woods Harvard Forest LTER site, Petersham, Massachusetts, United States - Inc-BW-H-28-O ... | reverse complement strand
TACTGGCATTCACCGGTAGCGGTCCCGCGGTCATGAGCGAGATTGTTGTGGCGAGCCTGGCGGTCCTGCAAGCCTTCCTAACGACGGCGCAACGCTCCATCGAGGCCGCTGGCGGCGACAGCCGGCTCGCCGAGCTCGATTTCGCACGTCAATATCGGCTGTCGCGCGCGATCTTCTGGCGCCTCGCGCTGATCATGGTCGCCGCCGCGATTGCGCTCGCCTTATCCGGTTTTACCGGCGCCGCACCTCACCTGCTTGGCGGAATTGACGGCATGGCGTTCGACCAGGCCACTGCGCTTGGAAAATTCTGGAACGCAGCTATCGCAGTGCTTGTGCTACTGATCCTCGTCCACGCCGGGCAGAATGATGGCGAGGTTGCGCTGTTTGCAGCGCTCGGGCAGTTCGCGCGGCGCTGGTTCTGGTTCGGCGGCGCCGCGGTTGTGCTCGGCATCACCTATATCGGGCTCGGCGTCGTCCAGGGGTTTGTGCGCGGCGCGATCTGGAACTTTTGGCAACTGTCCGACGCAAGTCAGTTCATCAAGAACCTCGTCTTTTTCGTCTTCATCTTCAGCTTTGCCATGCTGCGGCTGTGGATGACGCTTCTGATCCTCACGTTTGGCCTGAAGCGGTCGTATCTCAGCGACGACTAGGTTCACCTCAGACCGCGCACAAGGTCTGCGTGGTCGCCGTCTTTACCAAGGATGTCGCGGAGACCAAGGCGACGCGCGCCACCGGACGCCGGCCGTGCCAAGGGCTATCCGCTGCTGTTCACGACGGAGCCGGAGGAGTAGGCGCGCCAACGCCGGTGCCAAGCGGATCCTACTTGACCGTGATCGTGATTTTTTCCGAGACGAGCGGCGGATTGAATGGATAATGCCTGGCATCGCCCAGCACCAGCTGAAGCGTGTGCTTGCCCGGCGGTAATTCGACACGGGCTTCGGTCTGGCCCGCGCCGAAATGCAGATGGTTCTTGTCCTGCGGGATCGGCTCGTTGACATCGAGCGGTTCGTTCACATCGATCAGCAAATGATGATGCCCGCTGTTCTGGAAATCCTCGCCCGCATGGGTGACGCCCATGTTGCGCAGACCGAAACGGCACCAGAACCCGCCCTTGATCGTTGAACCGTTCTGCGGCCAGATGAAATAGAGAAGCGCGTCCTTGCCGGGAGCCTTTCCCTGAGCGAGAACGGCGCAGGGTAACGATGCCAGCGCCACAGCCAACAGCAAAAGCCGGACGATCTTCATTTGCATCTCCCGAAATCAAGGAGAAAGAGCGACGCGGAATCCGTGCGTTGGGTATCGAACGCTGGTATCGTAGCTGTCGCGGTTCGCCGGCCGCACGTAACGCGCGTCATTCTTCCACGATCCGGACCGGATGACATGCGACCCGCAGTCGTTGTCCATCCACGCTGATCCGTCCGTCGGAGCGCCACCATAGTTCTTGTGCCAACAGTCCTCGACCCATTGGTCGATGGCGCCGCCCATATCATATAGCCCGAACGGATTTGGCTTGAAACTACCGACCCTGGTTGGCTGCTCGGCGACGTCGGTGCAGCCCTTGCAATTGGCCATGCCAGACAGCAATTCATTACCCCACCAGTATTTTGTTTGCGTTCCACCGCGGGCGGCATATTCCCATTCGGCTTCCGTCGGCAGACGGTACGGCTTATGTGTGACGCCCGCGAGCCAGCCGACAAACTGCTTGGCGTCGCTCCAGCTCACATTGGTGATGGGCGCGTCATCGCCGCCCGTGGCCACGAATGCGCATGCCTTGGCTGCGGCGCATTCGTTCCATTCCCGCACCGAAATCGGATAGCGGCTGATGGCGAACGGCTTGATCGTGACCTGGTGAGGCGGCTTCTCCGAACTGTCGTCATTGCTGCCCATCGTAAACGTGCCGCCTTGAAGCATGTTCATTTCGGGCTGCCGTACCGTCGCCGGCTGTGATCCAGGTGCGCCCGTAGCCGCGAGTTGAGGTTGCGACGGCGTTTGCTTTGGAGCAGGCGGCTCCGAAGCAGCCGGACGATTTTCGCGCGTGGCTTCTTTGGTCGCTGGCGCCACCGAGGGCGAAGGCTGAGGTGGCTGCGCTGACTGCTTCCCGGGGATTGTCCGCGGCACATCAGGCGAGACTTGTATTGACGCCCGATCCGTCTTTCCGTGCCGTTGCGGCAGCAAGTACCAGAGCGCGCTGCCGGCGATCGCCAGCAAGACGAAGCTCAACAGGAAAATCAGAACGGTCTCCCGGCGCTTTCGCGCCTTGTTGAACGCAGCCGGATCCGGAAGCACCCGATAGACTCTGACCGGATCGGTGATGTTCTTGACCTTGCGGTCTCCGAGCGACTCATATCCGCAAACCAGCTTGTGCTTGATCTGCTCGTAGATGCCGCCCGAGATAAAAACCTGCCCCGGCTCGGTGATGCTTTCGAGACGTGAGGCAATGTTGACGCCATCACCGTAAATGTCATCCTCTTCGATGATGACGTCGCCCAGATTGACCGCGATCCGATACTCGATCCGCTGATCGAGCGGCAGCGATGCATTGCGTCCCAACATGTTTTGCTGGATGACGACGCCGCACCGCACCGCTTCGACAGGACTGTCAAAAATCGCAAAGAAGCCGTCGCCGGTGGTTTTGACGAGCCGCCCGTGATGCTCTGCAATGGTAGGCTCAATCAAATCGCGCTGGATTCGCTTCACGCGCGCATGCGTGCCCTCTTCATCGAGCTGCATAAGGCGGCTGTAACCACAGATGTCGCCAGCGACGATTGCAGCGAGACGGCGTGGCGTCACGGCGCCCGGCGGCGGGTTGTTCCTGGCGGAATTGATATCGCGAACTTTTTCGCGCATGCGTCAGCTCTACGTCGCTAGCGACCGCACTGCCAATCCGAGCCAACTCGGCCCTTGAGAATTTTCATTGCGCGCGTGAAACGCGCGCTAAATTCAATCAATTTCAACGCCATCATATCAAAGAGTACGAGACCTTGCTGTATGGGCTGGATCACGTTTCGCGGCATGCGACAACACGGCACATGACAGCTAGCCTGACCTTCATGGGTTAAGCAGACGCATCGTTGCCCAGGACCGCCGCGCTTCGCGCCCGGCTGTCCGCCATGATGCTCCAGGCAATCGCCGCAGCGACAATGAGGGTGATGCCGAGCCGATGCTGGCGATCAGCTTGCGACATCCGCCACAACCTCGTCGCGCAGGCCGAACACGCGCTGGGCCTGCGAGAAGCCCGCGATCGGAAATTCACCGAGATCGACCCAGTCATCGACGCAGGCGCCGGCAAACGCGGCGGACGCGACCACGGTGCGGCGCTGCTTGCCTGCGATCTTCTCCAGCCGCGCGGCGAGATTGACGGCGGGGCCGATGCAGGTGAAGTCGAGCCGGCTGATGGCGCCGATATTGCCGAACAGGATACCGCCGATATGGAGCGCCACGCCGAAGCGGAAACGCTCGACGACGTTGCCGCTCGGATAATGCATGGCGTCGACATTGGCTCTGGCCTTGCGGCTCGCTTGCAGCACACGGCCGCAGACCTCGGAAAGATTGCCGCCGTCCTTGGCAATCGGAAACACCGCAAGCAGCCCGTCGCCCATGAATTTCAATATCTCGCCGCCATGCTCGCGGATCACCGGCACCTGGCAATCGAAATACTGGTTGAGGATGTCGACCACGGTTTCCGGCACGAGCCGGTCGGACAGCGCGGTGAAGCCGCGCAGATCCGACAGCCAGATCGCCGCCTGCATCTCTTCCGCGTGCCCCCTGCGGATCTGGCCGGCGAGGATGCGCTCGCCGGCGCGGTTGCCGACATAAGTGTCCAGCAGCGCCGCCGCCGTGCGGCGCATCGCATGGATTTCGCCGAGCCGGCTGAACGGCGGGATCACGTCCCGCAGCGCCTTCAGATGCGCGTCCGTGAAGCCGCCCTTGGCCCGCGTGCTCCAGCTTGATGCATGGATCGAGCCGTCGGTGAACAAGAGCGGCAGCGCGATATAGTCGGTGACGCCCTCGGTGCGCATGTCGTCGAAGAACGGAAAGCGCTTGCTTTCGGGATCGTCGAGGCGATAGCGCACCTCATGCCCGCCGGCATAGAGGATCGCGAGCGGGCTGTTCTTGAATCGCGGCGAATCCGGCAGATCGAAATTCGCGGTAGTGACCACGATCTCATCCGAGCCCTCGCGCCAGACGAAGCTGCGGCCGAACACGTCTGGATGCAGCGTTTGCACGAAGGCGCCGACCCGGTAGAGCGGGAGCCCGGCGGCGACCAGGCGCTCGCACATCTGTTTCAGGAATTCGGGCGGCGTCGGCGCCGATCGTGCGCCTTCCATCAGCCATCTGGTCAGTCGGTCGATTTCGGACATATCCATGATCTGCTCATTTTGCAGGGCTCGGCGGCAAGACGCCAGCACAAACGCATTGCGTTTTCACGACATCAAGGCAATGTCGGCGCCCAATTTGGACTTACAGGAGGATCGGATGAAGATTGCGGTGGTCGGCGCGGGCGGCGTCGGGGGCGGATTCGGTGCGGCGCTGGCGAAAGCGGGCGCTGACGTCACCTTCATCGCGCGGGGCGCGCATCTCGCCGCCATGAAAAGCGCAGGCCTCAAGATCGAGAGCCCGCGCGGCGACACGCATCTGGCGCCGACCCAGGCGACCGACGATCCCAGGACCATCGGCAAAGTCGATATCGTGCTGTTCTGCGTGAAATTGTGGGACCTCGAAAGCGCTGGCGAACATATCAAGCCGCTGATCGGCCCCGACACCGCGGTAATCCCTCTGCAGAACGGCATCGACGCCGCCGACCGGCTGATCCCGATACTCGGGCCCAAAGCTGTCATGGGCGGCGTCGCCCAGATCAGCGCCTCGATCATCCAGCCCGGCGTGATCCGCCAGGTCGGCACCTTCATGCGCATGATCTTTGGCGAGCTCGACGGCAGCCGCAGCAAGCGTGCGGAGGATTTCCTCGCGCTGTGCCTGAAGGCCGGCTTCGATGCGACGCTGAGCGATCGGATCGTCACCGAGCTCTGGATGAAGTTCATCCCGCTCACGACCAATGCCAGCCTCACCGCGGTGACGCGGCTGCCGATCGGCAAGCTCCGAACCGATCCGGACGTCTGGGCGATCTTCCTTGCCGCCATCACCGAAGTGATCGAAGTCGGCCGCGCCAAGGGCATTTCGCTGCCCTCGGACGCGCTGTCCCGGACCATCGAATTCATCGGCCACACGCCGCCTGGGATGAAGGCCTCGATGGCGCTCGATCTGGAGCGCGGCAACCGCCTCGAGCTGCCCTGGCTCTCCGGCAAGGTCGTCGAGCTCGGCCGCGAGGTCAGCGTGCCGACGCCGACGCATGATCTGCTCTATGCGCTGCTGAAGCCGTTCATCATGGGCACGCCGGCTTAAGCCGGCGCTGTCACCACGCTTGTTGCCGCGCGTGCTTGCCGGTCAGGCGTGTCGAGGGTGACGCAACCGCCGGCGATGCGCGATACGCATGTGCACAACCTGTCGTTCGCCGCCTTCTCTTCCGCGCTGAAGAAGACGTCGCGATGGTCGACGCCGACCGGCGCCGCCAGGATAGGCAAGGCGCACAAGCCGCACTCGCCACGCCGGCAACCGAAGATCATGTCGACGCCGGCTTCTTCGAGCGCCTCCAGCATGGAGCGGTTGGCGGGAACGTCGATTTCAAGGCCGAGCCGGGGAATGTTGATCCTGAAAGGCGCGGACGCGAAGCTGCCGCTGCTGCCGAACGTCTCATAGCGAAGCTGGGCGGCAGGCCGGCCGGCCTCGTGCCAATGGCGCTTGGCCGCCTCGAGCATGCCGAACGGACCGCAGATATAGAGCTCACCGCGCGGATCGAGCCGGGCAATCTCACCGGCGATGTCGATGCCCTGCCCCTCGTCATCGATGAAGACCTGAAGCCGGTCGCCGATGTAACGGGCAAGTTCGTCCGCCAACGCAAGCTCGTCGCGGCGACGCGCAGCATAGAGCAAGCGGAAATTCGCGCCCGCTTGCAAAAGCGCGAGCGCCATCGTGTAGATCGGCGTAATGCCGATGCCGCCGGCCAGCAGCAGATATTCGCTCCGGCCGTAGCTCAGCTCGAAGCTGTTGCCGGGCACAGAAATCGTGAGTTGCTGGCCCGCCTGGAGGCGCCACATCGCGGCGGACCCACCCCTACTGTTGCGCAGTCGCTTGACGGCAATGCGATAGCATCCGTCCGCACAGGGGCCGACCAGCGAATAGCTGCGAAGCTGCGGCCGACCGTCGATATCAACGACGATGTCGATGTGGCTACCGGGCGTTGTCGCCACAAACGCTCCCTCTGGCTCGATCTCGAACAGACGGATGTCGGAAGTGAGGTCACGCATGCCGCGGAGACGGGCACCACTCCATTGAACGGGTTTGGTCATGTCTGTCGGCTCACTCGGCAGCGACGCTGGGAATCACGCGCTCCGCCTCATCGGCCAGCATCCGATCGATCAGCCGCCGCGCCCACAGTGCACCGGCATCGATGTTGAGGTCATAGAAGGGTGAACGCGGATTGTTGTCGATCGCCGCCTGCTGGGCCTCAAGTACCCGATGATCCTGATCGTAGACGCCGGCCCCGTCATTGACATGCGCGCGCTGAAGGTCTCGCGTCAGCTCGGCATCGTCCCTGCGATAGGTGCGGACGAAGTTCCAGAAATAATGACAGGTCGTCTCGGTCTCCGGCGTGATGGCCGCGAGGAAAGCGCCGTTAACGCCCTGCGAGCGGTCACCCTGCGGCGCGCCCGTGCCGGTGAGCGCCACGCCGACATCGCCGACGACCACAGAGGGCGCCTGGAAGGTCACGATCTGCCAGCGGTCGACGCGGCCGGGACGGCCGAGCTGGCGCGCCCAGAACGGTGGCGGCTCGATGTCCGTCATCCAGCGCGTCATCGTCGCGGTATTGCCGCTATGGGTCACATCGAACGGCGCGGCAGTGATCGCCTCGTCGCCGATACTGCCGGCGTGCACATAGGTCTCGTGCGTGAGGTCCATCAGATTGTCGACCACCAGGCGATAGTCGCATTTGAGCTTGTAGAACGTGCCGCCCTCGCCGACCCATTCCGTGCCGTCGTTCCAGTGGAGATCCGGAATCCTGGCAGGATCGGCCAGCGCGGGATCGCCGGGCCAGAGCCAGACCAGGCGATGCCGCTCGGCGAGCGGATAGGACCGCACGCAGGCCGACGGATTGATCGTCTTCTGTGCCGGCATGTAGGTGCAGCGGCCGGCTGAATTGAACACCAGCCCGTGATAGCCGCACATGACGTCGTCGCCCTTGAGATGCCCGAGCGACAACGGCAGCAGGCGGTGCCAGCAGGCATCCTCCAGAGCCGCAACCTCGCCGTCGGTGCGGCGGTAGAGCACGACATTCCTGCCGCAGATGGTGCGGGCGGAAAGCTCGCGGCCGATCTCATGGGACCAGGCCGCGGCATACCAGGCGTTGAGCGGAAAAGCCCTTTGGCTGTTCATGGGTGGCGTGCTTCCCTGCTTCGACAAATCGCGATTTCGGCGGCTTTTCAACGCAGATTGCAGGGGAATCCATTATCGGACAATCAGACAAAGTTGATATTCCCTATCGAATTTACCGATGACGTGTTACGACGCCGCACGGAGGATTTGGGCGATGGCAAAGGATTGGGATCCGTTCGCGATAGATTTTGCGGCCATCCGCACGCTCCGCCTGGTGTCGGAGCTCGGCTCGTTTTCGAGAGCGGCCGAAGCGCTCGGCACCAACCAGTCGACCATCAGCTACACCATGGACCGGCTGCGCGCGGCGTTTCACGACCGCCTGTTCGTGCGCCAGCGCGGCGGCATTGCACCGACGCCCCGCTGCGCCGAGATCGTCGAGCGCGCCAGTCAGTTGCTCGACGCCTTCGAGGGGCTGGTGCTGCCGGCCGATTTCAATCCGGCGACGGCGTCGGGGCGAGTGACGATCGTCTGCAATTATTACGAACGCTCGATCATCCTGCCCCGCACCATCAGCGAGATCAGGCGCCAGGCGCCGCGCCTGATCGTGGAGATCAGGACGGCAGGCGGCGAAGGCCTCGCCACCCTCAAGCGCGGCGAAGCCGATCTTCTCGTCGGCCCCTATGAGGTTCACGAGGAGAGCTTTTATCATCGCCATCTGCTCGACGATCATTATGTCTGCGTCATGCAGCGCAGCCATCCGCTCGCAGGCAAGCGGCTTCGGCTCGACGACTATGTCAGGGCGAGCCATGCGGTCGTCACTTACGGCGGCACGTGGCGATCGGGCTACCTCAAGGAACTCGATCGGCGTGGTCTAACGCTCAACCAGATGATTGCCGTGCCCAGCATCTCCGATCTCACGCATATTCTCCCGGGGACCGATCTGATCTCGACGGTGCCGAGCCGCATTGCATCCGGTATCGCCAAATCCGTCGTGACGACGCCGTGTCCCCTGCCCGAGCCGTTCCAGGTCGGCATGACCTGGACGTCGAGAACCCATCACTCGGCGGCGCACCGATGGCTGCGGCAGCTCATGGCCCGGATCGCCGGCGCACTACCCTACAAACAGAGCCACACCAAGAACGACGCAAAGAGCCACGCAAAGTCGCGGCGGCGTAGCCGCACGGCTGTAGCAAACGCCTAGCGCCCCACCTGCCCGCGGTGGCGGAGGAAATGATCGGCGAGTACACAGGCCATCATGGCTTCGCCGACCGGGACGGCGCGGATGCCGACGCAGGGGTCGTGGCGGCCCTTGGTCAGAATCTCGGCCTCACCACCGTTCCGATCAACCGTGCGACGCGGGGTCAGGATCGACGAGGTCGGCTTCACCGCAAAGCGCGCCACCACCGGCTGTCCCGTGGAGATGCCGCCGAGAATGCCGCCGGCGTGGTTGGACAGGAACTTCGCGCCCTGATTGCCCATCCGCATCTCGTCGGCGTTTTCTTCGCCGGACAGTTCGGCCGCGGCAAAGCCGGCGCCGATCTCGACGCCCTTCACCGCATTGATGCTCATGAAGGCGGCCGCAAGGTCTGCATCGAGCTTGGCATAGATCGGCGCACCTAATCCCGCCGGCGCGCCTTCGGCGATGATTTCCAGCACCGCGCCGATCGACGAGCCGCTCTTGCGAATGCCGTCCAGATATTCCTCGAAGAACGCCGCCTTGTCCTTGTCGGGACAGAAGAACGGATTTTTGCCGATCTCGTCCCAGTCCCATTTATCGCGGTCGATCTTGTGCGGGCCCATCTGCACCAGCGCGCCGCGCACGCTCACCTCGGGCAAGATCTTGCGCGCGATGGCCCCGGCCGCAACCCGCATCGCGGTCTCGCGCGCCGACGAGCGGCCGCCGCCGCGATAATCGCGCAGGCCGTATTTGGCCTCATAGGTGAAGTCGGCGTGGCCGGGCCGGAACTTGTCCTTGATGTCGGAATAGTCCTTGGAGCGCTGGTCGGTGTTTTCGATCAGCAGCGCAATCGGCGTGCCCGTCGTCACCTGCACGCCCGTCTCGGGGTGCGCCATCACACCGGAGAGGATTTTCACCGTATCCGGCTCCTGCCGCTGCGTGGTGAAGCGCGACTGGCCCGGCCGGCGCCGATCGAGGTCGCGCTGGATGTCGGCTTCGGTCAGCGGGATCAACGGCGGACAGCCATCAACCACGCAGCCGATCGCTACCCCATGGCTCTCGCCAAAGGTCGTGACGCGGAACAGGTGGCCGAAGGTGTTGTGGGACATGGGGCTGTCGTAACGCGCGTGGATGGCCGGCACAAGGCTTGTATCGGCCTTAACTATACTTCCTCAGCTTCCCGTCGCTGAACACATAGACCGCGCCTTGCGCGATCGGCAGATCGGCGGCGCTTTCGGGCGTCTCGAAGCCGAGCGCCACCATCAGGGCGCGCGCCGTGCCGCCATGCGCCACCACGACGGTGTCGATATTCACCGCCGCGTGCCACTGACTCATGCGCTGCTGCACGGCCTCATAGGTCTCCCCGCCGTCGGGCGCCACCCGCCATTTGTCGGCAAGGCGCCGGGCAAAGAACACGGGATCGGCGGCCTGCATCTCGGCGAGCGTAAAGCCCTCCCATTTGCCGTAGCCGATCTCGCGCAGGCGATCGTCGGTCGCGTACTGCGCCGGCGGCAGCTCCAGCGCGCCGCGCATCAGCTCCATGGTCGTGCGCGCCCGCAAAAGCGGGCTCGACAAGTAGGGAAGCTCCGACTTGTTGCGGCCGTCGCGCGCCAGCAGATCGCTGAGGATGTGCCCCGACTGCACGGCTTGGCTACGGCCGAGATCGTTGAGCGCGGTGTCCTGCGCGCCTTGCAGCCGTCCGGCCGCATTCCACGCCGTCTCGCCGTGGCGAATGTAGTAGATCACAGGCGCAGACATGGGACCTGCCGGCTATTCCTTTGCCAGCGAGATATCGGGCGCGTCGGGCCGCTTCATGCCGACGACGTGATAGCCGGAATCGACATGATGTACTTCGCCGGTGACGCCACGCGACAAATCGGAGAGCAGATAAAGCGCGCTGTCGCCGACCTCCTCGATGCTCACGGTGCGGCGCATCGGCGCGTTGTATTCGTTCCACTTCAGAATGTAGCGGAAATCACCGATCCCCGATGCGGCGAGCGTCTTGATCGGACCCGCCGAGAGCGCATTGACGCGGATGTTCTTTTCGCCGAGGTCGGCGGCGAGATAGCGCACGCTGGCCTCAAGTGCCGCCTTCGCCACGCCCATGACGTTGTAATGCGGCATCCATTTTTCCGCGCCGTAATAGGTCAGCGTCAGGATCGAGCCGCCGTCGGTCAACAGCTTCTCCGCGCGCTGGGTGATTGCCGTCAGCGAGTAGCAGGAGATCAGCATGGTCTTCGAGAAATTCTCTTGCGTCGTTTCGAGATAGCGGCCGTCGAGCTCGTCCTTGTCGGAGAACGCGATCGCGTGCACGACGAAGTCGATCTTGCCCCACTTCTCCTTCAGCACATCGAACACGGCATCGATGGTCGCGGGGTCGGTGACATCGCAATGACCGAGCAGAAGTCCGTTCAGCTCCTTTGCCAGCGGCTCGACCCGCTTCTTCAGCGCATCGCCCTGCCAGGTCAGCGCGATCTCAGCGCCGGCTGCATGGCAGGCCTTCGCAATGCCCCAGGCGATCGAGCGGTTATTGGCAACGCCGAGCACGACCCCGCGTTTGCCCTGCATTAGTCCTGAAATATTCGCCATTGCTGTCCACCAAACTC
>Ga0210389_10004213_pt1 | contig 11213 bp, 12 predicted proteins | sample IncBWH28OmetaG_FD_160127 | JGI IMG/M metagenome (GOLD analysis project Ga0210389, IMG submission 160127) | Forest soil microbial communities from Barre Woods Harvard Forest LTER site, Petersham, Massachusetts, United States - Inc-BW-H-28-O ... | reverse complement strand
GGCGGGATTGGCGCGCTGTTGATGGTGATACTGGCGCCGATTGCCGCGCTTTTGTTGCAGCTAGGGATTTCGCGGCAGCGAGAATATCAGGCGGATGCGTCGGGCGTGCAGATGATTGGGCATGCGAATGGGTTGATCAGCGCTCTGGAAAAATTGGGGGCTTACAACAAGAAAATTCCGATGAATATTCCGCAGTCTACTTCCGCATTGTGCATCGTGCAGCCGCTTTCGGCTGGGGGAGTGTTGTCGGGACTGTTTAGCACGCATCCGCCGCTTTCGGATCGGATTGCGGAATTGCGGAATATGACGATCACGCGGACGTAGTTTTTCGTCGCGGCGTTGTGTTTGAAACATGATTGTTTCGCAGCCCGACAACAATGGTGCATTGAAGTGCGCCGCCACAACTGCACCTACAAACTCTATCGTCGGCGACGGAATGAATCAGCGATGTTGTGTCTAAAGCCACCCTTCAGAAACCGAAGGGTGGTGGGCACTCTCCCGCAGTGATAAAGATGAGCGCTAGTACTTCCACGACATTTGGCTCCCTCGTAGTGCATGTTTTGTTCCACCACGCAGAAATGTTACTGACACGTAAAATTTGCAGGGGCGAAAGCGTATAAAGCGCATCGGGTAGCGCCTACGAAATACCATAACATTCTTGTTTTCATCTCGTTACGGGCCGGCGGAGCGGTGCCCCAGTTTGGTTCTTGGCTTGCACTTCCCTAGTCCCGCAAGGGATTTCCGGAGGAGCGAAAAACATGAGTGACGAACGACAGGACGTAGTGATCGCAGACGAAGCCACCGCGCCACGCTGGGTGGGAATCGTTGTGGTTGCTCTCGCGGTAGTCTCACTGGTAGCACTGGGTGCAGGCTGGACGGCGTCCACGCGCTCAAAGCAACTCGAGCAATCTTTGGCCGCACAGGCACAAGCATCCAAGCAGAATGACGACGTGATCAGCCAGCGACTGGCGAAAGCGGAAGACACCAACGCACAACTCGAAGGTGAATTGAGCGTGGTGACCGATAAGATGAAGTTGACCGAAGGCGAGCTCACAAGGGCGCGGTCGCAGGCAAAGAAAATCAAGGAAGACGACGCCAAGGAATTGGCGGAGATGCAGAATCAGACGAACGCGCAACTCGCGACGAAGGCGAGCGTCGATGACGTGAACAAAATCGGCACGGACGTCACCGGCGTGAAGACCGACCTCGACACCACCAAGAACAATTTGCAGATGGCGCGGGGCGAGTTCGGCACACTGATCGCGCGCAACCACGACGAAGTGGAAGAACTTCGCCGCCTGGGCGAACGCGATTACTACGAGTTCACCATTGACAAGAAGAACTCGCGCGAGAAAGTGGGCAACCTGATGGTGGAACTGCACACTACGAACCTGAAGAAGAGCCAGTACGGCGTCACGATTTTTGTTGATGACCAACGCCATGACAAGAAGAGCCTGACGGCGAACGAGCCGCTGTACTTCTTCCAAAGCGGCGCACGCGCTCCGTTGGAATTCGTGGTGAATCAGGTAGGCAAAGACAAGATCTCCGGATACCTTAGCGTGCCGAAGGCGAACTCAACACACGCGCAGGCTGCTACCTCCGGCGGCAATTAATTCATACCGATGGAACGAGCCGAACCCTGGCGGGTCTGGCTCGATTCACCGCAGCGAAAGAGGGGCGCTCCCACGGGCGCCCCTCTTTTTTTGTTTATTCGGCTTTTTTCAGAGCGCGGTTCTTGCGGCTCAGGAATTTCTTGGCAAGGGCGGGCAGCTTATCGTGCGGCAGTTTTCCCTGCTCGTACAACTTGACCTTGGCCTTCGCGGTCTTGCGGCGGCGGCGCTGGCGTTTCTGAGCTACATATCTTTTGTCGTAAGACATCCAATTCCTCCCAATAAGTTGCGCCCCATGATTGTAGCGGACTAGGAAAAGGATGCAAGGCTGGGCGCTGATTTTCGAGCGAACTTCAAGTAGCATGGACGGGCTATGACGGCCACTGCAATCTACGCAGGACGCATCCTGACGCCGCAAGAAGAATTGCTGAATAACGTGATCGTCGTCGAGGGCGGGCGCATTACGGGCATCGGCCATCGCGACGAAGTGCATATTCCTCCTGGCGCGAAGGACTATGTCGCTGCCGGGATGACCGTGGTTCCCGGATTTGTGGATGTACATATCCACGGCGCGGGGGGACACGATGTGATGGAAGCGACTCCGCAGGCACTGGACGCAATCACGTCCACGGTTGCGCGATTTGGAACTACTTCGATTGTGGCGACTACCGTTACGGCGCCCGTCGAAGAGACCTGCCGCAGTTTGGCAGGCATCGCGCAGTACGTGCGCAGCCATGAGAAGACAGAAGACAACACACGGGCTGCGGCAGAGATCGTGGGCGTGCATCTGGAAGGGCCGTTCATCAACAAGGCGCGGCGCGGCGTACATCCGCCAGAGTTTATTGCGCCGCCCTCGATTGACGTTCTGGAACAATTTCGCGCTGCTGCAGATGGATTGGTGAAAATTGTGACGATAGCGCCGGAAATTCCTGGTGCTTTGCAATTGATAGCTCGCGCGGTGGCGGATGGGTTGGTGGTTGCCGTGGGGCACACGGATGCGGATTACGACCAGGCGCGCGCGGCGATCAAGGCCGGGGCGCGGCACGCGGTGCATGTTTACAATGCGATGCGGCCATTCACTCATCGCGACCCGGGCGTGATCAGCGCGATTTTGACGGACACGGAAGTGACCGCGGAAATCATTGCGGATGGTGTGCATGTGGCGGCGCCGGCGATTCAGGTGCTGGTAGGGACGAAGGGATTCGATACGGTGCTGCTGGTGAGTGATGGGATTTCTGCTACCGGGATGCGCGACGGAAATTATCGGTTGGGAAATTTTGAAGTTACGGTGAAGGGCGGCGTGGTCAGGAACTCTGAGGGAAAACTTGCTGGCAGCACGCTGACTTTGGATCGCGCGCTGCGTTACATGGTGGAAGTGGGCGTGCCGTTTGTGGATGCTTTGCGCATGGCGACGATTTTGCCGGCGCGCCGGTTGGGACTCGCGGGGAAGAAAGGGATTTTGGCGATTGGCAGCGACGCGGATTTAGTGATTTTGACCCCGGATCTGCATGTGGCTGGAGTGATGACGCGCGGGGTTGGGTTGATGTGACGTGTCGGCGTCGCTGCAGCGGGCGCGTCACGACGCGCCCCGCAAACGCGGCTGCGGATCTGGCGCGGGGCGTTAGATGCCGGCGGACGGTAGTGCCCGTGAAGCAATCTCCCGGTTGAATTACTTATTCAGCGGGATTTTTAGTTCTTCGGCGAACTTGTAGGGATCGAACGGGCTTAGAGAGAAGTAGCGACCTTCGATGCCGATCATGGGAACTTTGCGCTTGCCGTTGTTGATCTGAAGGACGATGGCTTCGGCTGCGGCGTCGTCATCAATATTGACTTCGCGGTACGTAATGCCGCGTTCGCGCAGAAAGCTTTTGGCCCGGCGGCAATCGCAGCACCAGGAAGTTGAATACACCGTAATGTCTGACATACGCCCCTTCTACTTTTGCTCTTCTACTACATTTGTACCATGGCTATCAGATGCACTCGCCAAGCGCGGGGATGCGACGATATCCAAAAGTAAACAAGGCACATAAAGGCTAGGCGGCCTGGTGATGTACTGCCCTATTGGAAGCGCCCGTTCCGCCGGAACCTAGACCGGCTTTGTTGGCCGCCTGCAGGCGAGCGGTTGCGCGTTCGATTGCGGCATTCGCGCGATCCCAATCGGCTTCGGTGGAACCGGCCTTGGGCGTGTCGGACTTGGCACGCTCCAGAGCTGCGGTGGCACGGGCGACGTCAATTTCTTCGGCGCGCTCGGAAGCTTCTGCTAAGACGATCACGCGGTCCGGCAGCACTTCGGCGAAACCGTACATCACCGTGAGGTAACGCGTTTCGCCGCCCTTCTGATAGGTGAGGATTCCGACGCCCAGCTCGGTGATGAGCGGCGCATGGCCTGGGAGAATGCCCAGGTACCCGTCTTTGCCGGGCATTTCGAGCGAGTCAACGTCTTCGCTGAGAATGTGGCGCTCGGGCGTCACTACTTGCAGCTCGATTTTTTCTGGTAGCGTGGCCATTTATTTCGTTTCGGTTTTGTGCGCCGGCGCGAACTACGCCGCTGCGCCTGCCGCCATCTTTTCTGCCTTCTCGCGAACTTCTTCGATGGTGCCGACCATGTAAAAAGCTTGCTCGGGCAAATCGTCGTGCTTGCCTTCGACGATTTCCTTGAAGCCGCGGACCGTGTCTTCGATCTTCACGTACTTCCCTGCCAGTCCGGTAAATTGCTCAGCGACGAACATCGGCTGAGAGAGGAATTTTTCGATTTTGCGCGCGCGGGTGACGGTTTGCTTGTCGTCGTCGGAAAGTTCTTCAATGCCCAGAATCGCGATAATATCCTGCAATTCCTTGTAGCGCTGCAGAACGGCTTTCACGGAGCGGGCCACGTTGTAATGCTCTTGGCCGACGATGCGCGGATCCAAAATGCGCGAAAAGCTCGCGAGAGGATCTACGGCGGGATAAATGCCGCGTTCGACGATCTGGCGGCTGAGGTTGGTGTGGCGTCAAGGTGCGCGAAAGTTGCCGCAGGGGCTGGGTCGGTGTAGTCATCCGCTGGAACGTAAATGGCTTGCACGGAAGTGATCGAGCCATTTTTCGTGGAAGTGATGCGCTCTTGCAATTCGCCGATTTCGGTGTTGAGGTTTGGCTGGTAGCCGACTGCGGATGGCATGCGTCCGAGCAGCGCGGAAACTTCCGAGCCGGCTTGCACGAAGCGGAAAATATTGTCAATGAATAGCAGAACGTCGAGTTTTTCTTCGTCGCGGAAATATTCAGCGACGGTGAGGCCAGTTAGTCCGACGCGGAGGCGGGCGCCGGGTGGTTCGGTCATTTGTCCATAAATCAGGGCACAGCGAGATTTTTCGGAATTTCCCGGGACGATTACGCCGGACTCTTGCATTTCAAGCCACAGGTCGTTGCCTTCGCGCGTGCGTTCGCCGACGCCGGAGAACACGGAGACGCCGCCGTGTTTCATGGCGACGTTGTGAATCAATTCCTGAATCAGCACGGTCTTGCCGACTCCCGCGCCGCCGAACAGGCCGATTTTTCCGCCTTTCAGGTACGGCTCGGTGAGATCCACGACCTTAATGCCGGTCTCGAACATTTCGAGAGTAGTGGATTGGTCTTCGAGCAACGGAGCCGGGCGGTGAATGGGGTAGCGTTTTTCGTACTTCACGGGGCCGAGATTATCGACGGGATCGCCGAGGACGTTGAGCACGCGGCCGAGAACGCCACGGCCAACTGGGACCGAAATAGGCTCGCCGAGATCGAGCGCTTTCATGCCGCGGACCAGACCTTCAGTCGGTTTCATCGCGACGCAACGTACGCGGCCTTCGCCGAGGTGTTGCGCGACTTCGGCGACGATGTCGAGCGGCTCCGGATTGTTGAAACCCTCGCTGGTGATGCGCACCGCATTGTTAATGAAAGGAAGGTGTCCCTCTTCGAATTGGATGTCAACAACTGGGCCGATGATTTCCACAATGTGCCCGGTTTTCAACTCGTTCATTGCCATCTAGTGCTCCTCGAGAAACGTGACTCGTGAATCGTAACTTGTGATTCGTGACCCCTATAATCCGACTATTCTTCGTTTCAACGATCACCCTTATCCGTTGATGAGTTGGCCGACGGAATCGCACAACACGCGGCCCTCTTCAAAACGCGGCGCAGCAACATAGCCGAGATCGCGGCTCAAAATTAGAAAATAGCGTGTTTCCTCCAGCTCACCTGCTGCGATCTGCAACGATCGCAAGAGTTCCTTTGTCGTACGGCGTCCGAAACCTTCGGCAATATTCGCGGGTACCGAAGCTGACGCCCTCCGCAACTGCGAAACCATCCCAAACAACTCGGACCTCGGGAAACTCGCCGTCAATTTGTAAACCAACAGCACCAGCTCATGCGCTCTCTGCCAAACCGTCAATTCGGTGAAGCTGTTGATTTTCACGATTCACGAATCACAAGTTACGAATCACGAATCAGGAAGTTGCCGACGCCGCGCCGCTTACGATTTCAATTATTTCTTTGGTGATCGCTGCTTGCCGGATATTGTTCATCCGGAGCGTGAGCTTCTCGATTAATTCTGACGCGTTTCTTGTTGCCGCATCCATGGCGGTCATGCGCGCGGCGTGTTCGGCTGCGGCGGATTCGAGCAGGATGCGGAAAATTTCGGCTTCGAGGTAGCGCGGGACCAGGCCTGCGAATATTTGGTCGACTGGCTGCTCGTAGATGTAATCCACCAGGCGGCCTTGGCCGTCCGGAGCAGGTTCGGTGGGTAAGGAGCCGCCGGGGCCGGCATGAGCAGCGAGTTCTGCGCCATCTGCGGATTTTTTCACCACTTCCTGATCAACCGGGAGCAGTTTCTCCGCGCGCAGATTCTGGACCATCACGTTCTTGAACTCATTGTAAATCGCGTACACCGCATCCACTTCGCCGCTGATATACAGCTCGGCGACACGCGCGGCGATTTCCTTGGCTTTCGCGAATTCCACTTTTGCGGAAACGTCGAGATATTCCGCGACGAATTTATAGCCGCGCTTGCGCAGCGTGTCGCGGCCTTTTTTGCCGACGACGAGCAGCTCGAGCTTCTGCGCGTGGTGTGCCTGGATGAAATCCATGGCATGGCGCAACACGTTGGAATTGAAAGCGCCGGCGAGGGCGCGGTCGCCAGTGAGAACCATCACCAGGATTTTTTCTTCGGGGCGGCGCTGTAGCAGCGGATGCGCGGGAGATTCCATTCGCGCCGCGGCGGAGCGGAGCACGCGAATAATTTCCCTGGCGTAGGGCCGGGCGGCGAAGACGCCCTCCTGCGCGCGACGCAGTTTTGCCGCGGAGACGAACTTCATGGCACGGGTGATCTGCTGCGTGCTTTTCACCGAGCGAATGCGCCGCCGATAATCGAGAAGTGTGGGCATCGACTAGGACTAGTTCGCCTGGGCCGCCACCGCTGGAGCGGTTTTGATGGTGGTCTTGAAGCGCTCTTTGAACGCGTCCAGCGCTTTTTTCGCTTCGGCGCGGTTGGTGTCGTCGAAGGCTTTCTTTTCCCGCAGCGATTTCAGCAGGCCGCTGTAATTCGTTTCAATGAACGGATACAGCTCGATCTCGAAACGGCGGCACTCATTGACCGGGATATCGTCGAGATATTTGTTGGAAGCAGCGAAAATAATCAGCACTTGATTTTCAACGGAGAGCGGCTGGTACTGATCCTGTTTCAAAATTTCCATCAAGCGCTGGCCGCGGGCCAGTTGGGCCTGGGTGGCTTTATCAAGCTGCTCAGTGCCGAATTGCGCGAAGGCCGCGAGGTCGCGATACTGCGCGAGATCGAGGCGCAGAGTACCGGCAACTTGGCGCATGGCTTTGATTTGCGCGTTGCCGCCCACGCGGCTGACGGAAATGCCGGCGTTCACGGCAGGGCGGATGCCACTGTTGAACAGATCGGCCTCGAGGAAAATCTGGCCATCGGTGATGGAAATCACGTTCGTCGGAATGTAGGCGGAAATGTCGCCGGCCTGCGTTTCGATTACGGGCAGAGCGGTCAGGGATCCCGCGCCGAGTTCATCGTTCAGTTTCGCGGCGCGCTCCAGCAAGCGCGAGTGCAGGAAGAAAACGTCTCCGGGGAAAGCTTCGCGGCCGGGCGGACGCCGCAGCAAGAGCGAAATTTCGCGGTAGGACTGCGCGTGCTTCGAAAGATCGTCGTAAAAGCAGATGGCGTGGCGCTTGGTGTCTCGGAAATATTCGCCGATGGCACATGCGGCGAATGGCGCGATGTATTGCATAGACGCGGCCTCAGAAGCTGTAGCGGCGACGACGATGCTGTGTTCCATCGCGCCGTAATCGGTGAGCGTCTTGATGAGCTGCGCGACGGTGGATCTTTTCTGGCCAATGGCGCAGTAGATACAGATCATATCTCCGCCGCGCTGGTTCAAGATTGTGTCAACGATGATGGCGGTTTTACCGATTTGGCGGTCGCCGATGATCAGCTCGCGCTGGCCGCGGCCGATGGGAATCATGGCGTCAATGGATTTGATGCCGGTCTGGATAGGCTCGCGGACGGGCTGGCGATCGATCACGCCGGGAGCGAGGCGTTCGAGCGGATTGCGCTGCGTGGACTGAATGGGACCTTTGTCATCAATCGGATTGCCGAGCGCGTCCACGACGCGGCCGATCATGCCATCGCCCACCGGCACGGACATAATCTTGCCAGTGCGCTTGACGGTGTCGCCTTCTTTGATTTCGGTGTAATCGCCGAGGAGCACCGCGCCGACTTGGTCTTCTTCGAGGTTCAGCGCGATGCCAAAAACGTCATGCGGAAACTCAATCATTTCGCCGGCCATGCACTTATCGAGGCCGTGGATGCGCGCGATGCCGTCGCCGACGGAGATGACGGTGCCGACTTCCTCGACGGCGAGGGTTTGCTGATAATTTTCGATCTGCTCGCGCAGGATCTTGGTTATTTCGTCCGCTTTGATGTTGGCCATCCTGACTCCTGTTTTCTAGTGACCGTGTTGCAGCGCAACCCCTGGCTTCAGGGCTATAGCCCCTTTTCAGCCGCTGCGTTGCGGCGGGGCTGAAGCCCCGCCCTTCCTGATCCATTCGGTTCTAAAGCGAACCGTCGTCCTCGTGCTACTCCGTTTCGAGCTGTTCGCGCAAACGATTCAGTTGTTCACGCACTGAGCCGTCATAAACCGTGGAGCCGACGCGCACCACCGCGCCGCCCAGCAAGTCTTTATCTTCGGCGAAGCGCGCTTCGATCTTTTTTCCGGTGCGCCGTTGCAGCACCGCGAGCAAATCCTTTTTCTCCGCGTCGCTGAGGGCCCGCGCTGTGGTGACTTCGGCTTCGGCGATGCCGAGGCGCTTATTCAGCTCCGTGCCGAACACCGGCAAAATCTCGTGAAACAGATGGGTGCGGCGGTGATCCACAATCAGGCAGACGAAATTGCGCACGGCGTCGTTCAGGCCCATCTTCGCGGCCACCGCAGTGATGATTTTGTTTTTTACCGCGCCATCCACCGCGGGACTTTCGAGAGCGTTGCGCAGATCGGCCGAAGTGTTGAATGTTTCTACAAACGCGGCGAGGTCTTTACGAATTGCTTCGCCGGACTTGCGTTCGAGGGCCACGTCGGCCAGCGCCGCAGCATAACGTTCGGCTACGGCGCTCAATTGACGCTCCCTTCAAGCTCGGCGATGAAAGTGCGCATCAGCGCAGCTTCGGACTTGGGCGCCAGTTCTTGCTTCAGCAATACTTCGGCGCGTTCGACGGCAAGGCGCGCGCCTAACACCTTCAATTCGATGCGAGCGGCCCGGCCGACTGCTTCAATTTCGCCGCGGGCGGCCAGCTCGATTTTTTCGGCTTCGGCGCGGCCGAGTTCGCGCAGGCGTTCCGCTTCGGCTTCGGCGTCGCGCTTGGCGTCCACGCGCAATTGCTCAATCTCGCGCTCCAGGCCTTCGAGCTTGGTTTTGATTTCGCGGCGCTGGCGCTCGGCGGCTTCGCGGGCGCGCGCGCCTTCCGCGATTTTCCTGGAAATTTCGTCGGAGTTCGCGCGAAAAGCCGGCGCGGCGTATTTCACGATGCAGTAAGCGATGCCGCCGAACACTAGCGCAAAATTCAGCCAGCGAAAAAACCAACCGGTGGTGGAATCCGCCGGAGAAGCTTCGCCTTCTTGCGCGAACACGGGCACGGCAGCCAGCGTGAAGAAAATCGCCAGGAAGCCGAGCGCGCGGCCTGCCGACTTCATATGGTCAGTGAGCCGGAAAATCATTGGCGCGCACCACCGGACGAAGGACTGATGCCTTCGAGAATGCTTTTCGCAATGGCACCGGCCAGCTCGGGCGTCTGGCGTTCGACTTCCTTGCGGGCGCCCACCAGCTCGGCGTCGATTCTCTTCTTGGCCTCATCAACTTCCTTGCGCGCGAGGGAGCGTTGCGCTTTCAGATTTTTGGCGCGCTCTTCTAGGACGGCTTGGCGAGCCGCTTCCTGCTCCAGGTAAATTTCGCCCTGGGCTTTGCGCAGAGCTGCATTGTAATTTTCCAGATCCTGACGGGCCGCCGCTTCGACAGCCGCCGCTTCCGCGCGCGCGCCTTCGATTTTCGCGCTGCGCTCTGCCATGGCTTTCTGGATGGGCGTGAAAAAAGCCCAGCGCATGAAAAGATAAAAAAGGAAAACGATGATGACCGTGGGCACAGCTTGAAGAAACAGGTCACCGAGCTGGCGAAGGATTTCCATCGTTAGGAAAGGTTACGAATACTTTTGCCCCGTTTGTGTCGTTTGTATCGTTGTGTTGCACTGTTGCCCGGACCTGCGACCAACCGCTCCGGGACACACTTCTAGGCTCAAGCAAAGGCCGCGATTATCGCATCGAGTCGCGCTCCCGTCAACGCTTTACGGCCCATTTTGCGCGAAAGAGGTGAGACCCGGTGTAACCATTCTACTTCGGTGGAGGGCCCATACGCTAGCCACGCGGTTGGGGTTCGGCGGGCGCTTAGCGCGGGGCGAGCGGGCCGTGAGGGTCTTCAAATGCTTTCTTACGCGCCACTACGAACCACAATTGAATGCCGATCCACGGCAGAGAGAAAACCAGGCTGAACCAGAGTGGAAACTGGAACTGCGTTGGTGGCAGGCCCAGCGAGCCTTGCATCGCGGTCATGGCTTCTTCGTAGCGGGCTTGGGCGCCGGGAAGAATTACGGAAATGACGGAATTGAAAATTGCGAAATTGAAATAGTAAATGGCGAGGCTGCGGCCCCACATTTCCAGTTTCAGCAGGCCGTAAGCCATCAGGAGTTGCACGGACATGTAGCCGATCACGATGAGCGAGGCTTTTCCTCCAGTGAAAAAGAAGCCCAGGAACGTGAGAGGCAAATGCAAGATATTAAGGACTGGAAACATGCAGGCGCCCACCAGAGCGAGGTACGCGATGATGGTGATGCTCACCGGCCTCTTCGGTGCGCCCGGCACTTCGGTGGGCGCGAGCATGGCTGGCGTCCAATTGGAGGATGGCGTTCCCGCGGCGCCGCGGAATATTTCTTTGATCGGCCGCGAGTTGAAGAAATAAATCCACCACGCGCCTAACAGGGCGAGCAGCGCGTAGAAAATTGCCATGCCGATGCGAACTGCCGTCATCAAATGT
>Ga0210389_10004211_pt1 | contig 11215 bp, 10 predicted proteins | sample IncBWH28OmetaG_FD_160127 | JGI IMG/M metagenome (GOLD analysis project Ga0210389, IMG submission 160127) | Forest soil microbial communities from Barre Woods Harvard Forest LTER site, Petersham, Massachusetts, United States - Inc-BW-H-28-O ... | reverse complement strand
CGTTGACTGTCACGGTAATTACCGTAACGGTTATTCATGGTACTGTCTAGCCATGGATGCCGCGGAAGTACCCGAGCCGCCCGAGCCGCTCACCATCGACGACCTCGCCCGGCAGGTCAAGCTGCCGGTTCGCACGATCCGCGAGTACCACACCATGCGCTTGCTGCCGCCGCCCGAACGGCGCGGACGGCTGGGCCTGTACGGCAGCCAGCACGTCCAGCGCCTGCAGCTCATCGCCCGGCTGCAGCGCCGCGGTTACTCGCTGGCGGGCATCCGGGACTTGCTCGGGGCATGGGAGAGCGGCACGGGCCTGTCCACATTGCTCGGCGTTTCCGAGGGGCAGACGGCGATGGACGAGGTGCCGCTGGTGCTGACCCGGCAGGAACTGCTCCAGCGGCTGCCAGCGCTGGAGGCGGCCACGCTCGGTCGTGCCCGGCAGATCGGGCTGGTCCGGCTGCACGGCGAGGACCGCTTCGTGGTGCGCAGTCCGGCGCTGCTCGACCTGGTGGGCGACTGGATAAGAGCCGGCATCCCGCTCGGCGCGGCACTGGACGTGATCGAGGTGCTCTCCGCTGACCTCGGCGCGCTGGCGGGCAAGCTTGCCGACCTGATCGTCGGACGCTTGTGGGAGCCGGCCTCGGCCGCCAACCGTGCGACGGAGCTGAGCGGCCTGCTCTGGCGCGGCCGCCCGCTCTTGCTTCAGGGCGTGGTCAGCACCCTCGCGGACCGCCTCGGCGCGGCGCTGGCCGAGCGTGCCGCAAGCGCCGGCGGCGGCGGCACGCTCCGGGCCGCCCTCGAGGAGATACGGGTTCGCGCCGTGACAGACTCCACGGGCACGATCTACTGGCAGGAGACGTAGATGAGCATCGCGAACACGGCCCAGGCCGAGCAGTGGGACTCTGGCGAGGACGGCGCCTACTGGGTAGCCAACGCCGAGCGCTTTGACCGCATGCTCGAGCCCTTCGCGGCGATGATCCTGGCGGCCGCGAGCCTCCGGCCAGGCGGTCACGTACTCGATGTGGGCTGCGGCTGCGGTGCCACGACGCTCGCGACCGCGCATCTGGTCGCTCCCGGCCAGGCAGCCGGCATCGACCTGTCCGGTCCGATGCTCGCCCAGGCCAGGTCCCGTGCCGCGACGGCAGGCCTGGCCAATGCGGTGTTCTGGCAGGGTGACGCCCAGGTTCACCCTCTCGGGCCACCCGCGTTCGACACGGTCGTCTCGCGATTCGGCACCATGTTCTTCGCCGACCCGGTCGCCGCCTTCAGGAACATCCGGTCCGCCACCCGGCCCGCCGGGCGCCTGGTCCTCGTGTGCTGGCAGCCCCGTGCCGCCAATCAGTGGCTGCTGGTCCCCGGGGCCGCTCTCGCCGAGCACGTGCCGTCGCCCGCCCTCGAACCCGGCGATGGGCCGGGCATGTTCGCGTTCGCCGATCCGGACCGGCTGCGCCACATTCTGACCGCGGCGGGCTGGCGGGATATCGAGATCACGCCGGAGCACACGCCGATCCTGGTTGGCGGCGGCGGAAGCGTCGATGACGCCGTCGAGTTCCTGCGCACCGGATCGATGGGCCGAACGATGCTCGCCGACGCCGACGCGGGCACCGTTGACCGTGCGGTCGCGTCGGTCCGCGCCGCGCTCGCCCCCCACGCAAATGATGAGGGCGTCCGCCTGGGTGCGTCCGTGTGGCTCGCCCAGGCCGTGGCCCCCTAGTCCCAGTGTTGTTCACTATATGTAATCACTAAACAACCTGTAGTGACAACGTGAGCCATGTCACACATTGATCGCTGCGATTCCGGGCATGCCTCCCGTGCATCTGTCGTTCACTAGTGACAGATAGCACCCAGGCGTGCGATGGTTGCTCATTTTTCGCAACGTGTCGCCCTGACCCGCGTCGACATCCGCGCCCCTGCCACTGCCATCGTGAGTCCCACTGGCCGGCAGTGCCCTGGGTGGAAGTGAGCGCCGCAGTCCCGGCGCCCCGGCAAAGGATCAGTTCCTTGACCGCCCGCCACACCGCCACCTCCTCGTCCCTGCTGCGTGATGCCGTCCGCGCTGAGCTGCGCGCGGCCCGGTATACCGCGCGGCACGCCGCGAGGAAGCCCTTCCGGTGGACGGCGGCGATCGCCGCCGCCACCGCCGTCGGCGCGATCGCCGCGTCGGCCGGGGCCTCTCCGTGGGCCAGCGCCGCATCCGGCCTAGCCGCCGACGAGCACGCGGCCTCGGGCGCCGCCCGCGGCACCGCCGTGACCGGCTCAGCCCTCGCCCCGAAGCCAGCGTCGTCGGCGGCGGGCTCCCATGTTGAGCTGACCTCCCGGGACGTGGCCGTCAAGCCGGCTAGAACATCCAGCCAGGCCGCCGTCCGGTCTGCGGTGCACCCGGCCCTTCGGCCGAAGATCCACGCCGCGACCGCGAAGGCGCGCACCACCAGGCACGCGCCAGCCGCCGCGAAGCACGCCACCGCCATGAAGCACGGCACCGCTGTCGCGAAGCCGGCCGCTTCGAAGCCGGCCGGGCCGACGGTCATCTACGACTCAGTCACGCCGTCGGCGATCCCGGCGGGCAAGGCCGCCGCCGTCTACGCCAACGGCTCCTACCAGGCCTCCACCGCCCAGGTCGCCGGGCACGGCAAGGTGCTGTGGATCGACGTAAAGGGCTCCAACCCCCGCGCCGACGTCCTCGACGTCGAGCCCGGCGACGCCACCCCGGGCGGCGCCGCCGCCTGGGTCAAGGCCAAGCTCACCAGGGACCCCGGCGCCACCGCCGTCATCTACACCTTCAAGGCCGCATGGGGACCCACAATCGCCCACATCGCCACCCTGCCCAAGACCATGCAGGCCCACGTCAAGTACTGGATCGCCGACCCCACCGGCACCGCGCACATCCTGCCGGGCGCCGCCGCCACCCAGTGGTACTGGGGCGCCCACTACGACATCTCCTCGGCCAAGCCCGATCTCACCGGCTGATCCGGAGACTGCGGCAGCCTTCAAGAGACCGGCCCCTGAGCTCACGTGAGCTCAGGGGCCGGTCTCGTTTGGTTACCTAACGATCACGTGGAGCCATGGACCGCTAGCGGGCCTTGCGGGAACGCTTGGGCTTGTAGAGGCGGCCGTGCAGCAGCGTCACGATCTTCACGAGCCGGTCCATGTCCGCGTCGGTGCGCCGGAACGTCGTCGTCAGCACCGCCGGCCGCATCCGCTGCCGGGTGATGGACTTGGCCCGGGAGAACTCGCGCAGGCCATCGGCCCCGTGGATGCGGCCGAAGCCGGACTCGCCCGCTCCGCCGAACGGCAGCGACGGCACCGACACGAAGCCGATCACCGAGTTGATGGAGGTCATCCCCGTGCGCAGCGAGCGCGCCGCGGCCATGCCCACCCGACGGCGCCGGGTGAACACCGACGATCCCAGCGCATAGGGCGACTCGTTGGCCAGTCGCACCGCGTCCGCCAGTGAGGGAACGGGAGTGACCGTGACGGTGGGCCCGAACGTCTCCTCCCGCACCGCGGCACTGTCCTCCGGCACGTCGACGAGGATGGCCGGCTGCACGAACGGCGGCCGCACCGAATCCAGTCCCCCGGCAGCGAAGCGCCCGCCCCTCGCCACGGCGTCGGCAAGGTGCCGCTCCACCACTCCCACCTGGGCCGCCAGCGTCATCGGCCCGTATGACGCCGCCGAGTCATCGCCCGGCCGCAGCGACGACACCCGCTGCGTCAGCTTCTCCAGGAACGAGTGGTACACCGACTCCACCACATAAACGCGCTCGACGCCCACGCATGTCTGCCCCGCGTTGGACATGGCGCCCCACGCGGCGGCGTCGGCTGCGGCATCCAGGTCCGCGTCGGCGGCGACCAGCAGCGCGTCCTTGCCGCCCCCCTCGACGAGCACGGGAGTCAGCCTCTCCGCGGCGGCCGCCATCACCTTCCGCGCGGTGCCGGGCGACCCGGTGAACGCCACCTTCTGCACTCCGGACCGGGCGAGCGCCGCGCCGGTCTCCCCAAGGCCGGTCACGACCTGGAGCACCGGTTCGGTCTCGCCGAAGACCTCGCGGAGCGTGTCGGTAAATGAGTCTGCCAGGTACTTCCCGACCGCGGTCGTCAGTTCGCTCGGCTTGAAGACGACAGCGTTGCCGGCCGCCAGCGCGTACGCGATCGACCCCATGGGCGTGAACACTGGGTAATTCCATGGGCCGATCACGCCGACCACGCCGAGCGGGTGGTACCCGACCGACGCGGCCTGGTTGTACATGAGCAGCCCGCTGGGCACCCGGCGTGGCTTCAGCACCGGTCGCGCGTGCCGCGCCGCCCAGTCAACGTGCACGATCGCGGCGACGATCTCCAGCGTGGCATCCTCGGCCGGCTTGCCGGTCTCCTCGTGCACGATCTGGGCGAGCCGGGCCATGTAGCGCGTCAGGCTCGACTTCCAGGCCAGCAACCGCAGCTTGCGGTCCTCGAAGGAGAGGCCGCCCCACCACGCCGCCGCGCCGCTGGCGCGGCGAACGGCCGCCGCCACCTCGCGCTCGCCGTCGATCGGGTACGTGGCGAGCACCTCGCCGCTCGCCGGGTTACGGGACTCGAACGTCGCCGCGGTCGCGTCCCACGAACGCACTCCTGGCGATACTGCGCTGCCTGCCATAACAAGAGTAAACACCACGTCCGCCGCTGCGACCCGCACGACCATGCACCAGGCCGCGCTCGCTACTGTCGGACGCGTGCTCGCCAATCGCCCCTACACCGTGCTGAGTTGTGCCATCTCGGTCGATGGCTGCCTCGACGACGCGTCCGAGCAGCGGCTCATCCTTTCCGGCCCCGAAGACCTGGACGAAGTCGATGAGCTGCGCGCCAGCGTGGACGCGATCCTCGTCGGGGCCGGCACGATCCGCGCGGACAACCCCCGCTTGCTGGTCCGCTCCCCGCAGCGAGTGGCCCGCCGAGTGGCCGCCGGCCGCTCCCCGCACCCGCTGCGCGTCAGCCTCACCCGTTCCGGCGCCCTGGACCCGGCCGCGCGTTTCTTCACCGGCCCAGGAGAGTCAGTGATGTACAAGGGCGAGGAACTGTCCTTGCGAGGGGTGCTCAGAGACCTTCATACCGAACGAAAAGTGACCACAACGCTCATCGAGGGCGGCTCAGGCATCCTCGCCGATGCCCTCTCCGACGGCCTAGCCGACGAGCTCCGCCTCGCCGTGGCCCCGTTCTTCGTCGGCGACGCCGCCGCGCCCAGGTTCGCCCCGCCAGGCCAGTACCCGCACGGAGTGCAGGCGAGAATGCGCCTGCTGTCGGCCCGGCTCCTCGGCGACGTGGCCGTCATGCACTACAAGCTCAGCGACCGCGAGCCCCCTGCCACCCTCCCGGGGGCCAGGAGGGCCCGCTAAGAGGCCGCCTTACTCGCGGTCGCCGCCGGGCCGCCACAGCACGTCGCCGGCCTGCGTGTTGGCGACCCGCGCGAGGATGAACAGCAGGTCCGACAGCCGGTTGAGGTACTTCGCCGGCAGCGGGCTGACGGTGTCGCCGTGCTCCTCACGGGCCGCCCACGCCGACCGCTCGGCTCGCCGGGCCACGGTGCGGGCAACGTGCAGCAGGGCCGCGCCGGGGGTGCCACCGGGAAGGATGAAGCTGCGCAGGGTGGGCAGGTCCGCGTTATAGGCGTCGCAGGCCTGCTCAAGGCCCGTGACGTAGCTGTCCTCGACGCGGATCGGCGGGTAAGGGCGCGGCTCGTCGCTGACCGGGTTCGCGAGGTCGGCCCCGACGTCGAAGAGCTCGTTCTGGATCCGGCGCAGGAGGGTGGCCACGTCGGCGGGCAGCTCGCCCAGCGTCACGGCCACCCCGATCGCGCTGTTCGCCTCGTCCGTGTCGGCATAAGCCGCCAGGCGGCTGTCGGTCTTGCGAGCGCGGCTGCCGTCGGCAAGCGCAGTGGTGCCGTCGTCCCCGGTGCGGGTGTAGATCCGGGACAAGACGACCGGATTGTCGCGATGGTCGCTACTGGACATGCTCCAACCTTAGCTCCGTCACGGAGAGTAGTCGCACTTAAGAATGCATCACGGCAATGAGCCTGGGTATGAACTTGCCAGCTTCACCACGAGACCATAGAGTTACCTTGCGTAGCCAAACTCACAAGCTCCGGGGTCCGGCGGTTATCGGGGGCTCGCCGGACCCCGGACTCTTTTCCTGCTTCCCAGGGGGCTTCGCCGCCCCTTCGGCCCCCTCAAGGGGGCTCCGCCCCCCTGGCACTCCCCGGCCCGGACCCGAGCCAAGACCGCTCGGCCCCGGGGACACCGCCCTTCGGCTGGGAAGCAGGTCAGCCGGCGATGGTGAGTTCCGAGGTGACCGCGTCGAGCGGGTCGGGGGCTAGCGGGGCGCGGCCGATGATGAGGTCGGCGGCCCGCTCTGCGACCGCGATGACCGGGGCGTTCGTGTTGCCCCGGGGCAGCGTCGGGAAGACCGACGCGTCCACCACTCGCAGCCCGGTCACCCCGCGCACCCGCAACTGCGGGTCCACTACGGACGGCTTGCGGGCGGCGTGCAGCGGCGAGTCTCCGCCCATCGCGCAGGTTCCGGTCGGGTGGTACAGCGTCGAAAGGCTGGCCCGGATGTAGTCCCGGATCTCTTGGTCGGTGTGCGCCGAGTCGCCCGGCGCGACCTCGCCCGCAACGATGCCCGACAGGGGCGCGGCCGTGGCGTTGTCGCGCACCATCCGCACGCCCGTCGTCAGCGCCGCCAGGTCGGTCACGTCCGACAGGTAGGCCGGGTCGATAAGCGGCCGGTGCCGCGGATCGCGGGACGCGAGCCGGATCCGGCCCCGGCTGGCCACGTCCACCAGCGTGACCAGCACTGTCATCGCGCGCCGCGCGGGATCGGTCAGGCCCTGGTTGAGGAACGCGGCCGGCAGCACGTGCCACTGCAGGTCCGGTGCCTGGAGCCGGGGATCTGACCGGGCGAACCCGCCGGCCTCGGCGATGTTAGAGGTCAGCGGCCCTTTATGGGTTAGCTTCCAGCGCACGACGCCCGTGTTTCCCGAGTTCTCCCAGATGCCGCGCAGCTTCGGCGTGGACCAGATCACTGGCACGCCCGGGTGGTCGGTCAGGTTCGCGCCCACTGCCCGGTTGTCGGCGATGACGAAGATCCCGTGCTCGCGCAGGTCGTCTGCGGGCCCGATCCCGGACAGCATGAGCAACTGCGGGCTGCCGATTGCCCCGGCGCTGAGGATGACCTCGTTCTCGGCCCGGACGGTCTCATCCGCCCCCTGGGACCGGATGGTGACCCCGGTGGCCCGCCCGCCCTCGATGAGGACGCCCGTGACGAACGCCCCGGTGCGGATCGCGAGGTTCGGACGGGCGGCGCGCACGGCTGCCGGCAGGTACGCGTCGGCGACCGAGCAGCGCCGCCCGCCAGCCTGCGTTACCTGGTAGAAGCCGACGCCCTCTTGGACCGGCCCGTTGAAGTCGTCGTTCTCGGGAGCGCCCCGCCGCACGGCCGCCTCGACGAAGGCCCTGGCGTGCGGTGACTTGTAGCCGAGGTCCCGGACGGACAGCGGCCCGTCCGTCCCGTGCCACCGGCTGGCGCCACGGGAATTGGACTCCGCCCGGCGGAAGTACGGGAGCAGGTCGCGGTATCCCCAGCCGATGCACCCGAACTCGTCGCGCCACATGTCGTAGTCGAACCGGCTGCCCCGGACGTAGATCATCGCGTTGATGGACGAGGAGCCGCCGAGGACACGGCCGCGCGGCCAGTAGACCGGCCGGTCGGCGGCCCGCTCCTGGGGGACCGTCGTGTAGTTCCAGTCGTACTTCGTCTTGAACAGGCGGTTCACCGCGGCCGGGATGGTGATCTCGTCGGCCTCGGCCTCGGGGCCGGCCTCCAGCAGCAGGACCCGGGTGCCCGGGTCCTCCGACAGTCGGGCCGCCAGCACGCAGCCCGCGCTTCCGCCGCCAACGATCACGTAGTCGTACACGCCATCCACCCACAGACCACAGGGTTCAACCAGATATTTGCAGACACGATAGCTCGTCCACCAGGCCAGCGGGTGGCCGCCGGCGGAATCGAAATGCGGCGGTGACCTGCTGCGCTGGTGCCATCGCCGCCTCCCACCAGGGCACGCGCTGGCGCCATCGCGGGTGCTATAGCACTCGCGATGGCGCCAGTGCATGCCCGATTACGCGGCAGCACCTACGCCATCGCGGGCGTGGGCTGGGAATCGGGTTACGGCCGGGACATGCGAGGCGAGCGCGCGCCAGCAAGCGAAGCCGCAGGCCAGCGCCTTGCCGGCGTGTTCAGGGCGAGATGCCCCGGCTCAGGTCCTGGCCGCGAAGGTGAACAGCCGCTGGCCCGGCACCAGCGTGGCGGGCTCGCCCGTCAGCCGGTGCGCGCCCACCGACATGAAACCGTCGTGGCTGATGTCGAACGCCACCTCGCGGAAGCCCGCCTCCGTGAACCAGGACCGGATCGCGGGGGTCAGGTCAGGCGGCCTGCGGTGCCTGGTCCACAGGACCAGCGCACGGGGCGCGCACAGGCTGGGCAGGGCCGCTACCGTGGCCTGGATGTCGCTGACGGCGATGTTGCCGAAGATGCCGCACACCACGACGATCTGGGCGGGGACCGCGCCTGCGCAGGCATCGGTGATCCCGGCGTCGCCCTGCAGCATCTCAACGCCGTCCAGCCCAGCCGCCTGCGCTGCCTGCCGCGCGACCGCGACGTTGCGCTCGTCCAGTTCGACCAGCCGGGCGCGCACGTCGTCCCGGCGCGGATGCCCGGCCAGGACGCCGATTACGTCCCGGCCCTGCCCGGCGCACAGGCTGATCAGCCGTATGTCCCCGCCGGGGGCATGATCGAGCTCAGCGCGCAGGTGCCCCTGCACGAGTTCCAGCCGCCGCGAGAGCAGGGAACCTGGATCGTCGTAGTCTCGGTGCCATTCCACCCAGTCGCGCTGCGCCACTGGGCCAGCCTACGGCCACCGATTGAGTGGGCAACTTCAAAAGCACCGCCACGCTACCCGCCCGCCCACCCGCGTAATAGCCTGGAACATATTGTCGGCATCGGAGATGGCCGGAGGCAGGCATGGCTCCCTGGTGGCGGCGCATCCTCAAGCGCGAGGATTCAGGCGATACCGAGCTGCCCCGGCTACCATCCCAGACTTGCGCGTGCGTTCGAGAGGCACATCACGACTGCGGCCACGTGCTGGGGATCGTCGGCGCTGCCGAGGGTGAGGTCACGCTCTGCTCATGCCCATGCCATGAGCCGTGCCCGCTAGGGCAGCAGCGGTCAGCGGGCCACCTGGACTTCATGCTCACCTGCACCTGCCCTGCCCACCTGACGATCCGGCGGAACCAGGAACGCGTTGGCCTCGACCCCGCCGAGGTAGTGCGGCTGACACAAGCACGCCGGCAACAGCGAACGCCTCTCGGCGACCTCAGCGACGACCAAAGACAGGAACTAGTGAAGCGGGGCCTCATCCGGGTCTACCAGGCCGCCGCCGCCCAGGCGGCCGGGCTGCCCCCGCCTCACGACGTCACCTTCGACCTGCCGCCGCAGGAAATAGCGCAGCACATCGTCCTCCGCATGGCCCTGACCTACTCAGACGAGGAGGCCGCACGCCTTCTCGGGCTGACCGGCGCCCAGGTCGCGTCAGCGAAAAAAGCCTGCCTCGACCGCATGGAGGCCGACGCAAGGCGTCAACGGACCCAGCGCGAAACACTGCGACGGCGCAGCAGGCGATAACCACAGCATAAAACCACAAAGCGTGCCATGTGGTGGCATGGCCTTCCTGCCTGCGCCCTGGGACCGCCCGTGCAATCGTGGCCGCATCAACCTGTGCCGTTCAGGGTCGGAATCCGACCCTAATTCCACAGTTACCGTGCAGTAACGCGCTGGCGCGGGGCCTGTGATGCCTTTGGTGCTGGTGAGGCAGATACGGTAAGTGGCATTGGTGCATCTCCCGGGAAAATTGGCGTATCCCCCAGGAAAGCTAGAGCTCCAGGTGGGAGCCGGGCGGGGCGGCCTCTATCCAAGCCAGCAGGCCCGTGAGGGCCTGGTCGGACATGGCGAACTCGACCGGGCCGTCGTCGAGTCCGGTCTTGGCCTCGACGACGATCCATTCGGGGGCCAGGACCGACGTTTCTGACAGGTCGACGGGACGGCGGGAGGTTACCTCGACCGACCGCCTCGGAAAGACGTGCTCGGGACGCAGCGCCACGCCGAGCGCGCCATACCAGCGAAGTTCGTCAAGCTGGTAGGAGATGAATCCAAGCCGCCACGCGCCACGCCCGGAAGGGCTGCGCAGGCCGCATTCGACGGTGCCGCCGCCGCGCTCCAGCCAGTACCTGCGGATGGCCAGGGCAGCGGCGGCGACCACGATGAGGGTGATGAGGGCGGCGAAGAGCCACACAGCGTCAACTGCTAGCCCCTCGCCCACTCCCGCGTGCCGTTAGGCTTGCTCGCCGGCGGCGTGCAGCTTTGCCCTCGCGTACCGGTAGTCGGGCGACTCCTCGGCGGCGGCTCCCGCCTCGGCGGCGGCCGTGTCCAGGTCCGTCCGCGCCGCGCCCGTGTCCACCTCGGCTGCCAGCTGTGCTGCCGAGGCCAGGATGGACACGCGGTTGTCGGAGACGGACAAGAACCCGTCCCGGATCGCGGCGCGCACCACGTCACCGGGGTTGTCGTCGCCCGGCACCTCGCGGATGCGGACGACGCTGCCCGGTGACAGGATGCCGAAGACGGGCGAGTGCCCGGACTGGACGCCGATGTCGCCGTCCATGGTCTTCGCGATCACCAGTCCTGCCTCGCCGGACCACAGCGAGCGGTCCGGCATCAGCAGTTCGACGTGCAGCGTCACGACCGCTCCAGCTCCTTGGCCTTGCGCTCGACGTCATCGATGCCGCCGCACATGAAGAAGGCCTGCTCGGGGACGTGGTCGTACTTGCCGTCGGCGATCGCCTTGAAGGAGGAGATGGTCTCCTCCAGCGGGACGAACTTGCCCTCCTGGCCGGTGAACATCTCGGCGACGTACATCGGGTGGGACAGGAACCGCTCGATGCGGCGCGCCCGCTGGACCGTGATCTGGTCCTCCTGGGAGAGCTCGTCGATGCCGAGGATCGCGATGATGTCCTGCAGCTCCTTGTAGCGCTGCAGGATCTGCTGCACGGTCCGGGCCACGTCGTAGTGCGTCTGGCCGATGTACTTGGCGTCCAGGATGCGGGACGTGGAGTCCAGCGGGTCCACGGCCGGGTAGATG
>Ga0210389_10004210_pt1 | contig 11217 bp, 8 predicted proteins | sample IncBWH28OmetaG_FD_160127 | JGI IMG/M metagenome (GOLD analysis project Ga0210389, IMG submission 160127) | Forest soil microbial communities from Barre Woods Harvard Forest LTER site, Petersham, Massachusetts, United States - Inc-BW-H-28-O ... | reverse complement strand
GGGTTCCGTTGGAGCTGACCGAACGGTGCGTCCACGGGCCGCTGATCTGGATGGCGGAATCAGCCTGCTTGGCCATCGGCTTACTCCTTGGCGCGCATCCTCGTCATGAACTGGCTCATGAACTGGCTCAGGAACTTGCTCAGGAACTGGCTCATGAGCTGGCTCATGACCCGGCCGTGCCCGCGCCAGCGACCGCTGCTGGCCCATCACCAGTGGCCCCCGAAGTGACCGCGCCGCCGCTCTTGCTCCCGGCACCGATGCTGCCGCTGGCGTCCCGGCGGCGCAGCATGTCCAGGTCCTCGGTGACCGTCTTGCGGGTCTGCCTCATCCCCGAGAACTTCTTCGTCCCGAAGACGCCCGCCGCTGCCAGGACGCCCGCCACCACGATGCAGATGACCGCCGCGTAGACGAAGCACACGTACAGCCCGCCGCCCCCGGGGATGCCCGCCGCATGCAGCCCGAAGGCCAGCGCGAAGGTGAGCAGGACCAGCACGAGGCACCCGATGAACGCCGCGAACCCGAACAGCGCGCCGGCCATCGCGGCCCGCTTGACGTCGGCACGCAGTTCGGCCCGTGCGAGCTCCATCTCGTAACGGACCAGTTGCGAAATATCCCGGGTCGCGAGTGCCACCAGGTCACCAAGCGACTCCTGGTCACCGGGTGACTCCGGACCGCGGTCACCGGACGTCGCGCGAGCCCCCGTGCTGCGAACACCTGCGATGCGGGCCATGGAGTCGTTCTCCCCTCATGCGATCACCAAGGTGGACCAAGGCTATCTGCCATCCTCGGTGCCGCATCGGATATCCCCCGTACAACCGCGAACGTCCCCTGCAACCGCGAACGGCGCCCCCTGATCGGGGACGCCGCCGCCGAATGCACGTCAAGCCTGGCTACCAAAGCGTGCACCTGTTCTCTGTCAGTCAGGTGACGACCGGTCATGCGCCGTCTACCTGGCCTGACACGCCTCCCGCGGCTGGTCGCGCGTGGGTACCAGGCTGCCATGCCCGGACGTTCCGTGAGTCCGTGCAACCTTTCTACGACGAAACGACGTCCGGCGGAAGCCCCCACGCGAGACCGATTCGTTATCTCAATCGGTAACGCCTGTCTCATGTCGCGCAGTGCTGAGTCAGGCCCCCTTGGGGCGAGTGCCAGCCGGCGGGACGCTGAACGGTGCCGGCGTGGCTGCGCTGGCGTTGGGGGCACCGAGGCAGTGGGCCCGGTGCCGGATGCCGGGCGAGGGAGCCGGCGCGGCCTCGAGGGCGAGTTAATTTGCTCTGCACGCCAATCCCGGGCCGGCCTTGTTCACGGGGCCGGCAATATGGTGTAATTCAAGACAACGGGTACCGCTTCACATCCATCCATGGCGTGGGAACGGCATGAATGGGGATAAGCTTCCTGTAGAACGCGGCCCGGCCTACCCCCCCAGGGCCGGACCGTGATGCGCCCCCCGCTCTCCCCCCCGGCGGGGGGCGCCCTTTTTCTCAGCCTCTTCTGAGGCAAGCGGCCTCTTCTCATGCAAGCCTTCGCAGCTCAGGCAAGGCCGTGCAGCTCAGGCGAGCTTGTGCAGCAGGGCGAGCGCCCCGGCCTTGGACAGCGGCGAATTGCCGCTGCCGCACCTGGGGGATTGCACGCAGGACGGGCAGCCGGCCTCGCACGGGCAGGACCCGATGGCCTCGGCGCAGGTGCCCAGCAACTCCCGGGCGGCCTGGAAGCCGCGTTCCGCGAATCCTGCCCCGCCGTCTTGCACGTCGTGGACGTAGACGCTGATCGACCCGTCAGGGGCCGCGATTGAGGCTCCAGCGATATCCCACTGATCGCAGGCGGCGTACAGGGGGAGGATGCTGAGCGCCGCGTGCTCCAGGGCATGCGCCGCCGCGTACGCAGTCGCCCCATCCGGCGCCCCGCCTGACGCTGATCCGCCGGACACCGCTGCATCGGGCATAGCCCCGTCCACCGCTGCCCCGTCCGCCGCGTCCGCCACGGGGATCTCCAGCCAAAAGGCCCGCGTCATGAGCTCGCGGGGCGGTAGGCTCAGCGGCGTCTGGGCCATTCGCGGGACCTTGCCCAGAAATGTGTTAAATGCGTCATCTGGCCTGATTTTGCTGAAGGACAGCACCTGGCGACTCACCTGCACATCGCCGAACGCCACGCGCACTCCACCGCACGAGACATTTCGAAGAACGTTTATAACTTTGATATCTGCGGTGTCTCGTGCCCTTGTGGCATATCCGGGGTCGCGGCATTCCACGAGCGCCACCCGGTCGGCCAGGTCAAGCCGGCTCACCAGGTAAGTTTCACCCTGGTGCACATAGACGGCGCCGTCGTGGACGAGGTGGTGCGCGGATGGCTCGTCCATGGTCCCGACCAGCCTGCCCGTTGACTCCTCCACGATCTTTACGGGCCGCGTGCCGCCGGTCCCGCGCAGGCTTATCCGCCGCGCCGGATGGCCTCGCCGGGCCCAGTGCCAGCCAGACTCCCGCCGCCGCAGGTCGCCCGCTGCCACGAGGGCGTCGAGGGTGGGCTGGGGAGGCGGAGTCGTTTCGTAAAAATGGGACAGATCCGGGTCTGTGAGGGCCAGTTCGGCAGAGGCCGCGGCGAGGTGCGGCGCGAGGACATAGGGATTAGACGGGTCCAGCACCGCCGGCTCGGGCGGGTGGCCGAGCAGGGCCTCCGGGTGGCGAACGAGGTAACTGTCCAGCGGGTCGTCACGGGCGATGAAGACCGCCGTGGCGGCGCGCCCGGCCCGCCCGGCGCGGCCCGCCTGCTGCCACAGCGAGGCCCACGTGCCCGGCCAGCCGGCGATCAGCACGGCGTCCAGCCCGGCAACGTTGATGCCGAGCTCGAGGGCGTTGGTGGCGGCGAGGCCGCTGATGCGGCCATCGCGCAGCCCGGCCTCCAGTTCCCGGCGGTCGTCGGCCAGGTACCCGGACCGGTAGGCGGCAATGCGGTCAGATGATCCAGATGGTTCTGGATAGGGCGCCCCCGTGCCGTCTGGACGCAGGAGCGACGACGAAGGAGGAGCGACGAGGGAAGGCGGCGCGTCCAAGGGGAGTCCCTGGGGGTCCGGGGGGGTCCCCCGGGAGGCGCTGCGGGGGGTATGGGGGGATACTCCGTTCGCCCCCCGGGCGGCAAGAGCGACGGACTCCGCGCCCCGCCGGGAGCGGACGAACGCGATCGAGGGCACGTCGGCCGCCACCAGCTCCGCGAGCAGGCTCGCGGCCTCGGCCGTGACCGGGCGCCTGATCCTGGCCCCCGGGCGGGTGTGCACCAAGGGCGGCTCCCAGAGCACGATGGTGAGCGGCGAGCGGGGCGACCCGTCGGCGGTGACGGGCACCGCGTCCAGGCCGGTCAGCAACTGGGCGCAGGTGACGGGATCGGCGATCGTGGCCGAGGCGAGGATGAAGCCAGGCTCGCGGCCCCCGTGGTGGGCGGCGATCCGGCGCAGCCGCCGCAGCACCTGGGCAACATGCGAGCCGAAGACGCCCCGGTACGCGTGGCACTCGTCGATGATGACCATCCGAAGCCGCCGGAAGAACCCGCGCCAGCGGGCGTGCCCGGGCAGCATCGAGCTGTGCAGCATGTCCGGGTTGGTCAGCAGGAAGTTCGCGTGTGCCTGTGCCCAGGTCCGCTCGGCCCTGGTCGAATCGCCATCGTGGCAGGCGGGGCGGATGCCGGGCAGGCCGAGCTCACGCACCACCCTTAGCTGGTCGGCGGCCAGGGCCTTGGTCGGCGCTATGTACAACGCGGTACCGCCGTTCAAGATGGCGGAGAGCGCGGCGGCGAGGTAGCCGGCCGACTTGCCCGACGCGGCACGAGTGGCGATGATCACGTTTAGCCCGTCACCGGCGAGGGCCGCCGCCTCCGCCTGGTGCGTCCACGGGCGGCGGACGCCACTGGCGGCCAGCGCCTCGGCCACCTCGGGGCGCACCGAATCTGGCCAGTTCGTGGTACTTCCGTCCTGGCCGGGTATGTGCTCTACATGGACGACTTCCCCGGCGCGCGCGGCTGCCCGCACGACCGCGAGCGCGGTCGTGCCGGGCGCGCTGGCGGGCGCGTGAGGGCAGCCGCCGGCGGGCGCGGTGGCAGCCGTGGCCGCGCGCTGGGAGACTGGGCTATCAACAGGCATCAGGTTCCTAGTGTGTCATCTGCTAGTCGGATGCCTGATGCGAAGTTTTCGTATAGACATGACACCGGAGCGTGGTTGAATGCCGCAGGGGGCTTCCCGTGCTCCGGGGCGGGACGCTAGCTAGCCAGACGCCGTACGGGCGCAGGAGGATTTGGTGGATCTGAAGCTGGGGCACTACAACAAGGACGGCATCGAGGTCGTAGACGTCGAGGGTGAAATCGACGTCTACACCGCGCCGCGCCTTCGCGAGCTGCTCATCGACCTCGTCAACAAGAAGAACTACCAGCTCGTGGTCAACATGGAGAAGGTCGAGTTCCTCGACTCCACGGGCCTAGGCGTCCTGGTGGGCGGGCTCAAGCGGGTCCGCGCGCACGACGGGTCGCTCGACCTCGTCTGCACACAGGAGCGCATCCTGAAGATCTTCCGGATCACGGGACTTACCAAGGTCTTCGGTATCCATGCCACGGTGGATGAGGCCATCGCGGATAAGGACAAGTAAGCCTGCCCCGCGATATGGCCACCGTCGAAGTCAGGTTCACGCCGCTGCCCGCGCATGTGCGCACCGCCCGGCTCGTTGCCACGGCGGTCGCACGCCGCAGCGGCGTGGATGAATCCTTGCTGGACGAGGTGCGCCTCGCGGTCGGGGAAGCATGCTCGAGAGCCGTCGAGTCACACCGGTTGCACTGCCCGGCCGAGCCCATCCGGGTGGCGCTCACCGACGACGGCGAGCGGTTCGAGATTGTGGTGACCGACGCGGCGCCCGCCGATGTCACGGTCACCGACGCACTGTCTTCTGCCGCCCCGGCCACAGCCGGGGCGGCAGAAGGAAGAATGGGCAGTGCCCTCGTGGTGGACGGCGTGGTGCAGCAGTTGCCCGCCGGGGTCGGATTGGCGGTGATCGTCGGCCTTGCCGACGACGTCCGGATCGTGCCCTCGGGCAGGGGCACGAGCATCGCGATGAGCTGGAAGCGCCGGACTCTGTGACCTTGGTGCCGGTAGCTTGTGACCCGTGACCTCTGACCTGCATGACTAAAGGGCGCTGGTGGCCTAACGAGGCCGCCGGTGCCCTTTTTGCGCTAGCTGTTTGTGGTGCGACCACAAACGCCAGCCAACGATCTAATGGCCGTTAAATAACGGCATGAGCACGTAAATGTTAGAAACTTGGCGGGACTAGAGAACCGGGAAAGGTGTGCGTAGACTCCGGGCACGCCTGCTCCGGGACCCGCAAGGGTTGCCGGAGCTGAGCGCTTTACTCGCCAAAACGACTGCCTGACGGCGCACAGACGTCCCAAAGGAGATCGAATGCATGAGTTCAACCCCGCCATCGCGGCGGGTGGACCGGGCGGCCCGGTCAGCGTCACCGGCGGCAACCTTACCTGGGTCGTCATAGTGGCTGTGGTCGCCTTGCTCGCGCTCGTCGTCGCGTGGGGGCTCGTCCGAGAGGTCCTCGCGGCGAGCAAGGGCACCCAGAAGATGCAGGAAATCGCGACGGCCGTTCAGGAAGGCGCGGCAGCGTACCTCCGCAGGCAGTTCAAGACCCTGGGCGTCTTCGTCTTCATCGTCTTCTGGATCCTCCTCGTGCTGCCCTCCGCTGGCACCGGCGTGATGTGGGGGCGCAGCTTGTTCTTCCTGGTCGGGGCGCTTTTCTCGGGCCTGACCGGGTTCACCGGCATGTCGCTGTGCGTGCGCGGCAACGTCCGGGTCGCGGCGGCCGCGCGCGATGGCGGAGAGAAGACGGCCATGCGGATCGCGTTCCGCACCGGCGGGGTCGCTGGCATGTTCACGGTCGGCCTTGGCCTGTTCGGGGCGGCAATCGTGGTCCTGATCTACAAGGCCGATGCCCCGGAGGTGCTCGAGGGCTTCGGCCTCGGCGCCGCGCTGCTGGCGATGTTCATGCGTGTCGGCGGCGGCATCTACACCAAGGCCGCCGACGTGGGCGCGGACCTCGTCGGCAAGGTCGAGCAGGGCATCCCGGAGGATGACCCGCGCAACGCCGCGACCATCGCCGACAACGTCGGGGACAACGTCGGCGACTGCGCCGGCATGGCGGCGGACCTGTTCGAGTCGTACTCCGTCATGCTCGTCGCGAGCCTGATCCTCGGCAAGGCCGCGTTCGGCAACTATGGCCTGATCTTCCCGCTGATCGTCCCGATGATCGGCGTGATCACCGCGGTGATCGGCATCTTCGTCGTGCGCCCCCGGGACGGCGACCGCAGCGGCATGACCGCGATCAACCGCGGCTTCTTCATCTCCGCCGTCATCTCCGCGATCCTGGTGGCGGTCGCCACCTTCACCTACCTTCCGTCATCGTTCAGCAAGCTCACCGGCGTCACCGACTCGGGCATCCTCAGCCACGCGGGCAATCCTCGCTGGCTGGCCATTGGCGCGGTGCTGATCGGCCTGGTGCTGGCCAGCGCGATCCAGTTGCTGACCGGGTACTTCACCGAGACCAACCGGCGGCCCGTCAAGGACATCGGCGAAAGCTCCCGGACGGGCGCGGCGACCGTCATCTTGTCCGGCATCTCCTCGGGCATGGAGTCCGCCGTGTACTCGGCGCTGCTGATCGGCGCGGCCGTGTACGGCGGGTTCCTGCTCGGGACTGGCAACGCGACGCTCTCGCTGTTCGCCGTGGCGCTGGCCGGCACCGGCCTGCTGACCACGGTCGGCGTGATCGTGTCGATGGACTCCTTCGGCCCGGTCACCGACAACGCCCAGGGCATCGCGGAGATGTCCGGCGACGTCGAGGGCGAGGGCGCAGCGGCGCTGACTCACCTCGACGCCATCGGCAACACCACCAAGGCGATCACCAAGGGCATCGCGATCGCGACCGCCGTGCTGGCGGCGACGGCGCTGTTCGGCTCGTTCCGCACGACGGTGGAGGCACAGCTGGGCAACGCGGCCAGCACGTTCAGCCTGTCGGTCGACAAGCCGAACGTCCTGGTCGGCCTCATCGTGGGCGCGTCGGTCGTGTTCTTGTTCTCGTCGCTGCTGATCATGGCCGTCGGCCGGGCAGCGCAGCGGGTCGTTCTCGAGGTCCGCAACCAGTTCCGCGAGCACCCGGGCATCATGAACTACACCGAGAAGCCCAACTACTCGCGTGTCGTGGACATCGTCACCGCGGACTCGCTCCGCGAGCTGGTCACCCCCGGCATCCTCGCGGTGCTGACCCCGATCGCGGTCGGGTTCGCCTTCGGCTACGCGCCGCTCGGCTCGTTCCTGGCCGGCGCGATCGCGGCGGGCGTGCTCATGGCGGTCTTCCTGGCCAACTCGGGCGGCGCCTGGGACAACGCCAAGAAGCTGGTCGAGGACGGCCACCACGGCGGCAAGGGATCGGAGGCGCACGCGGCGACCGTCATCGGCGACACCGTGGGCGACCCGTTCAAGGACACCGCCGGCCCGGCGATCAACCCGCTGCTCAAGGTCATGAACCTGGTCTCGCTGCTGATCGCCACGTCGGTCGTGAAGTACGCGTCCAACACCGGGCTGCGCACCGGGGTCGCGATCGGCGCGGCCGCCATCATCGTCGGCGCGATCGTCTGGTCCAAGCGCCGCGCGCACGGTGGCATGGGCGACGAGGCCCCGGCCAGCACGACGGCCGCGGCTGCCGCCGCTCCAGCGTCGGCCCCCGGCGAGGTTGAGGCCCCGGGCGAGGGCGAGGGCGCGATCGGCGCTCAGGTGGAGGAGCCCGAGGCCATCCAGGCCTCCGTGCCCGCTCCGCCAGCGCGCGGGCACGAGGAAGCCGCTGGCTCCCTCAACGGCCACACGCCGAGCTCATCCCCGGTCCAGGGCGAGTCCCCGGCCGAGTAGCTCACCTTCAGGCCGCAGGCCCCGCCCCGTACGGGGCGGGGCCTGCGGTTTACTTTTCCCGCTATGCCTCGGCGCGGTCGGCACTCCTGACCGCGTCCTTTGAGATGCCCAGCAGGTACAAGATCGCATCCAGGTAGGGAACGTTCAGGGACGTGTCCGCCTGGTCGCGCACGATGGGCTTGGCGTTGAAGGCGACCCCAAGGCCGGCCGCGCCGATCATCCCGAGGTCGTTGGCCCCGTCGCCCACGGCGACCGTCTGCGACAGCGGGACCCCGGCCATGGCGGCGAAGCGGCGCAGCGCCTCCGTCTTGCCGTCCCGGTCGATGACCGGGTCCAGCACCCGGCCAGTCAGCTTGCCGTCGGCGATCTCCAGGGTGTTGGCCGCGACGTAGTCGATGCCAAGCTCCTGCGCCAGCGGCTCGATCACCGAGGTGAAGCCGCCGCTGACGATGCCGCACTTGTAGCCGAGCCGCTTGAGCGTCCGGATCAGCGTGCGCGCGCCCGGCGTCAGCCGCAGGTCCGCGCGCACCGAGGCGAGGACGGCCTCGTCAAGCCCGGCGAGCAGCGCCACCCGCTCCCGCAGCGAGGCGGCGAAGTCCAGTTCGCCCCGCATGGCGGCGGCGGTGACCTTCGCGACCTCATCGGCGCACCCGGCGCGGACGGCGAGCAGGTCGATGACCTCGTCCTGGATCAGCGTCGAGTCGACGTCCATCACCAGCAGGCGCATCGCCCGCCGGTACAGCCCGCCGCGCTGGACGGCGACGTCCACCCCCCGCTGCGTCGCCTCGCGGGCCAGGTCGTCTCGCAGGTCCTGCGCCGAGGCGCCGGAGACCTCCAGCTCAATGCAGGTCACCGGATCGCTGGCCAGCCTGGTGATCCGGTCGATGTTCGCGCCGTTCGCCGCGATCCGGCCGGTGATGGCCGCCAGCGCCGACGGCTGCAGCGGGCTGCCGATCACCGTGACGTGCAGCCCTGGATCGGCCGGCGCGGCGCCTCCGGCACCGGACCCAGTCGTGATCTCCGCATCCAGCCCCAGGTCGGCTGCCAGGGCGGTCACCGAGCGATAGATGGCGGTCAGGTCCAGTTCGCCGTCGCCCGTAGCGGAGGGCCCGGATGCGAGCACGCCGAGCACCAGCCGGCCGAGGATGACCACCTGCTCGATGTCCACCACCGTCAGCGGGAACTGCCCGAGAACGCCGAAGAGCCGGGACGTCACGCCGGGCCGGTCCCGGCCAGTGAGGGTAATCAGCAGGGTAGTCCGTGGTTGAGTCATCAAGTCACCAAGGTACCCGAACGACTTCCGGTCCCGGCCGCCGCACCGACCCCGTCAATCGCCAGTGGGGGCAACGTGATTTACCTCCTCCGTGCCTAAGCGGGTGGGCGTAACAGGCCACCGTGGCATAGGTTCAGTGTCGGCGGCGGGCGACACTGGTCCTGGCCGGAGCCGCGCGACAGAAAGGAGCAGCGGGTGTCTGACGAGGTGCTCAAGCTTCGTGGCGTGTCCGTGCGGCGCGATACGTCCCTGTTGCTGCGGAACGTCGACTGGACGGCCAACGGGCACGAGCGGTGGATCGTGATCGGTCCCAACGGGGCGGGCAAGACCACGCTCCTTCAAGTAGCGGCGACCTTGCTGTTCCCCACCGAGGGGACGGTCGAGGTGCTGGGCGCGCGGCTCGGCGACGTGGACGTGTTTGACCTGCGGCCGCGCATCGGGCTGACCAGCGCCTCACTGGCCGAGCGGGTGCCCGCCGGCGAGAAGGTCATCGACCTGGTGCTGACCGCCTCGTATGCCATCCTCGGCCGGTGGAAGGAGGAGTACGAGTCCTCCGACGTCACCCGCGCCGTGGAGTTGCTTGACGCGCTGGGCTGCGCGCACCTGATCAGGCGCCGGTTCGCCACGCTGTCCGAAGGCGAGCGCAAGCGCGTCCAGATCGCCCGCGCGCTGATGCCAGACCCCGAGTTGCTGCTGCTTGACGAGCCGGCCGCCGGCCTTGACCTGGGCGGCCGGGAAGACCTGCTGCGGCGGTTGTCGGCCCTGGCCCGCGACCCGCAGGCGCCGATGATGGTCCTGGTCACGCACCACGTCGAGGAAGTGCCGGACGGCTTCACCCACGCCATGCTGCTGCGGCGTGGGTCGGTGCTGGCGGCCGGGCCCATCGACGAGGTCTTCAATGCGCGCAACCTGTCGCGCTGCTTCGGCGTACCGCTGGAGATCGAGAACCGCCAGGGCCGCTGGATCGCCTGGGCAGTCCGCTAACAAACTTGATTCGCGACAGGCCCCACGCTGGAACTTAAGCACGGTCGCCCTCAAGAGGAGGCTCTACGGCGGGGGCGCACCTGGACCCAGCCGGAATCGCTGACCTGGGACTCGAACGACGGCTGCCGCGCGGTGGCGGGGCCGTGCACCACTGCCCCATCGCTGACCCGGAACACCGAGCCATGCCAGGGGCAGGCGATGCAGGTGGCGTCCCGCTCGGTCAGCACGCGCCCCTGGTGAAGGGGGCCGCCCAGATGCGCGCAGTGGTCCGACAGGACGTGCACCACGTCACCCTGCCGGAGCGCGAGCAGGCTCAGGTAGCCGAGCTGGCGGCGGGCCGGACGGCCCTCGGGAAGGTCGTCCCGCAGGCACAGGTCCTGCCAGCCCAGGGCCGCCAGATGCTCGATCGACTCGGCATGGCTCGCCCCTGCCCCGAGCCGGAGCGCCAGGTGGCCGCCCAGGTAAGCGCCCGCGGTGGCGGCGGTCAGGCCGGCGAGGGACAGCACCTTGCCGAACCCCGGCCGGCCGCCGATCCTGGCCAGCAGCGACGCGCTGAACAAGGCGGTGGCGCTGCCCTGGGTGACGGCGTGCACCAGCCCCACGCGCTGCTGGTGGCGGTGCAGGGCCGACCAGTCCGCGAGACCGGTGGCGGCCGACGGGACGGAGGCGGCGATGCCGGCGGCGAGCAGCACCGGGGCGGCCGGGACTCGGTCCATGGCGGGGTACCTGGTCCGAGCGGGCAGGAAGTCGAGCAGGACCGCCGACGTCCAGCACCCTAGGGGAAGACGTACCAGGGCGGGATGCGCCGGCTGGCCGAATGGCACGCCGTGCAGCACGTCATCGAGCCACGTCCCGGGCGGCAGCACGCGGGCAACGCCACGGGAGAGGGCCTGGACTGGCGCGTCAAGGGATGGCGTGCGTTCGGCGCGTTCGGCGAACGCGGCCAGCCGCAGCGGCGATGGCCTGCGCGCGGCAGGGGCCTTCTCGTCGTCAGTGCCTCCCGGGCTCGCGCCGCCTGTGCCAGTGC